>Ga0310690_10000336_pt1 | contig 104949 bp, 74 predicted proteins | sample AusTroGonzalo_MG_2_FD_207661 | JGI IMG/M metagenome (GOLD analysis project Ga0310690, IMG submission 207661) | Bovine rumen microbial communities from tropical cattle in Woodstock, Queensland, Australia - Gonzalo_04 (v2) (version 2) | ecosystem: Host-associated > Mammals > Digestive system >...
TTGTCGAGGCCGCCAGGATGCAGACCCTCCCGGAAAACGAGAAAATGGATTACTTCAAAGCTATGATATCGGACAAGGAACGCATAGAATACGGCGAGGACCGCTACGAGGCCGGGAAGGAGGAAGGACGAGCAGAAACCTTGCAAATGGTGGCAAAAGCCATGTTGGCTAAAGGGAAGAGCCTTGAAGAGATTATGGACATCACCGGATTGACAAAGGCGCAAATTGCTGAAGGCCAAGCCGGATCGCTTTGAGGACGCGTTCCTCTGGCGACTTTTCAAAGCGCCATGCCGCAGCCACTTTCGGGGGAGACCTTGAGAGTGGCTGCGGCGATTGTGGAAAACCCTGTTGATAACTTTTGCACTTTTTGGGTGGAAAAAGGGTAGGGGTTTCTTGCGGGGGAAATAAATAATGGTTACCTTTGCCGGATGAAATGACGGAAAATGTTAAAAATCGGCTTTTTAAGACGGTGATTTGCCAGCGGGCAGCCCCTCTTAAACGGGTCGATTCATTCCGTTAAGTGCTTGAATATTAACTAATTATTATCTAAATACTGTTATTATGATTCAGCAAAAAGAGCTTTACAGCTCGCCAACAACAGAACTCTTCGTGGTACGATTCGAAGAGAACATTCTTTCCAACCCCGACGGGTATCACGCTGGTGGTGGCGGATACTACGATGACGAGGATACGAATAATAATGGAGACTATTAGCAGCATGGGTACTATGAAAAAGATGATGAAACTTTTTGTGCCGGTGACTGCAGCAGTCGTCGCACTCGCCTCTTGTAACCAGGAGATCGAACAGAACATCCAGCCCGCCGAGGGCATGACCATCCGCGTTCACGCATCTGCCAACGACCTTAAGTCTGACGATCCGGAAACCAGGACTTACATCGCCACCTATCAGGGTCAGGACAACACTATCCTTTGGGGAACGGGTGAGTATATGAAGCTTGCCGTGACCGCCGGAGAGAACACGGTTTTTGCCAATTCTACCGACGCGTCCGCCGACCTTTTTAACGGGGAGCCTTCCGCGCTGTTTGAGTTCAGCGTTTCTCCTGAATCCGCAGATTCATACCTGTATCAGGGTATTTATCCCGCTTCTGCAGCGGTGGCAAGCAGCAATACGAATCCGGCCAGCTATAAGGTCAATCTTCCTTCAACCCAGAATGCTACGGCTTCTTCCTACGATCCGGCCGCTTATATTCTGGTTGCGCAGCCCCAGACCTTCACCTCTGTGGAGGAGGATTGGAATGCCTCTTTCCGCCGTGCTACGGCGCTTAACAAGATCACCCTCAAGAATGTTCCAGATGGGAAATCTATCAATAAAGTCGAGATAACCGCTCCTTCTGGGAAATATCTTGCCGGTGCCCGTCACATCAATCTTTCGACGGGAGAAAGCGGTGATATCTATAGCGGCGGTGGTCGTACTGAGACCGTCGTTGTAAAGTATGCAACAGCGCTTTCGGGTACCAATGTCGATGTCTGGTTTACTTCCTGGAACGTTACTGTCGCAGAGACAGAAACTCTTACAATCGTAGCTTATACGACCGACAAGAAGAGTTACACCAAGACCATAGAAGTCCCTTCCGGCAAGAGCATCAAGTTCCAGGAAGGTTATCTGAACACCCTTGGTGCCAACATGTCCGGCATCGATCCTGAGGATGTTACTGAACTTGAGGAAGGTACTTACCTTGTTCTTGCCAACAACAACGGTACTTACTACGCTCTTAAGGCTGAGGCTGAAGGCACTCGTATGAATTATGAATCTTACACTGGCAGCACTTCTGCCTATGCTGGTTCCAATTCTTCCATTATCTGGACCATTAGCAAGTCTGAAGGCTCTTACATCTTCGCTAACGGCAGCAACTACCTCGGCTGGACTTCCGGCAATACAGCTGCAATGAATGAGCCCGGAGAGTCCTGGACCACAACCAACTACTTGCTCGATGCAACATACGATAGCACAAACAGTTGTTATTCTGTAACCGTTCACAGCGAGTCGGGCCGCATCCTGGCGAAGAATACTGGAACTTATGGTTTCGCATTTTACACCGGATCTGGTTATAATCATATTATCTTCGTTCCTGCAACGCTTGATAACCGCACGGCTGTGTCACTGACCTTCGACAATGATCAGGTTAGTCTCACTCCTGCGGAGGCTGCACAGTATCTTGGCGAGGATTTGACTATTTCTCCTAATGTTGCTGCCGTATCCGAACATCTCACTTGGGATTATGAGGACAATGACGGCATTATTGACGAATTTGTTAACGGTGCACTGACCCTCACCGGTGACGAAGGGACTGCTACTGTTACCGTTTCCTTCGCGGGCGACGAGAACTATCTGCCTGCTAATGCGAGCTACACAATCACTGTCGCAGCAGCCAGCGTAGCTGAACCCGAGTGGGTTGAAACTTCAATCGGAGACCTTACTACTAGTGATGTGTTCGTAATAGTTGGTAGCACAGGTCCTTATGCCATGTCAAATGATAACGGAACCGGTAGTGCTCCTGCTACTGTTTCTGTCACAGTATCCGGGACAAAGCTTACTGGTACAATTGCTGAAAATATTAAATGGAATATATCCGGAAATGCGGGTGATGGTTATACCTTCTATCCTAACGGAGATGACGCAAATTGGCTTTATTGTACCGCTACAAATAATGGTGTTCGAGTAGGTACCAATGCTAATAAGCTATTTACATTGGACGGGAATGGTTACCTCGTGAACAGCGCGACTTCTCGTTATATCTCGATTTACAATAATCAAGATTGGAGATGTTACGGTAATACCAGTAATAATCCTCAGGTTGTTAAGTTCTATAAGTATGTTGCAGCTCCGGACAATCGTCAGGAAGCCGGAATGAGCTGGAGCTCCGATAGCGCAACGGCAACCTACAGCAACGGAAACTCTCTCAGCTTCACTGCCCCGACTCTCACGCCTGGTAATGCATCCGGTATCACCTATGAGTCAACCGATGATACCATCGCAACAATCAACAATTCCGGTGTTGTTTCGATTACGGCACTGAGCAATAACGACGTCAAAGAAGGCAGCACCACTATCAAGGCTGTCTTTGCAGGCGACACCAACTACAAGCCTCAGACTGTCAGCTACACTCTGACGGTCGTTGATAGCCGTTCTGCAGTCGCTACTCCTACCTTCAATCCTGCAGCAGGTGAAGTTGCCGCCAATACTACTGTTAACTTCCAGTGCGCAGACAGCGACGTGACCTATCATTACACTGTCAATGGCAGCGATCCTACTGTCGAATCTCCAACCGCAGCTTCTGTTACCATCGATGCAGCCAAGACCGTTAAGGTCCTCGCCACCAAAACCGGTTACAAGCCCAGTGCTATCGCTACCGCTGCTTACACCATCCAGGGAGTGCAGGCTAATGATGGTTCACTTGATCATCCGTATACTGTCGCTGAAGCCCTGGCAATCATTGATGGGTATTCTGATAAAGAAAAGTCTTCGAGCCAGGTTTACGTATCCGGTATCGTGGCCAATGTGGGGAGCTATAACAGTACGTACAATTCCGTTACATATGACATCTCGGATGATGGTCAGAACTCCAATACGCTTAATGTTTACAGCGGTAAGTTTGTAGCGAACACCAACTTCTCTTCCAATGAGCAGATTGAAGCCGGTGATGAGGTGATTGTTTATGGCTATCTGTACCTCTATGGCTCAACCAAGGAGATGTATCAGAATAACTACATCTATTCTTTGAACGGTATAACAACGCTGCCTACAATTACCAAAACCGATATTACTGGTGTTGATGCGGCAGGTGTTAACAATGCAACAAAAGCTGTATCCTTCGCCAATAATGACGGCTGGACTGCATCTGTGACGGCTGATGGTACTATCGTTACTAGCGCATCAATTTCTGGAACTACGATAACCTATTCTGTCGCGGCAAATTCGGGCGACGCTAGAACCGGCTCGATAATCGTTGCTCTCTCAAAGAGTGGCCGTGCTTATGTTTCAGCAACAATTAGTGTTAGTCAGTTGGCTGGGAACGGTAATACATCTACAACCGAGAATATTACCAGCGGTACATTTACGTCTGCGAATAGTGAGTTGACACTTACTCTATCGAGCGGTGTTACTATCAAGCAGTCAAAAGTGTCCGGATCTACTAGTGTAAATGCTACCTATAATACTGTTTCTACGCTGAGAGTTTATAAAGGACATGCCCTAACCTTCTCAGGAAAAACGTTTACAAGGATTGAGATTAAAGTTAATGGTACTTACTATGGTAACACCCTTACTGCAAACACGGGAACGCTAACTCCTACTTCAACGTCTGGCGGTACCATTGTTTGGGAAGGCGAGTCTGATAACGTTGTTATTACAAATACAGCAACAGGGTCTAATGTTCAATTAAGAACCACTTCATTTACAGTTACTTATTGAAGCGGATCCGGCGGCGGCGCCGGAGGGCAACAACCCACAGCTACAGTAACGACCAACGCCACGCCTACGGGTTTGAGTTCGACAGGGGCAACCCTGTCGGGCTCCTACTCCGGAGCGACGGGGACGGTCTCTGAGACCGGCTTCTACTACGGAACGTCATCTCCGACAACCAAAGTAGTTGCCTCGGGAACCTCTTCTCCTTTCACCAAGGCCCTTACCGGCCTCACGGCGAACACGACCTACTACTATAAGGCCTACGTCATAGAAGGCGGGCAGGAAGTCCTGGGAAGCCAGCAGTCCTTCACTACCAAGAAGGTGGCGACTGCGACGGTTACAACGAGCGCAGCCACTTCCGTAACCTCCAGTTCGGCGCAGCTGAACGGTAGTTTCAGCGGAGCCAGCGGAAGGATCTACGAGACCGGTTTCTATTGGGGAACTGCTTCGAATAGCCTTACCAACCAGGTGACGACCGATGGCAGCAATGCCGCCTCCGGCAGCTTCAACTGCACCATAGGCGGTCAGACGCCGCTATCGGCCAGTACGACATACTATTATAAGGCTTACGTCCTGGAGTACAACGAAGCGACTGAGGAGTACGTCGAGCGTCTGGCATCATCGGCTCAGTCGTTCACGACTGCGGCTGTCGCCCAGCAGCAGACCTGGCAGCAGTATCTGAGCGGCTACGGGATGCCGGATGTGTCCGGCCTGAATACCAGCCTGCGTCAGAGCGGCACTTATAGCGATCGTGACGACAAGTGGTATAGCGTGAATACGGGCAACAACAAGCGCCAGATCGCGATCCACACGTATACCACCGGCTCGCCCTCAAGTTCGGAGACGCTGAACTACGTTGTCCTTTACGACGAAACGAAGTACGCGCCTGTGTGGACGGCCCATACGATGAACACCTATTATTGGCCGGACAACAATGCCGGGCGCAATGATTCCTGGACGGACGATCCGGCAATCAACCTCACCCAGCAGGGAGGTTTGGACAATGCCGGCACTGTCGGCTACAGCCGTGGCCATCTGGTGGCTTCCGACTACCGTCAGACCAACGTGAAGCAGAACAAGCAGACCTTCTATCACAGCAACCAGGCCCCACAGTGGCAGAACAGCTTCAACAGCGGTTTCTGGTCCACGCTGGAGGGGCGGGTGAAGACAATGACCCCGAGCGGCACAACCACCATGCTGTATGTCGTTACCGGCGTCCTCTACGAGGGTACTGTGAGCAATAACGTTGTAACGAGCTCCACGGTTCCCACCAAGAGCAGCGGCAGTCTGAGTGTCCCTATCCCCAGCCACTTCTATAAATGTATCATGAAATGTACGCTGAACGGGAGCGGCGTGCCTACCTCTGCCCAGGGTATAGCTTTTATCTACACCAACGAGGCCCATACCACCGGCAACTACGACGACAGCACGTATGTCACCTCTATCGACGCTGTTGAGAGCCGTGCCGGATTTGACTTCTTCGCCGCAGTGCCGTCCAACCTTCAGGCCGCGGCCGAAGCCAACACCTCCGCAACCTGGTTCACTTCGAATTAGCCCCTGACCCCGTCTCCTGCCCGTCAGCCGGGGATACCTCTCATCATCATCGCAGCCACTCTCAAGGTTATCCCTGAAAGTGGCTGCGACGTTATTACTCCCTCGTCACAGATTCTCGATCAGCTCTTTCTTCCTCCTTCCCGGCCTCGTATAGCGGTCCTCGCAACTCCAAGCCGGGCGCGTTGACATCTGGAAGTGCGTAGAAGGGCGATTCCGTGTCAACGCGCGGGCATTTTTGGCGAAAAAGAGGGTTTTTGGTTGCGCGTTGACCGAAAAACGGCCACTGGTGCAATATAACTGTCAACGCGCGGCGCCGGCCGAGAAGTGCGAGGGAGGAGGCTAGTTCCCTTCGCTCCGATGTTTAAGCTGATCAATTATATCAGAGGAAACGCCCAACTGCTGTAACTCCGTTATCATTTCTGCTCGTTCGAGCTTCCGCCCCCGGGCTTCACCGCGCGCTTCGCCCTGCTCGACGGCGAACTGCCGTTCGGCGATAATGTCAAGTTCAGTTCTCATTTCGTGTTCGTAGTTTTCACGTTCTGTTACTGTCATGGATGCCAGTTCGGTCGCCGTGAAGAGTTTGTCCAGCAGCGGATCCTTGAAGTTCGCCGGCTGCTCCTTCAGCCTGTGGATATACTTCAGCGAGAAGGTAAACATCTCCAGAAGGCTCTTACAGCGGCTGGATTCCTCTTCTCCGTATGGCAGCCGGTCGAGCTCCAGGAATACAAAGTGCAGCGCCTCGGTCATCGGCTCGCCGTTAAGGTCGTTTCTCACTGAGTATCGGCTGATCAGACCATTATCCTCCAGCGCGGCGGCGTCATCGTGGTGGAACGGGAAGTATACCATGCTGATAACATACACCGGACGCAGCGAGTAATCCATCCGGTCGATACTCTCCAGCGGCTTCCGGTCCTTCAGCTTCAGCGCCAGCTGCTCGCGAATCGGATAGGTTGCGTAACAGATCATCCGGTCGCGATAACTGTGCTTCTCGGCCACCTGCAATTCTACAATGAACTCTTCTCCTGTCTCGGCATCCGTACAGATCGTGTCAAAGATAACCTTTTTCTCTTGAACGACCAAACCACTCTGCTCTGTGGGGCCAAATTTCAAGCGAGAAATCTTTTTCCCGGGAAGAAGGAGTTCGAAGATTCCGCGGAGCAGGTCTTCGTGTTCCGGTCGGCACAGGGTTGATTTGAACGTCTTGTCGAACAGGATACAGGCGTACTTGCCTGCCTGATCGAAGGGGTTTGATGAGTTTGCCATAATGTTGCAATACGTTTTGAAGAAAAAAGTACTGCATCCTTCAATGTGAAGAATGCCCGGCCTTCCGGGCGAGGAGACCTCTCGACTTCGCTCGAGATGACAATCCATCGCACACGATTCGGAGAACCGGGCAACAATAATATGCATAGCCCGCGGAAAACACGGTTAAGAAATCGAAAAAGAACGCGATTTTATCGATTTCTTAATGATTTTCATTTATAAATCTTAATTGTAGTTTCCGCGAAGTCCTTGCTTTTCCGGGGCAAAAGCGCTAATTTTGTGAGGACCGTTGCCAAAGGAGCGGAGCCCCCAGGCAACCGGCGGGCTATCCGCGTAGCCGCCAGGAAGACACACGAAGAGCCAGGAAGACACACGAAGACTCCGGAAGAACAGACACGAAATAATCCCTTAATCCCCAATACCATGAATCTGAAAGGAACCAAGACCGAGCGCAATCTCCAGGAAGCGTTCGCCGGCGAGTCACAGGCCCGCAACAAATACAGCTATTATGCCTCCAAGGCCAAGAAGGACGGCTATGTCCAGATCGCAGCGCTCTTTGAGGAGACGGCGGCCAACGAGAAGGAGCACGCCAAAATCTGGTTCAAGTACCTCCACGGCGGCGCTGTCCCCGGCACGGAGGAGAACCTGAAGGACGCCGCCGCGGGCGAGAACTTTGAGTGGACCGACATGTATGCCCGGATGGCCCGCGAGGCCCGCGAAGAGGGCTTCGAGGAGATCGCCGCCAAGTTCGAAATGGTCGGCGCGATCGAAAAGCACCACGAGGAGCGCTACCGCAAGCTCCTGAAGAACATCAAGGACAAGAAGGTCTTCAGCAAGGACGGCGACGCCATCTGGCAGTGCTCCAACTGCGGCCATATCGTCATCGGCCCCGCCGCTCCGGAGATTTGCCCCGTCTGCGACCACCCGCAGAGCTACTTCCAGGTCCTCGCCGAGAACTACTAGACAGTAAGCATGAAAAGGATTGCCATCATCGCGCTGCTGGCTCTGCTGCCTGCGGCCCTGTCGCTGTCGGCGCAGGATCTGCCGCATTTCAAAAAGATCGTACGGGAGCTGAGCTCCGCACGCTACCAGGGCCGCGGATATGCCCGGGGCGGAGCCAACAAGGCGGGGAAGTACCTCGTCCGGGAGTTCCGGAAGGCCGGGGTCGACGAGGTCGTCACCCAGTCCTTCACCATCGACATCAACACCTTTAGCGGCGCCATGGAGATGCGGGCCGACGGAAAACGGCTCCGCCCCGGTGTGGATTTCTCGATGCGGGAGTATTCGCCCGGCGTCCATGGGGAATTCCCTGTCTATTATGTGGATACGCTCCACTATGACGCCGAAAGGATGTATGCTGACCTCGAGAAGCCGGAGAATGCGGGCTGCCTCGTCTGCTGCGATTTCTGGTTCAGCTACCGCCACGGAAAGGACTTTGCGCGCCTCCAGAAGGCGGGGGAGTGCCCGAACGGCGGCCTCCTCTATACCTGGCCTTCGCCCATCAAATTCTACAAGGCCTATGGCCATCGCGTCGTCGACAAACCCATCGTCTGGGTGACGCCGGAGGCCATCGGGGGTGTGAGGCGTGTCAAGCTCAACGTCGACAACGAGTTCCTGAGTGGCTATGAGCTTTTCAACGTCATCGCCAAGGTCAGCGGCGCGCGCCACGACTCCTGCTACGTCTTTACGGCCCATTACGACCACCTCGGCAATCTCGGCCGGCGGGTCTACTATCCCGGAGCCAACGACAATGCCTCCGGCACGGCCGCCGTCGTCACGCTGGCGGAGCACTATGCCAAAAACCGTCCCGCGTTCGATATGTATTTTGTTGCCTTCTCCGGCGAGGATGCCAACCTTCGCGGGTCGGAGTTTTTCGCTACCCATCCGGTCGTTCCGCTCGAGAGAATCAAGTACCTTTTCAATATCGACATGATCGGCGACGACAATCCCGCGATCTACTGCGAGGTCAGCGATGCCGGCATGGCTGAATACGGGAAGTTCGAGGCTGTCAATGCGCAGCAGCATCTTTTCGAAAAGCTCGACCGGGGCGAGCTCGCCGGCAACAGTGACCACTATCCCTTCGCCATCCGGGGTGTCCCGTGCATCTTCCTGGAGAACCAGCAGGGGAGTGCCTTCCCGCACTACCACACGCCGGCCGACAACATGAAAACGGTCCGCTTCGACAGCTACGAGCCTGTCTTTAAACTCATTACCGGATTTATCGGAAAATAGGGAATCCTGCTGTGTTACAAATCCGGTCTGCTTGCGTTATATAGGCAGTTGGATTGTTATTTTCGCGATGAAAAACCTTATTTCGATTCTTCTCGGATGCCTTCTTCCCCTGACATCCCTTTATGCGGCCCGTCAGAATGAGGGCACCGTCACCGGCTCGATTCAGGACGCTTCCGGCGCTCCGGTCAGCTTCGCCTCCGTGTATTTTTCGGGTGCTAACGGCAAGATCGTCGCCGGCACCGCCTCCGACGAGGAGGGCAATTACCGCCTCACCGCGGCCCCGGGCGAATATACGATGAGCGTGGCCCTGATCGGATACAAGCAGGTCTCCTTTCCCTTCACCCTCAGGCAGGGGCTCCAGACGCTCGATCCCATCCGCCTGGAAGATGACGATATCCTGCTGATGGGCGCAAGCCTCAGCGTCGTGGTCCCAAAGACCAAGATCACCGGCGAAGGCCTGCAGACCAGCGTCCGCGGCTCGGTCCTCGAACATGCCGGATCGGCGAGCGACGTGCTCGAGAAGACCCCGGGCATGATCAAGGGCCAGAACGGGCTCGAGGTCATCGGAAAGGGCGCGCCGCTGGTGTATATCAACGGCCGCAAGGTGACCGATTCCGGCGAGCTGGACCGCCTCCGCAGCGAGGACATCCAGAGCATCGAGGTCATCTCGAATCCCGGCGCCCAGTATGACGCCACCGTCCGCAGCGTGGTCCGCATCAAGACCATCAAGCGGCAGGGCGAGGGCTTCGGCTTCAGCCTTGACGCCTCCGACGCGCAGTCGCTCCATTGGAAGAACGACAACGATTCCTTCGCCGCGGTCAATGTCAACTACCGCACGGGCGGTCTCGATTTCTTCGGCGGCCTCAACTACTCGAAGTACGTTTCCCACCAGTACAGCGATGCGACGACGGAAAGCTGGTCCATCAAGAATGATGCGCCGTCGGTCTTTAAGAATGTAGGTGTCATCGACGCCGAAGGTACGATCAGGAATATGCACGGCAATGCCGGCGTCAACTGGCAGCTTGCCGACAATCATTTCCTCGGCGGAAAGCTCGAGTGGGGGCGCCGCCTGGGCATGGACGACAGGACGGTGATCGATACCGACGTCTACGAGAATGACCTCCTCGTCGACCGGCTCTCCACCACTTCCAACGATGTGATGGGGGATCCGACGCCCTACGATATCGGCGGGAACCTCTACTATAACGGCCAGTTCGGCGGAAAACTCGGCGTCGACATCAACCTCGACTACTACGGGACGAGCGATGCCGCCGTTTCGAGCTCTGAAGAGGTCAGCACGATGACCCACGATGCCGCCATCAATTCGGTCAGCGGAAGCGATGCCCGGCTCTATGCCGCCAAGGCCGTTTTCTCCTATCCTGTCTGGAAAGGCGAGCTGCAGGCCGGAACGGAGGAGACCGTCTCCTGCCGCACCGACCATTACTCCATTACCGGCATCGACTCCATCAAGCCTTCCGAGGCTGCGGTGACGGAGAATAACTATGCCGGATTCGCCTCCTACGGATTCATGCTGCCGAAGGCCGGCATGTTCAGCGCCGGCATCCGCTATGAGTTTGTCCACTACAGCTTTGAGGACGAGGAGGCTCCGGAGGAGAATATCCTTCGCGACTACGGCCACTGGTTCCCGACCTTCTCCTATTCCGGAGTCCTGGGGCCGGTCCAGCTCATGATCAATTACAGCGCCAAGACCCAGCGCCCGAGCTACCACCATCTCTCCAGCGCCATCCGTTACAACAGCCGTTATATCTGGCAGAGCGGCAATGCCCGCCTCCAGCCGGAGATTTCGCAGGAGCTGGGGCTGACCGCCGTCTGGAAATGGATGGCCTTCGTCGTCAATTATTCCCGCATGGACGACAAGATCATGCTCTGGTCGATGCCATACAACGACGATGGCGTCGTGCTGGTCAAGCCCCGGAATATCGACACTCCGTACCGGGTGATGGCGGCCTATGTCAACATCACCCCGACCGTTGGCCCCTGGAGCATCAACTATACCTTCGGCGCCGTGCCGCAGTGGCTCTCGATCAATGCCCCCGACCCGCGTGAAGCGAGCGGCATCCGCACGACCCGCTTTAACGGCAAGCCGCTTTTCGTCGCAATGCTGCAGAATACCCTGAGCCTGAAGGGCGGCTGGCAGCTGGAGTTTGGCGGCACGTTCCAGAGCAAGGGCTACACCGAGAATCTCCACCTGGACCACCATTATATCGACATCAAGGCCGCTGTCCAGAAGACCCTGCTCAAGGACGGATCGCTGGTGCTCCGCCTCGAAGGAAATGACCTGACGGGAATGGCCCACTACGACATCACCTCCGATTTCGGCAGTCATCTGATCACCCAGACCAACCTGCTGGATACCCAGAAGATCAAGCTCTCGGTCCGCTACAATTTCAACTCCGCCAAGAGCAAATACCGCGGCACCGGCGCCGGCGCCGACGAGAAGGCGAGAATGTAGGAAGTTTCCTTTTTCTGAAAAATAGTTGTATCTTTGGGGACACAATCTCAAAGATTCATGGCAAAGAAAGCATTGATAACCGGTATCACCGGACAGGACGGCAGTTTCCTTGCTGAATTCCTGATAGAGAAAGGATACGAGGTCCACGGCATCCTGCGCCGCTCCTCCAGTTTCAACACCGGCCGCATCGAGCATCTGTATCTCGACGAATGGGTCCGGGATATGAAAAAGAAACGCCTTGTCAATCTCCATTGGGGTGACATGACCGATTCGTCGAGCCTGATCCGCATCATCAGCGAGATCCGGCCCGACGAAATTTATAATCTGGCGGCCCAGAGCCACGTAAAGGTCTCCTTCGATGTCCCCGAGTTTACGGCCGATGCCGACGCGATGGGTGTCCTGCGCCTGCTGGAGGCGGTCCGCATCGCCGGACTGGCCTCGACCTGCCGCATCTATCAGGCCTCGACGTCCGAGCTCTACGGCCTGGTCCAGGAGATCCCCCAGAAGGAGACGACGCCCTTCTATCCGCGCTCTCCGTACGGCGTTGCCAAGCTCTACGGCTTCTGGATCATCAAGAACTACCGCGAAAGCTACGGCATGTACTGCTGCAACGGCATCCTCTTCAACCACGAGAGCGAGCGCCGCGGCGAGACCTTCGTCACGCGCAAAATCACCCTTGCGGCGGCCCGTATCGCCCAGGGCTTCCAGGACAAGCTCTACCTCGGGAATCTCAACTCCCTGCGCGACTGGGGCTATGCCAGAGACTATGTCGAATGTATGTGGCTCATCCTCCAGCAGGAAAAGCCCGAGGACTTCGTCATCGCGACCGGCCAGTACCACAGCGTCCGCGAGTTCTGCACCCTCGCCTTCAAGGAGGTCGGCATTGAGCTCCGCTGGGAGGGCCAGGGCGTCGATGAGAAGGGTGTCGATGTCAAAACCGGCAAGATCCTTGTCGAGGTCGATCCCAAGTACTTCCGTCCGGCCGAGGTGGACCAGCTCCTCGGCGACCCGTCCAAGGCGAAGAAGGTTCTCGGCTGGAATCCCCAGAAGACTTCCTTCGAGGATCTCGTCCGGATCATGGTGCGGCACGATATGAAAAAGGTGCGGAAGCTCTACCTCCGCGAGCAGATGGAGGATTAGAGATTCCACGGTCAAGCCGTGGAATGACGACAAGGCGGAGAAAACTGGTTTTTCGAGCTGCTGCACGAAAAATGTTTTTCGCAGCTGTCAGGAAGACTTCGCCGCCGGATATCAGAAGAATATGGAAAAAGATAGTAAAATATACGTAGCGGGCCACCGGGGGATGGTGGGAAGCGCCATCGTCCGGGAACTGCAGCGGCAGGGATATACCAATATTATCACCCGCACCCACAAGGAACTGGATCTTTGCCGCCAGGCCGATGTGGAGGCCTTTTTCGAGGCCGAGAAGCCGGAATATGTCTTTCTCGCCGCGGCGAAAGTCGGCGGCATCGTCGCCAACCAGAACGCCCTGGCGGACTTCATGTACGAGAACATGATCCTCGAGATGAATGTCATCCACTCCGCCTGGCGAAACGGCTGCCGCAAGCTCGAGTTCCTCGGCAGCAGCTGTATCTATCCCCGCATGGCTCCGCAGCCGATGCCGGAGAGCTGCCTTCTCACCGGAGCGCTGGAAAAGACCAACGAGGCCTATGCCCTGGCGAAAATCAGCGGCCTGAAGTACTGCGAATTCCTCAACCGCCAGTACGGCACCGACTATATCAGCGTCATGCCGACGAATCTCTACGGCCCCAATGACAACTACCATCCCGAGCATTCCCACGTGCTGCCGGCCCTGATCCGCCGCTTCCACGAGGCCAAGGTCTCCGGCGCCGAAAGCGTCACCTGCTGGGGCGACGGAAGCCCGCTTCGGGAGTTCCTCTATGTCGACGACCTGGCGAATCTGTGCGTCTTCCTGATGAACAACTACAGCGGCAACGAGACCGTCAACGCCGGCACCGGCAAGGAGCTTACGATCAAGGCCCTTACGGAGCTGGTTGCCCGGGTGGTCGGCTACAAGGGGCGCATCGAGTGGGACACCACCCGGCCGAACGGTACGCCGAGAAAGCTTCTGGACGTCAGTAAAGCCACTTCGCTCGGCTGGACCTACAAGACCGAGCTCGAGGATGGTATCCGGCTCAGTTACAAGGATTTCCTCGAAAATCCCATGCGGGCCGAACGCTAGAGGGGACGATTCGACGGCCGTAATCTTCCCGATTTACAAATATTATTGTTATATTTGTCCCGACTCTGCTTTGCAAGAAACGTATGATACGTAATACCAACCTTGTCAAGAAGTTGTCTACCTGGTACTTCAGCAAGAAAGTGCTTCCGTACTGGGCCGTCCTTCTTGCAGACGCGCTGATTGTATTCCTATCGGCGCTCTTCACCTTCTGGGTGACCAAGGGGACCATGGCGTTTTATGACGCCCGCTGGCCGCTGGTCACTACTGCCGTTGCTTATGCCTCCCTCTCCTGGGTTGGGGCCCGTATGTTCCGGACCTATGCCGGCGTGCTCCGCTACAGCAGTTTCGTCGATCTGATGAAACTGGTCTATGCCAACGGCCTTTCGCTGGCCCTCGCGCTGGTGCTTTCGTGTGTTGCCTACTGGAAGGGGGTTGTCTGGCTGAGCCAGCTGTCCGTCCTCAATACGCTGGTCACTTTCCTGCTGTCGACCCTGCTGATGTGGGGCCTTCGCATCGTGGTGAAGCTCCTCTTCGATGCGGCCAATATCGACAAGCAGGCAATGCCGGTGCTTATCTATGGCGCCCTGACAGGCGGTATCGGCCTCGCGAAGAATATCCGCGCCCAGCGGCCGCCCCAGTTCGAGCTCAAGGGCTTCATCTCCCATGAGAACCGGATCAAGGATATGCGCCTGATGGGCGTTCGCGTCTATACGCTCGACGACGACATCGACTATATCGTGCGGAAGGAAGGCATTCAGGGTGTTCTGGTGAGCCCGCAACGGGTCGACGAATTCCGCCAGAACCAGAAGATCCAGGATATCCTCATCGGCGCCGGCTGCAAGATATACATGGTCCATGAAGCCGAAGAGGCCAGCATGCGGAACGGCGAGCTCAAGGAAGACAATATTGACCAGGTTGAGCTCAAGGAGGTCAATGTCGAAGATCTTCTGCCGCGCTCCGAGATCCGCGTCGACATGCGTTCGGTGGCCCAGGAACTCGCTGGCAAGAAGGTCCTGATCACGGGCTCCGCCGGATCGATCGGCTCCGAGATCGTGCGTCAGGTGGCCCAGTTCAAGCCCGCGAAGATGATGCTCATCGACCAGGCCGAGTCGCCCCAGCACGACATCCGCCTAATGATGGCCCGCGACTTCCCGGACGTGCCGGCGGAGACGATCGTCACCAGTGTCAGCCGCCGTACGCGTATGGAAGAGGTGTTCAGCGACTTCCGTCCCGACTACGTGTTCCATGCCGCCGCCTACAAGCATGTCCCGATGATGGAGGACAACCCCAGCGAGGCGGTTATGAATAATATCTATGGAACGAAGGTCATCGCCGACATGTCCGTCAAGTACGGCGTCAAGAAGTTCGTGATGATCTCGACCGACAAGGCCGTCAACCCGACCAACGTGATGGGCTGCTCGAAGCGTATCTGCGAGATCTATGTCCAGAGCCTCGACCGCAAGCTCAAGCTCGAGGCCATGGAGGCGATGCGCGGCCGCGGCCGGATTACGGGCGACCTGGAATACACCCAGTTCGTGACCACGCGCTTCGGCAATGTCCTCGGCAGCAACGGGTCCGTGATTCCGCTCTTCCGCGAGCAGATCCGGAAAGGGGGTCCGGTCACGGTGACCGACGAGAGGATCGTCCGTTACTTCATGCTGATCCCCGAGGCCTGCAAGCTGGTTCTCGAGGCCGGCACCAAGGGCAATGGCGGCGAGATTTTCGTCTTCGACATGGGTAAGCCCGTCAAGATCGCCGACCTCGCCAAGCGTATGATCGCCCTCTCCCACGCCAAGAACGTCGAGATCGTGTACACGGGTCTCCGCGAGGGCGAAAAGCTCTACGAAGAGGTGCTCAACGAGCTCGAAGGCACCAAGCCGACCTTCCACGAGAAGATCCGTATCGCCCAGGTCCGCGAGTACGACTACGAGCAGGTCAACAAGGAGATCGAAGACCTCGTCGTCATCTCCAAGCAGTTCAACAACATGGAGACCGTCCGTAAGATGAAGCAGATCGTCCCCGAGTACAAGAGCAACAACTCCGTCTACGAGTCCCTCGACAAGGAGTAGAGGGGCTTCCCCCGCAGCATAAAAAAGAGGAGGCCGACGCAAAGGGTCGGCCTCCTCTTTTAGTGCAGGAGAGAGATCTACTTGCCGGCGAGGCGTTTGTAGGTCTCGAGGCGGATCTTGGCGAACTCTTCGGTCTTCTGGAGAAGCTCGTCGGCCTGCTCAGGGAACATCTTGTAGAGGGATGCGAAGCGGACCTCACCCTTGAGGAAGTCCTGGAACTTGCTCCAGTCGGGCTCCTTGCTGTCGAGCGAGAACGGGTTCTTGTCGGTGCCTTCGAGGGCCGGGTTGTAGCGGTAGAGATGCCAGTAGCCGCAGTCGACGGCGAGCTTCTCTTCCTTCTGGCTCAGACCCATGCCGGCCTTCAGACCGTGGTTGATACAAGGGCTGTAGGCGATAATCAGGGACGGACCGTCGTAGGCCTCGGCTTCCTTGATGGCGTTGAAGTACTGGACCGGGGAGGCTCCCATGGCGACCTGGGCGACATAGACATAGCCGTAGCTGATGGCCATCATGCCGAGGTCTTTCTTGCGGATGCGCTTGCCGGAGGCTGCGAACTTCGCGATGGCGCCGGCAGGCGTTGCCTTGGAGCTCTGGCCGCCGGTGTTGGAGTACACCTCCGTGTCGAGCACGAGGATGTTGACATTCTCACCGCTGGCGAGGACGTGGTCGAGACCGCCGTAACCGATGTCGTAGGAGGCACCGTCACCGCCGAAGATCCACTGGCTGCGGGCCGGGATGAAGTGCTTGTACTCGAGAAGGGCCTTGCAGGTGTCGCAGCCGCATTTCTCCATCAGCGGAACGAGCTTGTCGGCGACCTCGCGGGTCACGGCAGCGTCTTCCTTGTTCTCAAGCCACTTGGTGAAGAGGGCCTTCATCTCGTCGGAGCAGCAGGAGCACTCGAGGCCCTGGAGCATGAGACGCTGGACGGTGGCGCGGGCGCGGTCGGAACCGAGCTTCATGCCGAGACCGAATTCGCAGAAGTCCTCGAACAGGGAGTTGGCCCAGGCCGGACCGTGACCGGCGGCGTTTTCGCAGTACGGGCTGGCCGGGAAGGAAGCGCCGTAGATGGAGGAGCAGCCCGTCGCGTTGGCGATCATCATGTGGTCGCCGAAGAGCTGGGTGATGGTCTTGATGTTCGGGGTCTCGCCGCAGCCGGCGCAGGCACCGGAGAACTCGAACAGCGGCTGTGCGAACTGGGAGTTCTTCATGTTGGCCTTAAGATCGACATACTCGCGGTATCCGATCTTCTTGTGGAGGTAGTCGAAGCTGGCCTGCTCGTCCTGGTGCTCGATATACGGGACCATCTTGAGGGCTTTCTCCGGCTTGGCAAGGCAGACGTCGACGCAGTTGCCGCAGCCCGTACAGTCATCGACGGACACGGCGAGGGCGTACTTGTATTCCTTGAGGTTGGCACGGCCGTCGGCGAGTTTGACGCCGGCAGGGACGTTCGCGGCCTCTTCTGCGGTCAGCAGGAACGGACGGATCGCGGCGTGCGGGCAGACGAAGGCGCAGCTGTTGCACTGGATACAGGCAGCGGCGTCCCACTCGGGCACGGTCACGGCGATGCCGCGCTTCTCGTAGGCGGCGGTACCGGCGGGCATGGTGCCGTCGGCGTAGGGGAGGAGGGCGCTCACGGGCAGGGTGTCACCAGCCTGGGCGTTGACCACATCGGCGATGTCCTTGACGAACTTCGGGGCGAGGCGGTCCTTGTTCGGGTTCTCGAACTTGGCGGTGATGTCGGCCCACTCAGCAGGAACCGTGATCTCGGTGTATTCGCCACCGCGGTCGACGGCCGCATAGTTCATGTTGACGACATTCTCGCCCTTCTTGCCGTAGCTCTTGACGATGGCGTCCTTCATATACTTGACTGCATCCTCGTAGGGGATGATGCCGGTGATCTTGAAGAAGGCGCTCTGGAGGATCGTGTTGGTCCTGCCGCCGAGGCCGATTTCCGCGGCGATCTTGGTCGCATTGATGATGTAGACCTTGATATGCTTCCTGGCGATGACGGCCTTGCAGTGGTCGGGGATGTTGGCCTTGGTCTGCTCCTCGTCCCAGAGGGAGTTGAGAAGGAGTGTACCGCCCTGCTTGATGCCCTTGAGGACGTCATACTTGCGGAGGTAGGACGGGACATGGCAGGCGACGAAGTCAGGCGTATTCACAAGGTACGGGGCCTTGATCGGCGCATCGCCGAAACGAAGGTGCGAGCAGGTGTAGCCGCCGGACTTCTTGGAATCGTAGTCGAAATAGGCCTGGCAGTATTTCGGGGTATGGGAACCGATGATCTTGATGGTGTTCTTGTTGGCGCCGACCGTACCGTCGGAGCCGAGACCGTAGAACTTGCACTCGGTAGTGCCGGGCTTGACGATGGAGAACTCTTCCTTCTGCGGGAGGCTGCGGAAGGTGACGTCGTCGACGATGCCGATCGTGAAGCCGTTCTTGGGCTCGCGGAGGGCGAGGTTGTCATAGACGGCGACGATCTGGGCAGGCGTGGTGTCCTTGGAGGAGAGACCGTAGCGGCCGCCGACGACGAGGATCCCGTCCTTGTGGCCCTGGAGGGCGGTCTTGACGTCAAGATAGAGCGGCTCGCCAAGGGCGCCGGGCTCCTTCGTGCGGTCGAGTACGGCAATGCGCTTGACGCTCTTCGGGAGCACGCTGAAGAAGTACTTCTCGGCGAACGGGCGGTAGAGATGGACCGTGATGAGACCGACCTTGGCGCCGGAGAGGGCCATATGGTCGATGGTCTCCTTGATGGTCTCGGTGACGCTGCCCATGGCGACGATGATATTCTCGGCCTTCGGGTCGCCGTAGTATTCGAACGGGCGGTAGCTGCGGCCGCTGACCTCGGCGATCTCACCCATGTAGCGGGCGACGATGTCCGGGACGGCGTCGTAGTACTGGTTGCGGGTCTCGACACCCTGGAAGTAGACGTCGCCGTTCTGGGCGGTGCCGCGGGTGACGGGGGCATCCGGGTTGAGGGCGCGGGCGCGGAAGGCGGCGAGGGCCTTCTCGGACACCATGCCCCGGAGATCATCCTCGTCGAGGGCCTCGATCTTCTGGATCTCATGGGAGGTGCGGAAGCCGTCGAAGAAGTGGATGAACGGTATCGAAGACTTGATGGCGGCAAGGTGGGCGACGGCAGCCATGTCCTGGGCTTCCTGGACGGAGCCGGAGGCGAGCATCGCAAAGCCTGTCTGGCGGCAGGCCATCACGTCCTGGTGGTCGCCAAAGATCGAGAGGGCGTGGCTGGCGAGGGCGCGGGCCGACACGTGGAATACGGTCGGAAGCATTTCGCCGGCGATCTTGTACATGTTCGGGATCATGAGGAGCAGACCCTGCGAGGCGGTAAAGGTGCTCGTCAGGGCACCTGCCTGGAGGGAACCGTGGACGGCACCCGCGGCGCCGGCCTCACTCTGCATTTCGGTCACTTTGACCGCTTCGCCCCAGAGGTTCTTTTTACCGTGAGCAGCCCATTCGTCGATGTTCTCCGCCATCGTGGAAGAAGGCGTGATCGGGTAAATGGCAGCATGCTCACTGAACAGGTACGCGATGTTCGAAGCCGCGTAGTTGCCATCACAAGTGATGAATTTTTTCTCTTTAGCCATAAGGTTTAAGGATTTATGTGGTACTAATTATTCTGAAATTCCTTCAATGGTGGGTTCGGGACCGGCGGTGCGGCGCACAAGGCCCTGAAGCACCGTTCCGGGCCCCACTTCGCAGAACCAGTCGGCGCCGTCGGCGAGCATATTCTTGACGGTCTGGGTCCAGCGGACGGGGGAGGTGAGCTGTTTGAGGAGATTCTCCTTGATCAGGACCGGGTCGGTCGTCGGGGCGGCGGTGACATTCTGGTAGACCGGGCAGACCGGGGTCTTGAACGGCGTGGCCTCGATGGCCTCGGCGAGCTCCACCCGGGCCGGCTCCATGAGCGGGGAGTGGAAGGCGCCGCTGACCGCAAGCGGGAGGGCCCGCTTCGCACCGGCGGCTTTCATCCGCTCGCAGGCCTCCTCGACGGCGGCCTTTTCGCCGGAGATGACGATCTGGCCGTCAGCGTTGTAGTTGGCGGGGATGACGATGCCGGAAGTGATGGAGCTGCAGATCTCCTCGATCGTCTCGGTCGGCAGGGCGATGATGGCGGCCATGGTGCCGGGCACCTTTTCGCAGCAGCGCTGCATCGCCTGGGCCCGCACGGAAACCAGCCGGAGTGCATCCTCAAAGTCCATCGCGCCGGCGGCGGCAAGGGCGCTGAATTCGCCGAGCGAGTGGCCCGCGACCATATCGGGGGCAAAGCCGGCGAGGCACTTGGCGAGAACGACGCTGTGGAGGAACACGGCGGGCTGGGTCACGCGCGTCGCCTTGAGGTCGTCGGCCGTGCCGTCGAACATGATGTCGGTGATGCGGAATCCAAGGATGTCGTTGGCCTTCTCCAGGAGCTCTTTCGCCCGCGGGTCGCTGTCATATTTATTCTGGGCCATTCCCGGGAACTGCGATCCCTGCCCAGGGAAAACGTATGCTTTTTTCATCTTTTTTCTATCAAATTTCGCCCTTTCCACAAAGGGGCACTATAAAACATACAAATATAGTCAATATTTGTAAGAAACGCAAACTGTGCAAAAGAAGCCCTATTTGTCATAGTTTGATGCTGGTTCGCCAAAGAACCAATATTTGTTATTTTTTTGTAGATTTGTAACCATGAAGAATTATCGTGTCATATTGATAATAGCATCTGTTGCTACGCTATCTCTGTCGTTCTCCTCTTTTTTGGGATACTGCCAGCCTGTGCAAGGGGATCCTGAAGATTTATTAAGTCGTAAACTGACACTCCAAGAAGTTTCCTCTCCAACAGAATGGTCCTTCTACAAGTATCTTGAGAATCCGGTATCTTTATATAGAGGTCAACCTGATGTCTCAATTGATTTGTATGACTTGACTGATGGTGAAATCGTTATTCCAATAATTTTACGTTATAATACATCAGGAATTAAAGTTGAAGAGGAATCTGGGTGGGTTGGTCTGGGGTGGAATCTGGATGTGGGTGGATATGTAAAGCGGATGGTTATTGGAGGTGATGATGATCGGGACATTACTTTCAATACTTATAAAACACTGTTTTTTCAAGGTGTCAATGCCTTATATGGGGAGCATGATCAAATGTCGTTCTCACAGACAATGTATGACAACATGCTCTATTTGCATCCTCTGGATAATCCGTCATTATGGGGAAAACTAGCTCCGGATTTGTATGTTTATACCATGCCTGGTCATATGGGTCGGTATATCATCAATTATTTGGATGATTCTGTCGTCCAGTTGGAAAGGGAGGCGGAGTACCGAATCAATAATGACTACTTTAATTCTGGCGATATATTAATCACAACGCCAGATGGAGTCCAGCATTTGTATTCCCGTTCATCAGTAAGTAAAGTAATGTCGGAAGTGGATTTGCTGAGTGAGACATTTTCATTAGTGTCTACCACATATCCTAATGGCTCCCAAATACATTATGATTACAAGTTGTCTCCATAAATACGATCCATATAGCGAAACACAGAAAGATGGAGTTTACATACATGCTACAAATCAAAACGGATTTGCAGGAGAGGGTGTTAAAAAAAACAAAAAACCATATGCTATATCAACGGGTTGCCTTCTAATATATGGCCCACAATGGACGAATTTTTGTGATCAAGTAGGTCATCATGGTTTTCATCTGGTATTAACACGTAAATAATCCCAAATAATCATGAAGTTACGATTGTCGCTATTATTCTTACTAATCATTCAAGTCCCCGTGCTCGCACAAGAACCGTCAGTGTTACTGCGAGTTGATGTACAACGTCCAATAATGGTGTTTTCCGATCCGATGTCAGATCATATCTATGCAACTATTCAGTGCACGGAAAATAGTATCCCTCCCGTTTGTTTCGTACAGAAGGTCTATCCATGCCATTTTTATGGGGAAGTTTTTGTTATAGATGAAGAGATGGATTATAAAGTATATGAGGGTTATATAGAAAAGACATCTTGTTATGGTGTCCTTTATCCTGATATATACGTGAAGAATGAAGAGGGAGCAAGCGAACCGATCGTTCGATTGTTCTCTCAGCCCAGTAAAGAATCATCTTTTACGAGTATCCCGATAGGTCTACAAAACATAGAAGCGATACCTTTAGATATCGTTTACAATGAAGGCCGCGAATTCTCAAGAGTGTTTTTTATTTTTGAAAATGAATACTATGAGGGATGGGTAACCAGATTATGCTCCCAACCCTTTACAACCTGCAACTAGACCAGTTCGTAAATCCTGTCATGAGGGGCTCTATTATTCTTGTAATTCTTTTACTTTTAGTCTTCGCATCATCTTGCAGCGTGTTTGCTGCTAGATGTGAGAAACGGCCATCCTATCATATTATGATCAGTAGCTGAAGGCCCGGGTCTATGATTATATGGATTTGGAGCTGTGGCCAACCTATAAGAACGAGCCTTGGCAACAGGCCTTGCTACGCGATTCCTGTGGCCGTTTTACCTTTCATTTTGAGGAAGATGGAGCCATCCAGACCCGTATTGTGTACGAAAAAAGAGAGCGGTGTCGCTCTCTTTACCAGTACCCCCGCTCGGAATCGAACCGGGACCGTCAGAACCGGAATCTGAAATTCTATCCTTTAAACTACAGGGGCAAGGATCGGGGTGCAAAGATACGAATATTTTTGGATATTCATACCCCCGCACCCCGGAAAAAGCATTAGTCGATCAGCATGATGTTGCGGAAGTCGTCGATGACGGCTTTCTCGACGCCGGCCACATCGACGAGGTATTTCTCGACGCCGCTGGCGAAGGAACCGTCTCCGGCCAGACCCCAGAAGTAGGGAACGATGTCGCTGTAGACCCAGTGGGTGCGGTCGTTCTTGAAGACGGGCTGGGGATTGCTATCCTTGTCGGAGGAAGAGACGCTGAAGCCGACAGGGGCGAAGTAGGTCAGCTCATACTCCTTGGAGATGTCGCCTTCGCGGACACCGAGGACGCCGAGAATGAGCACACCCATCGTGCCCGTGCGGTCACGGCCGAGGGAGCAGTGGAAGTAGACGCCCTTTCCAGCCTTTACGCTGTTGTAGACAAACATGAAGCACTCTTTGGTCTTGGCCTTGTAGGCGGCCTGGAAACCGGCATATTCTTCGGCGGTGGGGACAATCTTGGACAATTCGTCTTTGATGACCTTGCCGTTGGCGTCCAGATACGGGGCTTTTTGCTCAGCGGTCCAGGGACTGTCCGGATCGAGGACCAGCCACTTGGCGCAGTTCTTGGCGGAGGGCTTGGTCACGCCGAGCATGACCTTGCCGCCTTCCTCGATGCAGGGGTGGCAGTGGTCGAGACCGGTGACGGCGGGAACCGTCATGTAGTCGTCAGAGCCGCGAAGCTCCAGCTCGGCGCCGATGCCTTCGTCCAGCACTTCCTGCTTGCCGGCTTTGTTGAGCATGTTCTCCCAGGGATCGTTCATACGGCCGCCGCGGTAGATCCGGCGATACCGGACGGTCTTGCCGCTTTCGGTCTTCCAGCCGCCGAGGTCGCGGGCGTTGCGGCAGTTGCTCCGGAAGAATACCTGATGGAGATGACCGGTGGTCTTGAAATTACCCTGAGCCACCACTTTGCCGCCTTCGGAGGTGACGCTGTAGGTGTACTCGTCGTTCGGGACGAGGTTGGTGATGTCGACATAGCAGGAGCCGGCCTTGACCGCGATATCGGCCGACCAGCCCAGTTTGTCGGAGAGCTTGAGCGTATAAGCGCCGTCATCCGGATCCTCCGCCCATCGGATACTGTAGCTGTTCGGTTTGTCTCCGTCGGGCCACTCCTTTTTCCAGTTGTCCCAGTTGAGGCCGTCGGGACCGCCGAAGCCGCCGTGATACTTGAAGATCTCGGTATAGGAAAGGTCCTTGTCGGGATAGGTGACGCTCGTCAGGAACGTTTCCGTGAGCTGGCTGTTGGCGAGGTAGGTCTCGCCGCTCTTGATGGCGGGAGCGGCCTTGGCATAGGCCTCGCCTTCGAATTCTTGGGGATCGTTGCCAGGGTTCTGGTCGTCCGGATCGGAAGAGCTGTCACAGAAGGTCAGCAGCGGGAGGAATAAAAGTAGTGCAAGAAACTTTTTGCTCATAGTATTAGTGTTTATTTGGATTATTATTTCACTTCGATCAGGTAGTTGCCTTCGAAAACGGGCGTGATGACCGGATCGGCCCCATCAAGGGAGAAGCTTCGGGGCTCGTCGGCCGTATATTCCGTAACGGTATAGCTGCGGGCAGGATCGAGGCCGCGGAGCGTGATGGGCTCGCCGTTCCAGGCGGGGGCGTAGAAGGCATAATACATCGCCCCGTCTTTTGCGATTACATGGGCCTCGGGCTTGTCGAAGCCATAGTCATAGAGATTGAGATAGGTGCCCTTGGAGAGCATTTTCTCCTTATAGATCGGGACCCATTTCCGCAGTAGCGCCTCCTTCTCCGGAGTCAGCAGGCTGCCGCCGCATTCGGTGGCGTCCGGGTTGGGCTCGGGCCAGGTAAATTTGGTGCCGATCACGCCGCCGACGCCCACCTGTGAGGGGAAATCCAGTCCGCCGTCGCTCAGTTCGACATGGTCGGCATAGTAGGCGAGGTCGGGGCAGAGGGCCGCATAGACTTTCCGCTTCTGGCGGATCTGGGCGCTGGAGGTCGGATCGGATGCGACCGCCTGGTTCATATACGGAAGGTAGAAGAAATTGACTGCGCAGCCGCAGGGGCAGATCTGCACCACGGCGCCGGGCCGGTCGGACTGGGCGTCGCTATACAGATGCCGGAAGAATTCGGGATGGCGCTCGCAGGCCTGCTCCGGGTAGGCCAGATGGCTCGTGGGGTTGTAGTCCGGGGCGCTGAGGTTGAGGTGCTGGCCGTCGAGCTTGAAGCCGTCGAAGCCCCAGTCGACGAGGAACATCTCCTCGAGGCCGGCGGTATATGCCCACGTGCCTTCATTGACGGGGGAGAGGTACCAGCTGTCCCACCAGGAAATGTCCTCATGGGTGCCGTCCTTCTGGACGAGGAGCAGCTCGGGATGCTCCCGGGCGAGTTCGCTCTCCGGATCGGCCGCGAGCGGGGCCCACCAGATCTTGGCCTTGAGACCGGCCGCATGGACGGCGTCGGTCATCGCGCGCATACCGGCGGCGCCGATGCGCTCGTTGGTCTCCCAATCGCCTTCGCAGCGTTGGTAGCCGTCGTCGATGTCGACCCACTTGAAGCCGAGCTCAACTACCTTCGGCAGCGTGCCGATCACTTCGTCGACGGTGAAGGTGCGCTCATAGCCCCAGGCGCACCAGACGGGCTCATACGCATCGTCCGGAGACATCGGGGCCTCCCAGCCAAAGGTCTGTGTCATATAGGACGCGAAGGTCCGGAGCGGGTTGAAAAAGTCGCCGCTGCTTTCGAGAACAAATTGCCGGAGGGCGCGGAGCGTGTCGCCCGGAGCAAGCGAAACCGCTTCGTCAAAATCCTGGCGGATACAGGCATACGTCCTGTCGCCTTCCCGCGAAACGGGCATTGAGACGAGCTTCAGCACAGGCTCGGCAAGACCGACCGAAAGATTCTGCGCCGGAGTCCAGACCGACACCACCGGGATGCCGCCGCCGTAGTCGGAATCATTCATGCCGAGGTAGTTGCGCTGGTGAAAGCCGTCCGCTACCGGGAGCACCCAGTCCTTTCTTTCAGAAGTGGAGCTGGGTTGGAGCGACCAGAGCTCGGGAGCGTCGATGACGATGCGGGAAGTCTCCATCGCGGCGACCTCCACCGCCGCTTCGCCCGTGTTGACAAATGCGACCGAGCGGAGCGTCATGCCGGGGTAGTCGGCCAGCGTGTCGGCAAGCACCAGGACCTCTATGTCGGACAGGATCTGACCGTCCGCTCCGAGAAGGCAGTCGGTCGGAGGATCAGTCTTCGGAGCGGTCTTGCAGCAGGCGGCGGAAAGGACCGCCATGGCGCAGAGAAACAGGATCTTACGCATGGCTCTAGAGTTTGATTTCGCGGCCGAAGCGCTCGCGGCAGATCGCCCGGACCGCTTCCAGCGAGGAGAAGGCGCCCGTGCCGCCGGCGGCGGTTGTGTTGACAGCGCCGGTGAGGTTGCCGGTCTCCTGGCAGTCCTCGAGGCTGAGACCCTTGACGAAGGCGCTGATAAAGCCGGAGTTGAAGCTGTCGCCGGCACCGATGCAGTCGACGACGTTCTTGTTGAGGAATGCGGGGAGGACCTTGCGGGAGCCGTCCTTGCGGACCAGGATGGATCCGTCGGCGCCGCACTTGAGGAGCATCGCGTTCCCGAGGTAGGGGACCACCGCGGCGATGGCGGTCTCGAGGTCCGGGGCGCCGGTCAGGGCCTGGAGCTCCTTCTCGTTGGGCATGAAGACGGCAATCTTCGGGAGCACCTTCTTATAGTCGAGCTTCCAGGTCTCCATCGGGTCCCACTGCGTGTCGAGCGAGACGGTAAGGCCCTTTTCGGCCGCAAGGTCGAGCACCTTGTCGATGTCGCGAAGAAGGGCGCTCTGCATAAAGAGCGAGGAGAGGTGGATGTGGCGCGCCTCGTCGAAAACGCTCTTGTCGATGTCGTCAAAGCCCATCACGTCCATCGCGCCCTGATAGGTCAGGTTGGCGCGGTCTTCGCCGTAGCTCATACAGATCGTGGCGCCGGTCGGGGTCTCGCCTTCGAGGACATAACGGGTGTCGACGCCTTTTGCCTCGAGCGAGGTCCTGACCAGGGAGCCGAAGGCATCGCGGCCGACCAGGCCGACGAAGCAGACCCGGCTTCCGAGGGCGGCGGCGTTGGCGGCAAAAATGGCCGTAGAGCTGCCCAGGGTGACGGTCATGTCTTTGGCGAATTTCTCTTTCCCGATCTCGGGCTCGGATTCGATGCGGTTGAGGATGATGTCGACGTTGAGTTCGCCGATCGCGGCAATATCGTATCGTTTCATGTGCGGTTAGTTATTTTAAGTATGTAAATATCCGTATTTTTTGGCAGAATTGCACGTGCCGTTTCGTTTTTGCTACAAAAATCTATTTCGTTTGGTTTCATTTGAAAGATTTTTTCTATCTTTGTCCATGAGATGCCCCGCATGCGCCGGGCATGACAAAACGTCATTTCACGGCCCAGTCCGTGGAATCTAAGAACCAAACGAATATGGATGTATACGATTCTGCCCAGGGGCGCCGCTCCGCTATCCTTCAGCGGCTACACGAAGATTCTTCGGTCAATGTGACCGAGCTCAGCCGCGAGTTCGGGGTGTCGGAAGTGACGATCCGGAAGGACCTCCGGATCCTCCGCGAACGCAAACTGCTGATCCGGGTCCACGGCGGCGCGATCAAGCGCAGCAACGTCACTTCCGGAGAGGAAGAGGACCGCAATTTCAACTTCAAACGCCTCGTCAATTCCCGCGAGAAAGAGGCCATCGGCCGCGCTGCCGCCGCCCATATCCGTAACGGCGACACGATCCTGGTCGACTCGGGCACGACGGCCCTCGAGGTGGTGAAGAATCTCCACAAATTCAATGATTTGACCATCATTACCAACTCGGTCAACGCCATGATCGAGGCGCTCAAGTACAAGCGTTTCAAGGTGATTCTTCTCGGCGGCGCCGTCCGCGAGTCGAGCTACTCGACGGTGGGCCCTCTCGCCGAGTCGAACCTCAAGCTTTTCTACTGCGACAAGCTCTTCCTCGGGGTGGACAGTTTCTCGGTAGAGGACGGTCTTTCGACCCCGAGCGTCGAGGAGGCGAGCACCAATCAGGTGATGATTTCCCGTGCCCGGGAAGTGATAGCAGTCTTTGACTCCTCGAAGCTCAACAAACGCGCCCTGGCCTTCATCGCGACGCCCGAAAAGATAGGGACGGTCATCACCGACAACCGCCTTCCCGTCGGTGTCCGTAACCAGCTGAAAGCGCTGAAAATTAATGTTGAAACCGTTTCGGTCTGAATCGAAACCGGTTGAAATGATTTCGGTTCGACCGTAAGGCGCTTGTATACAATTGATTAGTTACTATCACTCTGGCTCGGAGGAGATTCCGTTTTTATTTTTACTTAAAAACCACGGCGAATGGTAACTTTTTCGTATTTTTGCATAGTATAACTGCATTAATAACATGACACAAGTTTTCCATACTTATCGTGAGATCCGCCAGCAACCCCGTGTCTGGCGCGAGGCATATGCCTCCGTATGTGCGCGAAAAAGCGAAATCAAATCATTTCTCGACGGTTTCCTCGGCGAAGGCTATCAGGTGGTCCTGACCGGCGCCGGCACGTCCGCCTATATCGGAGACGCCCTCGAGACGGCGCTTTTTGATACGCGCCTGCGTGGCGCCCGTTCCATCGCGACGACCGACATCCTGACGGCCCCGGAGTATTATTTCAACGCGGGGAGCAAGGTCCTTCTGATCTCGTTTGCCCGCAGCGGCAACAGCCCCGAGAGCGTCGGTGCCGTCCGTGCCGTCGAAAAGACCGCCGGCAAGGTGGCCCATATCTTCATCACCTGCAATCCGGAAGGGGAGCTCGCCAAGATGAAGGGGGAGCATGTCCTCACGCTCCTGCTTCCGCCCGAGACGAACGACGTCTCCCTGGCGATGACGAGCAGCTATTCGACGATGCTGCTGACCTGCTCGATGCTGGCGAACATTGACCACATCGAAGAGCAGGGCGCCTGGATCGACACCGTCGCCGATGCCGTCGAAAAGGGTATGGAGCGCTATGAGCCCGCCCTCAAGGAGATTGCCTCCCGCAAATTCACCCGCGCCGTCTTCCTCGGCTCCGGCCCGCTCAAGGGCGTTGCCGAAGAGTCCCGCCTCAAGCTGCAAGAGCTCACGGACGGTGCCGTCATGTGCGCCTTCGACTCGTTCCTGGGCTTCCGCCACGGACCGAAGGCCGTCGTCAAGTCCGACTCCCTGATGGTCTATCTCGTGTCGCCCCGTGAGTCGGTCCAGCGCTATGAGCGCGACCTCGTCCGCCAGGTGACGGCGAATAATCATGTCACCGGCAGCGTCATCGTATGCCTCCGCAAGCCCGACCTCGGCCCGGAGAACTACGACCTCTGCGTCGAGCTCGGCTTCCCGGAGAGCGTCCCGGCCTGCTATGGCTGCGTCGCCTATATCTTCGTGGCCCAGCTGCTGGGTTATTATAAATCGATCGATACCGGGCTCTGCCCCGACTCTCCTTCCGTTTCCGGCAACATCTCCCGGGTCGTGGAAGGCGTGACCTTATACATATAATACTATGGCAAAAACTGAGCAGCTTCTCCACCGGATCGACGCCCTCCAGACGGAGACCGGCATCCCGCGCACGATTTTCGCCGCCTGCCCCAATTCCCCGACGGTGATCCGTGCATCGCTTCGCGCCGCCAAGCGCAACAACGCCCCCATCTATTTCGCAGCCACGCTCAACCAGATCGACTGCGACGGCGGCTATACCGGCATGACCCAGGAGGACTTTACGCGCCTGGTTCGTTTCGAGACCGAAAGGGTCAACTTCCAGGGCCCGGTGATTGTCGCCATCGACCATGGCGGCCCCTGGCTCAAGGATAAGCAGCGCACCGAAAAGTGGTCGACCGAAGACGCGATGAACGGCGTGAAGAAATCCTTCGAAGCGGCCGTTCTCGCCGGGTATGACCTCATCCATGTCGACCCGACCGTCGATATCAACGTCCCGAAGGGCGAGATTATCGACATCCACGTGGTCGCGGCCCGCACCGTCGAGCTGATCGCCCATGTCGAGGCCTTCCGCAAGGCCAAGGGCCTTCCCGAGATCTCCTACGAGGTCGGTACGGAAGAGGTCCACGGCGGTCTGGCCGATGAAAAGACCTTCGACACCTTCCTTGACGACCTGAAAAAGGGTCTTGTCGCCGCCGGCCTGCCGGACGTCTGGCCCTGCTTCATCGTCGGAAAGGTCGGAACCGACCTCGATACCACCCTCTTCGACGGCGAGGTGGCCCGTCGCCTGACTTCCCGCGTCCGTCCGCTCGGCAGCTACATCAAGGGGCACTATACCGACGATGTGGCCAATCCCGAGGATTATCCTCTCTGCGGAATGGGTGCCGCGAACGTCGGTCCCGAGTTCACGATCAGCGAATACCGCGCCCTCTGCGAGCTGGAGGAGCTCGAGATCCGGCATTGGAAGGAAGGACGCGTCGCCGTCCGCTCCCACATGAGGGAAATCCTTCTCGAGGAGATCCACGACAGCCATCGCTGGGAAAAGTGGCTCCACGCCGACGAGCAGGGCAAGGACCTTTGCCAGCTGACACCCGAGCGCCAGGACTGGATCGTCGCGACCTGCTGCCGCTATATCTGGCAGCAGCCCCGTTCCCTCTCCGCCCGCGGCTTCCTGTATGAGAATCTCCGCCGCCTCGGCATCGACGCGGAAGAGATCGTCCTCGGCAGGATCGAACGCGACATGGACAAATACTTCCGGGCCTTCAACCTCATCGGCCTGAATGATCTGCTCTAAGCTGAAACAACAACCAAACTTAATATCCAATGAAACGAAACCCCATCCGTTTAATGCTTGTGTTGGGCGTCGCGCTGGCACTCTCGACACAATTGTCTGCGAACGAATTGACGGCGAACGAATTGACTGCTTACAGCCAGGCTGTCAAAGCCGCTGTGGAGGCTGGTGAGAAGCCGGCCCCGCAGGTCCGGATTACCTTCCCATACGGCGTTGGTAAGCTGGAAGAGTCGTTCGCTAACAATGCCGCTGGAATGCGCTCCCTCAAAGCGATGGTGCGCGACCACAAAAACGACATGATTCTGGTCATGGCCTATGCCTCTCCGGAAGGCAATGCGGCTTCCAACCTCGTCCTGACCAATAAGCGCGCCCATTCCGTGAAGGATTATCTGGTCGCCCAGGGCTTCCCTGTGGAACAGATTGTCGTCCGCACTGCCGGTGAAGACTGGGACGGCCTCAAAGACATGATCGGCAACAAAGAGTTTACAGGGAAGGCGGAAGTGCTTCGCATCCTTTCCGACGATTCCCTCTCTTCCGCCCAAAAGAAAGCCCGCGTCCAGGAAGTTGCCGGTGGCAAGGCCTGGGATTGGCTGGTTGGCAATGTGATGGCCGACCTGCGTTCCGTCCAGGTTTATACCTTCACCAAGGAAGACCTTCAGAAATTCCTCAATGGAACGCTCGTCCAGCAACAGCCTGCAGAGCAGACGGCACAGCCTGCCGCAAAGGCAACCGAGCCGGAGAAAACGCAGCCCGTCACCCCGGTAGTCGAGGAGACGGTTCCCGAAACGGTTGCGGAGCCTGAGCCCGTCAAAAAGCCCGAGACTGTCGTGCAGCCGGAAACCACCAAGCAGCCCGAGACCACGCAACAGCCTGCGGCGCCTGTCGTCGTCAAGGGACAGAAGCACCAGGTGACCGGCCGCGTCGTGGAAGCCGAGACGGGTGAGCCCGTCATCGCAGCCGGCGTGCTCCTCTCCACCGGCACCGGCACCACGACCGACTTTGACGGTTACTATACTATCATGGCCACGGATACGGACGTTCTGACCTTCTCGAGCGTCGGTTATCAGGAAGTCACGGAAACGGTCGGTCTCCGCTCCGTCATCGACGTAGCGCTCCCGACCGACAGCATGCTTCTCGAAGAGGTGGTCGTCCTCGGTTACACCACCCAGAAGAAGGCGGAGCTCTCCAGCGCCGTCGTCACGGTGGCGGCCGACAAACTGACCGACGTTACGACCCCGGACGTGGGTAACATGCTCCAGGGCAAGGTCGCGGGCGTCATGGTCATGAACTCCTCCGGTCAGCCGGGCGAGGGCGCGGCTATCCGCATCCGCGGTACCGGTTCCATCACGGCCGGCGCCGGCCCGCTCTACGTGGTTGACGGTGTCGCCGGCGGTGCATTCAACCCCAACGACGTCGAGACCCTCACCGTCCTGAAGGATGCGTCCGCCACCGCCCTCTACGGTGCGGCCGCTGCCGGCGGTGTCATTGTCATCACCACCAAGAGCGCCAAGTCCGACGAGGCGCAGGTCAATTTCAAGGCCAGCGTGGGTATCAAGCGCGCCCTGATGGGCCACTTCAAGGCCATGGACGCCAAGGAGCTCTACGAGTTCAACGAGCTCTTCCGTTCCGAGTCCTGGCTGAGCAAGGTGTCCAACATTCCTTCCAAGGAGGACATCGACGCCGGCATGTATAATTTCGACTGGATCGGTAATACGTTCAAGACCGGTATCGTCCGCAACTACTACGTCTCCACCTCCGGCAAGGCAGGGAAGATCAGCTACTACGCGAGTATCGACCACTACAACGAGCAGGGTTCCCTGATCAATTCCGGCTACCGTCGCACGGCTGCCCGTGTCAACCTCACGGCTCCCATCACGGAACGCCTGACGATGAACCTCAGGATGAACTATTCCAAGAGCTACACCAACTCCGCCCGCTGGAAAACGCGTGAGTCGGCCTATGTGATGCTGCCCTTCGATAATCCGTTCACGCTGGACAAGGACGGCAATCAGGTTTCCGACGATCCCGTGCTCATCAACTCCGTCACCCGTCCGGACAACAAGAAGCGCTGGTACTCCAAGAATACCTACAACTATTTCCACAACGAGCTCTACAACTACGCCCGGGGCCATGACGAAGGCCTGACCGGCGACCTTCAGCTCGTCTGGAACGTTACGGACTGGCTCACCCTCACCTCCACGAACCGCTACGATTCCTCCGGATCCTACTCTGAGGAATATCTCGATCCCCGCACCTCCGAGGTCGAGGACGACAAGGGTAGTATCTCCAAGAGCGAAGGCGAATGGAACGGCTGGGGCACGACCAATATCGCCAAGTTCTACAAGACCTTCGGCGTCCACGATGTGAGTGCCATCGTCGGTTGGGAATACGGTGAAGGCTACACGCGTTTCTGGGGCGTAAGCGGCGGCGAAATGCCTGCCGGCCAGCGCTCCCTCAGCAACTGCAGCCCTGCCTCCATCCTGATCGATTCCGACCGCGACTACAACACCCGTACCTGGGCCCTCCTGAGCCAGGCCCAGTACTCCTATCTTGGGAAGTACATCCTGACAGCCTCGCTCCGCTACGACGAGAGCTACAAGTTCGGTCCGCTCAACCGCGGCGGTTACTTCCCGGGCGCTTCCGCAGCATGGGTCATCTCGAACGAGCCCTTCATGAGCGGCAACCGCTGGTTCTCCTTCCTGAAGCTTCGCGCCGGTTACGGTAAGACCGGTAACGACAGTATCGAAGCCTTCAAGTATCAGGATATCCTCGCTCTCAACGCCTATTATAATAATGCCGTGTCGGCCGTCGTCAAGCAGCAGGCCAACTACAACCTCGGTTGGGAAGAGGCCTACATGACGAGCCTTGGTGTGGACGCCACGATCAAGAACAACTGGAACGTCACCCTCGACATCTACCATACCATCAATGACAAGCTCCTCCTCGAGCGTGACATGCCGCCGTCCTCCGGATTCTTCTCCGTGATGGACAATGTCGGCAAGGTCCGCAACATGGGTCTCGAGCTCGCCATTGACGGCACGATCCTCAAGAAGGGCAACTTCACCTGGGACGGCGGCTTCAATCTGGGTATGAACCAGAACCGCGTCCTGGAGCTCCCTGAGCATAACGACATGCCGCTGGGCGACAAAGTCAAGCAGATGGTTATCGAAGGCCGCGACATCTACTCCTGGTATATGCCCAAGTGGGCGGGTGTCGATGTCAACACCGGCCGCCCCCTGTGGGAGCATCTGGAGTACGATGACGAAGGAAATGTCATCGAGACCACGCTGGTCGATACCTATGGCGACGCCACCTATCAGGTCGTCGGCAGTGCTTCTCCCTGGTTTACCGGCGGTGTGAATACCAGCCTGCGCTGGAAGAGCCTCACCCTGAGCGCCACCGGCAGCTTTGTCGTCGGCAACCGGATTTTCAACGCGACCCGTATGAACATCATGGATACCGACGGTGCCCAGCCCGGCTTCAACATGCAGTCGCTGGACAACGGGCTCGGCTGGATCCGCTGGATCGACGGCGACCCGTTCGGCACCAACTACAAGGCGACCCACCCGGAGGCCATGAACGGCGGTAACAGTGATGCCCACAACTACTCTTCCCGTTACCTCGAGGACGGCAGCTTCTTCCGTCTGAGGAACGTTACCCTCTCCTACGATCTTCCGACGAAACTCCTGAGCAAGGCCCATATCGGTGCCGCCCGGGTATATGTCTCGGCAGACAATCTTTACACCCTGACCCGCTTCTCCGGCATGGACCCGGAAGTGAGCCTGGAGATGAGTACCTACAGCCTGCCCGGCCTGTATTCGGACAACTATCCTGTCCCGATGTCCGTGGTCCTCGGTATTGACGTCAAATTCTAAAAGGAGAATCAGTTATGAATAAGAAGATATTTGCCCTCGGCATTTCCCTGCTGGCCCTTGTCTCCTGTGAGATGGATTTCTATCCCTCAGACTCCATGACTTCGGCCCAGATCAAGGACAATCCGAATTCCGCCGTTCTTACGACCGACGGTATCTATTCCCTTTTCAAGGACAATCTCCCTTACAAGGGCGAATCCGGCGGACGCGACGGTAATTATTATATCCGCCACATCCATCAGCTCTCCGAGACCCGCGGCGACAACGTCACCATCTCCGGTAACTCGGAAGACCCTTTCACCCAGCCTTACCAGTATAAGGACGTGTCCGATACCAAGAACAAGACCTACTCCTGGTGGATTGCATACAAGATCATCTATGCCGCCAATTCCAACATTGACGTCATCGAGCCCAAGGATGCCCTGACCAACCAGCTGCTCGGCGAGAACTATTTCTTCCGCGCCATCGCCCACTTCCACATGGTGACGCTCTATGCCATGCCGTATGTCTGCGGCCGTGACAATCCGGGTGTCGTCCTCCGCATCGGCATGGACTACTCCAAGACCGAGCGCGCGACGGTGGGCGAGTGCTACGATGCCATCGTCGCCGACCTCAAGGAAGCCATCAAGTATATGGAGAAGGGAAAGAACCGCGGCGGAGCGAACGACGCCTCCTATGTGACGGCAAATGCCGCCAAGGCTCTCCTCTCCCGTGTCTACCTGTTCATGGGTGACGAGCACCTCCAGGACTGCATTGACCTCTGCGACGAGCTGATCAAGGCCGCTCCGGCTACCGTCAAGAGCGTCTACAGCGTCGAAACTCTGGCGGCTTATCCCACGGCGACATGGTCCTCCCCGGAGACCATCTGGTGCCTCCGCTTTACCTATCCTTCTGACCATCAGGCTCCTTCGGCCACGATCGGCGCCATGTACAATGTTACGGAAGAGTCTACCAACGGCTGGGGCGAGTGGTACTGGAACGACGAGCTGATCGAGCTCTTCAACCGCTACAAGAACGACGACGGCACCACGAAGGACAACCGTTTCGCTGCCTACTTCACTTACCCCTGGTTCCCTGATACCGTCGTGAAGAACGAAGGCAAGAAGATGGTTTGCTTCCCGGTGAAGGAGGGCAAGGGTGACTTCTGCGTTACCCGTGCCGGTACCGTCGGCCCGGATCCGAAGAACGAGGCCGATATGGCGACGGGCCTTTTGCCCAATGCCGACGGGAACTACGAGTTCTACTATAACAAAACCAAGTACACGGCCGTCAAGACCGAGGTGAACGGCTTTACCCGTTACTTCATCAACGCCAACCTGACCGGCGATCCTACCTTCTTCGACGGCAAGACTCCTGCCTATATCCGCGAGGATGTCGACGAGGTGGCCGGCTGGCGTAACGGCGACTATGTGCGCTACTACAACACCAAGTGGAGCGGCCAGGACGGCCAGGTCACCATGACTTCACCCGTCATGCTCCGCTGGGGCGAAGTCTTCCTCAACAGGGCCGAAGCCCTTGCCCGCATCGGCGGCAAGGACACGGAAGCTCTCGAAGACGTGAATCAGATCCGCCGCCGTGCCGGTCTTCCCGAGGAGGCCATGTTCAAGATGACCAACTATAAGGAGCGCGGCTATGAATCCGTCCTGGACGTCGTCCTCGACGAGCGCCGTATGGAACTCTGCTTCGAAGGTCAGCGCGTGTTCGACGTCTTCCGCAACAAGAAGGCCCTCGACCGCCGCTATGTGGGTTACCATCCTTTCGAAGTGATCAACTACGACGATCCGAGGATTGCCCTGCTGATCTCCAATGACGAGATCCTGGCCACCGACGGCTTTGAACAGAACAACCAGAAGTAATAAAGGAACCAACGATGAAACGATATTTATCAACCGCTGCCATCCTGCTGCTTGCCGTCGTCTCCTGCACCCATGATCTGCCGACCGGCAATGTGGCGACACCGCCCAAAGTACTCGATGATCCGGAGCTCACCCTTTCCGGTGCGCCGAAGGAGATTGCTTCCGGCGAGTCCTTTGACCTGACCATTTCCACGCTGTCCCCGGGCGCCCTGACGCTCACGGTGAGCAATGCCTCCGTGGCTTTCCCGACCAAAAAGAGCGATACGGAATACAGCATCGCCGTGATGTCCCTCGACGACGCGAGCTTCAAGATCACCGTCAACCAGGAGGAAATGAAGAAAGAAGGCTATGCCTCCGCCAAAAAGACGGTCACCGTCAAGGTGATCGGTTCCGGCCCGGTCGAGATCCCCGGTCCCGATGATGAGGTGGAAGGAACGGCTGTCAGCTATGTCGAGGCCGCCGGCGACGTGCTCAATCCGGAGCGGGGCCTGTACCATGCTCACGAGATCTATGCCGATACGCCGATGCTCACTGGCTCGGAGGTCGAATACTACGTCAAGACCGGTCACAAGCTGATCCTGCTGGAATTCTACCTGACGGAATACATGGCCGGAAGCATCTACCAGTCCGAGCTCGACCGCATCCAGCAGTTCTTTGACGCGATCCGCGACGGCGGCGCCAAGGCCATCGTCCGTTTCGCCTATCGGAATACCAATGAGAACTACCAGACCATCGTGCAGGAGCCTGCGCTGGACATCGTCCTCAAGCACATCGAGCAGCTCAAGCCGATCCTCCAGCGGAACGAAGACGTGCTCTTCGCCCTGCAGGCCGGTTTCATCGGATCCTGGGGCGAGTGGTATTACACCACGAACATCAGCTCTACAGCCGACCGCAAGAAGGTGACCGACGCCCTGCTCGACGCCGTCCCGACATCCCGTCAGATCCAGCTCCGTACCCCTATGTACAAGATGGACATGTACGACTATGCGCTCGCTGACACGCTCACCGCTGCGACGGCTCACGACGGCTCCGTCAAGTCCCGTCTTGCAGGCCACAACGACTGCTTCGTCGCTTCCGCGGATGACCAGGGAACCTTCAAGAACGAGACGACCCGTCAGTACTGGAAGGCGGAGACCCGCTACATGATCATGGGCGGCGAGACCTGCGATCCGCTCAAGGATGAGAACTATATCTACTGCGAGTGCGAGAATACCCTGAAGGATCTGGAGGACTACCACTGGACCTACCTGCATGACGGCTATTTCGCCGGCATCCTGAACCGCTGGAAGACCGAAGGCTGCTTCGACGAGATCCAGGCCCGCCTCGGCTACCGCCTGGTCCTCAAGGACGTCCACTACGGCGCCATTGAGGCCGGCAAGCCCTGCCAGGTTACGATCCGTCTTTACAACAAGGGCTTCGCGGCCCCGATGAACCCCCGTCAGGCATTCCTCGTCTGGGAGACCCCGGATGGAAAGACCGAGCAGACTCCGCTGGGCGCGGATCCGCGCACCTGGCAGCCCGGCTATAACGGTGCCGTGGGTACCTTCGTCCCGTCTACCGCGGAAGGTACGCTCTATCTCAAGCTCTCCGATCCGCTCCTGCCCGATAACCCGGCCTACAGCATCGCTCTGGCCAACGCGGATGTTTTCGACGCAGGTTCCGGCATGAATAAGCTGTTCGAGATCAAGTGAAACGTCTTGCCCTGACACTTTTTGTGGCAGCGGCCCTTATCTCCGGATGCCGGGAACAGCCCGGTGTCCGGGGATATTGGTCTGACAGGACGCTGAACGTCGACGACTACGCGGCCGCCGAAGAGGAATTCACCGACTTTGTCGAGTATGCCGTGACGGCCCCGGAAGCGGTGGCCTTTGCCGACATCGACATGCTTCTGGAGAAGGCCGCAGGGCAGGATGACGTTACCTATATGATCTATGCGGACTGGATCCTGAAAGGGTTCGGAGCGATCGCTTCACCCTGTCATTCCTGTCCTCTTTTCCTCCATGCCGCCGACTGGATCCTGGGCCGTGGCATCCCCAGCGGGGACATTACCTCGCGCCTCGAGCGGCAGCGCAGTTTCTGCCTTTACAATCGCCCGGGGGATGTCGCGCGGTTTCCGGAGTTGACGGAAGGCTCGCTTCCCGAGACCACCCGGCGCACGCTGTATCTTCTCGTTGACCAGGACTGCACCACCTGCCGCCGCTCCATGAGCCGCTTCGAAGGCCCCGAGTGGGAGGGAACGGCCCTTGTCGCCCTTTGCTACGGCCGCGGCTCTCTGCCGGAGGAACCGGGCTGGACGAGCTACCGTATCCGGCGGGATCAGACGCTTCTGGACACGCGCCAGGCGCCTTTCTACTATGTGGTTTCCCCGGATGGAACCATCGAGATTTCTTATACTTCCCTTTACGAATAGAACAACCGAGATATGATGAAAAAACTATTTGTATTGCTGCTGACAGCCACTTTCGCCGCCCTGTCGCTGTCTTCCTGTGAATCGAACGACTCAGATGACAACGGGGAGGATGGAGGCGACGATCCGGCTATTGAACAGCCCGGACTGAAGCCGGGTACCTTCAAGTTTACGGTTTCGCCCATGAAAGGCTCCTGGGAGGCCGGTGACAAGATCTATGTCCGGGGCGGTACCGGTGCCTCGGCCGAGACCATAACGCTATCGGCCTCGGATATTTCCGCTGACGGCAAGACGGCCAGCGCGAAACTCGGCGCCGTGACCGCCGATAGTCTGGATCCGGACGGGCTGTACGCCGCATGGCCCGATGAGGCCGTCCAGCACAGCTATGGCATCCTGAGCCTGAGGACGAGCTTTATCGAGTGTGATGACCTCATGGCGGTGGCCTATCTCTCCGGCGATACCTTCCGCTTTGCCGATGTCTGCTCCGCCCTCGATTTTACCGTGACCGGCGGCTATGACGGATATGCCCTGGCAGCTGCCAGCCGGGACGGAATCATCGTCACGAAACTGGACGTCGAGTACAATTCCTCCAAGACGAAGATCACCCCCAAGCAGAACAGCGGCTATCCTTTCAAGTACGGAGACGTCGCGGCCGGGGCGAAGACGCGGATTCTCTTCCCCGGCGATATGACCCTGACCGGAGGATATACCCTGTTCCTGAAAAAGGGAGGGGAGTGGTGCGCCACCTATTCCTCCGACAAGGAGCTCTCCCTCGCTGCCGGGAAACCGGTGGATCTTGGCGACATCACCGCATCTCTCGCCGCGTATGACGGTCCCGAGCCCAGGATGCCCGCTATGGGGGAGGTGACCAAATATACCGTCAGTTTCAACGAACTCTCCGGCCTCTGCCTCAGCGCGGACGAGGATTTCCTCTGGAGCGTGGGCGATGACGGCGAGCTGGCAAAGATCTCCTTCGAGGGTAAGGTCCTCAGCCAGGTGCATATCGGCGGCGACACCGAGGCCATTTCCCGCCACCCGGAGACCGGCGACCTGCTGATCGGCCTGGAGCCCGACGGCGTGGGCATCGTCCGGGGTCCGAACTTCAATTCCCGCGTGACGACGCTATTCTCCCTCGCCAAGGCCAAGGGCTACGGCAATGCCGGCCTTGAAGGCCTGACCTACTACAAGGACGGTATGGTCTATGCGGGCACGCAGACCGATTCCCGCCTCTTCCTCTGCAACCTGGAGACCGGTGAGGTGATCTGGGACAAGGCGCTCTACAACAAGCAGCTTGTCTCCGAAATCGCCGACCTTTACTATGATCCGCTGACCGACTGGCTCTGGATCATCGACTCCGAGGCCAAGAAGTTCTTCGCCTTCAACGCCGACGCCACCCAGCTCTATGGCGCCTATTCCGTCAGCGGCATCGCCAATCCCGAGTCGATCTGTGTCGACCACAAGCACAGCTGCATCTGGGTAGGGGACGACTACGGCGAGACCTCCTATCTGTATAAATACGAATTCACCGGCCTGGACGACGCCATCATCGTAAAGTAAAGCCCTATGATGAAAAAACACCTGTTATTTCTTCTGGCCGCACTGGCCCTTTCCGGCGTCTGGTTTGCGGGATGCTCGAGCGATGATCCGGAGAACGAGCCCGGGGAGCAGATCGATCCGGATGATCTGGAGCCGCTCCAGCGCTCGGTGCCGGTTACGGAGAACTGGATCTATGACAAGCGCCCGGCCATTACCGTCCATATCGGGAATCCCAACCCGGTGGCGGTCGAGGCCAAGGTGAAGGTCCGCCTTACGACAGATGTCCACACCGCCGTCTGCACCATCGAAAAGTCTTTTGACATCCCTGCGAACGCGGAGACGGACGTTGTCGTAACGACCGACTCTGATCTCGATCCCGGCTTCTATCAGGCGGAGTGTTATGTCAACGGGAAAAGCGCCCGGAATTTCCATTTCGGCGTCTCACCCTTTGAGATCGTGTCCGCCCCGGATATGCAGGAAGATTTCGACTCTTTCTGGGAAACGGCCCGCAGTCAGCTGCCGCCCATCGACGGGACGACAGTGTCCCTCACGGAAATCCGTAGTTCTGAGAGCTGCAAGGTCTATTTCGTAGAGATGCAGTCGGTGCCGGACGGCCTCGAAGGGGAGCCCGTCATCGTCCGCGGATACTATCTTGAGCCCCAGGACGGAGCGAAGCATCCGGTGCTCCTGCACTTCCAGGGCTATGATACCCTCAACAATCCGCCGAGGATCTCCACACCGGGGCCGAACAACGGCGAATTCGCCGAGTTCTACCTCTCCCACCGCGGCCAGTATATCAACCACCGTCCGGCCTCCAAGCGGGACGACGGCATCGACAAGGATTTCGAGAACATCTACGGCGACTGGTTTGCCTATCATTTCGGCGACAAGAACAGCTATTACTACCGCGGCGCTTTCATGGACTGTGTCCAGACCGTCCGTTTCGTAGCCAGCCGTCCCACTACCGACGTGAAAAACATCTTTGCAGAGGGCTCCAGCCAGGGCGGTGCGCTCAGCTATGCAGCAGCCGCGCTCAGCGACATTCCGCTGGCGGCCATCGCTCCCAACGTAGCCTTCCTTGGGGATTTCCCGGACTATTTCAAGATTGTCAGCTGGCCCGGCGACGTGGCCAAGGCAAGCCAGGGTTCGATGACGGATTCCGAGATGTATGCCTTCCTGTCCTATTTTGACACGAAGAACCTCGCGACCCGCATCTCCTGTCCGGTTTACGCGACGATCGGCCTTCAGGACCGCACCTGCCCGCCGCACACCAATATCGCCCCGTATAACAACCTGACCGTCCAGGACAGGAAGATGACCTTCTTTCCCCAGATGACGCATGATTATCCGCCAAGCTGGTACAATGATATCAGGGAGTTCTTTAAAGCGCGAATGAAATGATAAAAAAACTGGCGACTCACTTCGAGCCGCCAGTTTTCGTCATGCCCGGCGAATGCAGGGCATCTGTCTTGTCCGGAATTACGGGAGCGTAACCTCAAGCATTTCGCCGGTACCGATACCCTCTTCGAACTGAGGAAGGACACCGATGGTGACCCAGTCGCCGGTGGTGGCGTCAGTAGCGGTAACACCGAAGGAGAGTTTGCCAGCCTTGTTGGCGTTGATGACGCTGCGGAGGACGGAAAGCTCGAAGTAAGCAACGCCAGCCTTGACGGTACCCTTGCAAGCGGAGAAGTCCTCAACATTCAGCGGCTCCATGACGGAACCGGCATCCCATGCATCCTGACCGTCGCCGGCGACGCACTTGTAGACCGTGATGTCGGAAAGGTCGGAGATCGTGTTGCCCGCACCGAGGAAGCCGGCTTCGCTCTCAAGCATGAAGTCCCAGCCGCAACCATCGTCGGCCCAGAGCCAGCTGGTGAAACCGGTGGAAACATCGCCGTCGGAGTTGATGAGGATGTCGATCGGAGCAACCGTCTGGCCTTCCTCAAGCTCGCACTCGAAATAGAAGTAGACGTGCTTGGCGTCGGCGCAAGCCTTCATGACCAGGAGGTTCGGATAAGCGGAGTCCTCAACCTCGGACATATCGGCGCTGGAGATGCCGCTGCCTTTCCAATCATCGAAGCTGCCGTCGATCTTGATAGCAACGCCGCTATCGGTCTTGCCGCTATTGCCACCGTTGCCGTTGTCCTTGGAGTCATCCTTGTCGCAGGCGCAGACCATGCCGATAATGGCAAGGGCTGCAATGAAATAAGACTTTTTCATTTGTTAAAGTGTTTAAGTATATGAGTAGTTATTGATTTGCCTAAATCGTCGCAAATATACTTCTTTTTCGCTAATTATCAAATCGAAACGACAAACAAAACGTTTCGAAACGTATCATTTGCGTTTTTTCTTGTAAGCAAGGGATTTTTTAACTAACTTTCGAAACTGAAAAACCGGTCAAAAGCTACCTCTATGAAAAGCATCCGCCCCTGGCCCCTTCTTTCCGTCCTTGCCGCCGCGCTCTGTCTGGCGCTCGTTGCCTGTACTTCGGATCCCGGCGATGAGGGCCCCGGTGCCGATGATCCCGAGGAGCCGCATTCTCCGGTCGAGATGGACGGCGATTATGCCGTTCTTAGCTTCGAGGAAATCAGCGGCGATGTCACCAATCCCGAGCGCGGCTTCTATTATCCCTACGAGTTTTCTTCTTCGAGCAAGGCGCTGACCGCGAGCGAAGTCAGAAGCAAGCGCAAGGAGGGCTATTCGATCCTGTTTACCCAGTACCGACTCGATAAATACATGTCTTCGGACATTCCGGATAAATACCTGACCCTCATCCAGAACAATTTCGACGCCCTCAGGGAAGGCGGCGCCAAGTGCGTGCTCCGTTTCTGCTACAAGCAGAGCGAATCCGAATCCTCCAAGCCCTGGGATGCCGAGGAAAAATGGGTGATGCGCCATATCGAGCAGGTGAAACCCCTTCTCCAGGCCAACGTCGATGTGATTCTGGTTTATCAGGCCGGTTATGTCGGCGTCTGGGGCGAATGGTATTATACGGACCATTTCATCATGGATCCGGAGACTCCGGAGGACTATCTGCCCCGCAAGCGGGTGCTGGAGGCGATGCTCGCGGCGCTGCCGGAGTCCCGCCAGGTGGCGGTTCGTACGCCCGACTTCAAGATGATGATGTACGGTCTCTCGCTCTCGGACACGCTGACTTCGAGAAAGGCCCATGACGGCTCGATCCTTTCCCGCATCGGCGGCTACAACGATTGTTTCGGCGCGTCGGAAGACGATTATGGGACCTATGTCGGAAGCGATGCGCGCGCCTTCTGGAGCGGCGATACCCGCTATACCCTGATGGGCGGGGAGACCTGCGGCCTGTCGGACTACTGCACCTGCGCGGCATCGCTTGCAGACATGAAAAAGTACCACTGGACCTATCTCAATTCCGATTATAATAAGAGCGTCCTGAACCGTTGGAAGAGTGACGGCTGTCTCAAAGAGATCACCCGCCGCCTCGGCTACCGAATCGTTCTCGAGAGCATCCGCTACACGCCGGATCCCAAGGCCGGGAAGACCTTCCAGCTGATCCTCGACCTTCGGAACGACGGCTTCTCCGCCTTCCAGAATCCCCGCGACGCCAAGCTTGTCTTTGTGGCGGAGAATGGCAGCAAATCGGTCTTCGACCTTGGCTCCGACCCCCGTACCTGGCATCCGGGCCACCACCGGATCGGGACCTCCTTCAAGCTACCCTCCGCCAGGGGTACCTTGTATCTCCATCTTTCGGATCCTCTGCTGCCGGACCGTCCGGAGTTCAGCGCCGCCCTGGTCAACAAGGGCGTGTGGGACTCTTCCACCGGCTATAACCGACTCCTCGAAATCAATTAATGGCTAACAATAATTAATATACTATGAAAAAGATCTTTGCGTTCGCCGCTATGGCGGCCCTTCTTCTTTTCTCCTGCGGGAAAGATGACGAAAACAATCCCTCCAAGCCGGATAACGGGAAGGATGACAACACCCCCGTATCGGCCAGCATCACCATCGACGGTGATTTCTCCGACTGGGAAGCCCTGGGCCGGAAAGGCTGCGTTTATGCCATCTGCGATCCGGATGCCCGCTGGGATGCCGTCGAAGAGATCCGGGTCTGTGCCGACAAGGATTATATCTTCTATTATATCCGTTTCAACCGCGATGTCATCGCCGACTATCTGGCTGAGAATGACGTCCTCCCGTGCCGCATCAATCTGAATACCGACAACGAATTCGAATCCGGCTACGCCAATTATTTCCTTCAGGCCTATGATTTCATCTTTGAGGGTGAGCTCGGCGACGGAAACGGCGGCTGGGGCTTCTATGACGCAGACCTGAATCAGCGCATCGACGGGGTATGGGTGGAGCTCTCGAAAAAGGGCGCCGGCCTGACCGACGGTGCCGGCAGCGGCGTGGAATACGAGATCTCTCTCGACCGTGCCGAGTTCAACGCCGTCGCCTCCAAGAGTGCCATTCCCATGCCGATCGGCGACGTGGTCCAGACCAGCCTCCGCTTCTATGAGACGGTGACCAATCCCAACTGGGCGGAGCTCTCCAACATGCCGAACGGCCCCGATGACGAGAACGAGGGCTATGCCGACCTTCTCGAACTGAATCTTTAATACGCACTGAGATACGATGAAAAGACTGTTTATCCTCCTTGTCCTGTCCCTTCTGCCGCTTGCCGGCTTTGCGCAGGACAACCAGCATTATTTTTCTTACAAGACCGGATCCTTTGATCTCGAGATGAACGTCAGCGGCCAGAAGATGACGACCCATACCGTTTTTGCCGACTACGGCGCGCTCCAGGTCGGGGAGATGACGGTGATGGGCCAGAAGATCAAGACCCTCATGCGCGACGGAAAGTCCTATATGGTCGCTCCCCAGTTCCAGGAAGTGCCGACGGAAACCGCGGTCAATTACTGCAACCTGACCCCGGAAGTCATCGAACAGTATGGGATCCAGATGGTGGGCCTCGAACAGATGGACGGCTATGAGTGCCTCGTCTATACCCTCACCATGAATGTCCAGGGCATGGAAGGCAAGGGCAAGGTCTGGGTCTGGGAAGGATTCTCGATCCGCGCCGAAGTGAATGTCATGGGCATGAAGATCGTCTCCGTCATCAAGAATCTCCAGCTCGATACGCCCGTCGACATGGCGCTCTTCGACCTGCCTCAGAAGTAGCCTATGGCCGCCCGTTTTTCCGAGAAGATCGGCTACGCCCTCGGGGATGCCGCCGCCGGCGGTATCGCCTGGAAGGTGATGTCAATCGCTTTCCCGCTCTTTTTTACCAACGTCTTCGGTCTTACGGTAGCCGATACGGCGGCCCTGATGCTGGTGGCGCGGCTTTTCGATGTGGTCACGGACCCGCTCATGGGGGCGCTGGCCGACCGGACGCAGTCGCGCTGGGGGACTTACCGTCCCTGGCTCATCTTCGGCGCCGTGCCGCTGGGTGCGATCTTCGCCCTGCTGCTGTATACGCCGTCCGGTTTTGGTCCGGTGGGCCTTCGCATCTACGCCTATTCGCTGTATCTTCTGATGATGGTCGCCTATACGGCCGTGAACGTGCCCTACGGGTCGCTTCTCGGCGTGATGACTCCGGACGACAATGAGAAGAACGAATTCTCCTCCTACCGGATGGTGGGCGCCTATGCGATGGGTTTCGTGACGCTCCTCTCGTTCCCGTATATCATCGAGTGGATCGGCGGCGAAAAGGTGATGGCCGACGGGGTGGAGAAGTATACCGTCGCGGCCCAGCAGCACCAGTATGCGGTGATCGGCGTCGTCTTCGGCATCCTCGCGGCGGCAGGGACGCTGGCCTGCGGACTCCTGACCAAAGAGCGCCTCAAGCCGGTCCGCGCCGAGAAGTTTTCGCTCAAGCCCTTCGCCGACCTCTTCCGCAACAAGCCGTGGATATACCTGACGCTGGTGGGGATCTGCACCAATTTCTTCAACGGCTTCCGCTATGCCGTGGCGGGCTACCTGATGGAGTATTGCCTCCATGGCGACGTGACCGTCTCGGGCCTCATCATCAATTATACGGTGTTCATGACCTTCGGCGAAGTGACCTGCATGATCTTCGGGGGCCTGTCCCCGAGATTCACCCGCTGGGTGGGCTCCAAGCAGAAGGCCTTCTCGCTGGCGGCCCTCATCTGCGCCGTGACCTCGGTCGCTTTCTTCTTCATCCCGATGGATCCGGCCTGGATCTGGGTGATGGTGGGCGTGGTGATCCTGACTTCGGTCGGGGTAGGCCTCTACTCGCCGCTGCTGTGGTCGATGTATGCCGATGTCGCCGACTATGCGACTGAAAAGAACGGCACCTCGTCGACGGGTCTCATCTTCTCCTCCGGCACGATGTCCCAGAAATTCGGATCTGCCGTCAGCGGCTCGCTGGTAGCCGTGCTGCTCGGCCTCGCCGGCTTTATCTCCGGCACGGATGCCGCGACCGGCGAAACTGTCGTCACCATCACCAACGAGCCGGCCGTCCGGGAGATGATCTGGGCGATCTTCTCGCTGTTCCCCGCGGCGATCGCCCTGCTGATCATGCTGCTGATGCGGTTCTATCCGATCCGGAAGTAGAGATTCCACGGACAAGCCGTGGAATGACGGGAAAGGACAAGCCGTGGAATGACGTTGAGGCGGCGAATGGGCGGAGAAATTTGTTTTTTCGAGCTGCTGCACGAAAAATATATTTCGCAGCCGTCGGAGACTTCGCCGCCGAAAACATGAAAGCGGCTGTCTGACAGACTTCGCCGGCGAAGCATTATGTCATCTCGACCAAGGCCGAAGGCCGCGTGGAGAGATCTATTATTGCCCATGTCCCGAAAATTGTGTACTTTTGCAGATTAAATGTAAGAGTACACAGTTTTTTTGAGATATGAGCATTCAGACTGAGAATATCGCAAAGCTCGTCGAGCGCAGGGCCGCGGCCCGCCTCGGCGGCGGCGAAAAGCGCATCGAAGCGCAGCACGAAAAGGGCAAACTGACGGCGCGTGAGCGCCTGGCCCTGCTGCTGGATGAAGGCAGTTTCGAAGAATACGACATGTTCGTCCAGCACCGATGCACCAACTTCGGCATGGACAAACAGCACTACGACGGCGACGGTGTGGTGACCGGCTGCGGCACCATCGACGGCCGCCTCGTGTATGTGTTCGCACAGGATTTCACCGTCAGCGGCGGCTCCCTGTCCAAGACCATGTCCGAGAAGATCTGCAAGGTGATGGACCTCGCGGTGCGTAACGGCGCTCCCTGCATCGGACTGAACGACTCCGGCGGCGCCCGTATCCAGGAAGGTATCGATTCGCTGGCCGGTTTCGGCGAGATTTTCGAGCGCAATATCCTCGCCAGCGGCGTCGTTCCGCAGATCAGCGGCATCTTCGGCCCCTGCGCCGGCGGTGCAGTCTACTCTCCGGCCCTGACCGACTTTACCCTCATGGTCAAGAATACCTCCTATATGTTCCTGACCGGCCCGGCCGTGGTGAAGAGCGTCACGGGCGAAGTCGTCGACCAGGAGCAGCTCGGCGGCGCTTCGGTCCATGCCACCAAATCCGGCGTCGCGCACTTTGCGGCCGACACCGAGGAGGAAGGTCTCGCGACGATCAAGAAGCTGCTGGGCTACATCCCTCAGAATAATATGGAGGAGGCGCCGGAGAAGCCGACGTCGGATCCCGTCTCCCGCGTGGAGGACCGTCTCAACGACATCATTCCCGACAATCCCAACAAGGCGTACGACATGTACGAAGTGATCCGGAGCATCGTCGACGACGGCGAATTCTTCGAGATCCACGCCCAGTTCGCGCGCAATATCATCGTGGGCTTCGCCCACATGAACGGCCGGAGCGTCGGTGTCGTCGCCAACCAGCCGAAGGTGCTGGCGGGCGTTCTCGACATCAATGCCAGCCGCAAGGCGGCCCGCTTTGTCCGCTTCTGCGATGCGTTCAACATTCCGCTCGTGACGCTCGTCGACGTCCCCGGCTTCCTCTGCGGCACGCAGCAGGAGTACGGTGCCATCATCACCAACGGCGCGAAGCTCCTCTATGCCTACGGTGAGGCGACCGTCCCGAAGGTGACCGTGTCGCTGAGAAAGAGCTACGGCGGAGCGCATATCGTCATGAGCTGCAAGCAGATCCGGGGCGACATCAACTACGCATGGCCGTCCGCTAACATCGCGGTGATGGGCGCCGACGGTGCCGTCAACGTGCTCTACGCAAAGGATCTTAAGGCCGCCGAGACGCCCGAGCAGAAGGCGGAAATCTTCGCCGCTAAGAAGAAGGAATACGACGACCTCTTCTCGAATCCTTACCAGGCGGCGCAGAAGGGCTATATCGACGATGTGATCGAGCCGCGCAACACCCGTTTCCGCGTGATCCGCGCCCTCGAGCAGCTCGCCCGCAAGAAACAGGACATTCCTGCCAAGAAACACGATAACCTGCCGCTGTAGCCGTCATGAGAAAACTGCTTTTTGTCTTGATCGCAGCGCTGACGGCCTCTATCCTTCGCGCCCAGAACGTCTCGGACCTCATCATCTCCGAGGTGATGGCCGAGCCCGATTCGACGGGGCGGGTGGATGATTACGGCCGGCGAACGGGCTGGATCGAGATTTACAACACATCGATGGGCTCCGTCAAATTCGGCGGGTGTTTCCTGACGGACGATGCCTCCGCGCTGCGGAAGAGCCTGATTCCCAAGGGCGACCTCTCGACCATCCTGGGCCCCCGGCAGAGCGTGCTCTTCTACGCCTCCGGCTGCACCCACGACGGGACCTTCTATACCGTTTTTACCCTGGCCCCCGGCAAGACCATCTATCTGGTGAGTAATGACGGGCGGACGGTGATCGACAGCATCACCATCCCCGAAGACCTTCCGGCCGGAAAGTCCATCGCCAGGATCGCTACCGACCCCAAAGGTCTGACGTTCCGGACGGAGTCTCCCTGCGAGCCGACTCCCGGTGCCTATAACGGCGACCCGAATGCCAAGTCGAAGGCGGAACTGATGGGGGAGAGGGACCCGCACGGATGGATCCTTACGGTCGTATCGGTCAGCGTGGTGTTCAGCGCCCTGGCGATCCTGTGGCTGCTGTTTTACCTGCTCTTCGACCGGCCTGCCCGCCGGCGGAGATCTCTCGACTCCGCTCGAGATGACAAACCTGTCATTTCGACCAAGGCCGCCGCTTCTGTCATTTCGACCAAGGCCGGAGGCCGCGTGGAGAAATCTCAACCCGACGAGGAACTCGCCGCGGCGATCGCCCTGGCCCTTGACATGGACCTTTCCGGCGACACCTATGCCGCCATCGCCATGGCGCTCCACCTGTATCTGGCCGAAACGGCCCACGACGCGGAAAGCTTCGTCCTGACGATGCGTCCTTCCGGCCCCGGCCAGTGGAACGATCGCACGCTCGGCTTCCGGAAAAAACCCCTCAGCAAATAAAAAAGAATCACGATATGAAAGAGTACAGTTTCAAAATCAATGGAAAGCAGTATGACGTTACTGTCGAGTCCGTCGAAGGAAAGAGCGCCCAGGTGACCGTCAACGGCGCCTCCTATGCCGTGGAGATCGAAAAGGGCGCTGAAGAGGCTCCGAGATCTCTCGACTCCGCTCGAGATGACAAGAAGGGCGCTCGAGATGACAAACCTGTCATTTCGACCAAGGACGAAGTCCGCGTGGAGAAATCTGCTCCTGCCGGCCCCGGCACGAAGGTCGAATCCCCGCTTCCGGGCGTGGTGATCGAAGTTTCCGTCAAGGAAGGCCAGGCCGTCAGGCAGGGCCAGAAAGTGGCGGTTCTCGAGGCTATGAAGATGGAGAACGAAATCGCTGCGACCGCTGACGGCACCATCACTGCCATCCATGTCAGCAAGGGCGATTCCGTCCTCGAAGGCGCACCCATCGTGACGATTGCATAAGAGCTTATGGAGCACATCTACGAAAGTCTCCTCCAATTCTGGCAGTACACCGGCTTTGCCAACTGTGCGTGGCAGAACCTCGCGATGATCGCGATCGGTATCATCTTCATCACCGTCGCCATCATCAAGGAGTGGGAGCCGCTGCTGCTGGTGCCGATCGGCTTCGGCATGATCATCGGCAACATCCCGATGTTCCCGGGCCTGAATATCGGCATCTACGAGGACGGGTCGGTCCTGAATACGCTCTACCAGGGCGTCAAGCAGGGCTGGTATCCGCCGCTGATCTTCCTCGGCATCGGAGCCATGACGGATTTTTCCGCGCTGATTTCGCAGCCGCGGCTGATTCTGATCGGTGCGGCGGCCCAGATGGGTATCTTCGGCGCCTACCTGTTGGCCCTGAGCTGCGGGTTCGCTCCGAATGAGGCCGGCGCCATCGGCATAATCGGCGGCGCCGACGGCCCGACCGCCATCTTCCTCAGCTCGAAGCTGGCTCCGGACCTGATGGGCGCCATCGCCGTGTCGGCCTATTCCTATATGGCCCTCGTGCCGGTCATCCAGCGCCCGATCATGCTCCTGCTGACGAGCAAAAAGGAGCGCCGGATCGAAATGCCGAAGCCGCGTACCGTCTCCCGCAAGGAGAAGATCATCTTCCCGGTTGCGGGCTTCCTTATCACGGCCTTCATCGTGCCGAGCGGCCTGCCGCTGCTGGGTATGCTCTTTTTCGGTAACCTGCTGAAGGAAAGCGGCGTCACGCGGCGCCTGGCCGAAACGGCCCGCGGCCCGCTCATCGATGTCGTCACGACGCTCATCGGCCTCACGGTCGGCGCCTCGACCCAGGCCGACAAGTTCCTTTCGGCGAAGTCCCTGATGATCTTCGGCCTCGGCCTCGGCTCGTTTGTCATCGCCACCGCGTGCGGCGTTCTCTTTGTCAAGCTGATCAACTGCTTTATCCGCGAGGGCCGCAAGATCAATCCGCTCATCGGCAATGCCGGCGTGTCGGCCGTTCCGGACAGCGCCCGCGTTTCCGAGGTGGTCGGTCGCGAGACCAATCCGAACAACCATCTGCTCATGCATGCGATGGGACCGAACGTGGCTGGTGTCATCGGCTCGGCCGTCGCGGCGGGTATCCTCCTCAGCTTCCTTGGATAATTAGTTCAATCAATATTAATGTTTATGAAAGCTTTTTACAAAATCATCGCCGGCGCGGCCTTTATGGCTATCGCCGCTGTCAGCGCTCCGAAGGCGGCTGCTCAGGTCAGTGACCCTGTCATGATCGGCTCCAACATCGAGTACAACATCGGTCTCGGCTTCGGCGTCAACTTCCCGATGGGCATCGACGAGAATTATTACGATCCGATGAACAAGGCCTGGGGCTTTGACTTCAGCTTCAACTTCGCCGAATTCTACTGGAGCGGTCTCAGCCAGACCGAGCAGTTCTTCCTGACCCTCGGTATCGAGAACAAGTCCTTCCGGATGCGGGATGACTGGGGGTACGGAATGGTGCCCGTGACCGAGACTCTGGCCATGGTCCCGTACGCCGACATGAAAATGTCCGCTCTCCGTATCTTCAGCTGGAATGCAGGTATGGGTTATCGCCATGTGTTCGACGACAACTTCGACATCATGGTCGGCCCCATCGTCAACTTCAACACCAGCTCCCGTATGAAGACGAAGTACTATGACGCCGACCACAAGCTCCAGAAGGAGAAAATCAAAGGTTGGAACCACCACGAGCTCGTCACCATCGAAGCCATGATCCGCCTCAACATCAGCGGCATCGGCCTCTATGTGAAGTACAATCCTTTCCCGCTCATCGAGGAAGCCTACGGCCCCGTCTTTACGACCTGGTCCGCGGGTATTATGCTCTAGAGTGCAATCAATGCGCGGCCCGAGCGGCCGTCGACAATGACCCGTAGCGGCGCATCCAGACGGATGTGCCGCATCCATTTTGTCTCCGTCGCAGCCGGCATCGCATCGAGGGCCGACAGGTCGAGGCTGTCGCCGGGACGCGTGTACGGATCGACATTGACATAACCGGCATTGAAGGAGGTCAGGTTCTGGAAGAAGTGGGTGCCCTGGCTAGGGTCGACACGGAAATCGGGCAGCGAGCATTCCACGAGCGCTTTTACCTCGGAGATGTCGCTCCAGGTGACAGGGACGCCGAGGGTCGGGATGCTGGAGCCCCAGCGGCCGTAGCCGATGAGTACATACGGGCGTCCTTCGGTCCGCATCCGGGCATTGAGATCCCGGATTTCGGCGGCCATCTCTTCGGTTTTCATCTTGTCGAATGCGTCCGCCTTGAGATAGACGATGTCGCTGACGCCTTCGATCCATCCGGTCCCGAGGGCGCTCGTCGACTCGACCAGTGCGTTGGAGGTGTCCACCGTCCGCCAGTCGACGTCGGAGCGGAGGCTGTCGGATGAGATGGGGCGGATCTGGAGGGCGTTGAACACGCCGGTCGAGAGCTCGGCTGCGAATTCGATTTCGATGCTGCCGTTCATCTCCTCCGAGCAGATGCGGAGCAGCTCCTGGAGGATCTCCGCGAGCGGGTAGGTTCCGTAGCGGAGGATGTGGGCGAAGGTAATGGCTTTCGGCCCTTTCGGGAAGGGGGAGTCGACCATCCGCTGGTTTTCGTAGTCGAAGGTCGACACCACCTGGTTGAAATGCTGGAAGCGCGCGCAGTCGCCCGTCGGGATGCGGCAGAGGTTGACGGCATCGTCGACCGATGTCTTGAAGCGTTCGGGATGAAGGTCGAGCGCATACATCACCTGCTGGGTCTCCCGCATGGCCAGATCCGGCGTCGATGTCTGGAGGACATGTTTGGGGTAGGCTGGGCAGAAGCGCAGGACCTGCTCCCCGTCGACGACGGCCTTTCCGAGGCCGAATGCCAGTTTGACCACACCGTCTTCGGCTTTTTCATGACCGATCGGGTAAAAATTGACGCTGCGGGCAACGCCCGAAAGGGTCGGGAAGAAGCAGCCGTCGTCCTCGGAGCCGCAAATCTCCTGGAGGATGATGGCCATCTTTTCTTCCGAGATCACGTTGGCGGTCGCCGTGATGTATCCTCTCGAAGAGGCGAAATAGACGGATGCGTAGACGCTCTTGATGGCCTTGGCGAGCAGTCGGAGCTGCTGGTCTTCGTTCTCCACGGCCGGGATCATGTAGGTCGAGTAGACACCGGCAAAGGGCTGGTAGTAAGAGTCTTCCAGCTTGGAGGAGGAGCGCACGGCAAGGGGCGTCCGCACCACCCGGATAAAGCTTCTCAGCGCCTCTATCAGATCGGAGGGGAGCCTCGAGGAAACGAACTCCGACAGGATCTCCGCATCCGAGATGTCGGAGTTGATGACGTAGTGGAGACCGTTCTCGAGGATGAAGCGGTCGAAATATTCGGTGGCGATCACCAGGGTCCGGGGCACCATCACATGGGCGCCTTCCCAGCGGTCGTAGAGCCGGTGCTTGTAGAGGATCTGGTTGAGGAACGCGAGGCCGCGGGCCTTTCCGCCGATGGATCCTTCGCCGATGCGGGAGAACCAGATGGCGTCGTTGAAGGTCGCGCTGTCGAAGCGGGCGACCACGCCGAGGCTCTGCGACACGCGGTAGGCGTGGATGGCGGAGACGGCGGCGCTCCGGAAGAGCTCGGCCGTCTCGTAGAGCGTGTTCTTGATGATGTTGCCTTCCTTGAAGATGCCTCGGGCTAGCAGCCAGCGCGAGCAGTAATTCTTGCTGCGGAGGCGCTCCAGCACGTCGGCGGGAAGCGTTGCGATGATCCGCTCTGCATCCTGGAGGTTCCGTCCCCGGGCAATCTCATGGCCGCGGCTGTCGGTGGCGACGAAATCGCCGAAGCCGAACTCGCGGCCGATGTACTCGGACAGTTCGTGGGTCAGGGTCTTGGACCGCTTCATCAGGAAGCCGGCATGGATGCCCTCAGCCACGGCCCGCATGCTCTCCTGCGAGCTCTGCATCAGGATCGGCATCCTCGGGATTTCCGCCCGGATCATCTTGCACAGGTCGACGCCCGCATCGAGCTTTTCGCTCGAGGACGGGTCATAGCGGTGGAGGACGAAGCCGATGTCGGAGATGACTCCGAGAAGGTTCTCTTTATATTTATTGTAGAGATCGACGGCGTCGTCGTAGTTCGTCGCCATGAGGATCTTCGGACGGGCCCTCTTACGGAAGATCTGCTGCTCTTCGTTGAGGGCGTCGCGGATGGCGTCGGCGTTCTGCTGCAGCACGAGCTTATAGAGCAGCGGCAGGTAGGTCGAGTAGTAACGGACCGAGTCTTCCACGAGCAGGATCGCCTGTACGCCGCCCTCGAGGATGTCCGACGGGGCATTCATCCCGTCTTCCAGGAGCTTGATGATGGCGATAATGAGGTCGGTCGAGCCGTTCCAGTTGAAGACATAGTCGATGCAGGAGCGGTCGTGGGCTTCCATCTGCCGCCAGACTTCCTTCGAGAAGGAGGTCAGCAGCACGACCGGCGTCCCGGGGGAAAGTGCCTTCATCCGGGTCGCGAAGTCGAAGACGTCCACCTCGCCGACGCTCCACATCGTCATCACGAGGTCCCAGGATTCGCCAGCTGATGCCCGCTCGAGCGCCTCCCTGGTCGTCCCGACCCGTTCGAAAACGGGCGGTCCGCTCAGGTTCAGTTCCGCGTATTCATGCGAAATCCGCATGTCGAGGCGGCCGTCTTCCTCGAGGGAGAAACTGTCGTAGTTGTTGCACACCAGCAGTATCCGCCGGATCCGCCGGGCCATCAGCTTGCTTGCTTCCATTGGGTTATACAAGTCCCTGGTCCACCATCGCGCCGGCGACTTTGATGAATCCGGCGATGTTGGCTCCTTTTACGTAATTGATCGTGCCGTCATCCTCCGTGCCGTACTTGAGGCAGGCGGCATGGATGTCGGACATGATGCGGCGCAGGTACTGGTCCACCTCTTCGGCCGTCCAGTGCTGCCGCATGGAGTTCTGGCTCATCTCGAGGCCCGAGGTCGCGACGCCGCCGGCGTTCGATGCCTTGCCGGGGGAGTAGAGCAGTCCGGCGCCCTGGATGATGCGGATGGCCTCGGGGGTCGTCGGCATGTTGGCACCTTCAGCGAGGCAGATGGCTCCGCCCTTTACAATGTTCTCGGCATCAGCAACTTCCACTTCGTTCTGCGTGGCGCAGGGGAGGGCTATGTCGCAAGGGATCTTCCACGGACGCTCGCCGGGGTAGTAGGTCGCCTGCGGGTATTTTTGAGCATATTCTTTGATGCGGCCGCGGCGTATGTTCTTGAGCTCGAAGACATAGTTCATCTTCTCCTCGTCGAGGCCTTCCGGGTCATAGACGAAGCCGTCGGAGTCGGAGAGGGTCTGGACCTTCGCGCCGAGACGCATCGCCTTCTGCGCGGCATACTGGGCCACGTTGCCGGCGCCGGAGATATTGACCTTCTTCCCTTCGAAGGATTCGCCGCGGGTGGCGAGCATCTGCTCGGCGAAGTAGCAGAGGCCGTAGCCGGTTGCTTCCGGACGCAGCAGGGAACCGCCCCAGGCGATGCCCTTGCCGGTCAGCGTGCCGGTGAATTCGTCCCGGAGGCGCTTGTACTGGCCGAAGAGGTAGCCGATTTCGCGGCCGCCCACGCCGATGTCACCGGCAGGGACGTCGGTGTCGGCGCCGATATGGCGGCTCAGCTCGGTCATGAAGCTCTGGCAGAAGCGCATCACCTCGGTGTCGGACTTGCCGCGGGGGTTGAAGTCGCTGCCGCCCTTGGCCCCGCCCATCGGGAGGGTCGTCAGGGCGTTCTTGAAGGTCTGCTCGAAGGCGAGGAACTTCATGATGGAGAGGTTGACGCTAGGATGGAAACGGATGCCGCCTTTGTAGGGACCGATGGCACTGTTGCACTGGACGCGGAAACCGCGGTTGATCTGAACCTCACCGCGGTCGTCCATCCAGGGGACGCGGAAGATGATGATGCGTTCCGGCTCGGCGATACGCTCGAGCACCTTCTGCTCCATCAGGTGGGGATAGGCGGTGATGTAGGGGGCTACGCTTTCGGCGACTTCGCGGACGGCCTGGTGGAACTCGGGCTCACCGGGATTCCGGGCAATCAGGGACGCCATAAACCCTTCGACATACTTTTGGGTAAAGGGATCCATCGTTTGAAAAGATTAATTAAACACTACTAAACTAAATTCAAATCACGAAAATAAGCATTTTGTCGCGTAAATGCAAGCGCTATTTCAGCGGGAGAAATTCCGCGTCGCAAAAGGCAGGGCCATCCGGAGGGACAGGTGCCAGTACTCCCAGTTGTGGATGCCGTTACGCACCCGGAGCTCGCAGCGGATGCCGCGGCCGCGCATCTTCTGGTAGAAAGCGAGGCTCAGATCCAGGAGGAAATCATCGTCGCCGCAGTCGACAAACCAGGCGACACTCCGAAGGCGCTCAGCCGTGGCCTCGTCGGCGCTGTCGAGAAACCGAAGGGCGGAATGCTCCCGGACCGCCTCGCCGACATGGTAGAGGCAGTCTTTCGGGGCATCCTGATGCGTGACTTCGTCATTCGAGTTGTCCAGCCAGGCGCTCATGGCCCAGCAGCTGGAAAAGAGTTCCGGATGGCGCTGGCAGTAGACGACGGAACCGCCTCCGCCCATCGAAAGGCCCATGACGGCCCGGTGACCCTTGTCCGGGACGATGCGGTATTTCGCCTCGACGGCGGGCATCAGTTCGCCGAAGAAAAAGTCCTCATAGCGCCACCCCGGCATATTGAAATAGCCGTTCCAGGTGTTCCGGACGTCCGGCCCGCCGGCATTCGGCATGACGATGACCATTTCGCAGGCTTCGCCGGTGCCGATGAGCTCGTCGATGACGGTCTGCATCCGGCCCTTGTCGGCCCAGGCCGTGTAGTCGTCACTCAGGCCGTGGAGCAGATACACGACGGGATAAGTCTGCTCCGGGGCGCGGTCAAAACTCTCCGGCAGGTAGACGTTATACGGTACATCCGCTTGCAGGATGGAGCTGCGGATGCTGTCGGTAACAATGCGGCCCGACGCGCCGGCGGAGAGTGCCGGCAGCAGTAGCGCCAGGCAAAGAAGAAGGAGAATCGACTTTTTCATATAGAACCGTTTTAGAATCCAAATTGAATCATTCCGACTTACTCCTTCCCGCTTTTGACGAAGACGAGGGCCATCAGCGGGAGGGCGAGGATGGCCATGGTGGCGCTGACGGGGAGGTAGATGCCGAAGTTGACGTATTGCACCACGAGGTAAGTGATCAGCAGCAGGGCGACGCCCATGCCGGCGGAAATGAGGTAGTGGGCGCGGATGTCTTTCCTGCGGCAGATGAGGCGGCTGAGGTTCGGCACGCCGAGGGAGATGAATCCGATCGGGCCGCAGATGCTGACGGCGCTCGTCACCAGGCACATGATGGCCATCAGCAGGCCCGCCTTGCCCCAGGGCGAGATCTCCGTTTCGCCCTTGAAATGCCGCGTCAGCAGGCCGGACCACCGCTGGGCGGCAAACAGGCCGATTGCGAACAGCACCAGCGAAAAGGCGATGTCGCCGCCGGTTACGCCCTCCAGGCGGAAGTTGGCGGCGCCCCAGAGGTAGTACTGCCGGAGCAGGTCGCCGCTCGGGGCGTTCGTGACGACGATCGTGCCGAGCGATCCGATAAAGGTGCCGAAAAGGATGCCGAAGGTAATGAGCTGCTGGGTGCTGACTTTCAGCGTTACGAAAAAGCAGATCAGCGTGCAGATGAGCGTGCAGACAAAACTCCCGACCGTCAGCGAACACCAGCCGGACATCGTGGCGGCCGCTGCGCCGAGGCAGGCGGCGCTGCCGAGGCCCAGCGAATACACGTCGCCGAGCTGGTTGCGCCAGAGATACTGCATCTGGATGCCGCCGACGGGAAGGGCGATGCCGGAAAGCACTACGTATAGAAGGCTCAAAAACATGGTCACAAAGTTAGGATTATTTCCCCTAACGGCCAAGGCGCTATTTCTTTTTCCTTACCAATTGATTATATTTGCAAGACTAATCATAAGCGTATGGAGCTGCATGTAACCAATGAGACCGCACGCCTTCGCGCCGTGGTGCTCGGCTGGCCCGAGTCGATCGGCCCGACACCGTCGCTGTCCGAAACATTTGACAGTAAATCCTATGAGTCGGTCCGTCTCGGGATCTATCCCCGGGAGAAGGACATCGTCCGGGAGATGGAGGCCTTCAGGGCCGTCCTTGAGAAATACGGCGTGACGGTCTTCCGCCCCGAGCCGGTGCCCGATTGCAACCAGGTCTTCGCCCGCGACGTGGGCTTTGTCATCGACGACAAGATCATTGTGTCGAACATCATCCCGGACCGCCAGGAAGAGATCGACGCCTATGGAAAGATCTATTCCCGGATCCATTATAAGCAGATCTACAACCTCCCCGAGGCCGTCCATGTCGAGGGCGGCGACGTCGTCCTGTATAATGAGTATATCTTCCTCGGCCAGTATGACTTCCCGGACTATCCCGAGCTCAAGACCGCCAGGACGAACCGCCTCGCGCTGGATTACCTCCGGATGATCTTCCCCACGAAAAAGATCGTTCCGCTGAATCTCCGCAAATCCGATACCGACCCCCGCGAAGGCATTCTCCATCTCGACTGCACCTTCATGCCGGTGGGCCGCGACATGGCGATTCTCTATAAGCCCGGCTTCATGAATCCGCGCGATGCCGACCGGCTGATCGCCCTGTTCGGCTATGACAACGTCTTCCTGCTGACCGAGGAAGAGATGTACTGGATGAATTCGAATATCTTCTCGATCGCCCCGGACGTGGTGGTCGTCGAGGAGAATTTTACCCGCCTCAAGGCCTGGCTCGAGTGGAAGGGCCTTACGGTCGAGATGGTTCCGTACCGCGAGATTTCCAAGATGGGCGGCCTTCTCCGCTGCTCGACCTTACCTCTTTATCGCGACTAGACTATGGCGAAGCTTGCAATGATAGCCTTCGGCGGCAACGCCCTGCTCCGGGCCGGCCAGAAAGGCACCTATGAGGAGCAGATGGAAAATGTCGAGCGCACCTGCGCCCAGCTCCGTCATCTGGTCGAGCGCGGGTATGATATCGTCATCGGCCATGGCAACGGTCCGCAGGTCGGCAACGTCATGCTCCAGCATGAGGCCGGTCGGAAGCAGTTCGGCCTGCCTGCGATGCCGATGGATTTCTGTGGCGCCGAGACGCAAGGGTCCATCGCCTATCTGATCGAGACGGGGATGGAGCGGGTGCTTCGCCGCGCCGGCATCGACCGCCATGTCGTGTCGGTGGTGACGCGGGTGGAAGTCGCCGCAGACGACCCGATGTTCCAGCACCCGACGAAGTTCGTGGGGCCCTATTATAAAGAGATTCCCGGTCAAGCCGGGAATGACGGGATCGCCTGGGTCGTCATGCCCGGCTCCGACCGGGCATCTGCCTACAAGGAAGACCCGAGGGGCCTCGGCTGGCGCAAAGTCGTCGCTTCGCCAAGGCCCGTCAAGATCAATAATATCGACATCGTAGAGAAGCTCGCCCGCGAAGGCCATATCGTCATCACCGTCGGGGGAGGGGGCATCCCGGTCGTCCCGACTGCCGAGGGCCACAGGGGCGTCGAGGCCGTCATCGACAAGGACCTTGCGAGCGCCCTCGCGGCCGTTACGATGCGGGCCGACGAATTCTACATCCTCACCGATGTCCCGAAAGTATTCATCCACTACCGTCAGCCGGACCAGGTGGCCCTGGGGACGATGACCGTCGCCGAGGCCAGGCGATACCTTGCCGAAGGGCAGTTCGCCGAAGGTTCGATGGCCCCGAAAGTGCGCGCCGGCATCCTCTTCGTCGAAAGCGGCGGGCGCGAATGTATCATCACCGAAGCGGCGGCCCTTGACGACCCCGCCTGCGGTACACGAATAATACCTTAAATCATATATCATAATGGCTTACAACCTCAGAAACCGCAGCTTCCTCAAGCTGCTGGACTTCAGTCCGAAGGAGATCCAGTTTCTCCTCGACCTCGCCCGTGACCTCAAACGCGCGAAATATACCGGCACCGAACAGCCGACGCTGAAGGGAAAGAACATCGCCCTGATTTTCGAAAAGACCTCGACCCGCACGCGCTGCGCCTTCGAGACGGCGGCCTACGACCAGGGCGCCCATGTCACTTATCTCGGCCCGACCGGTTCCCAGATCGGCGTGAAGGAGTCGATGAAGGACACGGCACGCGTTCTCGGGCGCATGTACGACGGTATCGAATACCGCGGCTTTGCCCAGAAGACCGTCGAGGAACTTGCCCGGTATGCCGGCGTTCCGGTCTGGAACGGCCTCACGAACGAGTTCCACCCGACGCAGATTCTCGCCGATTTCCTGACGATGTCCGAGCATGTCGACAAGCCGCTGCGCCAGGTCTCCTATGCCTACCTTGGCGACGCCCGCTTCAATATGGGCAACAGTCTTCTGGTCGGTGGCGCGAAGATGGGTATGGATGTCCGCATCGTGGCTCCGAAGGCCCTGCAGCCTGCGCCGGAGCTTGTGGCTGAGTGCCGGAAGATCGCCGGGGAGACCGGCGCCCGTATCACCATCACCGATGATCCGAAAGCCGGCGTCAAGGGTTGCGACTTCCTTTATACGGATGTCTGGGTGTCGATGGGCGAACCGGCCGAGGTATGGGCCGAGCGCATCGCGATGCTGAAGCCCTATCAGGTGAATGCCGCCCTGATGGACGCGACCGGCAACCCCAAGTGCAAATTCATGCACTGCCTCCCGGCCTATCATAACCTCGAGACCCAGGTCGGCCGCGACGTCCACGCCCAGTTCGGCCTCGACGGCATCGAGGTCACCGAGGAGGTCTTCGAAGGCCCCAACAGCATCGTCTTCGACGAGGCGGAGAACCGCCTTCACACGATCAAGGCCGTCATGGTCGCCACGCTCGGCGACTAGGGGCCGCCCCTTCATTTGAAACAATTTATTCATCTTATATCCATGAAAAGCAATTTCTGTCTCAAGAGATTCTTGATCGGAAACAAGTTCCTGGCGGCACTGGGCTGTGTCGCCCTGCTGACCTTTTCCTGTCAGGAGAAACCCGACGACGGGCCCGATGACGTGGTCCCGGAGCCGACGTACGAGGGCGGCGGGACCCAGAGCGGCCTGTACCTTGGTGTTATCGGATTCAATCAGGATCTGTATACCTGGCCGGTCAAGCAGATCAACTCCGGCATCCAGACCGCCTTCAATTCCTTTGTCGACGGTGTGGCGACAAAAGACGGCGCCCTGCTGTACTACTCTGTAGACCATGCGCTGAACACGCTGCAGAACATTCCGCTCCCGGAAGATCTGGCCCACGCCGCTGTGATTACCTTTACCGGAAGTCTCGATCAGGGTTCCCTGGAGAAGAACCGGTCATACAGCACGGATGACGCCTATATGGCGGCCCTTAACCGGCGCCTGAAGGGCGAACGGGTCAAGGGACAGCCGATTCTCGCCTATGCTTTCGGCGTTCCGGGTGAGGGCATCAAGGATGCCTCCAGATTCGAGGACAATCTGGTCTGTCTCGGTCCCTCCGGCCATTATGAGATCAAAAGCGTCGACGCACTCGTCGAGCCGGCCCAGGGGATTGTGGACCAATTGAAAGAAAAGTGTTTCTTCCAGAAAGTGACGCTTTCCGTCCCGGAGATCTGTGACGGGAAGCAGGTTCGCTTGTCTTTTGATGACGCCGCCTCGGCCAATGCCTCCGGAGTGTATATCGAAGGTCGCTTTGACAAGGCGCAGGGCATCCTGACGGAGGTCCGCTACCGCGGCATGTCTTCTTCCTCGGGCGCGACTGTCCAGGGCACGCCGAACGGCTCTTCTGTCTCTTTCACGTTCGAGGGGCTCAGAAGGGATGATGCGCGCCGCGTGTCGATGTATTATTCCAATCTGTGGTATAACACGGGATCCGAATGGCTATCCCCGGAGAAATTCGTTCAGGACCGGGATGTCGTCGTGGATGACCAGCGCCTCTCCTCGGTCGTCCTGCTGGTGGTCGACTGCTCCTCTTCGATGGGCAGCAGTTTCGCGATGCTTCAGCAGCATGAGAAATACCTCGGCGCCAAGCTGTTCGAGGTGCTGAGCGTCAAGAAGACGGTTGAGGCTGTCCGGCTCAGCGATACCTCCCTCAGCCTCGTAGAAGGGGAGAGCGCCCGGCTGACCGCTACGGTCCTCCCTTCTGATGCCGAAGTCAAGACCGTTGTCTGGTCCAGTTCGGACTCTTCGGTCGCGACGGTGTCTTCTGACGGTGAAGTCGTGGCCGTAAAGGCCGGTACGGCTGTCATTACTGTTACGACGGTCGACGGCGGCTACTCCGCAAAATGTACGGTAACGGTCAAAGAGAAGACAGTCGCCGTGACGTCGGTCACGCTGAGCCAGACTTCGCTCGCCCTCGAGGAGGGCCAGACGGCCACCCTCACCGCGACGGTCAGCCCCGCCGATGCGACGGATAAGACCGTTACCTGGTCCAGCTCGAACCCGTCTGTGGCGACGGTTACGGAAGGCCGGGTCTCCGCGGTCAAGGAAGGTACGGCGACCATTACCGCCAGCTGTGGCGGCAAGAGCGCTACCTGTTCCGTGACGGTGAGTCGGAAATATATCGCCGTGACATCTGTCACCCTGAACCAGACTTCCCTGTCCCTGGAGGAAGGCGATTCTGCTACGCTCATCGCGACGGTAAGTCCCGCCGATGCGACGGAGCAGACCATCTCCTGGTCCAGCTCGAACCCGTCTGTAGCGACGGTTGCTGAAGGCCGGGTCTCCGCGGTCAAGGAAGGTACGGCGACCATTACCGCCAGCTGCGGCGGCAAGAGCGCCAGCTGCACCGTGTCGGTGAAAAAGAAATATGTCGATGTGACCTCCGTGACACTGAGCGAATACTCCATGACGATGGAGGAGGGCCAGACCGCGACGCTCATCGCAACGGTCAATCCCGCCAATGCGACGGAGCAGACGGTGAAATGGTCCAGCTCGAACCCTTCGGTTGCGACCGTGACTGAAGGCCGGGTTACTGCCATCAAGGAAGGTACGGCCTCGATTACGGCCAGTTGCGGCGGCAAGAGCGCCAGCTGCAGCGTGACGGTGAAAAAGAGTATCGTCGCCGTCGTCTCCGTTACCCTGAGCCAGACCGCCCTGACGCTGGAGGAAGGCCAGACGGCCACCCTTACCGCGACGGTCAGCCCCGCCGATGCAACGGATCAGACAGTTACCTGGTCCAGCACGAACCAGGCGGTCGCGACGGTCGCTGACGGGAAGGTCACTGCCGTAGGGGAAGGCATGGCGATCATCCTGGCCAGCTGCGGCGGCAAGAGCGCCAGCTGCAGCGTGACGGTCAATAAGAAATATATCGACGTAACGTCGGTAACGCTGAGCAAGACCTCCCTCTCTCTGGTGGAAGGCCAGACGGCCCAGCTTGTTGCGACGGTAAGTCCCGCCGATGCGACGGAGCAGACGGTGAAATGGTCCAGCTCGAATGCTTCGGTTGCGTCTGTGGTCGAGGGTAAAGTCACCGCAGTCAAGGAAGGCACTGCGACCATTACCGCCAGCTGCGGCGGCAAGAGCGCTGCCTGTGCTGTAACCGTGAGCAAGAAGACCGTGGAAGTGACTTCCATCGTGCTGAACAGGACAACGCTCAGCCTCAACGAGGGCGAGTCCGCGACGCTCGTTGCGACGGTGTTCCCGTCCGACGCGACGGATCAGAACGTGGTCTGGTCCACTTCCAACGAGTCGGTTGCGACCGTCGTCGAGGGGAAAGTTACCGCGGTCAAGGAAGGTACGGCGACCATTACCGCCAGTTGCGGCGGCAAGAGTGCCACCTGCTCCGTGACCGTCAAGAAGAAGAACGTTCCCGTGACCTCGCTGACGTTGAGCGAGACCTCGCTGACGCTCATCGAGGGTGATACCGCCGTGCTCACGGTGACGATCAATCCTTCCGATGCGACGGATCAGAACGTGACCTGGTCGAGTTCCAACTCCTCGGTCGCGTCGGTCGAAGGCGGAAAGGTGACCGCGCTCAAGAAAGGTACGGCGACGATTACGGCGTCCTGCGGCGGCAAGATGGCCACCTGCACCGTGACAGTCAAGGGCTCCAATACCGAACTTATCGATGACAATGGTGAAGATGTTGACTGGTAATACGAATGCGCTATGAAAAAGACTATGATATATAAGGGACTGCTTGTCATTACCTTAGGCCTTTCCCTTCTTGCCTGCCAGCAGGCGGAAACCGATGTCCTGTCGGAGCCCGAATCCGATGGCGCGACGCTTTTCTACGCCGAACTCGAGCAGGTCTGCGATCCTGCCGATACCAGGGTGTATGTCCAGGACAGAAGAATTTTCTGGCATGCTGACGACCGGATCAGTATCTTCAACAAGAAGACCACCAATGTCCAGTACTCCTTTACGGGCGAGACCGGAGACACTTCCGGATCCTTTACCCAGGTCCCGGGTGATGCGGGCACCGGCAGCCGCCTCTCGGCGGTCTATGCCGTCTATCCTTACAGCGAGAGCACCAGCATCAACACCAGCTCCGTCATGGAGATCGATCTCCCCGCCATGCAGGAGTATGCCGAACACTCTTTCGGTCGCAATGCCAACACGATGGTCTCCGTCACGACGGATCAGAATCTGCTGTTCAAGAATCTCGGCGGCTATCTGGTTGTCAAGCTTTACGGCGCTGACGTTTCCGTCACAGGACTCAAGCTGAAGGGTAACGGCGGTGAGAAGATCGCCGGCGCGGCCGCTGTCACAGCGGTTAAGGATGCGGCTCCCTCCGTGGAAATGGGGGAGAAGGCGACGGAATCCGTGACCCTCACCTGCGAGAAAGCGGTGGCTCTCGGCGCCACAGCCGAAGCGTACACGGAGTTCTGGTTCGTCCTGCCTCCGACTACCTTCGAGAAGGGCTTTACCCTTACCGGTACGACGGCCGACGGCCTGGCTTTCGAAAAGAGCACGGACAAGCCCGTTACGATTGCCCGTAATGGCGTCACCCGCATGAGTCCGTTCGAGGTGGAGCCCACGGTTCCGGTCCTCGACCTCGCCTCGATCCGCGAACTCGAGGACGGAAGCGCCGCTACCTGTAAGGATGTCGTCGTCGCCGCTGCCTCGAAGTGGGGCGCCCTGGTCGTCGACGAGACGGGTGCCTACATGTACCTGACCGGCGCAGATGAGAATACGGCCGTCCGTGGCGACCGGGTCAGCTTCACCGGCGTCCGGTATACGTATGAGAATACGGAAGAGCAGGTTGTCTGGCTGTCAGACCTCGTCGTCACGGCTTCCGGTCAGCCGGTGCCGGATATGGAATGGAAGAGCATCATCTTTGCCGAACTCGGGTCCGTCAATACCGGTTCCTCGGGTACGCTCCGCTACCAGGAAGAAGGATCCCTGTATTACGTGTACAGCCCGGCTATCGGGTACGTCGTCATCGAGCATCCGATCGATATCGACCTTTCCGGCTATGTCGGAAAGACGGTCACGGTGGAGGGCTACACGAACGGTGTCGAGAATGAAACCACCTACCGCTTCCTCCTCAATTCCATCAGGGAAATCACCTTCGAGCTGAACCCGAACTGGAAACTGTCCTACGAGGGCAACGACGGGGTCTCCGATTCGATCGTCAATCTCGTTTCCGGTGGCTCCGACCGCTTCGCGCTGTATGCCCTCCTGGCCTATAAGGCGGAGAATATCACGGAGGCCGGTTCCATCGAGGCCCTGGCAGCGTTTGAGTGCACCCGGGCGGCCGCGTATACCCAGTATTACATGACCTACTATGGCATGACGATCGCCGACTTGACCAATGTGGATTCTGCAGAGATGAGCTTTACGCAGGCGGATCGTGTGGGTGATTTCATCGCCTTTGTAGTAGGTCTGGATGAAAAGGGTTATCCGAGCGGCAAGTATGCCTATGTCGAATATTCCCGCGAAGACCACACGGTGGCCGCCACCTATGAAGATTTCATCGGTGAGTGGTATCTGGGTTCGTCGAAGGTGGATATCTCGGAAGAAGTCTACGGCGAGTCTTACACGGTGACCGGCTTCCGCGGCCAGGACGAAGCCTGGCCCGTGACGGCGCTCTACCAGGACGGCGCTCTCGTCTTCTCCGAGCAGGTCGTCCAGGGAAATGTTTCAGACGGCGTCATCTTTGAGGGCTTATTCACGGCTGATTCAAATATCTATCTGTCGTATCCTTTCAATTCGGATGCCCCTGACGTGCTGTTTACTGTCTACAAGCAGGATGACGGGACTTGTCTTGTCGTAGGAGGCGGTAATACGAAGTATGACTATCCCTTCGATTATTTCAGCTTCATTACTGTGGCTTCCGGAAATATGACGGACTATACCGATCTGGTGGCGATCCCTACGTCGATGAGACCGTATGTCCCCGATACGGGAGAGTATCTGTACAAGGAGACCTTCGAAGACGAGGCCACCCTCTCGGACTGGACCTTCATCGATGCCGACGGTGATGGGAATGACTGGTTCTTTATGGATGAGAGCTGTACGCCTTATTCGGGTGTCGGTGTCCTGAGCAGCGCTTCCTATAACTCGACCTCCGGCGCTCTCAAGCCGGACAACTGGGCCTCTACCCCTGCTATCAACTTCACCACTGGCAACTACCTGAGCTTCTGGGTGGGTGCGCAGGATCCGAAATGGGCCGGCGAACACTTTGCCGTGTATATCGGATCGGAGCCGGGCGACGATGACATCAAACTGGTGGAGGCGACGCTCATGGAAGGCAATCCGGCAGAGACGGTTGTCGTGGACAGTGATGGCCGCACCTATGAGCGTTACATCATCCCGATTCCTGACAAGTATGCCGGAAAGACCGGATACATCAGCTTCCGCCACTTCAACTGCACGGATATGTTCCGCATCAATCTGGACGACGTGGCCGTTACCGAGTATGAGCCTCAGGTCTCGTCGGCTCCTGCAGCGGCTCCCGCGAAGAGCCCCATGGCCGCTCCGGCCGTTACCCGCTCTCTCGGCCAGCTGCCTCAGGCAGGTGCCGCGAAGCCGGTGCTGGTAGAGCTCCCTCTCCGCAGCGGACTGTCTCGCCGGTAAGACGCGCTAATTCCTCTATCTAAGGAGGCCGACTCAATGGTTGGCCTCCTTTTTTGTGAATCTCTCCGATAAATGGAATATTTGTATGCCATGAAGATAAACGATTCCTTCTGATTGTCGCCGGTCTCGCCCTCATTCGTCGCAGGTGTGAAAAAGAGGTCAGGACCTGCGACGCAAAACGACCTTCTGTGCGCTGCAGCGGCGCAGGTCCCCCGGGGAAATACGCACCTGCGACATTTGTGCCGGTGACCTGCGATGCGGCAAGGGATGTACATAAGATCTGTCCATCGCAGACAGGCGATGCCTGCGTCATTCTGCTTACATAAGATTACTACCGAGATGGCAAAAAAAATTTGGAGATTCAAAAAATCTTCGTACCTTTGCACTCCCAACCTGCTGGGTTCGTATAACGGTTAGTACTCGAGATTCTCAATCTCGCAATAGGAGTTCGATTCTCCTACCCAGTACCGGAAGACTTGTCGGAAACGGCAAGTCTTTTTTTTTGTGCTCTTTTTTCATTATATTTACAGGCTGAAAACAGATGCCTTGGATATGGTAAAAGATGCAGCCCTTGTCGTAGTCGACATGCTCTATGATTTCATCGACGGATCGATGGCCTGTGCGGAGGCAGAAACCGCTGTCCGGAAAAGCCTTGCGTGGCTGGAAAAGAACGTCCCGTCCGTCAAGCCCGACGATCAGCTGATCGAAGGATCGCCTGTGCCGGTGCTCTTTGTCTGTGACAGTCACCCTTCCGACCACTCTTCTTTCCAGGCGGAGGGCGGTCCCTGGCCGCCGCACTGCGTAGCTGGTACCCATGGCGCCGAGATCCATACGGACCTCATTCCCTGGGTCGATTCCGACATGGTCTTCAGGAAGGGATGTGACCGCGCCGTGGAGCAGTATTCCGGCTTCGAGGGTCTCAACGGCGCCGGGCAGTCGCTCGCCGAGGTGCTGGAGATCCTGGACATCCATACCGTCTATGTCTGCGGCATCGCGACCGAATATTGCGTCCGCAATACGGCGGAGGATCTGCTGAAGGCGGGGTTTGAAGTCCGCGTCCTGCAGGATGCGCTCGGCTATGTCGAGTACAAAGGCCACCTGGAGGCGCTCGAGGCCATGCGTGCAGAAGGCATCCAACTTGTCTAACATAAAACTCTATACCGATATGACCCTTATCAAATCCATTTCCGGCATTCGCGGAACCATAGGTGGCGCCCCCGGCAACGCCCTGACCCCCATTGATATCGTCAAGTTTACCTACGCCTATGCGGCGACCCTGCCTCAGCGTAAGCCCGCTCCGAACGGCGAGCGCTATAAGATCGTCGTCGGCAAGGATGCGCGTCTCAGCGGCGACATGGTCGAGCAGCTCGTTGTCGGTACGCTCGTCGGCTGCGGCATCGATGTCGTCAAGTGCGGCTTCGCTTCGACCCCGACTACCGAAATGGCCGTCCTGTTTGCAAACGCTGACGGCGGTATCATCCTGACAGCCAGCCACAATCCTCGCCAGTGGAATGCCCTCAAGCTCCTCAACGACAAGGGCGAATTCCTTACCGCCGTCGAAGGCCAGGCCGTCCTCGACCTCGCCGCCAGCGAGGATTTCGACTTTGCGCCCGTCGAGAAGCTCGGCAACATCGAGGAGGAAGACTTTACGGATAAGCACCTCGATGCCGTCCTGGCCCTCGAGGCTGTCGATGTAGAAGCCATAAAGGCGGCCCGTTTTACCGTCGCCCTGGATGCGGTCAACTCCGTCGGCGGCATCATCATGCCCCGCCTGCTCAAGCGCCTGGGCGTGAAATGCATCGAGCTCAACTGCGAGCCTACCGGCGAATTTGCCCATAACCCCGAGCCGCTGCCGAAGAACCTCGTCGACCTCTGCGAGACCGTCGTCAGGGAAAAGGCCGATCTCGGTGTCAGCGTCGACCCGGATGTCGACCGTCTCGCTTTCATCTGCGAGAACGGCGAGCCTTTCGTCGAGGAATACACCCTGGTCTCGGTCGCCGACTATCTCTGCGGCCTGGCCGAGAAGAAGGGCGAGCCCATTGCGACCGTCTCCAATCTCTCCTCGACCCGCGCGCTGCGTGATGTGACCGAGGCCCATGGCGGCAAGTATTATGCGTCCGCGGTCGGCGAAGTCAATGTCACGACGCTCATGCATAAGGTCGGAGCCCTGATCGGCGGCGAAGGCAACGGCGGCGTCATCTATCCGGCGATCCATGCCGGTCGTGACGCCATGGTCGGCGTGGCCCTGTTCCTCTCGAACCTGGCCCATAAGAAGATGAAGGTCAGCGAGCTCAAGAAGACTTATCCGCAGTACTATATCGCGAAGAATAAGATCGAGCTCAGCGATCCGGCTCTCATCGACAAGATTCTCTCCGAGCTCAAGAAGGTCTATGCCAAGGAGGACATCAACGACATCGACGGCGTGAAGATCATCTTCGAGGCCAGGAAGGAGTGGGTCCATCTGCGTAAATCCAACACCGAGCCGATTATCCGCATCTATTCCGAAGCTTCCACCATGGAGCGCGCCGAAGCCCTCGGTGGCGAAGTGATTGCGGTCGCTAAAAAGATTATTGGCTAGACCCCACGGACACGCCGTGGGGTGACGGGCTTGTCATCTCGATCGTAGTCGAGAGATCTGGCCCTCCCCCTTTTCGCCGCCCCCGCTCCGCTCTCATGTTTTCATTTAGAACGACACCATTAGAAGACCAGCTCGACCGCGCACTGATGAGCGGTCGGGTGGGGGCTTTCTGTACCCAGAACTGCTGGGACACCGCCCGCGGCCGGTGGATGTACGACATCTTCCGCGAGCGGGGGAATCTCGCGACCGTTTTCACACCCCGCGAGGCTGAGCTCACCCCTGGCACGAACCATATCGACTATGACCTTGAGCGCCTGCGGGATCTGGATGCCGTAGTGGTGGAGATTCAGGATGTCGGCAGCCGGTATTTCAACTACACCAAGGACGTGATGCAGCTGATGGAGATGCTCTCGCTCCTTGGAGAGGAGGCTCCGGCGATGTATGTGGTCGACCACGTCAATCCGGCCGGCCGTACGGTCGAGGGGACCATCCCCTCGGTGGCCTGCGAGATGGGTGTCCCGAAAGTCGCCCATCGGCACGGCCTCACGCTCGGCGAGCTCTGCAACCTCTATTATACCGAGATCGGCGCCAGGTTCGCCCTCCACATCATATCCGCTGCGGCGACCCAGGCCAACCGCCTGCTGATGCCCTGGACGATCGCTCCGGCATCCGATATTCCGGGCTTTTTCACCTGCGATCTCTACAGCGGCGGCGGACTCTGGAACAATACGTCCATCACCCCGGGCATCGGTACGGCCCGGCCGTACGAATACATCGGCGCGCCCTTCATCAAACCCTATGTCGCTGACATCCTGCCGGCCCCGCAGGGCACGCTGCTGCGCCCCTGCTCCTTCACTCCCGCAACGGGCCGGTATGCCGGAGAGCGCTGCTACGGCTATCAGATCCTCCTGACGCCCGGTGTGCCGTACCACTCCCTGCTGCATACGCTGCAGCTGATGCGCTATTTCCTCGAGCATTATTCCCAGTTCGAGATCGACGGGGCCTTCTATCTCAAGCTCGCCGATCCCGTGCTCTCGGATTACCTCTCCGGCGTGATATCTTTCCAGGATGCCCGCGAGCATATGAAGCTCGAGGAGCAGAAATGGATCCGCAAAGCCAAACGCTTTACCCTCTACGACGATGAGCCCCGCCGCATTAAGTAAGCATGTCACCCGCGTCAAGCTGATGGACAGCGGCAGCTGTTTCCTCCCCGTGGCCTCCGCCTCATCCGCTTCGGCTTTCGGCCCCTTGCCCGCATTCGCCCCGGCACCTCCCTCCACGGCGGATGCTTCGGGGTATGAGATCCCTGTGGGGGACTGGATATGGGACAGTTCCGACCTCTGGCACTATCAGATCATCACGGCACATGTGGAGCCGTCGGGGGATGGGTATGTCGCCGTGTGCCGGGAGGGGAGTGCGGCGACGCCGCTGCTGAAGGCGTTCGCCTGGAGCGGATGGCTGGCCGCAAGCGTCGCCGCCGGATTTTTTCTTCCCGGCGGCTGGGCCGTCCTGTTGATTCTGGCCCTGCTGTTTTTTTCGTCCTGGGTGGTGCTTCGTCCCTCGCAGAAGTCCGTGCGCCGCATGCTGCGGCTTGCAGAGAGATTCCACGGATAACCGTGGAATGACGGATAATTGCCGCAGGCGCCGGATAAACCGTGGAATGACGGATAATTGCCGCAGGCGGTCCGTTAGCGGATATGCGCGATGACGGAATTGGACTTGCCGCCGCGGAGTTCCATGACGACACGGTCAATGCGTTCCTCGTCCTGGAAAACGTCCATGAGCAGATAGCCATATGCGCCCCAGAAAGGATCTTCAGCGAAAGCCCGGTATTCGAGGGACTCGTCGGTAAAGAATGAGCAGGTCATTCCGTCGGTTTCTTCACGGTTGCCTCGGAGCTGAACCATCCAGCCGCGGTGGCTGCCCGTTTCCTCGGGATAGGCATAGGCGGCCGTAAGCGTGAACTGTGTAGGGAAAGAATAGCCCATCAGGGTCAGGTTCCCGTCTAAAGAGAGCTCCCAGGTATTCTCCTGCACGTAGGAGATGGTCATGCCATGGAATTCACCCTCACGAAGAATTACCCATTTGCTGTCGGGCTCGGTCAGAGCCTTGCCGCCGGTTTCGTAGAAATAGCGCGCTGTTCCGCTCGTGGGATCGACCGTCAGGACTTGCTCGAGCTCATCCAGCGAGCGGGTTATCAGGTTGTCGGCAATGCCGAGCATATACTCCGTCAGGATATCCTGCTCGTCGGTATAACCGCCGAACCCGTCATCGGGAGAAACGTCCGTTTCGTAATAATTACATGCGCTAAGCAGCAGCCCGGCGCTCATGAGGGCCGTCGCAATGATTCCTATCTTAGTTATCATAATCCCGATCTGTATTAAAAGTGATACCCGATGCCGGCGCTGACGATGTAGACATTACTGATGCCGAGCTCGAAAGCGAGAAAAACGGAGCGTTTCCCGATCTGGAGACCAAGCGGCATCAGCTCATAAGCCGGACGGAAGCGTGTGCGCTCATATTCGCCGGTCGAGAGGGTCCCTCCGACCGCGGCCTTAAAATAGAACTGGCAGACCGGATCGTCCCAGTAGATATATTTGGCATACGGGAGGAAGGAGAACACCTGCTGAATGGCAAATCGTCTCGACTGCCCGACACAGGCCGGTCCGGGGGTCAGCGTCGCCTCCATCCGGTTCCAATGGAAATCCGCACCGGCCCGCCAGTTCTGTTTGAAGCGGTAGCTGTAAGAAAGTCCCCAGCCCGTCCGGCTCTGGAAGTAACGTTCTGTCCCATAAAGACGCTCGAGGGGACTGTCAGAGGCGTGATCGAAGGGATAGTAAATGTCCTGGGCAATTCCGAAGACGGGACCTCCGACGACGATGTTAAACTGGTGGCGGGGAAGCGGCTCTTCTTCCGTGTGCTGGGCCGACAGGGCGGCAGGAAGCAGGAGGAGCGTTAGAATAATAAGGTATCGTTTCATTCTGCAAGAATCAATGACGTCGAATAAATCCGGCCTCAAGGGCAATCTTGCATCCCCCTTGGAAAGATCTCGATTTCGCCGCCGGCGGGAGCCTCCCGGAGCAGCGGAGCTACATCCGCTCGGGAAGCTGGATGCCAAGAAGCCCCATCGCATGCCGGAGCGTCCGCGCCAACGTGTCGATCAGCACGAGGCGGAAACGCAGCAGGGCACCGTCTTCTTCCTTGAGGATCGGAGTGTCGTGGTAGTACTGGTTGAACTCCTTGGCCAGTTCGTAGGCATAGTTCGCGATGACGGCGGGGCTGAGGGCGGCGACCGCATCGGCGACCTTGGACGGATAGATGCCGAGGAGTTTTATCAGGCGCACCTCCTTGGCGGAAGGCTCCAGCGACGTCGTCACATCGGCGGCCGAATAGGCGATACCGGCCTCGGCGGCCTTGCGGAGGATGGAACGGATCCGGGCGTGGGTGTACTGGATGAAGGGCCCCGTATTGCCGTTGAAATCGATCGATTCCTTCGGGTTGAAGAGCATGGTCTTCTTCGGGTCGACCTTGATGATGAAGTATTTCAGCGCGCCGAGCCCGATCATGTGGTAAAGCGCATCCTTCTCGGCCTCGGAGAGGTCTTCGAGCTTGCCGCTTTCTTCAGAAGTTCGTTTGGCCTCTTCGTACATTCCCTGGATCAGGTCGTCCGCGTCGACGACTGTTCCCTCGCGGGATTTCATCTTGCCTTCCGGGAGCTCCACCATGCCGTAGCTGAGGTGGTAGATGCTGTCCGCCCAGGCAAAGCCGAGTTTGCCGAGGATGAGCTTAAGCACCTGGAAATGGTAGTCTTGCTCGTTGCCGACGACATAGACGTGGGAATCGAGATGGTAAGTGGCGAAGCGGCGCTCGGCCGTGCCGAGATCCTGCGTAATGTAGACGGAAGTGCCGTCGCCGCGAAGGACGAGCTTCCGGTCGAGACCGTCGGCGGTCAGGTCGCACCAGACGCTGCCGTCGGCTTCGCGCTCGAATACGCCCGTCTCCAGTCCCTTCTGCACGAGCTCTTTGCCGAGCAGATAGGTCTCGCTCTCATGGTCGACCTGGTCGAAAGTGATGCCGAGAGCGGCATAGGTCTCGTCGAATCCCTTGTAGACCCAGCCGTTCATCATCTGCCAGAGCGCCCGGACCTCCGGGTCTTCCTGCTCCCACTTGACGAGCATTTCGTGGGCCTCTACTAGGCTCGGGGCCTTCTTTTTGGCCTCTTCCTCGCTCATGCCGCCGGCGACGAGCCCGGCCACTTCTGCCTTGTACATCTTGTCGAATGCGACATAGCAGTCGCCGACAAGGTGGTCGCCCTTGAGGCCGGTAGAATCGGGCGTGGCGCCGTTAAAGAGCTTCTTCCAGGCGAGCATAGACTTGCAGATATGCACGCCGCGGTCGTTGACGATGGTCGACTTGATGACCTCGTTGCCGCCCGCCTTCAGCAGGCGTGACACGCTGTCGCCGAGGAGGTTGTTGCGGATATGGCCGAGGTGGAGCGGCTTGTTGGTATTGGGCGAGGAGAATTCGACCATGATGCGGCGGCCGGTCGGAGGCAGCTGGCCGTAGTCGGGGTTGGAGGCAATGGCGGCGAAAACCTCATCCCACCAGACGGGCGAAAAGAGGATGTTGACAAAGCCGCCGACGCTCTCGCAGGAGGCGATTTCGGGGACATTCGCCGTCAGCCATTCGCCCAGGGCCTTCCCAATCACGGGCGGAGCCATCCGGAGCGGACGGGCCAGCGGAAATACGACGAGGGAATAATCGCCGGCGAAATCCTTCTTGGTCACTTCCACCTGCAGCGAGGCCGGATCGACCGTAATATTATAAAGAGCCGCGACAGCTTCTGCCGCGCGGGTCTGAATGAAAAGTTCCGGAGTCATATTAGCCGAGATAGCTTTTGAGGATGGTCGAACGTGCCGGGGTCTTGAGACGGCGGATGGCCTTTTCCTTGATCTGGCGCACGCGCTCGCGGGTCAGGCCGAAGCGTTCGCCGATTTCTTCGAGGGTCATCTCCTGGCATCCGATGCCGAAGAACGATTTGATGATCTCCCGCTCGCGCTCGGTCAGCGTGGACAGGGCTCGCTCGATCTCGGTGTTGAGCGACTCGTTGACGAGGCCCTTGTCGGCCATCGGGGAGTCGTCGTTCGGCAGCACGTCGAGAAGGCTGTTGTCCTCTCCCTCCACGAACGGGGCGTCGACGCTGACGTGACGGCCGCTGGAGCGGAGCGTATCGGAGATCTTGTCGGTCGGGACATCGATCATCTCGGAGAGCTCCTCGTTCGAAGGCTGGCGCTCGTTCTCCTGCTCGAATTTCGAGAGGGCCTTGTTGATCTTATTGAGCGAACCCACCTGGTTGAGCGGAAGGCGAACGATACGGCTCTGCTCGGCGAGGGCCTGGAGAATCGACTGACGGATCCACCATACCGCATAGGAGATAAACTTGAAGCCACGGGTCTCATCGAACTTTTCGGCGGCCTTGATCAGGCCGAGGTTGCCCTCGTTGATGAGGTCGGGCAGGCTGAGGCCCTGGTTCTGGTACTGCTTCGCCACGGAAACGACAAAGCGCAGGTTGGCGCGGGTCAGTTTCTCGAGGGCCTGCTGGTCGCCCTTGCGGATACGCTGGGCAAGTTCTACTTCCTCTTCCGGGGAGACGAGCTCCTCGCGGCCGATTTCCTGCAGGTATTTGTCGAGCGATGCGCTCTCCCTGTTGGTAATCGATTTGGTAATCTTCAGTTGTCTCATACACAAGTTTTGCAAGCTCAGTCTAACAGAAATATCGAATGCCCGGTGCCGCTTGCAAAACTCTCCCACCGCACATTCTTTATCTACCTTCGGGCTCCAACCTAATATTCGTGGAGCACCACGTCGACCGTCTCGGTGACGCCGTCCCGTACGCGCTCGATGGCGACCACATCTCCCGGGCGGCGGTCATTGACCAGGACCCGGAGATACGATGGATCGGTAATCGCCTCACCATCAAACGTTAACAGGACGTCTCCCGCCCGAAGACCGGCCTCGTCGGCGGCTCCTCCGGGAAGGGCCTCGTAGATATATACGCCCGTGGGCGCGGAAAGTTTCAAAACTTCCAGCATATTTTCACTGACAGGGGTCATCCGGATGCCCAGGCTGGCGCGGCGAACCTTGCCGAGGGTGATCAGGTCGGAGACGATCCGGCTGACGATCTTGGACGGAACGGCAAAGGAATAGCCCGCGTAATTACCCGTGTTCGAGATGATGGCGGTATTGATGCCGACGAGCTCGCCACGGGTATTGACCAGGGCGCCGCCGCTGTTACCGGGATTGACGGCCGCATCGGTCTGGATGAAGGATTCGACCTTAAATTCGCCGCTGTAGCTGGGCATCGAACGGCCCTTGGCGCTGACGATGCCGGCCGTGATGGTCGAGCGCAGGTCGAAAGGCGATCCGATGGCGATGACCCATTCACCGAGCCGCAGGGCGTCGGAATCGCCGAGCTCCAGATACGGCAGGCCCTCCGGGGCGTCGATTTTCAGGAGCGCGATGTCCGTAGCCGGGTCGGTGCCGACCAGGGTGGCCGGGAAGGAACGGTTGTCGCCGAGGACGATGCGGATCGTGGAGGCATTCTCGATGACGTGATTGTTGGTGACGATATACCCGTCCCCGGAAATGACGACGCCCGATCCGCTGGCCTCATATTCCCGCGGCTGCGGAGCGATGTCGCCATAAAAGAAGCGGAAGAGGGGATCATTGGAGCCATAGTAGTCATACTGGCCGGTGCGGACTGTCACTTTGACATAGACGACGGCGCCGACGGCCGACTCGGCGGCATAGGTGAAGTCGGGATAGTCGCTCTGGGAAAGCTGGACGACGGGGCGGAACTCAGGCTGAGGTCCGGCCTCAACAGGGGCGGCTTGCTCTTCGCGCGGAAGAAGATAACGGTCACACAGGACGACCCCGGAGGCGGCGACGATACCGGCCAGGGCTGACAAAAGAATGGTGGTAGAGGATTTCATATGCTTAATACCTTCTAAAAGAAAGATGACGGGCGTCTATTTTTCAAAATATATGCCATCCGGATTTTCAAAATATCAAAAAAATACCTATCTTTGAAAACTTAAAAAAGAGAAAAAATTATTGACCATATGAAACTCAGCATTTCCAGCGCAACGCTCCTTAAGGGCCTTCTCGATGTGGCAAAGGCCATCCCTTCCAAAGCGTCCCTCCAGATTCTTGAGAACTTCCTTTTTGTCCTGAAGGGCAACACCCTCGAAGTCACGGCTTCCGACTCCGAGCTGACTCTCCGCACCTGTGTTCCGGCCGACAAGGTCGAGGAGGAGGGCAGTCTCGCCGTCCCGGCCCGTCATATCCTGGACCTGCTGAAAGAGCTCCCGGACCAGCCGATCTCCATCAAGACCATCAGCGACAGTTCCTTCGAGTGCAGCTGGTCGAGCGGTAACTCCGTCCTGCCCTTCTTCCCGGCCGAGGATTATCCCGCCATCAAGGGCTGCGGTGAAGATGCACAGGTGGTCGAGTTCCCTGCCGCATCGCTTGTAGACGGCATCGCCGGCACGGTGTACGCCACCGCCGACGACGAGATCCGCCCCGCGATGAACGGTATTTTCTTCGACATCGATCCCGAATCGACGACCCTCGTCGCCTCCGATTCCCATAAGCTCATCTGCTATACCACGAACGATGTCAAGGCCGTCGAGAAGGCATCCTTCATCCTCCACAAGCGTCCCGCGAACGTGCTCCGCTCGCTGGTCGGAAAGGATCTCGACCCGGTCAAGATCGCCTTTGACGCATCCAACGTCGTCTTTACATTCGGCAGCACGACGATGATCTGCCGCCTGATTGTCGGCAAGTATCCCAAGTATCGCGACGTCATTCCGCAGAATAACAGCAATGTCCTCAAGATCGACAGGACGCTGCTCCTGAACACGGTCCGCCGCGTCGCCGTCTGCGCCAACAAGGCCTCGAACCATATCAAATTCGACCTGAAGCCCGGCCAGCTCGAAGTGTCCGCCCAGGACCTTGGCTTCGCCCTCGCCGCCTACGAAAAGATCAGCTGCGACTATGCCGGCGACGACCTGACGATCGGCTTCAAGTCGACCTTCCTCACAGAGATCCTCAGCAACATGGACTGCAACACGCTCGTGATGAAGTTTATGGACGCCCGTCGCGCCGCCCTGATCCTGCCTTCCGAGGAAGAGGCCGCCAGCGAGAAGATTTGCGGCATCATCATGCCGATCATGATTTCCTAAGAAGATGGAACTGGAGCTTGAGCGGCCGCTGCTTTTTTTCGACATCGAGAGCACCGGCCTGAGTATTGCCACCGACGGAATCATCGAACTGAGCTTCGTGAAGGTTTTCCCGGGAGGGGAAGTCCGCACGAAAACCTGGAAGATCAAGCCCTGGAGCTATGCCGAAGGGCGTCAGATCCATATTGCCGAAGAGGCCTCCAAGGTCAACGGCGTCTACGACGAAGACCTTGTCGGCTGTCCCCGGCTCATTGAGGTGCTGCCCGAGGTGCTGGACTGGCTCCGCGGCAGCGACCTGGCCGGTTTCAACTCCGCCAAGTTCGATCTCCCGCTGCTGGCAGAGGAAATCGAGCGGATCCGGGCGTACTGCCATTCCCGGATGACCGACCCTGCGGTCCCGGCCGACAAGAAAGCCCGGGCCCAGGAGATGGTGGCCGCCATCGATACGGTCGATCTCCATGCCTGCAAGATGGTCGATGTCCAGACCATATATCATTATTTCGAGCCGCGGAACCTCAAGGCGGCCTACCGCTTCTACTGTGGCGGAGAGGATTTCGAAAACGCCCATACGGCCGAGGCCGACACGCTCGCGACCTACGAGGTCCTCAAGGGCCAGCTGAAGATGTATGACGATAAACTCGCCGGAGATGTCCAGACGCTTTCTTCCGTCGGCGGGCGTCCCCGCAATATCGACTTTGCCGGGCGTCTGATCTACGGCGAAAACGGCGAACCCGTCATTTCCTTCGGAAAGCACAAGGGCCGCACCGCCCGCGAAGTGTGGGAGAAGGAACCGAACTATTACGCCTGGATTGCCGGCGGCGAGTTTACCCTCGACACCAAGCGCCAGTTCGCCAAGCTGAAAAAGCAGTTCGAAATCGAACGCGCCAAGGCAAAGGTCAAACGGGATGCTTCCCTCAACCGCCCGGCCTCCGACGCCGAGCTCGCCTCCCTGGCGGAGAAATTCAACGGCCGCCTGTTTTAGCAAGGCCGTCAGCGAAAAGAAAAGATAACACAAACGATAACTATGGAACCAAAATTCAGACTCGAAAGCGACCTGCTCGGTGAGCTTCAGGTCCCCGCCGATGCTTACTATGGCGTGCAGACCCAGCGTGCCCTCAACAACTACAAGATTTCCAATACGCGGATGTGCGACTATCCCGAGTATATCATCGCGATGGCGTATGTCAAGATGGCTGCCGCTGCGGCGAATACCGAGCTCGGCGTGCTGCCGAAGGAGATCGGCGAAGCCATTGTCGCGGCCTGCAAGGAAATCGTCGGCGGCAAGCTGTGGGACCAGTTCCCGGTCGACATGATGCAGGGCGGCGCCGGCACCTCGGTCAACATGAATGCCAACGAGGTCATCGCCAACCGCGCCCTCGAGCTGATGGGCCATAAGAAAGGCGAATACCAGTACTGCTCGCCGAACGACCATGTCAACTGCGCCCAGTCGACCAACGACGCCTATCCGAGCGCATTCCGCTATACCTTCGTGCGGATGAACAAGCACGTGGAGAAGGCCCTCAGTGACCTGATCGCCTCCTTCCGCGCCAAGGGAGAGGAGTTCAAAGACATCATCAAGATGGGCCGCACCCAGCTCCAGGATGCCGTCCCTATGACCTCCGGCCAGGAATTCAACGCTTTCGCCAATAACCTCGAGGAAGAGCTCGCGAATCTCGAACGCAACGCCGTCCTCCTCAAGGAAATCAATATGGGCGGCACCGCCATCGGCACCGGCCTCAACGCCGTTCCCGGCTTTGCCGAGCTCTGCACCCAGCGGATGAGCGACTTTACCGGCGACACCTTCGCCAAGGCGCCCGACCTCGTGGAGGCGACGCCCGACACCGGCGCCTATGTCAGCTATTCCGCCGCCCTCAAGCGCCTCGCCGTCAAGCTCTCCAAGACCTGCAACGACCTGCGCCTGATGGCCTCCGGCCCCCGCTGCGGCCTGCATGAGATCAATCTCCCTCCGATGGCCCCCGGTTCCTCGATCATGCCCGGCAAGGTCAATCCGGTCATCCCCGAGGTGACCAACCAGGTCTGCTTCAAGGTCATCGGCAACGACACGGCCGTCTGCTTTGCCGCCGAAGCCGGACAGCTCCAGCTCAATGTCATGGAGCCGGTCATCGCAGAGTGTATCCTCGAGAGCCAGACCTGGCTCGTCAACGTGATGAATACCCTGCGCACCAAGTGTATCGACGGCATCACGGTCAACGCCGACCATTGCTACGAAATGGTCAAGCACTCGATCGGTATCGTTACCGCCCTCAATCCCTACATCGGCTACAAGGCCTCGACCAAGGTCGCCAAGGAAGCCCTTGAGACCGGCCGCAGCGTCTATGACCTCGTCCTCGAGCACGGCCTCATGTCAAAGGAGAAGCTCGACGAGGCCCTTGACCCGAAGGCGATGACCGCTTCGCACGATTTTATTAAATAATGAAGCATCTCGACGAAGCGGCCCGCTGCCTGCTCTGCAAAAAGCCCTTCTGTTCACTCAAGGGCTGTCCGGCCCATACCGCCGTGCCCGAATGTATCCGGCTTTACCGCGAAGGCCGCCTGGAAGAGGCCGGCAGGATCCTTTTCGAGAACAATCCGCTTTCGGCCGTCACCTCGCTCGTGTGCGACTGGAAGCAGTTCTGCTACGGCCACTGCGTGCTGAACGCCAAGGGCGTGCCTGTCCGCTGGTACGAGATTGAGCAGGAGATCTCGGAGGCGTTTCTGTTCAGCAATACGCTGACGCGAGGAGATTCCACGGACAAGCCGTGGAATGACGCCCTGCCCGGCACCGGCCCTTCCGTCATGCCCGGCGAATGCGGGGCATCTCTCCGCGGCCGCCGGAAGGAGGTCGCCATCGTCGGCGCCGGCCCGGCCGGCATTGCCGCCGCCATCGGGCTCTACCTGGGCGGGGCGGACATCGACCTCTATGACGCCAACCCGCGCATGGGCGGCGTGCTCCGCTACGGGATCCCGCCGTTCCGTCTGGACAAACGCTTCTGCGATGCCTACGAGCGTATGCTCGAGGTTCCCGGCATCCGCTTTTTCGGCAGTACCGCGGTCGGTAAAGACATTCCGCTGAAGGAGCTTGCCTCCACCCATGACGCCGTTCTTATCGCCGCCGGCGCAGAAGTCCCCGCGACCCTTCGCATCCCCGGAGAGGACCGTCCGAATGTCGTCGAGGCGCTCCATTACCTGAAGGATCCGAAGGCTTATGCCCTCTCGGGCAAAAAGGTCATCGTCATCGGCGGCGGCAATGTCGCCATGGATGCCTGCCGGACGGCCGTCCGCGCCGGAGCCGACACCTGGGTGTATTACCGCAAGACTTTTGAGAATATGCCGGCCAATCCGCTGGAAGTCGAAGAGGCCAAATCTGACGGCGTTTCTTTCAAGGTCTTCCAGGCTCCGGTCGAGGTGAGGGAGGGGAGTGTCGTCTTTCGCGACTGTCAGAATGAGACCGATCCCGAGACCGGCAAACTGGTCACGAAGATTCTTGACGGCACCGACCATGAGGTCCCGTGCGATGTCCTGATGCCCGCGATCAGCGAGAAGCCTGATTTCAGCGTCCTGTCCGGCACGGCCTGGAAGCCCAATCAGTGGCGCTGGCCCGAGACCGACGAGACCGGACGGCTCTCCTTCGAAGACGATACCCCCTCGAATGTCTTCATCGCCGGCGACTTCCTTCTCGGCCCCAAGACCGTCGTCGAAGCGGTAGAAAGCGCCCGCCTCGCCGTGTCCGGCATCCGAGCCCTGCTCTGATTCCGGCTGAGCCAGGCTGCACTACCAGCATACGAAACAACAGAATAATGAGATACTGATGAACCGAAGATCCCTTTGGCTGATAGCCGCCACCGTGCTGATGGCACTCTCCTGCGGGAAGGAATAGACCCATGTTCTGTCGGCCTGGGAGAGAAAAAAAATAAAAAAAAAATTGCGGATTCAAAAAAGCTTACTACCTTTGCAGTGTATTAGAGAACTAAGACACTGCTCAATATGGTAACAATTAACAATCTATCATTTAGTTACGGCAGGAAAGAGGTGCTTTCGGGCATCAGCCTTTCCCTGAAAGAAGGCCGGATTATCGGTCTTTTAGGCGAAAATGGCGTCGGCAAGACGACGCTCCTGACGCTTCTTTGCGGCCTCAAGGCTCCCGCAAGCGGGGAGATCCTCACGGACGGCCGTCATCCCTTCGACCGGCAGCCTTCGCTGCTTTCCGATCAGTTCTATCTTCCGGACGAGGTCACGCCGCTTCGCATGACGGCTGCCGCTTTCGGCCGCTCCCGCGCCGGGTTCTGGCCGAATTTCACCATGGAGAAGTATTCCGAGCTGCTCCAGGAGCTGGAAGTCAATCCGAACGACCGGATGGACCAGATGTCTTCCGGTCAGCTCAAGAAGACCTGGATTGCCCTCGGCCTGGCGTGCCACGTCAAATATTATTATATGGACGAGCCGACCAACGGTCTCGACATCCCTTCCAAGGCCCAGTTCCGTAAACTCCTGGCGCGCGAGACGGCAGGGGACTCCGTCGTGGTCCTGTCCACCCACCAGGTCCGGGACCTCGAGGACATCATCGACACCCTTGTCATTCTCGAGGCACGTTCCGTCGCTGTCAATGCCACGCTCGACACCATTGGCAAAGCCTTCCGCTTTGAATATACCGATACCGTCTCTCCCTCGTCCCTATACAACGAGATGGTCCCCGGCGGCATCATCCAGGTGCTTCCGAACCCCGAAGGCCTCGAGAGCAAAGTCAACATCGAGGCGTTCTTCAACGCCCTCCACAGAAACCGCGAGGCGGTGCTTAACCTTCTAAAATAACCGTCACCATGAGCGATACTTTCAACTTCCAGCGCTTCGGCCGCTATTTCCGTTTCGATCTCGCCCGCATGTGGCGGAACAATACCAAGACCGCCGTCCTCCTGGGATGCGGTACCGTCCTTACCGTGCTGCTGGTCGGCCTCGCAGGGCTTCTTCTCGATTTCCACTGGCATACGGCCAATGATCCTTTCCGTTTTATCGGCTTCGTGATAGCCCTGTGCGTCCTGGAACTTCTGATGGCCAAGACCTACGGCTTCATCACCGACCGCAAGAACGGCTCCGACTTCCTGATGATCCCCGCATCGACGCTTGAAAAATGGGTCTCGATGATGCTGGTCTGCCTCGTCGTTATCCCGGTCCTGTTCTTTGCGACCTATATGCTTGTCGACGGCTTTGTCTGCACCGTTCTTCCGGCTGCCGGACGCCCGCTTTTCTCATGGTTCGGAGATGCCATCCAGGCCTCGAGCGACGGCTTCAAAGAGCTGAATGCCTCCCTTGCCGGCCAGCAGATTCCGCTGCAGTACTCCCTCAGCAGCATCATCGTGCCGTCCATTATCAGTTTCTGGGGCTACTCCCTCTATTTCCTTCTCTGCGGCCTTCTGTTCAAACGTCACAAGATCCTCAACGCCATTCTTGTCATGATGGGGCTGTCGCTGGTTTTCTCCCTTGTCCTGCCGCACCTGCTGCCGAATATTGCGGAGCATCTCGAAGGAATGAATGAGAAAGAGGCCATGCTCTATGCCGACGGTTTCTTGAACGTGACCATTCTCATCGGCGGTCTTATCGCCGCGCTTCTTGCAGTCGTCTGCTATGTCCGTCTTCGTAAAATCGCCCACTGATGAACTTCTCTGCCGATAAACCCATCTATCTCCAGATCGCAGACCGTCTCTGCGACCGGATCCTTTCCGGCGAGCTCAAAGGCGATGACCGCATCCCTTCCGTGCGGGAATATGGTGCCGAAATCGGCGTCAATCCCAACACGATGATGCGCGCCTACGACAAGCTCCTCGGCGAAGAAATCCTATACAACAAACGGGGCATCGGATACTTCGTCGCCCCGGATGCGCGGGAAAAGGTCCTCTCCGCCCAGCGGGAGGCCTTCCTCCGCGATGACCTTCCCGCCATCAAGGCCCGCATGGCCCTGCTGGAACTGGATGCCCGTATTATTTGTGAAGCCTGAAACCTGAAATCATGAAAAAAATCATTATCATACTCTCTGCCGTGCTCCTGAGCACAATCGCCCTGGCCCAAAGCAACTCATCAACGGTCCGGGGCACCATTCTCGACGCAGAAACCCGCGAGGGTGAGATCGGCGCCATTATCCAGCTTTTCGATGCTGTCAACGAGAAGCCGATTGCCTTTACCTCGGCTGCTGCCGACGGCTCTTTCTCCCTGAAAATCAACGGGACGGAAGGGGAGTACCGGATCCTTGTCACCAATATGGGGCGCAAGGACCTCTCTCAGCAGTTCACCCTGAAGCCCGGCGCGACGACCGATCTCGGCGAACTGCTGATGGAAAGCGACGCCAAGACCCTCGACGCCGCTACGGTCTCTGACCGCAAGACGCTCGTCAAGATGGAGGTCGACAAGATGACCTATTCCGTTTCGGAGGATGTCGACAGCAAGTCCTCTACCGTTCTGGATATGCTCCGGAAGGTGCCGATGGTCACCGTCGACGGTCAGGACAACATCACCGTCAACGGCAGCTCTTCGTTCCTGGTGACCGTGGACGGAAAGCCCAACCAGATGCTGTCGAAGAATGCTTCCACCGCCTTCAAGATGATGCCGGCCAGCTCGGTCGAAAGCATCGAGGTCATCACCAACCCCGGCGTCAAGTACGATGCGGAAGGCGTCGGCGGTGTCCTCAACCTGACAACGGCCCGTGCCGGAGGGAGCAGTTCATCTTCTTCCATCGCAGACGGCCAGTACGGCACGATCCGGGTCCAGGCGGGTAACCGTGACCGCGGCCTCGGTGGCATGCTGACGATGCAGAGGGGCAAATTCTCCTTCTCGCTGAATGCCAACGGCGGCTATATCACACAGAAAGGACAGGAATTAGAGACCCTTGTCACGGGCACCGGCTTCAATACACTCAACACTTCCTATGCCGACATGAAGTCTCCGATGTACATGGGCGATGCGTCCTTCAGCTATGAGCTTGACTCCCTCAACCTCATCACTGCGACCGCTGGCGGCATGCTCTTCGGCATGAAAGAGACCGGATACGGGGCTGTCAGTACCCTTTTCCCCGGCGATACGGAGTATACCGAGCTCTACCACGGAACGTTCGGCATGAGGCAGCCCTTCAATAACTACCATGCGGATTTTGACTGGCAGCACAATTACGCCGATCATCCGGGCCGGATGCTCACCCTTTCCTACCGCATCAACGGCAGCCCTGCCGCTGTCTCTTCCTATAACACCTATGAGCCCGAGGAGGTCATGCCTTCCCGCCAGATGGATGGTATGACGATTTCTACTGACCATACCTTCCAGAGTGACCTGACCTTCCCTGTCAGCGAGAAGGCCGGAACTCTCTCGACCGGCGTCAAGTTTACCTACAGGAAGAACAGTTCCGGCCAGGATCTCTTCCTGAAGGAGTATCCTTCGACGGATTATCTTTACAGTTTGGGCGGCAGTACCGACTATAAGTATTTCAACAGCATCGCAGCCGCTTATGCGGAGTATAGCGCCACCTTCGGGAAATGGGGCGTCAAGGCGGGCGGCCGCTATGAATACACCTGGCAGAAGGTCGATTGGGAACAGGGAACCGGAGAGGACTTCAGGAAACAGTACGGCGCATTCGTCCCGAGCGCCAGCCTCCAGTACACCCTCGGGATGCAGCAGAACATCGGCCTCAGTTATAACAGCCGCATATCCCGTCCTGGCATTTCCTATCTTAATCCATACGAGAACCAGTCGGACCCGACCCACTGGACCTTCGGTAATCCGGATCTCGAGGTGGAGAAGACGCACAACGTCTCGCTCGTGTATAATTTCTACAACCCGAAGTTCATGCTGAACCTGACGCTCCGTCACAGCCGTTCCGGCAACGGTATTTCGGAATTCACCTATACGGAAGACGGCATCATCAAGACCACTTACGAGAACAATATGAAGATGGAAAACACCGGTGCCAGCGCGTTTGTCAATCTCAATCTCAGCAAAAAGGTCCGCGTCTATGCCAACCTGGGTGCCAACTATACCGACGCCCGCAGTACGATGGTGCAGGATTACACCAGCTGCGCCTGGACATGGAACATCTTCGCCGGCGGCCAAGAGACCCTGCCCTGGGACCTCCAGCTCTCAGAAGGCCTGTTCGCCAAGTCGAAAGACTATAATCTCCAGGGCTGGACTTCCGGTTTTGCGGGCACTTTCGTCTCGCTGACCAAGACCTTCCTCGATGACCGTCTGAACGTGAGCCTTCAAGGGTTCACACACCTGTCAGGCGGCAGCAAGGCCCGTTTCCAAATGTATTCCGCGGGTACGGGTTATGAGTCCATGAGCACCGTCCATGTCCCGGTGCGCCAGCTGAGCCTGTCGCTGAGCTGGTCCTTCGGCAAGGCCGGTGTGAGCGTCAGGAAGACCGACCGTACCATTGAGGATGACAGCATTCTCGACAAGTCCCGTGATTCGGTCACGGGCGGTGGTATGACAGGGGGAGCGGGGATGTAGCCGATTCTGCCCGACATTTTGCGATGTGGGCCGTTTCTTCTTACTTGAAGAAGCGGTCCACCTGTTTTACAGCTTCGGGCAGGGCGAATACGATGACCCGGTCGTAAGGCTCGATCCGGGTGTCGCCGACGGCGATGATGGCCTCGCTGCCGCGGATCAGGCCGCCGATGACGGAATCCTCGGCAAAGTGCAGGTCTTTCAGCGGGGCCTTGGTAATCGGGCTTCCGGGGGCGACGGTGTATTCGAGCACTTCGGCATTGGTCCCGTGCATGTAGCGCACGGCGCGCACCTTGTCGCTGAGGGTGAATTTGAAGATGCGGCCCGCGGTGATGAGTTTTTTGTTGATGACGGCGTCCACGCCCATATCCTCGGCGAGATGGAGGTAGTCGATGTTTTCGACTTCGGCGATGACACGCGGTACGCCGTAGCGCTTGGCTCCGATGCAGGCCAGGATGTTGGCCTCGTCATTGTCCGTGACGGCGACGAAGGCGTCGTAGTTTCGGAGTGATTCCTCGAGCAGAAGCTCGGAGTTACGCCCGTCCCCGTTGACGACCGACACCGATTCGGAAAGCTTCTCAGTCAGGGAGAAGCAGCGCTCCTTGTCCTTCTCGATGATCCTGACATTTTCCATCGTCGCGGACAGCTGGCGGGCCAGCATTTCGCCGATGGCGGATCCGCCCATGATCATGACGCTGCGGACGCGTCCGGTCGTCCGGTGAAGATACTCATTCAGGGCCGGCACGGCGTCCCGCTTGCAGATCAGGTAGACCTGGTCCTGGTAGCGGAATTTGGTGTTGAAGCGGGGAATCAGCGTCTGGCCGTCCCGGGAGATGGCTGCGATACGGAACTTATGTTCAGGCAGCAGGCGCGCCACTTCAGTGGCCATGTCCGCGACCTTCATGTCGAGGAGCGGGCTCTCGTCGTCGACGCGGACAACGCTCATCTGGAGCTTCCCGCGGCCGAATTCCATGGTGTCGGAAGAGACGCCCTGGCGAAGGAGCTCGATGACCTCGTCGGCGGCAATCTTCTCGGGGTAGAACATCAGGTCGAGGCCGAGCTGCTTGAACATCAGCTTGTTCTCCGAAGAGAGGAACTCCTCGTCGTCGATACGGGCCGTCACTTTCTTGCAGCCGAGATTCTTGGCGAGCAGGGCGCTGACGATATTCACGTCCTGCGGCACCTTCGGGTTGACCGCAATGAAAAGGTCCGCCCCCTGGGCACGGGCCTTCTTGAGGTCTGTGATCGAGGACAGGCTGCCCTGGATGGTGATCACGTCTGCCATCGCCTTGAGGGCGTCCAGTCGGGTCTCAGACGGGTCGATGACCGTAATTTCGTTCGACTCCGCACTCAGCAGTTTCGCGAGGTGGGATCCGACCTCGCCGGCCCCTTCGATGATGATTCTCATAGGTCTGTTCGCTTTTCTAATGCCTGGAAGACGCCGCGGCCCCTGAGCAGGGCGAGCGGAATCATCCGGCCGTTGTATATTCCTTTAATCTGTATCTGGTGGTCTTTGGGCAGGGCCGCTCGCCAGGCGGCGATGGTCTCCGCCGTCTCCCGCTTCCGCAGTTTGCGGTAGCCCGAATGGGCCTTCAGCACGGCGGAAAAGGCTTTCGGACGGAGACTCAGCAGGTAGGCCGCGGCGGAAAGCCCGTCGAGGATCTGCCGCCAGAAGATGCGCCTTGCGGCTTTCCGGACAGCCTGCTCCGGATCCATGCCGAGCGCGAGCGTCCGAGCCAGATTGTTCTCCAGCAGGAGGAGGTTGTTGCGGTAATTGAGCTCCAGCTTCCGAGGAGAGCCTTGCGGCAGCGTCCCGCCGCCGATATGGTAGATCGTAGAAGCGGGGACGACCGTCACCCTCCAGTCGGCAAGCTGCATCCGCCAGCACAGGTCGATTTCTTCCATATGGGCGAAGAAACGCTCGTCCAGTCCGCCCAGTTCCCGCCAGAGCGTCATCCGGACCATCAGGCAGGCGCCCGTAATCCAGAGTACGTCCTTCGGCGCGGCGTCGTACTGGCCCCGGTCCTGCTCAAGGCGGCTGAGCACCCGGCCCCGGCAGAAGGGATAGCCGTAGCGGTCGATGCGGCCGCCGGCAGCTCCGGCGTATTCGAAGCGGTCCCGCTCGTCAAAGCCGTGGAGTTTCGGTCCGCAGGCCCCGCAGCCGGGATGAGTGTCCATCCATTCCACCAGCGGGGAGAGCCAGAGGGGCGTCACCTCGACATCGGAGTTAAGAAGGACCGCATAGTCTGCGTCAATCTGGGCGAGGGCGCGGTTGTAGCCTCCCGTGAAGCCGAAATTCCCGCCGAGCGGGAGGGTCCGCACGCCCGGGAAGGAGGTCGCCATCATCTCCATCGAACCGTCGGTCGACCCGCTGTCGGCGACGACCACCTCCGCTCCGCCCGGGACGGTCATCGTGGATGCGATGACCTCGGGAAGGAAGCGGCGAAGGTAGTCCTTCGTGTTCCAGTTGAGGATGACGACTGCGACTTTCATAAGGCCTTATCCACTAAAATCGACCCCGTCGAAAACGAGGCTCGGCAAACTTTTCGGGTTGCAGGGGCGCGCATCGTCGAGCACGTCGACAAGGCCCGCCCAGAGCGTCAGGAAGTTCCCGGTGATGAGCATCTCCTTGACCGGCACGATGCTCCCGTCCGGCATGAGCGCCCGCCCCTCGATCCCATACGAGAAAGCTCCCGTCGCCGGATTGTTGTTCCCCCCGTTGAATCCCTCGACAATAATCGTTGTGGAAACCTCCGGCTGTGGGCATGGTGTGCTGGAGTGGAGTGGTGCAGTGGGGGAAGGAGACATGTCCACCCCCGGACACGGGTAGGGGCCCGCTGGATACGAGTTATCGCAAGGCGATGACGAAGTAGGCAGTGGGAGGGGCCGGAGTGAGCGAAGCGAACGGAGTTCTCCTGACCCCATTGCACCCGAAACGGAAGCACACCACTGCTTGAGCGTGACGCCGGGGAGGGTGGGGACGACGAGGGGGCGCATGGCATCCTCGACGGTGGGGGAGAGCCCCATCTTGGCGGCGATGTAGGTGTTGAGGAAATAGCGGGAGACCACGCCTCTGTCGATGACGGGAACATTCTCTGTCGCAACGCCTTCGCTGTCGTAGAAGCGGGCGCCGTTGGTGCCGGGGACGCGGGGCTGGTCGAGGATGGTGAGCCGTTCGGGGAAGAGCGCCTTCCCGAGGGAATCGGTCAGGAAGGAATTCTTCTGCTGGAGGGCGAATCCGCCGAGAGCGTTGAGAAGGGGCGTCACCAGTTTGGAGGCGCATTCCGTTGAGACGGCCATACGGTATTTCCCGCTCGGGAGAGCCGTGCCGCCGAGGGCTTCGACGGCCTTGCGGACGGCGGTCGTGCCGCAGGCGCCCGCATCGAGGCACTTGCGCCAGGGGGAGGAATCCCACCAGTAGCCGCTGACTTTCTCGCCCGCGGCTTCGATCGTGACCTCGACGCCATATTCAAATAGCGTATCGAGACAGCGGCAGCGGGTGCCCTGCGAATCGAGCAGCAGGCTGTCTGAGATGGTCACCGACAGCTCGCCTTCTTCCGAGATCATGGAGACGCCTTCCGGCAGGGAGGCTTTCCCGTAAACCGCGGCGGCAAGGGCTTCTTCCACAAGCGTTTCCGGGGTAAGGGCTTCGTAGCTCTCCGGGTCATAGGTCTTCGTTTCATCCCCGCGGACGGCATCTCGCGCGACCCTTTCCGGCAGGGGCAGGTCGCGGCAGGGATCGACGGTGAGGGTCCGGACCGTCTCCACGGCATCCCGGATAAAGTCCAGAAGGGCTTCTTCCTCCAGCCGGTTGGTCGAAAAAGAGCCGTAGCGCCCGTCGACAAGCAGTACGATGGAAAGGGACCGGTCGAGGCAGTGGGTCACCTTGTCGAGCTCGCCGTTCAGTGTCCCGGCGAGGTCCAGCACGCTCTTGGAAAGAGTCATGCGGCACTTCTGCGCACCCGCGTCCAGGGCCATTCCGACGGCCTTTTCCGTGAGCGCGATTTCCGCTGCTGTCAGTATGTTGTTCCTTCCGTCCATTCGACGCTATGTTATTCTCCTCCGACGGTCAGGCTGCTGACGAGCACCGTCGGGATGCCGCAGCTGACCGGAGCGGACTGTTCCTTGCCGCAGGTCCAGGCGCCGTCGTCGATGGTGGGATCGTTCCCGACCATCGTGATGTCGGCGAGAGCCCTGGGGCCGTTTCCGATGATATTGATATCCTTGACGGGCCGGGTCATGCGCCCCCCTTCGATCAGGTAGCCGCTTTTGACGAAGAAGGTGAAATCGCCTTCCCCGATCTTGACCTGTCCGTTGGCAAACTGGTCTACGTATATGCCCCGGGTGACCGAGGCGATGATGTCTTCTTTCGTGCAGGTGCCTCCGTCCATATAGGTTGCCCTCATGCGCGGGATGGGCGCATAGCGGAACGACTCCCGGCGGCCGTTGCCGGTGGGGGAGACGCCGTAGAAGCGGGCACTGATGCGGTCGTGGAGGTAAGAGGTGAGGATGCCGTCTTCGACCATGGCGGTTTTCTGGCCCGGGACGCCTTCGTCGTCATAGTTGAGGGCGCCGCGGTTGCCGCGGATGGTCGCATCGTCATAGATGGTGATGCAGGGGGCTGCGATCCGGCTGCCCATCCGGCCGCTGAAGATGGACTGGCCCTTGCGGTTGAAATCGGCTTCGAAGGCATGCCCCATGGCTTCGTGGAGCAGGATGCCGGATGCGCCGGCGCCCATGACGACGCTCATCTGGCCTCCGGCGGGCCGGCCGGCTTCGAAACGGGCGTCGATGTCGCGGACGGCCTCTCCGGCCATTTCGCGGATAAGATTGTCGGAGAGCATCTCGACGCCGCAGCGGAAGCTCTTCGAAAGGGTCTGATTCTCCCGCCGGCCGTTCTGTTCAAAGATGACGGTGGCGGAAACGCTCCCGAGCGGGCGCGTGTCGTACTTGAGTTCGCCGAGGCTGTTGAACATCAGCACGTCGGTGACCTGCCAGGCCAGGTTCGCCAGCACCTTGACAATGCGCTGGTCTTTGGAAAGGATGGCCTTCTCCAGGCGTTCGAGGAAGGATACATAAGCCGCTGGAGAGGTCTCCCGCCAGGGAATGCGGGCGGGATAGCGGTCGGCCGCCGGATTGGGCTCGCCGGGGTAGAAGCGCTTGACGGTGCGTCCGCCGTTTTCTTCTGCCGGGACATAACTGTCCGCCTTGTCGTGGGCGGCCTTGAAGAGCTCGGCCACTTCTTTTTCCGTCAGGTGCCCGCCGGTCTGGACGGGGTTCCGGGTGATGGCGGCCGCCGCCCGGGCCGCTTCCATCATATCGGGAAGGCGGGTGGTTTCGGAATAGGCATATCCGGTCTTTTCGCCGCTGAGAATGCGGATGCCGACACCGTAGTCTGTATGGAGACCGCCGGAGGTGACGGCGCCGTCGCGCAGGGACAGCTGGCCGTAGGTGGTGTTCTCGAAGAAGAGGTCACACCACTGCCCGCCGCTGCGAAGGCCCGTTGCGACGAGCTGCTCCAGCACGGGGCGGTCTACCTGGAAGAGGCGATAATAGTAGGATGCGGGATGGATCATGGCTGTGCGGCTTCTTCGGTTGCGAAGCGTCGGATGCGCTCATACAGCTCCGGGTCCTTGACCAGGACCGATCCGTCCCGGGTCCCCTGCGCGATTTCGCGGAACGGCGGCACGGAATTGTCCGCCAGGATCCAGCGGTCGCACAGCGGGGCGTAGTCCTCGAAAAAGTACTTCTGCCCGATGCGGTAGCGTCGCCGGATGGTGTCTTCGGGGACATGGTGACCTCCGGCGGCCACCCTCGCCCTGACCCGCTCGACGGCAAGGTCTGCGCTGGGGAGCCAGAAATACACCACGGTCACGAAATAACCCTTGGCCTGGGCCTCCCGCACCATTTTCAGCAGGGACCGCGTGGCGAGGGTCGTTTCGATGCAGAAGTCCGCCTCGCGTGCGAAGAGAAACTGGGTCTTCAGCAGCATCAGGCGGCTCGCCGCCACATACGCCCCCTCCGGATTGAAGGGGGCGATGCTTTTGGCGAATTCGTCCGAGTTGACAAACTGGCTGCAGGAGAAGATTTCCGGCAGCATCGAATACGACGCCGTCGTCTTTCCGCTGCCGTTGCAGCCCGATATGATGTACATCCTCGGCATGGGGGGGGCGATTATTTCGTCGCGGCTTCGAGCTTTTTCAGCAGTACGAACATGACTGCGCCGGCGACGACGCACAGCGCCATCAGGATGGCCCAGTTGGCCCAGAGCGGGACATTGTCCCAAAGCAGGCCCGGAATCGAGCTGAGATAGTTACCCACGGCCGTAGCGGCAAACCACAGACCCATCATGAGGCCCTTGTACTTCGGCGGAGCCACCTTCGAGACGAAGGAAATGCCCATCGGCGAGAGAAGCAGCTCGGCGAAGGTCAGGATGAGATAGGTGCTGATCAGATACGCCGGGACCACCGGATCCGGGGATACGGTGCCGCCGAGCTCGGAGGGAGACTGCTGGCCGAGGGACGCGAAAATCATCACCAGGTAGCCGATGGCGGCGACGAACATACCGAGCCCGATCTTGCGCGGTGCGGACGGTTCCTTACCCTTGGAGGCGAGGGCCGAGAAGATGGCCATGCTGATCGGTGTCAGCGCCACGACGAAGAAGGGATTGAACTGCTGGAACAGCTGCGGGAAGATATCGAGCGGATTGTCGATGCCCCGGAAGATGGCATAGGCGCCACCCCAGAGGGCGGCCGTTGCGACGCCGGAGATGAGTTTGCCGCTGGCTTTTTCAGACTGGAAGATGCCGAAGAGGGTGTAGATCGAGACGGCGATCAACGCCAGGACCCAGATATTGAATCCGCCGCGGATCCAGCCCGTTGCGGTGGCCTGCGTGTAGTCGCGGGCGAACCAGGTCAGCGACTGGCCGTTCTGATGGAAGGCCATCCAGAAGAAGATGACGACGGCGAAAACGAGGCCGAGGGCGACGATGCGGTCCTTGGTCTGCTTCGGGGTGAGTTCGACATAATTCTCGCTCTTAACGGCGGCCGCCTGCTTGGCGTTGACGTCAGCGTGCTTGAACCAGCGGCGGAAGCCGAAGTAGATGGCGATCGAGACGATCAGGGAAATGCAGGCGACGGCAAAACCCATGTTGTAGGAAGAGGAGAGATTGTCGATGTAGTACTGGCAGAACGATCCCATATCCATGCCGGCAATGTCGGCTCCGGGCATCTGGGAGGCCAGTTCGGAGAGCTTGCTGGAGTTCTCCGGAGTGATGGTCCCGTCGAGGAACTGGTGGGCCAGAGCGGGGATGTCGGCCTTGTAGATGAGGCCGGCGCCGCCGAGGAAGCGGTTGGTAATGGCCGTGGCGGCAGCCGGAGCGAACATGGCGCCGATGTTGATGGCCATGTAGAAGAGGCTGAATCCGGAATCCCGCTTGGCGGAATACCTGGGGTCGTCGTAGAGGTTGCCGACCATCACCTGGAGGTTGCCCTTGAAAAGACCCGTACCGATCGAGATCAGGGTAAGGGCTCCGAGCATCATGGCCATGCCGAGGCCGTTTGCGGCTGTCGGTATGGACAGGCAGGCATAGCCGACGAACATGATGCAGATACCGGTGACGACGCACTTGCCGAAACCGATCTTGTCGGCCAGCCAGCCGCCCACGACGGGCATGAAGTAAACGGCTGCAAGGAAGATGGAGTAGATTTGCGATGCGGACGCGCCGCTCAGGCCGAACTTGGCCTGGAGGAACAGCATGAAGATGGCCAGCATCGTGTAGTAGCCGAAGCGCTCGCCGGTGTTTGCGAGGGCCAGGGCGAAGAGGCCTTTAGGTTGTCCTTTAAACATATTGTTGTATTTTTGGTTATTCGACGATGTGGTTGGCGGCGAAGTCTCTGACAGCTGCGGAATTGATTTATCGTGCAGTAGCTCGAAAAACCAAATTCCTCCGCCTGGTTCGCCGCCCCAACGGCATTACTTCACTGGCACGTTCGCTAAAACGGCTTTGAGGTAGTTCCATGTGCGCTCGACCGAGGCGATGTTGACCCGCTCGTCGGGGGAGTGGGGATACTTGATGGTGGGGCCGACGGAGACCATTTCCCAGTTCGGATACTTGGCGCCCATGATGGCGCACTCGAGACCGCCGTGGGTGGCCATGATCTTCATCGGGGAGCCGTAGACCTTTTCGAACTGCTCCATCATCACCTTGTTCATCGGGGTGTCGAGTTTCGGACGCCAGCCGCTGTAGCCGCCGGCGAAGGAAACCTTCGCCCCCGCGAGCTCGAAGATGCAGCGGACGCGTTCCGCCAGGTCCATCTTCGCGCTGTCGACGGCACTTCTCATCAGGGAATGGACCTTGATGTGGCCGCGTTCGGTGCGGACGATGGCCATGTTGATGGAAGTCTCGGTGAGGCCTTCCATCGAGCGGCTCATGCGGATGACATTGGACGGGCAGGCGATCATCGCCTTGATGGCGTCGAGCATCACCCGGCCCTGGATAAATTTGGGGGCGGCGGGGATCTTCTCGACAGAGAGAGCCGCGGAGGGGTCGCTCTCGGCATATTCGGCCTGGACCTCGGCGAAGATATTGTCAATCAGCTTCTTGACAGACTCGACATTCTCCTCGGGAAGGACGATTTCGGCCGTGGCCTCGAACGGGATGGCATTGCGGAGGCTGCCTCCTGTGAAGCTGACGACCTTGGCGCCGAAGTTCTCTACCAGCGGGAGAAGGATGCGGCAGACGACCTTGTTGGCATTGGCCCTGTAGAGGGAAATGTCCATGCCGGAATGGCCGCCCTGGAGGCCGGAAACCTTGATGCGGAGGCCTTTGTAATGCTCCGGAGTATTGTATTTGAGATACTTCCAGTCCGCTTCGGCATCCAGACCGCCGGCGCAGCCGACACAGAGCTCACCCTCTTCCTCGGAGTCGAGGTTGATGAGGATGTCGCCCTTCAGCACGCCCGGACGCAGCTTGTTGGCGCCCGTCATGCCGGTTTCTTCGTCATAAGTGACGAGCACCTCGACGGGACCGTGCTGGACGGAAGGATCTTCGAGGACGGCGAGGCCCATGGCGACGCCGATGCCGTTGTCCGCACCGAGGGTGGTGCGGTCTGCCGTCACCCATTCACCGTCGACATAGGCTGAGATCGGATCGGTAAGGAAGTCGTGCGGAGAGTCGGCGGTCTTTTGCGGAACCATGTCCATATGACCCTGGAGGATGACGCCGCGGCGGTTCTCGAAGCCCGGAGTGGCGGGTTTGCGGATGATGATGTTGCCGGTTTCGTCCTTCAGCGTCTCCAGGCCGTGCTCATTACCCCAGTTGTATAGATACTCGATCACTTTCCCTTCGTGCTTGGAAGGGCGGGGGATCTGGGTGAGACCGTAGAAGTTCTTCCAGACTACTTGCGGATTCAAATCTTTGATACTCATATGTTTCTCGTGTTTATGTGTTTAGAATAAGACTTTCGTTTTGATGGTCAGCAGGGCTGTTTTCCCTTTCTGGCAGACAGGCATGCGGGTCTGCAGATAGGTCCGGACCCCGTCCGTGATGCGGATGCGGCAGACGGCCGGCACCCGGTAGCGGAGGTATTCGCCCTTGAAGCGGGGATCTTCCGCGTCGTCTTCAATCCCGTCGGTCTCGGGAATAATCTCCAGCATATAGAGCTGGCCGGACAGATCTTCGGCCGGAAGGAGACCTTCCTCGTCCGACAGGCGGAAAGCCACCTGGACGCTGCGGCCCTTGCCGCCGCCCGGAATCAGGTCAAAGGTCAGTGTCTGTGACTCAGTGGTGCTGTATCCGGTAAAGAGGGTCAGGTATTCGGCCTCCAGAGCCTCCAGGGCGCGGACAGCTTCGCCGAGCGCTTCGCCGCTGAAGTTGGCGTCGGTGTTGCCGGTGAGAATGTCGAGACGGTTGTCCCGGAGCTCGGCAATCCGTTCGGCCGCCTCGCGGGCGCGCTCTTCGAGTGTCTTTGCGACGGTCATTTTCTGCTGGACGGAGATGCTGTTATAGCGGCTGCCGTCTTCTGCGGCGGGGTAGAGGACCGTCGAGCGGGATTCGAGGTTGAAGGACACCCCCTTGCCGGAAAAGTCTCCTTCTCCGGACGCTACCTGGAAGTGCCAGGAAACCGCATCCGGAAAGTCTGTTTCGCCGGTTGACGAGACCATCCCGAGCGATGTCAGTGCCAAAAAGTCGTCAGCCGCCTTTTTGGCCGCCTTCTTCGAAAGGGTGTACGCTGCTGCGGGATCGGCCTCCACCGAAGCGCTCATGTGCATCGCCGTGATCCGGTGGGTCACGGCGTCTTCGGTCGGTACCGTGATACCGAGATACTTTTCGGCATAGCGGGCATAGGGACCGGAGAAGGTGCAGTTTCGCTCGAGCGTCACCTCGAGGGTCAGCGTCGTGCGCGGAAGATTGTAGGCCACATCCTGTGCCCGGAGAGAAAAGGGCAGGACCAGCAGCATGGCGGCGAGAAAGACACTTCTTCTTCTATACATATTATTTCCAACGTTTGTGGGTCCATAGATAGTTTTCCGGCTGGCGGTGGAGATCCTCCTCCAGCAGGGCGTGGTAGCGCCGGCTGATTTCCAGCGGATCCATCTCTTTGGCGTTCCGGGTGATGGGCACGAATTCGATGGTATAGCGGCCGCGGCGGATTCGCGTCCACCGGGTGTATACGACGGCCATCCCGAGTTTGGCGGCCAGGGCAGGCCCCCCGAGCATGGCCATGGTCGGCTGGTTCATGAATGTGCCGATATCGTGGCGGACGGCGCCCTTGTAGGGGAACTGGTCGGCGGGAAAGACATAGAGCCGTTTCTCGTTTCGGTGCTCCAGTGCGTAACGCAGCATGCGGTTGCTGTCCTGGTATCCGTCGTAGTCCGGATCGCGGAGCTTGATGATCAGGCCGCGGTTCCGGGCGATGATGCGGTCCCAGAGGTGACTGTGAACCTCTTTGTAGACAAAGGCCAGGTCGCGCGCCCGGGCGTGCCAGGGATGCTCCTCGTCGTAGTTCATCTCCATCAGGCCGGGCAGGATCTCCCAATTGCCGAGATGGCCGCAGAGAATCATGATGGAAGGACTCTCGTCGTAAAGCTCATTCATGTCCTTGACATTGAGCACTTCTACGATATGGGAGCGGTGGAAGCGGCGAAGGCCGCGCCCTTTTTTGCCCCGGCAGCCGCTCATCCAGATTGCTTCGGCCATCAGGTCGCCGAGGTGGACATACACCTCGTGGCGGATTGTCTTGAGCTCTTTGTATTTTTTCTCGGGGAAACTGCGGGAGAGATTGATCATCAGCTCGTCCCGGCGGTAGTGGTGGATCTTTTCCAGATACCACGACACCGCCCGGAAAAGGCGGAGGTGGAAACCCAGCGGCAGACGTGCGAAGAGCCCGAGGAGGCCCCATACGAGGGCCACCCCGAGTCCGTCGCGACTGCGTTTCGCTGCTTTTTCAGCCATTTATTCGCTGTCCTTGTTCGGGCGCTGGACAATCTCGATGAAATTGCCGCTGTCCAGAATCTTACGGGTGATGTTCTGGACGTCCTCTTTGGAGACGAGCACGATGGCCGCCTCGCGGAGTGCGTCACTGTCTTCGCCGTAGTCGATCCAGTCCCAGAGCTTATTGGCCCAGTAGCTGTTGGAGATCCGGCTCTCGGGCAGGTTCTTGCGGAGGTTCAGGACGGCCTGGGACATTTCGTCGTCGGTCGGTCCCTGCTCGGCGAGCTCGGTGATGCCCTGGAGGGTCAGCTCGCGCAGGCGGTCGGTCATGGCCGGGTTGCAGTTGAAGTAGGTCTGGACGACAGCCTGGCCTGCGGGCTTGCGGCGCAGCATGGCCATGGTGCTTGAGCCATAGGTGCCGCCTTCCTCTTCGCGCAGGGATGCGGTATAGCGCATGTCGAGGATGTACTGGACAATCTCGAGCGCCGCCTCGACGCGGGCGTCATAACGGGTGTCGGCATAGTAGACGTGGAGCACGGTGCTCTGCGGAGTCGTCATTTCGGTCTTGTAGTCGTCGAGGACCTTCCCCTTGACGAAGCCGTCGCCACGGTCGTTGTAGACGGACGGGCGCTTGCCGGTCGGGAGGGCACCGATATATTTCTCCACAAGGGGCTTCAGGCTTTCGGGATCGACGTCGCCGACGATGGTCATCCGGGCGCCGCTGGCGTCCTTGAAGAGCTTGCGGTAGCCGGCCTCGAAGACCTTGAGGTCAGCCTTGGCGAGTGTTTCAGAGGAGATCTGCTGGTGGCGGGGACTGTCGCCGTAGAGGGTCTTGTAGAGGCGCTGGGCGAAAACGAAGTCCGGAGTGTTCTCCAGGTTGGGGAGGATGGATTTCAGCTGGCTGATGCTGTTGTTCCACTCTTTCTCGTCGAAGCGCGGCTGCGTATACTCGAGGTAGAGAATCTGCAGGGCGGTCTCGAGATCCTTGATGGTGGACTGGCCGTCGACGCCATGCTTGGTATTGCCAAGGTACGGGGATGCAGTGAGGTTCTTGCCAGCGAGCATCTTGCTGACCTCGGTGCCGGAGAACGGACCGACGCCGCAGTTGCGCTGGAAGACCTGGAGGATGGTATTGTCGAAGGAAGGCATGTCTTTGTCGTCGATCAGGCTGTTGCCACCGTACTCGCAGATGTCGAAGAGAATCTGGTTTTCGGTGTGCTTGGTCGGGAGGACATAGACGGTGATGCCGTTGGCGAGGGTCCATTCGGTGGCGCCGAAGACGACCTTGCGGGTCTTGACGACTTCGCTGCCGGCGAGGGTCTCCGGATCGAGGAAGGAATCGGCGACGGTGAGCTGCTCACCGGCCTGGATGTCGGAGGAGAGCACCTCGCGGAATGCGGAAAGGATCTGGTCCTCGGTCGGGGTCTTGATGCCGGCCTTTTCAGGACCGGTATAGAGAAGGGTGAGGTTCTGCGTCTCGTTCATCGGGAGCTGTCCGACCATCATCGAAAGCACCTGGGCGTTGAAATTGCCGAGAAGCATCTCGATCTCCTTGTACTCGTCTTCCGGAGTCATGAAAGGAGTCTGGTCGAAGAAGTTGGAGAGGATCGGGCGGACGAATTCGGCGTTCTTGCGGGTTGCGGCGCGCTTGACGCGGTTTTCATACCGGGAGAGGATTTCGCTCTTGGCGCGGTCCACCTCATCGTCGGTGAAGCCGAAGCGGCGCATACGCTCGATTTCGGTATGGAAGGCCTTGATGCCTTCGAGGATGCGGTCCTCCTTGAGGGTGACGTCGGCCATGATGGCTTCCGTGTTCTCATAAATGACGCTGCCGATATAGAAGTTGCCGTTCTCGAAGGGAGAATCGGGATCGGAGGTGATGTCGTTGAAACGTTCGCTCATGATCTGGCTGACGAGGCTTTTGAGCAGGTTTTGCATCATGTTGATGCGGGTCGGGTTGTACTGCTCCGGCAGCGCTTCGCCCATCCACATGAAGGACAGGGAGGCGTTCGTCTCTTCCGGATCGGTCAGCACACCGACCAGGGGCTGTTCGTGCTCGGGAACGGTGATCACGTCCTTGGCCTTGGGATCCGGGTTGGCCGGGACGGGACCGAAGATCTCGCGGATCTTGGCCTCGGTGCGGTCGACGTCGATGTCACCGACCACGACGACGGCCTGGTTGCCGGGATAATACCAGGTGTGGTAGAAATTGTGGAGGCTCTCCGGTTTGAAGCCCTCAAGGCTCTCCTGCAGGCCGATGAGGGTGCAGGTGGCATATTTGCAGTCGCCGAAGTAGTAGGGGAGCGAGCGCTCCAGCAGACGCCACTGGGCGTTGCGGCGGGCACGGCGCTCCTCGATGATGACACCGCGCTCGGCATCGATCTCTTCGGTGGCGTTGGTGACATAGTGGGAATAGTCGCAGAGGATCATCAGGCAGGAGTCGACGACGGCGGGGCGCTCGACGGGGATGTTGTTCAGCATGTACTGGGTCTCCTCAAAGCCGGTCGAAGCATTGATGTTGCGGCCGAATTCGGCACCGATTGAGCGGAGATAGTCGAGAATGCCCTTGCCGGGGAAGTGCTCCGTTCCGTTGAAGCACATATGCTCGAGGAAGTGGGCGAGACCGTCCTGGTCGGGAGTCTCCTGGATGGCGCCGACATTGGTGGCGAGGTAGAACTCGGCCCGGTGCTCGGGAAGGGCGTTGTGGCGGATGTAGTATGTGAGGCCGTTGTCCAGATGACCGACGCGGACGGCGGGGTCATTGGGAAGAGCCTGAAGCATGGGATTGGACGAATCCGCATCCTGTGCGCTGGCGGTCATGGCCGAAACGGCGAAGACCGAAATCACAAAAAGAAAGATCTTTTTCATAAATATACTGTAGTTTATGTACTGATTCTTATCGCGTATATTATGCAAATGTAACAAATATTTTGGAGCTTTGAAAGGCTTTATGTACTTTTGCCGAAGATAATAAGATTTGCTTATGGAAAAATACGAAGACGCCAAGCTCCGGACCCTGGTTACGGTGGCTGAGCTCGGGAACTTTACGGCGGCCGCCCGCCAGCTCGGTATTACCCAGCCGGCGGTCAGTCAGCAGATCGATCAGCTGGAGCGCCTCTGTGGGCGGGACCTCTTTGTCCGGGGACGCGGAGAAGTGGTCCTGACGCCTGCCGGGGAGTCTTTCCTGCGTTACGCCCGGCGCATTCTCGACGGGTATGGAGAAGTCGCTTCCCTGTTTGGAATGCTCTCGGCGGCAGGTCGTTCGGCCGGACGTCTCACGGTCGCCGCGACGGCCTTCACGTGGGCGGTCATCCTGCCCCGTATCCTGGAGGATATTGCCGCCGTTTCAGGGCTCGATGTAATAACGAATACTTATCCGGAAGCGGCGTTTCTCTCGGTTATGCCACCGGAATCGGAGGATTTCCAGCTCTTTACGGCGACCCGTGAGGAAGTCCTCTCCGGCGGTTTTGCTCCCTATGCTCAGTCCTCGCTGACCTTCCCTTCAGGGGAGAAGATCCACATCTGCCTCAAGCCTTCTCCGGCCTTCTCCGGGACGGCCCTCTGCCGCATCCTGACGGATAGGCTGCTGGCCTTGTAGTGTCCTTCAAGGCATGCGTCCGGTTACTTTTGGGCAGCAATGGTTGCAAAAATCCCTATTATATATTAACTTTGAAAGTTTGAAACTTGTTTTGCACGAAAACAATAATCAATAATTATTTATATGAGTTTCTTCAAGTATTTTGCTGCTGATACCGGACGGATCGCTCCTGCGGTTCCTGCCGACAAGGTGGACCGTACCTACAAGCGTCTCCGGATCCAGAGCTTCCTGGCTGCGACCTTCGGCTATGCGCTTTACTATGTCTGCCGCCTTTCGATGGGCGTGATGAAGCAGCCGTTGATCGACCACGGCCTTCTCGATGCTACGCAGCTCGGTATCATCGGCGCCTGCCTCTACTGGGCCTATGCGGTCGGTAAGCTGATCAACGGCTTCCTTGCCGACAGTTCCAACATCAAGCGCTTCATGGCTATCGGTCTCGTCGTTTCCGTCGCGATGAATTTCACGATGGGTATTCTCGGCGTCAGTGCCAACAACGGCCTGATCGGCAATTCGGCGCTCTTTATCATCTTCTCCGTCTGCTGGGCGGTCAACGGATGGGCCCAGTCGATGGGCGCTCCGCCGGCCATTATTTCGCTTTCCCGCTGGTTCCCGCTGCGGATCCGGGGTACTTTCTACGGCTTTTTCAGCGCGTCGCACAATATCGGCGAGGGCATGTCCTTTGTCTTCGTCAGCGCCCTAGTCGCCGCATACGGTTGGAAGTGGGGCTTCTTTGGAGCTGCCCTGGCAGGTGCGCTGGGTGTTGCCATCATCCTGCTGTTCCTCCACAACAGCACGGAGAGCAAGGGCCTTCCTTCCATCGAGACGCTCGCCGGAGAGCCCCAGCCCAAGCCGGTTCCTGCGGCCGAGCAGCGTGCGGAGACCCGCCGTCTCCAGGCACAGGTCATCAAGAACCCCGGCGTGTGGATTCTTGCCGCGGCCAGCGCCTTTATGTACATGAGCCGTTACGCCATCAACGAATGGGGCGTCCTCTTCCTTCAGGAAGCGAAGAATTATGACCTGAAAGATGCTGCCTTCATCGTCGGTATCAACCCGATTTTCGGTGTGATCGGTACCGTCGTTTCCGGCTGGCTGTCGGATTTCCTCTTCCGGGGTGACCGCAAGTATCCGGCCTTCGTCGCCGGTGTGCTGGAAGCCATCGCCCTCGCGATCTTCCTCTTCGGAGGCTCTGCGATGTGGGTCAACATCACGGCGATGGTGCTCTTCGGCGTCGCCATCGGCGTTCTGATCAGCTTCCTCGGTGGTCTGATGGCCATCGACCTGGTGCCTCGCAAGGCAACCGGTGCCGCGCTCGGCATCGTCGGTATGGCCTCCTATGCTGCGACGGGCGTTATGACCATTGTGACCGGTCTGATGCTGGACAGCGGCGATTCGGGCGTCCACGATTATACATATGTCAAATGGTTCTGGCTGGGTGCCGCGATTGTCTCATTCCTGCTGCCGATCCTGAACTGGAATCGCAGGCAACAGGAAATCGAGTAAGCCGATGAAAGCCTGTTTCAAGACTTTGCTGCTTCTGCTGGCGATAGCCGGTGGAAGCGGCATCGCTTTCTCTCAGGGCCGCTTCCTCCCCGGGGAAGCCGCTTCTGTGGAGGGCGATACGATCTTTTGCCGCGCAGATGTCCGTGAGGCCGTCCTTTCCGATGAGGCTCTGGCTGCCGGCCTGGACCGCGTGATGGACTGGTCGCCGAAGGCGTCCACTCCTGCCCCGCGCGGATATAAGCCCGTCTATATCAGCCATTACGGCCGTCACGGCTCCCGATATGCCTATACGGATAAAGCCTACACGGTGCTGCTCGACATGCTCCGGGAAGGGGCCGGGGAAGGCAATCTGACTCCTTTCGGCAGTGACCTTCTCAAGCGCCTGGAGACATTCTGGAAGTCTGTCCGCTACCAGGTCGGCGACCTGACCCCGCTCGGCTGGGAGCAGCATCAGCAGATTGCCCGGACGATGGTCTCCTCTTTCCCGTCGGCCTTCGGAAAGGGCAGCCGGGTGGATGCCGCCTCATCGGGTTCGGTGCGGTCCATCGTCAGTATGGCTTCCTTTGTCAGTTCTGTCTCCCGGGAGTCACCGAAATCGTCGGTCTATGCCCATCAGGGGGACCTCGATATCCAGGCGACCCGCCCCAACATGGGGAAGAATCCCTTCCGCTATTCGGGTCCGGAGACCGTTTTCCCTTATCCGGAGAGTTCGGAGGAGTTTATGCTCCGGCATCTTCCTGGCTATGAAACGATTCTTGCCCGCCTTTTCAAAGATCCCGCCGCCGGGCTCGGTAAGCGGAAGGTCTTTGATGTCTTCTTTAATCTTTATATGTTTGTTGCCGGCATGAACAGTCTGCCCGAAGAGAAGAAATTCGACGTGGAAGGCATTCTTACCCGGGAAGAATTTGCGACGCTGTGGGAGATTGACAATTATGAGCGCTTCCGGGAGTATCTCCCGTACCGGACCTCCTGCTGTTCGATCCTGGATGACATCATCGCCAAGGCGGATGAGCGTCTATCGGCTGGCAGCCGCGGGGCTGATCTTCGTTTCGGCCACGACCACGTGGTGATGGCGCTGCTGATGGCGATGGATATCGACGGATTCGGGTATTACCCGGCAGAGGCGGATGACCTGGTCGGCTGGTTCCAGTCGTTCCGTAGCCCGATGGCGACCAACCTCCAGTTCGTTTTCTACCGCCCCCGCTGCGGAAAGAAGGCCGGAACGCTGGTCAAAGTCCTTTTCAATGGGGAAGAGGCTCGCCTGGGGACGCTCCCTGCCTATAGCGGACCTTATTATGAATGGTCCGCCGTCCGGTCGTTCCTTCAGAGCCGCGTCGCCCTCTTTGTCAACAACCGCTAGACGTTTTTTCGAAGAACTGCTAAAAATCTTCAAAAAAATTTGTCAGGTAAAAAATAATGATTACCTTTGCAGTCCCGTTTGAAGAGCGGGACTTTTTTACGCCCTAATGAGTGGGATAAGAAAGGAGTTCTTTGAAAATATTGAGAGATACACAAGAGGTAAAACGAAGCAAACAGATAGTCTGTAATAAGAGTAACAAGAAGTTTTTTCGAGTTGCAACGGACTACAGTTTCATAGGCAAAAAGAGCAACATACAGTAAGTATGTGATTCACAAAAAGTATCTTTCCTGTCGCCCTGAGCGTAAGCGAAGGGATCCGGCGGGGGGATACAGTTCGAGAAAGAAGATAAGAGCGAACGGAGGATGCCTAGGCTTCCGGAGGCGACGAAGGACGTGGTAAGCTGCGAAAAGGTCCGGGGATCTGCAAACAGGAAATGATCCGGACATATCCGAATGGG
>Ga0310690_10000337_pt1 | contig 104894 bp, 74 predicted proteins | sample AusTroGonzalo_MG_2_FD_207661 | JGI IMG/M metagenome (GOLD analysis project Ga0310690, IMG submission 207661) | Bovine rumen microbial communities from tropical cattle in Woodstock, Queensland, Australia - Gonzalo_04 (v2) (version 2) | ecosystem: Host-associated > Mammals > Digestive system >...
GCAAGCTTGACACCAAGGCTTTCGGGCTCAAGGAAACGAGTCGCATAAAGGCTTTTGTCTTCAGCTTCATCTCCGTACCTGCCAAGTGGATCATGACAGCAAGGCAATACGTGCTGAATATCTATACTGAAAACCGGGCTTATGCAAGACCTTTCAAAACTGGATTCGGATAAAGTCCGTTCCTTATGGTTTTAATCTGCGTATTGCCTCAAGTCGCATTGTGGGGTAAGGGGAAGGTATGCACAAATCGGACAAAATTCACGCTCATACTATCATGATGCATAGTGTTCAAGCTCTTTACTGCAATTGAGATTGCCATTGAGATTGCTTGCGGATTTTAGGAGCAATTCAAATAGAATTTCGGGAACACTTGTAGCACTTTATCATATAGCTGGTTATAGAAGGCGTTTGTAGTTACTTTCACCTCACTACGATGGTATTCTTGACCAGAGAGAATAGCCACCAAGTATTGTTTAATAGGTTCCTCGTCGGGAAAAGCCAGAAAATATGAGTTGTAGTGTTCGCCAAGGACCTTAGTTCGACATTTACGAGCGACATCATCACAAGTTTTTATGAAAAACAGTGATCGGAGCAATTGCGTTTCTGTTTCTTTCATGTTAAACAGAGTATGCAATTCCCTATCAGATGCCAACATCACATCATGAAGTGTGCCAGATATCAATTTCTTCTGTTCAAAAAAACCATCGTAAGTAGGGTTCTTATAAACTGTCTTATGTTCAACCTCACCCCACACGTTGTGGACTATTGATTTAATCTGAACCTCGAAATGATATATCCCTTTATAAGTACCTGAAAACTTATATATTGTGTGACCGTTTTTCTGTATTATGTTCTCCTCAAAGTTGAAAACAAAATCGTTTTGATTGTTGGCAGTCCTTTTGAAATATAAATAAAACGCCTCTTCATAATTTACGAAATGGCAATTAATACGAAGTCCTATCAAGTCTGTCAGATTCTGCCTAATATACTCCTGATTTTCCTTTATGCTATCTGACACATCCCATTTTTGTATATAGTCTTTCCTTAGGAGTTTCTCTTCGAATGTACGGGCTTCTTTTACCCTGGATTCTATAGAATACACATTATCTAAACGTTCATCAAAGCGATTCATGTCCTTAATCCAGGCAGCAAGCCACTTCCTCAGTTCTTTCTCAACCCCCTCTAACTCTTTATGGAAACCATCTTCACGGAAGGCATCCATAAGTGCCTTATAACGTGACTCCTCGTCGTTTTTATCTATTATCATGTCTTGGTTCTTTAAATAATACAATCGGAGGGTGAATATGTGCAAGTTCTTCAACTGTCATCTTATAACATTCCAAACAGCACCTCTGCAGTCTCCTGATTGCAATGCTGTTGTGTGTCATCGCTGAGGTTGTACTCATACGACTTCGGAACCCATTCAATCATCACACCCTTCTCTTTCCCAAACTTGTGTAGCTCAGTCACAGAACCGCCCTTGCAACGAGTGGCAGTAATGGCCACATCGCAGTTCTTTGACTTGAAGTAGCGTACATTGGCACGTACAACATCTTCGTTATCACCACCTGGTGCTACGCAAACGATTTGCTCCTTGTATTCAAAGGTCTCTGGCTTGTCAGTATTAGGGTGTGGCTTGGAAGAGATAGACTTCCCTTCTGTTCGAACTAGTTCCTTCAAGTAATTCAACGTGGCAGACTTGCCACAGTTGGAGTGTCCGTATAATCCTATGATGCGCATAATTTAGATTAGATATTCATGGCGTTCACTCATCACCAACTTCATGAACGCATAATTAGTGTCTTTTTTCAACTGCAAATTGATTTCAAAGGATGGCATGGGCCTTGAACGAACCAAGCAACAAAGCCTTGCGCATGACATTTGGAAAACAGAAATGGCATATTATCTCTACGTCCTATTTGACAAGTTCCTTCACAATATCGTCTAACCAATCGATAGCAGCCTTTCTAAAAGCTGTAAATGTATGGGTCTCATCATTTGTGCTATTTATAAAATCTTCCACTAAGAAAGATAATATTTTTGCCTTAACCTCCTTGGTTTCCGCATTTAGGAATTCTGATATAACTTTATTCCTAAAATCATTGATGATTTTTCTTCTTGAGTCTACCAAATATTCACGATTAAGATTACAAGTCCTTATTGTATAATCTGCCCTATCATTATTATTGTCTTTAATATGTCCTCCCATGTCAAAGAGAAAAACACCATTCAAGTTGTCGCGCTCGGGATTGAGTAACATAGGTTTTTCCTGTTGGTCATTTTTTTGAGACGAACATGTATTTATATCACTCAAATCATCGGCCTCACTAGGGGGAGCGGCCATTTTCCCTTTTATTTCAAAGTTTGTTCTCTTGAATTGATTGCATGTTGGACAACCATATATTAAATTATCCCAACTATATGCTAACCAATAATATTGTTGCTTGGGGCGATAATGTTCTACATGCCCTTGCTCCACTCTAATCTCACAAAAGGCACATTTGTGATGATATAAGGCATCCAACTTTTCTTTTATATCGTCCGTCTTATAACGAGAATTATATTTTTGCTCATCAATATATTTCCCTTGACGAATCAGTTCTTTCCTTCGTTGGTGCGTCAATTGATCTTCGGAAACAACAAGCGTTGCGGGAATATCTGCCAAATCCTTATTTATTCTTCTCATAAGATTTTTCTCTCAACACACTATTTATGATTTCATCTATCTCCTGATCACTTAGGAACTCCTTACCAGCTCTTTTTTGTTCATCAAGTTTCTCCCGCACCTTTTTGTTTATTCGGTATAACACATAATCATCACTTGTGTCTGAGTCTGCATTATTCTCGTCCATTCGTGAATCCAACAATCCAAACAACGAAGAGGTCACTAATGAGTTAACCATCAGATCATTTAGTTCCTTTTTGTAATATGGATCACTGACTCTTGTTATTCCTTTTTCTCTATATACTCTATATATAATTGCATCATCTGATGCTCCTTGAATGATCGTCGGACTGTGGGTTGTCATTACAAATTGTATATGAGGAAATATGTTCCTCAGTTTCTTAACGATAATTCGCTGCCATTTCAAATGCAAGTGCTCATCAATCTCATCTATGAGGACAACTGCTGGAGTCTTAAAGATATTATCAGCTTGTGGATTGTTATGCAGGAGTCTGTACAACAAATCACATACAAAGATTATCATGCTTCTATAACCTTCGGACAACTCATCTAAAGTTTCTTGGAATCCCCTTTCAACAAAGAAAACACGACTTCCGTTTACTTCAATAGTCACATCACGATTCAGGACTTCATTAATAACCTTTTTTAAAGCTTCTGTTCCCAGTTTCTGGTTCTTATGCTGCTTTTCATCTAATGCCAAATCTTTAATCCACTGTTCCGGGTTGATCAGTTCCATATTATTGTCGAATAACGTCATAAAACCATATTCCTCATAATTATCGGAACTATATCGTCCCCGATGTGTACCATAGGCGTAAATGTTCTGCAGTTTATTCTGTATGGATGGAGAATACTTCTGTTTGTTATTATCCTCTCCATATAAATAACCATCCTTGTCTAAAATGGAAAGTACACGTCCTATGTTGGTTTTATCCATCTCATTTCTGACCCGGTTGCCGTTAAAAGCAAGGTAAAGCGCCATCAAAAGCACTGACTTTCCGTCACCATTCTCACCAAGGAAATATACTTCGTGCGAATTATACAATGATAGTTGTATTTCAGTATTAATGCATAAGAAACGATCTGCACGCAGATAATCCATATAGCAACCTTCAGTAGGGGCCTGACCTTCGAGCCAGTTATAGTATTGAGTGTTAGTCAGACTAAATACGGAAGGAAAATGATGCTCATAACTAAGAGCATAAAAATCATCGTCTGTAAGGTCATTAAGTCCGCAGACACCAAATCTCTGGAGAAGAACCTGCTTAAACAGAGGGCCAATATTGTAATTTGTGATAAGTGGAGTAAAATCGTAAGGAACTTCTGTCTGCCGTCTGTACGACGGGTCTGTGGCTCCCGAGACGACTAAGGCGCTTCTCAGGTTCGTTAATGTCTTATCACCACCATTAATGATGGCAACACCTTTCATATTGCCCTTCGGAAAGGTATTGGCAAACAAACTGATTATTTCATGATGAGTAAACAGTAGGGCTGCCAGGGCAAATAGTTTCTTCTCCTTATCAGAATATTTCTGTATATCGATCCAGTATGAAGGAATTGGATCACTCAATGTCTTCACTCCTAAGAAAGCTTTAAGGATGGGCTCATTGATAGGCGCCTCACCTTTCATATACTTCTGGATAGTATCAATGCTATATACGAGATCAAGAACCTGAACAATATCATATTTTGTCCAAGATGTTTTCAACGTTGTAAGATTCAATTCCTTTTTCTTCATTTTACCTTCTCTTAAATGAAAGGAGTAGTTCGTTTACGTTCAATCGATTCTCGTCAGACCTTCCCATTTTACTATGGATATAGTTCTGTTCTGCTAATCTGATGTCATATTGATTGCCAATCGTTTTTTCTCCTAAATCCAACAACTCGTCTATCTTGAGTAGTCCATTGTTACTATAGCTAAGGATCAGATGAGACTTTCTTTCATCTACTGCCTTAAATAACAATTGGAAGGCATTCGCGACCTCCTTCCTTTTATCAAATGGAGACTGATAACGGTCATCTCGATAACGGCCTTTGTACTCCAAATGGGGATGATCGTATCGAACCAGTGTCTCTATCACGTGATAAAAACGAGAATAATGTACTGCACTATATGGTGGATCTGCATATACAATAGAATTCTCAGGGACAATACGTAGGCAATCCAAATAATCCAAAGAGGTTATTGTCATTGAGTGAGAAGGAGTTGTATTTAATCGGAATATAAGTTCGTCTAATTTTTTATGGAACAGCGATACTATATCTTTTCTCCTATACAACAATATATCTTCAACGTTTTGACGTGTCACATCTCTATATTGTGCGAAATGACCTGTGCTTTGCGACGTATAGGACATCGCGAATATAAGTGCTGACAATATGGCATAAAAGCCTGCAGAATCTTTATAATCCTCGGCTACAGCCCTGATAGAGTCAATCCATACACATTGCTCATACGACCAATATGTGCCAGCATAATTCTTTGCAAATAAAGAGAAGCCTAAATCAAAATCCTGCTCTATTAGTCTTTGTTGTTTCTTTTCTAAATCGGATAAATCTTTGAAATCTCTAATTCCTGCGTAATCGAAGTGATACTGAGGGTATTTAGCACCAAACTCATTGACTAACCGTTTTGCTTTTTCAATAACAACTTCTTGAAAATCAACACCTACACTTTCCGCAATATTGGCAGAATATGTGTGGGCAAATACACTGGAATATTGCTGAATGTCGTTTGAGATTATGTCATAATTATCCAGAAAAGCCGCAGAGACAACTGCTGTACCAGAGAACAAATCGCAAAGGAATGAACTATTAACCTCAAAATCCTCAACGGCTTTATTGATAAAATCCAGGATCTCTCTCTTCGATCCCATGTATTTTAGCAGATGAGGTATCTTGTCTTGAGTCATCATGTTATTTCACACTGCATAGGACTTATTCAAGCCAGAAATGGCTATAGCAAACAGCCCAATAATCCCTAATCCTGCAAGGCAAGTGTGATAAATCATCTTGTCTCTATTCTGAGCCAATTCACGGGATTTTATCTGAACAGGGGAATCCTTTTGTAACTCCTTTCCATAAGTATAAAGATACCTATACCGAGCCATCTGTCCAATATTGAGGAATGTAGTCAGAGTTAACTTTGTCAATTCTGCAACATCATTTGTTTTCGTCGTATTCATCATGTTCATGTTATTCTATACTTAAGCTATAAATACCCTAATGTTTACCTTGTTTTCTCTTTCAAGCAAGATGAGAAATCTAACCTTTCCCTATACAATATCCGTCAATGTTGTCTTACCAGAACCATTAGGACCTGCGATGACACGTAATCTTTTTTTGCCTACGCTCATTTCAGAACAACCACTTTCTCGTTTTCTTTTATACGAACTTTTACATGTTCGATATTTCTAACAACTACCGTGGTTCCATCAGCACTAGTACGAATAATGGAATTACCACGAACAGTATAGGCACCTCCACTATTTTTTGCTCGACGATATGCAGTTTTTCCATCGCGAGATATGCAGTTTACTATTACTTTAGCTTCAGGCATAATGTTACAATTTAAATGATTCTATACTTATTAGATAAATACTCTAGTAACCCATCGAAGTACTCGTCAACCGACACCGAACTTGCCATCACGCTCTCTCTGGTACTCATTATGTATATGTTAGTGGGGCTCGGGCTTGATTATGTCTATGAAGAAGTTGAAACTATACGTCAAATGATTCAATGAACGTCAAGGTGGCAATCACACGAGGGGTGTGGAAGGAGAGTTGATCGTAGGTCTTGTAGGCCTTCAGCTGGAGGATGGCGGCTTCGGCACTCAAGACACCACTCTCATAAAGATTGACTGTCGTAAAGACCTTATCGTTGGCGACAGGTCCCTGAACTAAATCATAATCGTGAGGACGAGATTTGCGACAATCGGTCACAAACAGAAGCCAGGGCTCGTCGGCTCCTGTGAACCGACGGATATTCCAATCGGCATTGTCAAGCTGCGTTTCGTCAAACTCATAGACACTCACCACAGCACGTTCCGCATCTTCGCGCTCGCGCTTGATATGTGCCCAGCGCACAGCCTGCTCAAGGACGCTGGTCGTATAGAATCCCTTGCCAAAGTCGGCATTCGAACGACCAGGTCTTAGGGAGGGTTTTCTTACCGCTACAGTAGAGCCATGATAAAGTTTCATTTCTTTCTCCTGTTTATAAAACGCTGGATGTCATCCAACACATACTCCAGCCCTTGGGTGTGGAGCAAATCATAGTTTTCAATGACATACTCATCGGCTCTGGATTCCTTAAAAATCACCCATGCGCGCATACCGCTTATCTGCTTACGGATAGCATAGTTCTCCAGACAGTAGGTGTAGAACTCAAACTCCTCTTTTGACACCTCCCGGCTCTGACGATTACGCTTCAGCTCAAACTCCTTATACAGCGCCTCGGTGCTCAGATACCACCACTTGGCATCCTCGTCATACAGCCGCTCATACATCGGATTCACATAGATATACACCAACGCATCATCCAGTGAAATCCTCTTCACCTTGGCGACATACGCCGCCAAATGTGAAATCTTAATAGGTATGATATTCTTCTCGTAAACACCCATAGGAGTTATTGTCTTTATAGGCGGTTGCCATTTATCCGTAGTATGCTTTGTACCACTGGGTGAAGGGGTGGAGGTCAGTAGTTATATTGTGACTCGGCGGCCCAGGCGGTGTTGAGGTTCAGGGACGAGATGGTGGAGGTGGTGTTGGAGGTGGTGAAGAAGGCACCGGAGAACCAGGAGATCTTATTGCACTCGAGAGAGACGTCAAAGGTGCGCTCGTGGAGGACGTTGCTGTTGACATCAAGGGCGGTAGCAGTGAGATGGATGGTGCACTCCTGACTCTGATAAGGGAAGGTGTAGAGGTCGAACTGCTTCTGCCCTGCGGTGACATCGTAGGTCACCTGTTGGGTGCTTTTCACACAGCCCTGACCGGTGGAGGCATTGAAGGAACCACTGCCGCCGGTGTATTTGAACTGCATCTTGGCCACGCCCTGCGGATAGTCATCGGTGATGACGAAACGGCAGAGAGCTACGATGCGGTTGAGGGTCAGGGAGAGGTCCAGGGGTTCGCCACCGATGGTGACTTCTTCGCTATAGAGGAAGGTGTCGGAAAAGCCATCGCTATTATCGAATTGTATCTTAGCGGGGTTCGTCATCGTGGGGTTGCCATTGCTGCTGTGTGCCACAACGACCAGCTGATAGGTGCCTTCTTCGAGTTGGAAGGTGGCCTGGCCGAAATCAGCGTCGGTCGAGGTCTGGTTGACCTGTTTTTCACGGCTGCCGTCGGGTTTATAGACAGCGAAGTTTAGGCGGGTACAGGCGTCGGCAGGAGCAGTGCGGGTGATACTGGAGAAGGGGGTCTGCTCGAGTTGGAAGACGCTGACAGTGAGGTTGCCATGGGGAGTGGCAGGAGTGCCGGCGGCCTCATCGATATAGGGTTTCTCACAGGAGAGGAGAAGGAGAGTGAAAAGTGAAAGAATGAAAAATGAAAAATAAGATTTACTTTTCATGAAAGGATATGTTTTTACGCAAATTCGAGACATGAATGGTTTAAACTCTCGAGCCTTCAAGGCGAGCAGGTTAGTCGCGCTTGAAGATGTCGCGGGTATAGACTTTATCGGCCACATCGTCCAGAACGGCATCATAGCGGTTGGCGATGATGGCGTGAGAGAGGGCCTTAAATTTAGAGAGGTCGTTGACGACCAGAGAGCCAAAGAAGGTGCTGCCATCAGCGAGGGTGGGCTCATAGATGATGACCTTGGCACCCTTGGCTTTCACGCGCTTCATGACACCCTGGATGGAGCTCTGGCGGAAGTTATCGCTGTTGGACTTCATGGTGAGGCGATAGACGCCGATGACACACTCTTTCTCTGCAGAGACATCGAAGTCACCACGGTTGTAGTAGTCGTAGTAGCCCGCTTTCTTCAGCACCTGGTCGGCGATGAAGTCCTTGCGGGTTCGGTTGGACTCCACGATGGCGGACATCATGTTCTGCGGCACCTGGGCGTAGTTGGCCAGGAGCTGCTTGGTGTCCTTGGGCAGGCAGTAGCCACCATAGCCGAAGCTGGGGTTGTTATAATGGGTTCCGATGCGGGGATCGAGGCAGACACCATCGATGATGGCCTGGGTGTCGAGCCCTTTCATCTCGGCATAGGTGTCGAGTTCGTTGAAGTAGCTGACACGAAGGGCGAGGTAGGTGTTGGCGAAGAGTTTGACGGCTTCGGCCTCGGTGGAGCCCATGAAGAGGACGGGGATGGAAGCCTCACCCCCTAACCCCCTCTCCAAGGGGCGAGGGGGAAGTCCGGAGGACGGTTGGGAAGCCTCACCCCCTAACCCCCTCTCCAAGGGGCGAGGGGGAAGTCCGGAGGACGGTTTACTGTTTGCAGTTGACGGTTGGGGACCGATGGCACCTTCGAGAAGGAGGGAGGCGAAGGTGTGGGCGGGGATTTCAAGAGCGGGGTCGTCGTAGCCGACGATGATGCGGGAGGGATAGAGGTTGTCGTAGAGGGCCTTGGACTCACGCAGGAACTCGGGGGCGAAGATGATCTTGGGGCTGACGACCTTGAAGGAACCGTCGGCGAGGCGTTCGCGGTAGCTGTATTTCTCGCGGACAGAAGCGGTATAGCCCACGGGGATGGTGCTCTTGATGACCATGACCGCATTGGGGTTCACGCTCAACACGAGGTCGATGACATCTTCGATATGATGGGTATCGAAGAAGTTCTTGACGGAATCGTAGTTGGTGGGAGCGGCGATGACCACGAAGTCAGCATCCTTATAAGCGGACTTACCATCAAGGGTGGCCACGAGGTTCAGGTCCTTCTCCTTGAGGTATTTCTCGATATACTCATCTTGGATAGGGGATATCTTGTGATTGATCTTCTCCACCTTCTCAGGGATGACATCGACAGCTGTCACCTGATGGTGCTGGGCCAGCAGGGTGGCGATGGACAAGCCTACATAGCCTGTACCGGCCACGGCGATTTTAAGATTTTGGAAATCGGACATATGAATAAGGGGGCAAAGGGGGGTTAAGGGTTTAAAGGGTTTAAGGGGTTCAAAAGTTCAAAAAGTTCAAGAGTTGACCTGCGGTCGAGCCTGCTCACGCTCGGCAATGCTCAAACGAGTTTGGCGTTGCACTCGCTTAATCGCAGCCTTTAAGGAGGTTAAGAGTTTAAGGGGGTTAAGAGTTGACCTGCGGTCGAGGCTGCTCACGCTCGGCAATGCTCTCGCTTAATCGCAGCCTTTAAGGAGTTTAAGAGTTTAAGAGTTTAAGAGGTTCAAGGGGTTTAAGGGGTTTAAGGGGTTTAAGGGGTTTAAGGGGTTTAAGGGGTTTAAGGGGTTTAATATTTTGTTGAGAGTTGAGAGGTGAGAGTTAGTAGCGGACGGACTTGCGAATCAGGGAGGTGAAGGCAAGGAGGTGGCGGGATTTGGGTTGTCGGACGCGGATGTACTCCTTGACAGCATCGCGATAAGCAGGGTCGTCGGTGGCGACTTTCAGCGCGATGCAGAGGTAGGCATCGGTATCGGAGGCGAGGGTCGAGGGGCGACTCTGGTGAAGGGTTAAGGGTGAAGGGTTAGGGGTGGAGGGTGAAGGGTTGAGGGTGGAGGGGCGACTCTGGTTAAGGGTGGAGGGTGAAGGGTTAAGGGTGGAGGGTGAAGGGTTAAGGGTGGAGGGGCGACTCTGGTTAAGGGTTAAGGGTGAAGGGTTAGGGGTGGAGGGTGAAGGGTGAAGGGTGGAGGGGTTGAGGAGAGATTGGACCTTGGTGAGGAGCGATCGCTCGGTGCGGGTGTCCTTACAGAGGTGGGCGCAGATGAGCATGAGGGCCTGAAAGTGGGCGTTGGCAGAGCGGTTGGTGATCTCGTAGCCGCGGTAGCGCAGGAGGCGTTCCAGCATATCGCTGTCCTCAAGGAAGGGTTTGAGCTCTACTTTCTCTCGCTCCGTGAGGGTGAGCGTAGCGGCGAGGGAGCGGCGCTCGGCCGCAGCCTGTTTGCGCTCGCGCTCGGCCTGTTCCAACTGAGCTGCCCGTCGTGTGAGGATATCCAGGACCTGGTTCTGCGTATAACGGATGAAGTCGGCGCGCAGGGCATTGATGCCGGCGGGGTGTAGGGGTGTGACATCACGGGCGCTGACGCCATTCATGTGGATGTCTATCTGTCCGGTGACCATGGGGATGGCCAGGTCGAGGATGAGTTTACCCTTATGCAGTTTGGCGCGGACGACCGTAGCCTCATACCCCTTATAAATCCCGTTCTTGACCTTGACCTTATCTTTGACCGCGATAGTGTCATCGGGCGGGGTGAGCTCGAAGCGGTCGCGGTAGGCCACACAAGCCTGCAGGAACTCCTCCATCATATCGTCAGGCACGAAAGCCTGCTTCCCAGCGGGCGTCAGATAACGGCGCAGGCGGATATGAGACTGGAGGTTGGCTGCAGAATAGACGAGTTCCGTAATATCTTTCTCCGTGCCTTTCAAAAACACGAAGTGACGGAAGACCCTATGGGCATTGGTCTTGTTATCGAGACGTCCACGGAGGAACTCGTAGGGATAGAAGGGACGGATGAGGGGTTCGTTGTTGCGGAAGCGCTCGGCATTGACAAAGTCAAACCACTTACGAAACTGCTCCACCTCCAGGTGAGTCATGACATGCCACCTGAGGATGGTGTCCTCTGCAGACGTGTCTGTTGTTAAAGGGTCAGAAGGGTTTGGGTTCATGTATGCCAAGGCCTTGTCCCTGCAGAGCTCTTCTGCAAGGACTAACAGGCTGATAGTAAGTAGGTTTCAGCCGTGGTTAAAGCACCAGAATTTGTACGACGCCTGAGGCGAACCTGTAAAAGGCCCCTCTGTCCACACATTCAAGTGCACAAAAGTACATAGAATAATTGGCATTACCCTCCGAAAGCGGTTAATAAACGTTAAATATAAATCTTTGAACAAATATTTCAAGTTTTCCGCGTGTGTGTACAATAAAATTACTATCTTTGCAGCAAGCAAAATAATAAAAACAACGATATACTATGTTTTCCGAATCCCTGAAACAACTCATTGAAGCCTCGCTCGTAGATGGCGTACTGACGCAAGAAGAGCGTAACGTAATCATCAAAAGAGCCCTCCTGGAGGGCAACGACCCTGATGAGGTCAACCTCCTCCTTGATGCTGAGATCCAGAAGATCAAGCTGAAGAAGCAGGCCAACGCGCCGAAAGTGAACAAATGTCCGGCATGTGGTGAGATCCTGCCGCCCCTGACAGGTATCTGTCCCTCCTGCGGTTATGTGGTGAACACGAAGGACAGCCGTAACATGGAGCTGGACTTCCTGATTGAGCAGATGAACCGCGGTCTGGCACAGCTCAACAGCGGCACGTCCAATGCACCGATGGTGCTGGCGACGCTCGACGAGCATCGTCGCAGGGCCATGACATTGTACGGCGAGAACCCGAAGGTGCAGTTGCTGCTGGAGGAAATCAAGCAGGAAACGGAGAAATTCAAGCAAGCGGAAGCCGAGAAGATGAAGATGGACACAGAGCTGAAGAAGGCTGAAGCGCAAGCCAAGATCCAGGCCCTGAAGAGTCAGAGCACCGCTAGCAGTGGTGGCGGCAGCAGTTTCGACATCATGAACAACAAAGGTTGCCAGAAGGGTTGCCTGATCTCGTTTGTCATCTTCATCCTCCTAGGTTGCATCGGTGTGTGCATGGATGCCGACACGGAGTCGAAGGTGGATGCGCAGTTTGAGGAATATGTGGGTAAGATCGAAACACTCAAGAGCGAGCCCATCACCGTGGAGAACTTCGAAGAGAAATACTTTGCCATCCGTGACATCAGCTGGCCTACCATCGATGAGTACAACAGCTACGAGAAGACCCGTAAGAAAGCCTTCGAGAAGATGTGCAACAACTACACCGAACAACTGGTGATGTTCTACGGTGCCAACGAGGAGGCTATCGTGAATCACTACGGACAGCATTTCGCGTTCGGGAATATGCTGCAATCGGAAGAAAGTGAGTGAAAAGTGAAAAATGAAAAGTGAAAAGTGAAAAATGAAAAATGAAAAGTGAAAAGTGAAAATTAGAGAATTCATTGAGATAAAACGAAATACTAACTTAAAAATGAACTGAATATGGGACTCTTTGGAAGAGGCAGCGGAGGCGGCTTGATGAACGTCATCCGTTGCGATGAACAAGAATACATGGTATGGAAATGGCGCCCGAAACAGCAGGAGGCCAACTCCACGAGTCGTGAGAATAGCATCCGCTGGGGCAGCAGCCTCCGCGTGAAAGACGGCGAGGTGGCTGTGTTCGTCTATCCGCAGAAGGACGGTACGATGCAGGACTTCATCGTAGGGCCCTTCGACGAGACCATCAAAACGGCTAACTTCCCCGTGCTGACGAACATCGTGGGTGCTGCCTTTGGTGGTGATTCACCCTTCCAGGCTGAGGTCTATTTCATCAACCTGCAGCAGAACAACCAGTTGAAGTTCGCCGTGCCTTACTTCGATGCCTTCGACCCCCGTCTCCCCGACCACGGTGTACCCATTGCGGTGCGTGGCACCATGACCTTCAACATCACGGACTACAAGAACTTCATCAAGCTGAACAGGCTTGTGAACTTCAACCACGAGCAGTTCATGAAGCAGATACAGGATGCCATGCGCAGGAATGTGAAGGCCATCGTCACGAACCTACCCCAGGAGATGGGAATCCCCTTGGTACAGATAGAGCGTCAGATCACGGCCGTCAACGACCGTGTGGCAGCGAACGTGAAGCCCCGCATCGAGAATGACTTCGGCGTGAACCTGAAAGCCCTTGATATCGCGGCCATCGAGATTGACAAGGATAGTCCGTACTACGATGAGCTGCGCCAGCTGACGGCAGGTATCACGGCCCGTACGATGCAGGCCCAGACGGATATCAACATCAAGAATCTGGAAGACCAGCAGCGCATCAACGCAGCCAATATGGAAGAGACGCTGCGTATGCAACGCGAGGAAGCACAACGCGCACAACGCCTACAAACAGAAAGCAACTTTATGGGAGCACACGCACTCGACCAACAGACCGAAGTCCTCAAGGCCGCAGCCCAGGGTATGGGCAATATGGGCGGCGCAGGAGGCGAAGGCGGCGGTGGCGGCATGAACCCCGCCGGCATGATGATGGGTATGATGATGGGCGGTGCCATGGGACAGCAGATGGCCGGCATGATGAACAATGTGGGTCAGAGCATGCAGAACGCCATGAACACACCACCCCCAATGCCCAACGTACAGTATTATCTGGCTGTCAGCGGCCAGCAGATAGGTCCGTTCCCCATACCGCAGCTACAGCAACTGGTGCAGAACGGACAGCTGACACCGCAGACGCTGGTATGGAAGCAAGGTATGGCAGGATGGGAGCCGGCCAGCAGCGTCACCGAACTGGCATCGCTGTTTGCACCGCCCGTGCCCGGTGGCGGAGCAACACCACCCCCCATGCCAGGCAGCACGCCACCGCCCACGCCCTAAGGGCGGTGACGAGGTAACATGAACATTCACTAACCCTTACACGTACACCCTCATGAACGACCAGAATTTCTTCTCTATCGACAGACTCGTCGAATTCGGCATGAGCGCCGCCATCGCCCAGCAGATGGTCAACTCCATGAACCAAACGATGAAAGGCATGTATGTGCCCGGCTCCATACAGTCTATGCCCCACCCCACAGGCGTTCCACAGGCCACCTACTATGTTGCCATTGACGGTCGCCAGACAGGTCCGCTGAACGATGCCGAGCTGACACGTCTCATCATGGAAAAGCAAGTCAACAAGGACACCTTAGCATGGATGCCCGGTATGGCAGCTTGGGAACCCATTGAAAAGATTCCCGCCATCCTGAAAATCATTGCGTTGACACCACCGCCACTGTCATGAATCAGAAGCTGACATCCCTCACCCGTTGGTGGGCAGTACCCTTCCTGGCAGGAATCGCCCTGTTCTTTGCAGGCGTCTTTGCGTACCTGCTGAACTACACATGGGTCTTCTATGTGGGTATGGTGCTGTCGTTCTTCCTCATCGTCTGGCAGTTGGTGATGTTTTATGTGGCACTGATCCAACGTGAATGGTGGTGTGCCTTCTTCTCATTCATCGGGATGCTGGTGACAGGCATCTTCCTGTTCGGGAGCCTGTTGTTCGGTATCCTGATCGATGAACCGACTTCGTAGGAAGAGAACCTTTCATGACAAGCTACTATGCGGCCTCACAGTCCTCAAAGGGCGGTGAGGCCGTTGAGGATTCGGGAGGTAGCAGTTGCCAGACGGGAATGTTGGGTAGCGAGGTTGATGCGCAGGAAACCAGACTGGCCGTACATCTCTCCCCCATTGATCCATACACGTTGTTGCTGACGGAGGCGTGCCGCGAGGCGTTCGCTGCTACCGTTGTACGGCGGTTGATTCACCAAGGTCCTGACATCTATCCAAGCGAGATAGGTGCCTTCGAGGTGTGCAACGGGAAGGGACGGAAGGGCGGACTTGAGGGCTGCGCGGAACTGCTCGTAGCCCTCGTAGATATAAGCATTGAGCTGGTCGAGCCATTCAGCCCCTTCGGAGCTGTAGGCCGCCTGGAGGGCTACGAAGCTGAAGCAGTTGATATCACAGACTTCATTATCGTTGATGGCACGGTCGATGCGGGCACGGACGTCGGCATCGGGCGTGATGATGTATGCTGTCTGAAGCCCCGCGATGTTAAACGCTTTGTTGGGTGCGTTGGCGATGACCCACGGGCAACCCACAGTATCCGCTATGGGGGCAAAGGGAAGGAAAGGACGGCCCAGCTGGGGATGGATGAACTCACAATGGATCTCGTCGGAGAGTACGGTGATGCCACGGGCGGCACAAAGCGTTGCGATACGGGTGAGTTCCTCGCGCGTCCACACACGACCCGAGGGGTTATGAGGGCTGCAGAGAAGGAAGAGACGCGGGCGTTCCCTGTCAAGGGTACGTTCCAAGGCTTCGAAATCGATGCTATAACGTTCCTCGGCAGGAGACCAGGTAAGGGGGAAGTCCACCAGGTGGCAGCCATTGTTACGGATGCTGGAGAAGAAGCAGTTATAGGCCGGGGTAAAGGTGAGGACACCATCGCCCGGACGACAGAGCCCTTTGATGACGGCAGAGATGGCAGGCACTACACCGCTGGTGTAGAGCATCCAGTCGCGCTGCACCTCCCAGCCGTGGCGCTCACGCTGCCACCAGATGATGGCCTCATAGAAGCCGTCGGGGACGAGGGCATAGCCATAGGCGCCATGCTGTGCCCGGCGCAGGATGGCCTGTTGCACACAGGGAGCCGTCTCGAAATCCATGTCGGCCACCCAGAGGGGAAGCACATCGGGTTCGGCCTCATCCCATTTCACGCAGTCGGTGCCGCGGCGGGAGACGAGGGTGTCGAAGTTATAAGAGTTCAAGGGTTTAAGAGTTCAAAAGTTCAAGGGTTCAAAAGTTCAAGGGGGTTAAGAGCGGGTGAGGATTTGGCAGTTGGCCGGTTGTTTGATATTCTCATCAATGGTGACGGAACCGATGGCATCGGCCACGATACGTCCGCTGATGGGGTTCTTGATATTGGTGATACTCCCTCGGATCTCCGCGTTGATGTCCGTGCAGTCCTCGAAGGCGCGGTCGCTGGCAGCATCGAAGGTGCAGTCCTCCAACGTGATGCCGTCGATGTAGCACAACGGCTGTTCGCCCGCGATATGGCAGCGCACGAGGTGCAGGTTCTTGCTGTGCCAACCCAGGTATTCCCCATCGAGCAGCGAGTCGTAGATGGTCACGTTCTCTGTCTCCCAGAATGCATCCTTGGTGACAATCTTCGCGTTGCGGACCACAGCATTCTTCACATACTGGAAGACATACTTGGAATCGCTCTCGAGTCCATCCACATCCACGTTCTCGCAGAACATGAAGGGATAGGTTCCCTCGTGGAGCTGCACGTTACGGACTATCAGATCCGTGACACGCCAGAAGGTCTCGTCGGCATCCGTGATGTTCACGTTCTCCAGCGTCAGACCCCGCATCTCACGGAAGAACTTAGGTCCGTCGATGGTGCAGTTGCGCATCACCATGTCATTGCTGTACCAGATGGCCGAGCGGGAGCCCACCTCGAAATAGCAGTTCGTGATGAGCGAGCCATCGACATGCCACCATGGGTATTTCCCTATAAAGCGACAGCCGTCAGCCTCAATGCGCTGACAACATTTGATGCCACTCTCTCCTTCGGTAATCGTCACATTCTCGAGTCGTGTGTCATGGATGGCAAACAAAGGACGCTCGCCTCCGAATGACTGGTCTTTGATGAGGCGGGGAGTTGTTTCTGTTGCTTTTTCGTTTCCCTTCATACTATAATAGGATTATGTTATTTATCATATGTTGTTTTTGGGGAGGGGCTTTATTTTCATCCAGTTCTCCCATTTCATCCTCACGAGGAAGATCAGACCGCGGAAGGAGAGTTCGATGGCCATGCCCAGCCAGACGCCATGCAGTCCGTACTTGGGTGCCAGCAGGGCTGCCAGCGTGACACGCACGAACCACATGGAGAAGAGGTTCATGAAAGCTGGTCTCTTCGTGTCGCCCACACCAATGAAGCAGCTCATCGCCACGATACTGGCCGCGAAGCCCGGCTCTGCCCACGCCTCGATACGTAAGCACTCTACACCCAGCTGCCGTACCGCCTCGTCCGGCGTCAGTGAAGCCATCATCAGCGGTGCTGCGATATACATGATGATACCCATCAATGTCATCACGGCGATGCCCAAGAGCGTCGTCATCCACGCGAAGCGATCGGTGAGCAGATAGCGTTTGGCGCCATAGCTCTGTCCCACCAGTGTCGTGGCAGCCTCTCCGATGCCATAGCCTGGCATATAACAGAGGCTCTCCGCTGTGATTCCCAGCGCGTTGGCGGCGATGGCCACCGCCCCGAGGGGTGCCACGATGATGGTCGTGACAATCTGTGCGACATTCATCAGCACACGTTGCAAGAACACAGGTCCTGCGATATCGAAAGCCTTGCGTAAGATCGGTCGTTCCGGCACGAAGGAGCCTTTGGCGTGCTTCAGGTGCAGCTCAGGGCAGCGCGTAGTGGCAAACCACAGGAGGAAGGTCGCCGTGATGGTCTCTGCCGTGAGCGTGCCGATGGCAGCCCCTTCCACGCCCAGGCCGAAGCCGGGGATGGTTAATTGAAGGTTGAGGGTTGAGGGTTGAGGGATGAGGGTTGAGAGGTGAGAGGTTAGGGAGATGGTGCGGGAGGGGAAGATGAGGAAGAAGTTGAAGACCACATCCAGGATGCACATCACCACATTGGCCACCGACGGCACCTTAATATTGCCGGCACAGCGGAGCATGGAGCTGGACAGCATATTGATCATCGCCATCGGGGTGCCCAGGATGAAGATGAAGAAGTAGCGCGACGCGTCGTGAGCGATGTCTGTGCTGCCCCCGAGCCACAGCGGTAAGGGGTTGGCGATAAGTACGCCAACGATCATTGTCAGGGCCGCTACGACCATGGCTGCCAGCAGGCTTTGCCGGAAGACATCGCGCGCACGCGACAGGTCGTTGGCCCCCACGAGATGCGCCACCTGCACGGAGAAGCCCGTGGCCACGCAGGAGATGATGCTCCAGAAGAGCCATGTCGTGGTGGCGATGATGCCGATGCTCGCCGATGCCAGCGCCCCGAGGGAGCCCACCATGGCATCATCGATGTAGAACATCAGGATGGTAGAGAGCTGTGCCAGGATGGCAGGCACGGAGAGGAGTACCGTCAGCTGCAGTTGCTCAGCGGTAGATAGTTTCTCGTGCTGGCGTATGCGCAACAAGAGTTCGTCTTTCTTGCTCAGATGAAACAAGGTGTGCATATCTCGGTGCAAAATTACTTAAAAAAGACGAAGTAACCCACGAAAGCACCTTTTTTAACGAAAAAAATGCACATTTATCGTTGTTCAACCGACAGAAATCCCTATCTTTGCACCAAGATTACTCACAAGCGGCAACGCTAAAAAGACTGAAACGATGGAATATCTGTCCAATGGAATCCTCGAGATTGAGATCGCAAAGGTCGGTGCTGAGCTACAGAGCATCCGCCGTGTGACATCGCCCACAGAGTATCTGTGGCAGGGCGATGCGGCCTACTGGGGCCGCCGTGCGCCCGTGCTGTTCCCCATCACCGGCAAGGTGTGGGACAACACCGCCCGCCTCGAAGGTCAGACGTATGAGCTGACACAACACGGTTTCGTGCGCGACATGGAATTCACGAAGGTCGTGGATGAAGACCGGCACATGGCCTTCAGTGTACGCGCTACGGAAGAAAGCCTCAAGGTGTGGCCCTTCGACTTTGAGCTGCGCATCGACTATACGTTGCTGCGCAATGTGCTGACGATAGGCTGGAGCGTCACAAACCATGACAGCCGTGTGATGCCTTTCCAGATAGGTGCTCACCCCGCGTTCCTCTATCCCCATTTCCATCTTGACGATGCCATCCATGGTTTCCTGTCGTTCAATATCGACAGTCCCATCCAGAGCACTGTCATCGCCCCCGGCGGCTTCGCCGACAGCAAGACCTTCGATGTGGAGATTCCGAAGGATGGCCTGCTGCCCCTGACGAACGACACCTTCGCGTGTGACACCATCTTGGACACGACGGGACGTATCCAGCGCATCACGCTCCACGATAAGAACGGCCGGCCGTTTGTCACCCTTCATCATACGATGCCCGTGACGGCACTGTGGTCGCCCTGTGAGGGCCGTGCGCCCTTTGTATGCATCGAGCCGTGGCATGGCTGCTGCGACCCGACAGGCTATGACGGCGACTTCGCAGCCCGTGCCTTCATGGAGCATGTGGAACCCGGTCAGACCTGGAGCACTCACTATGACCTCATCATCGAATGACGCTCTCCATCCTCATTCCCACCTATAACTATAACGCGCGCGCATTGGTAGAAGCCCTTTACCAACTGATGCAGCGTGAGCATATCGATGGTGAGATCATCGTGGGCGACGATGCCTCAACGTGTGAGACAGGATGGTTTGCTGAAGTAGAAAGAATTCATGGTGTGCACGTGATCCACGCACCGCAGAACATGGGACGTGCATATATGTGCAACCTACTGGCCAGCGAAGCTCAAGGCAAATGGTTGCTCATCGTTGATGCTGACGCCGCAGTGCCTGACGAGTTCTCACTGCGTCGCTATCTTGATGCAGGTAGTGAAGCTGCGGTCGTTTGCGGAGGTCTCTATCATCCACACATCAACCCCCATCCCGAGGCCACCCTGCGCTATCAATACGAGCGTGCTGCAGATAAAAGACGCCATGCTGCCGTACGCCGCCAGCATCCACACCGCCAGCTCTCGACCTTCAATCTCCTCGTGCGTCGCGATGTGTTCATGGACATCCGTTTCGATGAGCGCTGCACCGAATACGGCTATGAGGATGCACTCTTTGGCATTCAGCTTGGCAACCATGACATCCCTATTCAGCACATCGACAACCCATTGATTCATACTGGTTTGGATAGCAACGCGGAGTTCCTCAAGAAAACGGAGACAGCCCTGCACACCCTACGGCGCATCGCTCATATCATGCCACATGATTTCGGTCTCCTGGCAGCTGTCCACAAGCTACAACGCTGGCATCTCACCTGGGCCATGCGCTTCATCTACAAACTCTTCCGTAAGCCTGTTCGTACCAACCTCCTCAGCCGGCACCCTCTCCTACCCCTCTTCCAATTCTACAAGCTCGGCTACTATCTCTGCCTAAAATAACTCTCAACTAACCCTTATACCTCTCTCCCCACAGTTGAATCATCCGCTCGTGGAGCTTGCTTTCGGCGGGGTTCTGCTGTGCGTGCCAGAAGCGTTGGGTGATGCCGTCGGGCAGGAACTGCTGGTCCACGAAATGGCCCTCGTAATCATGGGCATACTTATAGCCTTTGGCATAGCCCAGCTCCTCCATCAGCTCCGTGGGCGCATTGCGCAGGTGCAGCGGCACAGGTTGGTTGCCCGTCTGCTTCACGAACGCGAGCGCGTCGTTGATTGCCCTATAGGCCGAATTGCTCTTAGGCGATGTAGCCAGATAGATGGTGGCCTCTGCCAAGGGAATGCGCCCTTCGGGCCACCCTATCTTCATGACCGTGTCGAAGGCTGCATTGGCCAGCAGCAGCGCGTTAGGGTTCGCCAGTCCGATATCCTCTGAAGCCAGGATCACTAGCCGTCGTGCGATGAAAGCCGGGTCTTCACCCCCCTCTATCATGCGTGCCAACCAGTAGATGGCGGCATCCGGATCGCTGCCGCGGACACTCTTGATGAACGCCGAGATGATGTCGTAGTGCATCTCGCCGCCCTTGTCATACGCCAATGGATTCTGCTGCAGGCGGTCGGCCACCAGCTGGTCCGTAATCTCCACGGGGCGGTCCTCACTACCTGTGTCTGTGACCAGTTCCAGGATGTTCAACAGTTTGCGGGCATCGCCGCCGCTGTAGCGCAGCAGCGCATCCGTGTCCTTGATCGTAATCTGTTTCTGTCGCAGGTCGGTATCCTCATGGATGGCACGGTCTGCCAGCGTCAGCAAGTCGTCCTTGCTCAGTGACTTCAGTACATAGACCGCACACCGCGACAGCAGCGGACGGATGACCTCGAACGACGGGTTCTCCGTGGTGGCACCGATGAGCGTCACCACGCCCTGTTCCACTGCGCCGAGCAGTGAGTCCTGCTGTGATTTCGAGAAGCGGTGGATTTCATCAATAAACAAGATGGGGCTGTTCTGGTTGAAGAAGCGACTGCCCTTGGCGCGGTCTATCACCTCGCGCACCTCTTTCACGCCACTCGTCACGGCCGACAGCGTGTAGAAAGGCGTCTCCAGCGTGTGCGCTATGATCTGTGCCAATGTCGTCTTACCCACCCCCGGAGGGCCCCATAAGATAAAAGAGGTAACACGTCCACTCTCTATCATACGACGTATAACACCTTCAGGGCCAACAAGATGCTGCTGACCGATATACCCGTCAAGCGTAACGGGGCGCATACGTTCTGCTAAAGGTTTCATGGGGAAGAGCGATAGACGGGACTCGAACCCGCGACCCTCGGCTTGGGAAGCCAATGCTCTACCAACTGAGCTACTATCGCATTTTTCTGAATGCGGGTGCAAAGGTACAAACCTTTGTCGACTCACGCAAGATTTTAAGGCTTTTTAATAATAGAAGAAACGGAACAGTTAGAAGTCGAATTCGAGGCAGAGGCGGACGCCGTGTTTCTTAACGCCGGGGAAATCGTGGTAGTTGATACGATAGACGTAGTCTATGCGGAGGACCTTTAGGATGTTATGGATGCCGACGTTGAGTTCCATGTAGGGGACGTTGCCCATCTCGTGGACAATGGACTGTCCATTGCGCGAAGGCATCTCGAAGAGGTCGTGGTCGCCTGGATGCAGGGCGGGATTGTTCTTGTCGGAGAGGTGGCCGTAGAGGGCCTTGAAGCCAATCACCTCGCGCAGTTTGAGCTTCTTGAGTAGCGGGATGCGGTTGAAGAGCTTACCCGAGAGGTCCCACTCAGCCTGGAACGATAGGTAGCGGTCGTTGACAAACTCCAGGTTGTTGATCATGCAGAACATGTCGCGCGTGATGATGTAGGAGGTGTTGGCCACAGGCATCAGCAACAGCGGGAAGGGCACACGGTTCCACTGCACGGCACCACGCAGGTTCAGGCTGATGCGGCCATAGGAGTTCAGCCAGATGCGTTTGTAAGCAGTCACCTCGGTGACGTTATAGTTGTACTGGCTGCCCAGGATGCCTTTGATGCCGAAGGTGTGAGAGAGCGTGAAGATGGGGTTGTTGTGGTGGACGTAGTGGCGACGTTGCTTGGAGTTGATGACTTCCTCGCCGGGCGCCCAGCGGACTGACAGCATCAGGTCGGAGGTATAGAGGTGTTCTACCATCTCACCATCGAGACGGCGATAGAAGAGGTCGCCGCAAGGCGTGATGCGAGCGTGCTTGGCCTGCAACTTGAAGTCCAAGTGGTTGTTGGTCTCCACCTCGTAGCGCAGCAGGGCGTGGCGCTGGAACATCATGTGTGTGACATCCTGTGTCTTGAAGCTAGTCCACACGTTGTCCTTGTCGCGACCGTTCTGCCACATCATGTCAGCAGGGCTGAAGACATCCTGCTGGAACTGCGCCGTGATGCTGTGGCGAGGGAACTCGTGGGGCGACTGCTCCTTACGCAGGAAAGAGTACTCCACCTCGCCCATTCCGTACCAGTTCTTGCTGCGGAAACCGTAGGCGCCATAGGCCTTGAAGAACAGCTTGGGAAAGAGCTTGGCGGTGGTCTGGAAGCCCAGACGCACGCGCGGGCCATCGATGAAGTTGTTGGAGTACATCGACATCACGGGGCCGATGTCTATCTTACTCTGATTGGTGTAGCGCGAGGTCTCGAAATAGTTGTTGATGATGGCTCGCATGGCATAGAGAACGACGCCGGCACCGCGGAGCTGCTGCAGGCTATTCATCGCGTTCTGCAGCTGGCTCTCAGCCCGCGAGAGGGTGTCCACGCGGTGCTGCGCCCAGAAGGCGGGGTCGTCGATCTTAGCCGTGCCCTCGCGCAGCTTATCGCTCTTGGCGAAGGCCTCGTCGGGAATGGAGTCGGTGGATATCTGGGTGTAGTTGGTGGCACGATGCACGAAGGCGGCGCGGTTGCCCTTGATGACAGCCAGCTCCGCAAACAAGTCGTCGGTCTGCAAGACGCGCTGGCCGTTGGGCAAGTCGGTGAAGCGCTGCTCGATGGCCAGGTCTGTGATATAGTTGACGCTGGAGCGCAGCGGCAGCTTCAGCAGACCTTTGTGCACGCGGTAGGTGCTGTCGTTCAGAATCCACAGGCGTCCGCTGAAGCCGAAGTCCTGCGGGTTCTGGGGTACGAAGCTCAGCTGGATGCACGGCTTCTCATCGACCACTACCGTGTCCTCTATGAAGTACTGGAAGAAGGAGATCGCCGCGCGCGAAGACAAGGGGCTGGTGAAGCGACGCTCCAGGAACGGAATGACATCATCGTAGATGTTGATGTCGGTGAAGAGGCTCTGCACCACGGTGTTGACTTCGTCGCCGATGGGCAGCAGGTCGGTGACACCTTCGCTATTGGTGCCAAGGACGTAGTTGCGCTCCAGCTTGGGCTCGCGGCGCCAGAGATGACGTGTGGCGGTCTCCATGTAGTGCAAGGGCAGGATGTACTTGTCCGTCTGGGGGCAGTACTCCACCTGTTGCTTCAGCAGCGGTCGCTGCAGGATCTTCATCGAGTCGGCTTTCTCCTGCGAGATGTTGTCGAAACCGGTGGTGATGCGCTGGTACTTATAGTAGCTGACGAAATCGTTCTGCTCCAGTGAGTGGCTGCCCTTGGCATCGATGACCTTGCGCATCAACTCCACGGCGGGATTGCCCTTACGTTTGTAGCGCTGCTTCTTGGGCTTGACCTCCACTTCCTTTAAATCCCTCTCTATATAAATCGTTTTCTGGCCGAAAACGCTAGAATTGAAAATTGAGAATTGAAAAATGAAAGTGAGGGCTACGCAGAGAAAGAGTCTGCGTAGCCAACAGCTTAAACGATATGGTTGACTAATTTTCAATGATGTCAATTCTCAACTTTCTATTTCAAACCGCTTTAAAGCTCATATCGAGACCTTTCACGCTATGCGTAAGGGCCCCAACAGAAATGAAATCAACACCGCATTCGGCATAATCACGGAGGGTGTCGAAGGTGATGCCACCGCTGGACTCTGTCTCATAGCGACCCGCGATGAGGTCAACGGCTTTCTTGGTGTCGGCAGGGGTGAAGTTGTCGAGCATGATCCGATCGACGCCACCGATCGCGAGGACGCGATTGAGTTCGTCGAAGTTACGGACTTCGATTTCAATCTTCAGGTCCTTGCCCTTGGCCTTAAGGTACTCGTGGCAACGGTTGATGGCATTCTCGATACCGCCAGCGAAATCCACGTGGTTGTCCTTGAGGAGGATCATATCGAAGAGACCGATGCGATGGTTCACGCCACCACCTATCTTCACGGCTGCCTTCTCCAGCATACGCATGCCGGGCGTGGTCTTGCGGGTGTCGAGGATGCGTGTCTTGGTGCCTTCGAGGCGTTTCACATACTTGTTGGTCATCGTGGCGATGCCGGACATACGTTGCATGATGTTGAGCATCAGGCGCTCGGTTTGCAGCAGGCTCTGGACGCGACCCGTGACAATCATGGCGACATCACCGGGTTTCACATGGGCACCGTCGTTGATGAACACTTCCACCTGCATCTCGGGGTCGAAGCGATGGAACACCTCCTTGGCCACCTCGACGCCTGCAAGGATGCCCTCCTCTTTGATGAGGAGCTTGCTCTTGCCCATCGCGTCGGCAGGGATGCAACACAGGGTGGTGTGATCGCCATCACCTATATCTTCGGCAAAAGCGAGGTCGATGAGTCTATCGATAAGGACGGACTCTCCCCCCGCCCTCCCTAACAGGGAGGGAGCGATTTGTTCTGAGAACTGGTTTTCTTTATTCATAGTATTCTATAGTATTTGTTTGTTAATATAGTCTAAGCTCTTTATTTATACACTCTTTGCAAAGCTAATCACTCCCCTCTTTGAAAGAGAGGGGGCGGGGGTGAGTCTTACTCAAACCTCATCACCTGAGCCGGATGAATCCTTGATACCAGATGGCTGGGAATGATGAGGACGAGGAGGGTGATGAGTAGCGTGGCAAGGTTCAACACGACGATGAGCCACCACGAGAACTGAATGGGAACAGTGTCCACATAGTAGGTGGAGGGATCGAGGTGTATCAGTCCGAACTGCCACTGCAGCCATGAGAGTCCGATGCCCAGGACATTGCCCCAGAGAAGCCCCTGCCCTATCAGCATCGCTGCGAAATGCAGGAAGATGCGGCGCACCTGACGGTCGGAAGATCCGAGGGATTTCATCACGGCGATGAAGTTGGTGCGCTCCAAGATGATGATGAGCAAACCTGCCGTCATGGTGAACAGGCTGAGCCCAATCATCAGGAGCAGGATGACATAGACATTGGTGTCGAGGAGTCTGAGCCACGAGAAGAGGCTTGGGTAGAGCTCCATGATGCTGTGGGTACTATAGGCGTTGTCATCAACATCGAAGGTACGGTTCATGACAAGCCGCACCTGATCGGTGGCAGTTTCTATCTCATTGAAGTCACGCACGAAGAGCTCAGCACCTGCACACTGGTCGCTGCGCCATTCATTCAGGCGCTGTGTGGTGACCAAGTCCGTAAACACCATGTGGTTGTCGAACTCGCTCAGGTGTGTCTCATAAACACCCGCTACCAAGAAGCGACGCGCCTTCACCTGTTCCGAGAAGAAATAAGCAAAGACTTTGTCTCCGGCATGGAGTCCCAACTCACGAGCCATCATGGCGGAAATCGCAATCTCGTTGCTCGCCTCTGATGAGGAGAAGCGTGGCAGACGCCCTTCGCGCAGATGCGAAGCCAGGAATGTGGTATCGTATTCCTCTGCAACACCCCGCAAGACAACACCCTTGAAGGTGATGTCGGTCTTCAGCATACCAGTCTTGGTGGCGAAGCGCTGCGCATGGGTGATGCCGGGCATCGCGCCCAGACGCTGCAACAGCGCAGCATTCACCTGAATAGGTTGTGCTTCAGAGGAGTAAAGACTGCGGTAGTTGATGACTTCCACACAACCGCCAAAACCAATGACCTTCCGTCGTATCTCTCCCTTGAAGCCCAGGATGATACCCACGGAGAGAATCATCACCGCCAATCCCACGGCTACGCCCCACATTGCAATCCTCACCGCTGGGCGCGACAATCGTCGGCCTTCCTCGCGGTGTCCGTACATGCGGCGAGCTATGGAATACTCAAAGGACAATTTCTCGTTGAACGTTTATCGTTTAAAGATATCGTAATCTTTAATCCCTAATCCTTCCTCCCCGGATAAGCCTCCAATGCTTTGCTCAAGACGAAGAGGGCACGCGTGAGGTCGTCCTTCTTGAGAACATATGCCAGTCGGACTTCATTGCGACCTAAACCGGGTGTGGTATAGAAACCGGCAGCAGGAGCCATCATCACGGTCTCGCCTTCGTAGTTGAAATCACGCAGACACCAGGCACAGAAATCCTCTGCATCCTCCACAGGAAGCTTGGCCACCGTGTAGAATGCACCCATAGGGATGGGACTATAGACGCCGGGGATACGGTTCAGGCCGTCAATCAGACATTTACGGCGCTCCACATATTCATCATAGACCTCGCGCGAATAGTCATCACCCTCGTCCAGTGAAGCTTCGGCGGCAATCTGTCCGATGAGCGGAGGTGAGAGGCGCGCCTGGCAAAACTTCATCACCGCCTTGCGTACCTCGGCATTTTTCGTGATGAGGGCACCAATGCGAATGCCGCACTCGCTGTAGCGCTTCGATACGGAGTCGATGAGTACCACATTCTGCTCGATGCCTTCGAGATGACAAGCCGAGATGTAGGGAGAACCTGTGTAGATGAACTCGCGATACACCTCGTCGGAGAAGAGATAGAGGTCGTACTTCTTCACAAGGTCGCGGATCTGGTTCATCTCGCGGCGCGTATAGAGATAGCCTGTGGGGTTGTTTGGATTACATATAAGGATAGCGCGCGTACGCTCGTTGATAAGCTCTTCGAACTTCTCTACCTTCGGCAGCGAAAAGCCCTCCTCGATGGTCGTGGTGACCGTGCGGATGACAGCACCGGCCGAGATGGCAAAAGCCATGTAGTTGGCGTAGGCAGGTTCAGGCACGATGATCTCGTCGCCCGGATTCAGGCAGGAGAGGAAGGCAAAGAGAACCGCCTCGGAGCCGCCACTGGTGACGATGATGTCATCGGGGGTTACGTCGATATTATATTTGGCATAGTAGCCCACCAACTTCTCACGATAGCTGAGATAACCCTGCGAAGGGGAATACTCCAAAATCGTACGGTCGATGTTCCGAATGGCATTGATAGCCGCCGGAGGCGTCGGCAGGTCGGGCTGACCGATGTTCAGGTGATAGACATGGATGCCACGCTGTTTGGCGGCATTGGCAAGGGGTGCCAGCTTACGAATCGGTGAGGCTGGCATTTCAAAACCACGGACTGATATCTTAGGCATATAAAGCGGGGATTTCTATTTCTTCCACAAAATTTGCGCAAAATTACAGTTTCTTGGTTAATAACCCAAGAAAGGAGGGCAAGAAAATGCATATGAAGGACGATTTAAGCATTTTTTACGTTTCTTTTTGCCAAATTACTTGCTTTGCTCAGACTTTTTGGCTTAATTTGCGCTATGATTGTTCAATCTAAAATCATTTACCTATGGAAGTAAGCAAGCTTTCAGGGCTGAAACGTGAAGATTTTCAGTCCACTATCCAAGGAAAGCAGACAGATTTGTTCACCCTCGTCAACAAAGCGGGAAATGAGGTCTGCATTACAAATTACGGCGGTGCCCTCGTAGCCATCATGGTTCCCGACAAGAACGGCAAGATTGCCAATGTCATCCAAGGCCACGACACCATTCAGGGGGTTGTAGAGAGTCCCGAGCCGTTCCTCTCCACACTCATCGGCCGCTACGGCAACCGCATCTGCAAAGGTAAGTTCACGCTTGACGGCAAGGAATACAGCCTCGCCATCAACAATGGCCCCAACCATTTGCACGGCGGACCCACAGGCTACCATGCCCGCGTCTGGGATGCCAAGCAGACCGACGCACAGACGCTTTCCCTCCATTATCTCTCGCCGGACGGAGAGGAAGGTTTCCCCGGCAACCTCGACATTACGGTCATCTACCGTTGGACCGATGATAACGAATTGGTTATCGATTACAAGGCCACAACAGACAAGAAGACCATCATCAACCTCACCAACCACGGTTTCTTCTCCATCTCGGGTATCGCGAATCCCACACCCGACATCATGGACCTGCAGTGCCAGATCAATGCAGACTTCTTTGTGCCCATCGATGACACCAGCATCCCGACCGGCGAGATCCGCAACGTCAAGGGCACGCCCTTTGACTTCACGACGATGCACGCTGTGGGCGACATGATTGATGCCGACGACGAGCAGACCAAGAACGGTGCCGGCTACGACCACTGCTTCGTGCTCAACAAGCGTCAGCCCGGAGAGCTCAGCTATGCTGCCAAGATCTTCGAGCCCCACACGGGTCGCACCATGGAGGTCTATACTACGGAGCCCGGCGTGCAGGTCTATACCGACAACTGGGCCACGGGTTATCCCGGCCAGCACGGCGCCACGTTCCCCCGCCGCTCATCCATCTGTTTCGAGGCTCAGCACTTCCCCGACAGTCCCAACCGCGCCTATTTCCCCGGCGTCGTTCTGGCTCCCGGCGAGGAATATACGCAGACCACCATCTACAAGTTTGGCGTTGAGAAATAACTTCAAGGTAAATTATTTAAACACTTACCAAATAATACATTATGAGTAATCAACAAAAACAATGGGGCGCTATCATCGTGATGATTGCCCTCTTTGCCATGATTGCCTTCGTGACGAACCTTTGTTCGCCCATGGGTGTCATCGTGAAAAACCAATTCGGAACCACTAACTTCATGGCTATGATCGGCAACTACGGTAACTTCGGTGCCTATCTGCTCATGGGCTTCCCTGCTGGAATGATGATTCAGAAGTGGGGTTACAAGCGTACAGCGCTCATCGGCTTGCTGGTGGGTATCACCGGTATCCTCGTGCAGTGGCTCTCCGGTTGGGGCGGTATGGCAGTCTATCTCTGCGGTGCCCTCATCTCGGGCTGCTGCATGTGCATCCTGAATACCGTTGTGAACCCAATGCTGAACATCCTCGGTGGTGGTGGCAACAAAGGCAACCAGCTCATCCAGACGGGTGGCGTGTTCAACTCCACAGCAGCCGTTGCAGTCTATATCATTATGGGCGCGCTCATCGGCGATGCCGCTAAGGCCAAGATTTCCGATGCGACCCCTGCTCTGATGATTGCGTTGGCCATCTTCGTGATAGCCTTCATCGTCATCTTCTTCACTAAGATCGAAGAGCCTCAGCAGCCCGTTGAGAAGAAGGACGGCGTGAAAGATCCTCACAGCGCTTTCTCCTTCCGCCACTTCAACCTCGGAATCCTTGCCATCGGCCTCTACGGCGGCATCGAGATGGGTATTCCCGGCTTCATCCTCCAGTATCTGACAGCAGCTACAGACGCCGTAACTCCAGGTCTCGCTATGGATGCAGGCTACGCCGGAACGCTCGGTTCCATCTACTTCCTCTTCATGCTCATCGGTCGTTTCATCGGCGCCAGCGTGGGCGGCAAGGTCAGCACCAAGGCCATGATCACCTTCGTGAGCACCACGGCCATTATCCTGTTGCTGCTGGGTATCTATCTGCCGACTTCCACTGCCGTCAGCGTTCCCGGTATCGACTACACGAACATGGCTATTCTGTGGGGTGACGTGCCCGTAGGTATCTTCTGCTTCCTGCTCGTCGGCCTCTGCGCCAGTGTCATGTGGGGTGGCATCTTCAACCTCGCTGTCGAAGGATTGGGTAAATACACCGCTATCGCCTCCGGTGCCTTCATGACAATGGTGGTGGGCTTCGCCATCATGGTGGGTGTACAAGGTTGGGTTGCCGACTTGACGGGCAGCTACCTCACCTCCTACTGGGTACCCCTGCTCTGCGCAGTTTATATCCTCTACTACGCCCTCATCGGTTCCAAGAATGTCAACACTGACATTCCCGTTGACTAACGATATCATTAAACTTTAAACATTAAACATTAATCTTTAAACTTTTTCTATCTATGAAACTAACAATTGAAGATGTTCGCAGCCGCTTCATCAAGCATTTCGATGGCAGCACAGGAAGTGTTTATGCTGCTCCCGGCCGTATCAACCTCATCGGCGAGCACACCGACTATAATAACGGTTTTGTGTTCCCCGGCGCCGTGGAGCAGGGTATGATCGCTGAAATCAAGCCCAATGGTACCCGTAATGTGGATGCCTACAGTATTGACCTGAAGGATCGCGTGCAGTTCTCACTCGATGATCCTGCAGGCCCCAAGGCTACTTGGGCTCGCTACATCTTCGGCGTTTGCCGTGAGATGATGGCGCTGGGTGTTCCCGTGGAAGGCTTCAACACCGCTTTTGCTGGTGATGTACCCCTCGGCGCAGGCATGAGCTCTTCCGCCGCTCTGGAGAGCTGCTTCGCCTATGGCTTGAACGACCTCTTCGGCGAGAACAAGATCGATCGTCTGGAACTGGCTAAGGTTGGCCAGCGCACAGAGCACAAGTACATCGGCGTGAACTGCGGTATCATGGACCAGGCTATCTCCTGCCTCGGCAAAGCCGGTCACCTGATGCGTATGGACTGCCGCAGCGGCGAAGTGGCTTACTTCCCCTGGAACCCGAAGGGCTACAAGCTCGTGCTGGTGAACAGCAACGTGAAGCATGCCCTCGTGGGCTCTCCCTACAACGATCGTCGTCTCTCTTGCGAGCGTGCTGCTGCAGCCATCCATGAGCTCCATCCCGAAGTGGAGAGCCTGCGTGATGCCAGCTACGAACAGCTCGACGAGGTGAAGGCCAAGATCAGTGAAGAGGACTACAAGCGTGCACGCTATGTCATCGGTGAGCGCGAGCGCGTGTTGGCAGTCTGCGACGCTCTGGAGAAGGGCGACTACGAGACTGTCGGTAAGATGATGTACGAGACCCACTATGGTCTGAGCAAGGAGTACGAGGTCAGCTGCGAAGAGCTCGACTTCCTCAATGACATCGCCAAGGAGCAGGGCGTGACCGGTTCACGTATCATGGGTGGCGGCTTCGGCGGCTGCACCATCAACCTCGTTGACGAACACTACTATGACAGCTTCGTGAAGGCTGCCAAGGAGCAGTTCAAGGCTAAGTTCGGCAAGGAACCCGTCATCATCGACGTAGTCATTGGCGACGGTGCTCGTAAACTCTGCTAAGCACACATCAGCTTTTATAAGAAAGTTACTGAAAAGACGGCTTCCCACTTGTTGGGAGGCCGTTTTTCTGTGGAATGAAGTCCAAAAAGGACTGTTTTATAGGAAAAATGACATGAAAGCATAAAAAAAAGTGTGAAAAGCACACTACTTAAATAAAAAAGCACTATCTTTGAACCGATTTAGGGACATTTATGTCCTCTGAAGGCCCCAGAAAGAAATAATCATTATCTACTAACTACTATCTTACAACAATCATGAAGACATTCGTGAAAGGTTTTGTTTCAGCTGCCGCAGCCATTGCTCTGATGGCAGCTTGCACAGAGCAGAAGCCCGCAACCGCCAAACTCACGGCCAGCGGTCTTGATCCCGAACAGTTTATTGACACCATCGGCGGTAAGGCTACAGCCCTTTACACGCTGACAAATGCCAACGGCATGGAGGTGTGCATCACCAATTTCGGCGGCCGCGTGGTCAGCATATTGGTACCTGACCGCGAAGGTAACATGAAGGATGTCGTTCTGGGCTATGACAATGTGCAGCAGTATGCCGACTCCGAGAACTCGCCCAGCGACTACGGCGCCAGCATCGGCCGCTATGCCAACCGCATCAGCAAGCACTCCTTCACCATTGGCGATGAGACCTACGAGCTGGTGCCTAACGACGGAGACAACTGCCTGCATGGCGGTCCTACCGGATGGCAGTATCAGGTCTATGATGCCGAGCAGGTTGACGGCCAGACGCTGAAGCTGACCATCGTCAGCCCTGACGGCGACAACGGCTTCCCCGGTGAGGTGACAGCCGTGACTACCTACAAGCTGACGGATGACAACATCCTTGACATCACATGGGAGGCAACGACCACCAAGGAGACCGTCATCAACCAAACCAACCACTGCTACTTCAACCTCAACGGTGACCCCTCACGCGTAGGTACCAATATGGTATTATATGTGAACGCCGACAACTTTACACCCTCTGACACTAACTATATCCCCACGGGCGAAATTGCTTCTGTCGAGGGTACTCCGTTTGATTTCCGTGAGCCCCGCGCACTGGAGGAAATCATCAATGACACGACCTTCACACAGATTAAGAACGCCGGTGGCGTAGATCATAATTTCTGCTTGAATACCTACGACATGGACACCTATCGCGGCGATGATACACAGGTGGCTGCCAGCCTCTACAGCCCCGAGACGGGTATCTTCCTGGAGGTCTTTACCAATGAGCCCGGCATCCAGGTATATACCGGTAACTTCCAGGGTGTAGGGCGTGATGCCGACATCCTGCGCAAGCATGGCATCAAGTATCCGAAGCACGTCAGCGTTTGCCTCGAGAGCCAGAAGTACCCCGACAGCCCCCATTTCGCTGGCGAGAACTGGCCGTCTGCCAACCTGAAGCCCAACGAGACTTACTTCAGCCACTGCGCCTACAAGTTTGGCGTGAAATAAACTGAGAACAGATTATTGGAACAACATTAAACTTTAAACATTAAACTTTAAACTCATCATGGATTGGAGTTCACATGAATTCATTTGGCTGGACTGGGCGATTCTCGCCATCGGCCTCTTAGGCGTAGTGGCAGCCGTCTGGTATGCCATCTGGAAAGACAAGAAGGCGCAACAGGGCGAAGACTCTTCTGCCTATCTCTTCGGTAAGGGCGAACCCTGGTATGTCATTGGTATGGCAATCTTCGCCGCCAACATCGGTTCCGAGCACCTCGTAGGTCTCGCCGGTACTGGTGCCAAAGACGGCGTAGGTATGGCTCACTGGGAGATGCAGGGTTGGATGATCCTTATCCTCGGTTGGCTCTTCGTACCTTTCTATCAGCTGCTAATCAACAAGATGGGCAAGATTATCACGATGCCCGATTTCCTCAAGTTCCGCTACACCCAGCGTACCGGTTCGTGGCTCTCTATCATTACCCTCGTGGCTTATGTGCTCACAAAGGTCAGCGTAACCGCTTTCACCGGTGGTATCTTCTTCGAGTATCTCTTGGGTCTTAACTTCTGGGTTGGCGCCATCGGTCTGATTGCCGTCACCGCTGTCTTCACTGTTTTCGGCGGTATGAAGGGTGTCATGACGCTTTCCAGCATCCAGACTCCTATCCTCATCATCGGTTCCTTCCTTGTACTATTCCTCGGTCTGGCTACGCTAGGCGGTGGCAGCATTACTGAGGGTTGGACCACGATGATGGACACCGCCCGTGCTATGCATGACGGCTATGGCATCAACCATATGTTCCATACCGATCCGGGTGATCCGATGTATGCTGAATATCCCGGCTATGTGGTCTTCCTCGGAGCCTGCATCATCGGTTTCTGGTACTGGTGCACCGACCAGCACATCGTTCAGCGTGTGCTCGGTCAGGTTCCAGGTGAGGACAACGCCGCTGTGATGGCCCGCGCCCGTCGTGGTACCATCGCTGCAGGTTTCTTCAAGATTCTCCCCTGCTTCATGTTCCTTATCCCCGGTATGATTGCTGCGGCTCTGGCTCAGCATCCTGAGATTAACGGCTTCGTGATGGATGACACCGATGCCGCCTTCGCCCTCATGGTGAAGAACATCCTGCCCGCAGGTATCAAGGGTATCGTGACTATCGGCTTCGTCTGCGCACTCGTTGCCTCTCTGGCCGCTTTCTTCAATAGCTGTGCCACCCTCTTCACCGAGGACTTCTACAAGCCCATGAAGAAGGGAAAGAGCGAGGCACACTATGTCCTCGTCGGACGTATCGCTACCGTCGTCGTTGTGCTCCTCGGCCTGATTTGGATGCCTGTTATGATGTCTCTAGGTTCCCTCTACAGCTACCTGCAGGGCATCCAGTCGCTGCTGGCACCCGCCATGGTCGCCGTCTTCACGCTGGGTATCTTCTCCAAGAAGATTACCCCGAAGGCTGGTGAATGGGGTCTCATCGGTGGCTTCTGCGTAGGTATGCTCCGTCTGATCACCAACGTCATCACCGATACCGGCAAGGCAGCTATGGAAGGTGCTTTCTGGGAGAACACCGCATGGTTCTGGCAGACCAACTGGCTCGTCTTCGAGTGCTGGCTGCTTGTATTCATCGTTGCTCTGATGGTGTGCGTCAGCTTCTTCACACCTGCTCCTACGCAGGCTCAGGTTGATGCTATCACATTCAGTTCCGACTTCAAGAAGAGCATCCGTGAGAGCTGGGGCGTTTGGGATATCCTCGGCACACTCGTTGTCGTAGGTCTCTGCGCTGCGTTCTACTGGTATTTCTGGTAAACTTATCATTGGGAGTGGAGTGCCCCACTCCACTCCCATTATTTACACATCAATCCTTAATTTTATTTCAGTTAGACACAGCATTTGCGACACAATCATGAGTACAACATTCTATCACCAACACCCGAAGTTCCACGTCGCTGTTGACTGCATTATCTTCGGGTTTAAGAAGGGCCAATTAAAGGTCCTTTTGCAGAAGCGTCCCTTCGAGCCTCGTCAAGGTGAATGGTCGCTCATGGGTGGTTTTGTCAATCGCGATGAAGATATTGACGATGCCGCCAAGCGTGTCCTGCATAGCCTGACAGGATTGCACGACTTATATATGCGTCAGGTAGGTGCATTTGGATCGGTCAACCGTGATTCCGGTAACCGTGTCATCTCCATCGCCTATTTCGCACTGGTGGATGTCGACCAAATCAGCAAGGACCTCACTTATCAAAATTCCGCCTATTGGGAAGACGTTGATAGCCTACCCCATCTCCTCTTCGACCACATGGAGATGATTAAGAAAGCGCTCATCAGCCTCCGTACCCTGATACCGTCTCGCCCTGTAGGCTTCCACCTTTTACCACCTCTCTTCACCCTGACACAGTTGCAGCAGCTTTATGAAGCCATTTTGGGTGAGGACATAGATAAACGCAACTTCCGTAAGCGCATCAACGAGATGCCGTTTATTGAGAAAACAGAAGAGATAGACCGCAAGAACTCCAAGCGTGGAGCTACACTCTATCGCTTCAATCAGTTAGCCTATCAAGAGGTGAAACTGTTCAAACTATGAACACTTACACCTTATTATATATATTGACTCATCACATAATAACCAAGCGATATGTTAGAAGAACTCAAACAGAAAGTATTTAAAGCCAATCTTGACCTCGTCAAGCAGGGGCTCGTCATTTTCACGTGGGGCAACGTCTCCGGTATCGACCGCGAGAAGGGTCTCGTCGTCATCAAACCCAGCGGCGTCAGCTACGATGAGATGAAGGCCAGCGACATGGTCGTCGTGGATCTCGAGAGTGGTAAGGTTGTCGAAGGCGACCTCAACCCCTCTAGCGACACGCCCACACACCTTGTATTATATAAGGCCTTCCCCAACATTCAGGGCGTTGTCCACACCCACTCCACCTACGCCACTGCTTTCGCACAGGCAGGCCGCGATATTCCCAACATCGGCACCACCCATGCCGACTACTTCTATCAGAATATCCCGTGCACGCGTGATATGACAGAGGCAGAGGTGAAAGGGCAGTATGAGCTGGAAACTGGCAATGTCATCGTGGATGAAATCCTCAACATCCGCAAAATCAACCCCGACCACACTCCTGCTGTTCTCGTCAAGAACCACGGTCCGTTCTCCTGGGGCACCTCTCCCGACAATGCGGTTTATAACGCTAAGGTCATGGAGCAGTGCGCTAAGATGGCCTTCATAGCCTTCAGCGTGAATCCCGAGCTCACCATGAATCCCCTCCTCATCGAGAAGCATTATATGCGTAAGCACGGACCCAACGCTTACTATGGTCAGAAAGGTCAAAAGCACTAAAAACACATAAACATTACTAACTAAAGACCCATTGCCCCTATTGGTCTTCCCCCACGGGGATAAGAGGGGGGCCTTTTACAAATGTTTGAAAATTTTGAAATCTGGTGGGTGACTGGTGCACAGTTGCTCTACGGAGGTGACGCAGTCATCGCTGTTGACGCTCACTCCAAGGAAATGGTTGCAGGCCTGAACGGTGGCGGCAACATCCCCGTAAAGGTTGTCTATAAGGGCACCGCCAACAGCTCCAAGGAAGTAGAGCAGGTGATGCTCGCTGCCAACAACGACGAGAAGTGTATCGGTATCATCACATGGATGCACACCTTCTCGCCCGCTAAGATGTGGATCAAGGGTCTGCAGCAGCTGCAGAAGCCCCTCCTCCACTTCCACACACAGTACAATGCCGAGATTCCCTGGGGCGAAATCGACATGGACTTCATGAACCTCAACCAGAGCGCTCACGGCGACATCGAGTTCGGTCACATCTGCACTCGTATGCGCGTGGCTCGTAAGGTCGTCTGCGGCTATTGGAAGGAAGCTGAAGTTCAGAAGAAGATTGCTGTGTGGGCACGTGTTGCTGCCGGCGTGGCCGATGCACACAACGTACGCTGCCTCATGTTCGGCATGAACATGAACAACGTGGCTGTGACCGATGGCGACCGCGTAGAGTTCGAGCAGCGTCTGGGCTACCACGTGGACTACTACCCCGTCAGCTGCCTCATGGACTACTTCAAGAAGGTCACCGATGCAGAGGCTGACGCCCTCGTTGAAGAGTACAAGAAGCTCTACACCATCAAGATTGATGAGAGCGGTGAGAAGGTCTATTGGGAGAAGGTTCACAACGCTGCCAAGGCTGAGATTGCGCTCCGCCGCGTGCTGAAGGATGAGGGTGCTACCGCCTTCACTACCAACTTTGACGACCTCGGTGATGCCGACATCGACGATCCCAACTTCTGCGGCTTCGACCAGATTCCTGGTCTCGCCAGCCAGCGTCTGATGGAAGAAGGCTACGGCTTCGGTGCCGAGGGCGACTGGAAGACCGCTTGCCTCTATCGCACCCTCTGGGTCATCCAGCAGGGTATGCCCACCGGCTGCTCCTTCCTTGAGGACTACACCCTCAACTTCGCCGGCAACCGCAGCTCCTGCCTGCAGAGCCACATGCTGGAGATCTGCCCGCTGATCGCTACCGACAAGCCCAAGCTCGAAGTACACTTCCTCGGCATCGGTATCCGCAAGCAGCAGACCGCCCGCCTCGTGTTCACCAGCAAGACCGGCTATGGCATCAAGGCCACCGTCGTGGACCTCGGTAACCGCTTCCGTCTCATCTCTCAGGAGGTTGAGTGCATCGAGCCCAAGCCCATGCCCAACCTGCCCGTGGCCAGCGCCCTGTGGATTCCTCAGCCCACCTTCGAGATCGGTGCAGCAGCATGGATCCTCGCCGGCGGCACCCACCACAGCGCCTTCTCCTATGACATCAACGAAGAGTACTGGGAGGACTTCGCTGAGATCTGCGGCATCGAGTATGTCAAGATCAACAAGCAGACCAACATCGCTGACTTCAAGCAGACCCTCCGCAACAACGAGGTTTATTATATGCTGAACAAGGCTCTGAAGTAATTGACAATTGATAATTGATAATTGACAATTATGAATGCAAAGCAAATAATTGAGTCAGGTAAAGCCATTCTCGGTATCGAGTTTGGCTCTACCCGCATCAAGGCTGTGCTCATCGACCCCGAAAACAAGCCCATCGCACAGGGCTCCCACACCTGGGAGAACCAGCTGGTAGATGGACTGTGGACCTACAGCACAGAGGCTATCTGGTATGGTCTGCAGGATTGCTATGCCGACCTGCGCAAGAATGTGAATGAGCAGTACGACTGCGAGATCGAGACGCTCGCCGGCATCGGCTTTAGCGCGATGATGCACGGCTATATGCCGTTCAACGCCAAGGGCGAAATCATGGTACCCTTCCGCACATGGCGCAACACCAACACGGGCAAGGCAGCAGCCGAGCTCAGCGAGCTCTTCAACTACAACATCCCCTTGCGCTGGAGCATCAGCCACATCTACGAGGCTATCCTGGACAACGAGGAGCATGTGAAGGACATCACCTTCCTGACGACCCTCGCAGGCTATGTGCACTGGCAGGTAACAGGTCAGAAGGTGCTGGGCGTGGGCGATGCTTCGGGAATGATTCCCGTAGATCCCTTCACGAAGAACTATGATGCCACGATGGTGGCCAAGTTCGACAAGCTCATCGAGTCGCGCGGTTTCTCCTGGAAGCTGCTGGACATCCTGCCCAAGGTGCTCGTAGCTGGCGAGAACGCTGGCTTCATCACGCCCGAAGGCGCCCTGAAGCTTGATGTCAGCGGTCACCTGAAACCCGGTATCCCTGTATGTCCTCCCGAGGGCGACGCAGGCACGGGCATGGTAGCTACCAATGCTGTCCGCCAGCGTACGGGTAATGTCAGTGCCGGCACCAGTTCCTTCTCCATGATTGTGCTGGAGAAGCCGCTCACGAAGCCTTATGAGGTACTGGATATGGTGACCACGCCTGACGGCAGCCTCGTGGCAATGGTACACTGCAACAACTGCACGAGCGAGATCAACGCTTGGGTGAAGATGTTTAAGGAGTATCAGGAACTGCTTGGCGTGAAGCAGAGCACGATGGACCTCTACTCCACCCTCTTCAACGTGGCACTCACGGGCGATGCCGACTGCGGCGGTCTGATGGCCTACAACTACATCTCCGGCGAGCCCGTCACGGGTCTGATGGATGGTCGTCCTCTCTTCGTCCGCTCCGCCAACGATAAGTTCTCCCTTGCTAACTTCATGCGTGCACAGCTCTATGGTGCCATCGGCGTGCTGAAGATAGGCAATGACATCCTCTTCAACGAAGAGAAGGTGCAGGTAGATCGTATCATGGGCCACGGCGGCTATTTCACCACTCCAAAAGTGGGTCAGCGTATGCTCGCTGCCGCCCTCAACAGCCCCATCAGCGTGATGGAGACGGCAGGCGAAGGCGGTGCATGGGGTATCGCCCTGCTCGCAGGCTATATGGTGAACAATCCCTCGAAGCTCACCCTGCCCGACTACCTCGACCAGGTGGTCTTCGCCGGCAACACGGGTGTTGAGGTAGCTCCCACAGCTGAGGATGTGGAAGGCTTCAACCGCTATATCGAGAACTACAAGCAGAGCTTGCCCATCGAACAGGCTGCTGTGCAGTACAAGAAGTAAGCCGTTACATCCACAACACAAAGAAGGCGTGCCCCCAGAGGACACGCCTTCTTCTTTAGTCATGCATCCCAAAGGGATGTGATATTGAAAGTTGCTACTTGCTGTGAAGATTAGTTCCTGAAGAAAAGCCCTTTAGTTCTTGAAGAAATCCTGGACGGCCTCGTTGGGGACCATCTTCTCATCGAAGGAGTAAGAACCTTTTTCGTTCTTCACCATCTTGATGACCTTTGTGTAGCTACGGCCATCGGTCTTACCCGTTTGCAGGGTTGCGACTGTTTTTTTTGCCATTGTGCTTCAGTTTTATTTGATTTCCTTGTGAACGGTCATGCGCTTGAGAATCGGATTATACTTCTTCAACTCCAGACGCTCGGGGGTGTTCTTTCTGTTCTTCGTGGTGATGTAGCGGGAGGTGCCGGGGAGGCCACTCTCCTTCATTTCCGTGCATTCGAGAATCACCTGTACTCTATTGCCTTTAGCTTTCTTTGCCATGTTTACTACGTTTTGAATGTTAACGACTCAGATGGCTCTTGCTTACTGAAGGTAACCCTTTTCAGCTGCACGCTTGATAGCGGCATCGAGACCAATCTTGTTAATCAAGCGCAGACCGGCAGCCGAGATGTTAAGGCTGATCCAGCAGTCTTCCTCGACCCAGTAGAACTTCTTAGTGAAGAGGTTCACGTCGAAGACACGCTTTGTGCGGCGCTTAGAGTGCGACACATTGTTACCGTGCATCGCTTTCTTTCCGGTGATTTGACAGATCTTAGACATGTTCTAATCTTTCCTTTTTGTAACTTTCAATATTACTTTTCTTTCAAACAGCGCGCAAAGGTACTGCATTTTTTCGGATTACGCAAAGGTTTCAATGAAAAAATCACTCCACGATGAGCGGAAAGTCATTTTTCAGGCGTTCCAGGAGCATTTGAAGAGCTGTAAGGGTAGCCCTAGCGACATTTTCTTCGCGTCCGTCGTCACCACACAGTTCACGCACATCAATCTGCTCTTTCGTACCCACAGCCACGAAGATGGTACCCACGGGAGCTTCGGGGCCACCGCCCGGTCCGGCATAGCCCGTGACGGCAATGCCATAGTGGCTGTCCAGATGTTCGATGGCACCTTCCACCATCACACGAGCTACTTCCTCGCTCACGGCGCCCTTCTCATCCAACAGTGCCGATGGGACGCCCAACAATTTCACTTTCAGGTCGTTGGAATAGGCTACGATGCCACCACGGAAGTAGTTGCTAGCTCCGGGGAGGGCAGCAATAGCGGATGCCACATTGCCAACCGTGCAGCTCTCTGCTGTGCTGACGGTCTGTCCTGAGCGCCAGAGATACTCACTGATCTCGCGCGAGATTAACTTTGTCTGAATATTCACAACCTATATAATTTTACAATTTGACAATTTACAATTTTACAATTTTCTTCAACCTTAAACGCTAAACGTTAAACGACAACCCTAAACCCTAAACTCTAAACTTTAAACTTTAAACTTTAAATCGCCCCTCGGCTATACGCCGGCGCCTCCATGGGACAGAAGTCCTTGTCGGCATACTTGAAGGCTCCCGTGATGGCTATCATCGCGGCGTTGTCAGTGGTGTAGCTGAATTTAGGGATATAGATGGTCCAGCCGAAGCGACGGGCGTGGTCCTTGAAGGCTTCCCGCAGACCGGTGTTGGCACTAACGCCACCAGCCACGGCCACGTGTTTGATCTTCAAGTCCTTGGCGGCACGACGCAGTTTGTTCATGAGAATATCCACAATGGTCTTCTCGAGCGATGCTGCCAGGTCCTCTTTGTGGTGCTCGATGAAGTCGGGGTCGTCCTTCAACCAGTCGCGCAGGTTATACAGGAACGAGGTCTTCAGGCCACTGAAGCTGTAGTTGTAACCTTCGATGGCCGGCTTCGCAAACGTGAAGGCATCGGGGTTGCCTTGTCGTGCCAGGCGGTCGATGATGGGGCCGCCGGGATAGCCAAGGCCCATCACCTTGGAACATTTGTCGATGGCCTCACCCGCAGCGTCGTCAATGGTTTGTCCAATGATCTCCATATCATTGTATGCTTTCACGAGCACAATCTGGGAGTTGCCGCCGCTGACCAAGAGGCAAAGGAAGGGGAAAGGGGGGGCAGACCCCTCTAAATCTCCCCGTAAGGGGAGACTTGCATTTCCACTTGTTCTCTCAGCGCCAGCCTGCGCCCCTCCCTGACGGGAGGGGTCAGGGGGTGGGTCTTTTATAAAATGCGCCAGCACGTGTCCCTGCAAATGGTTCACGTCAATCATGGGAATACCTAATGAGGCAGCCAGGCCCTTCGCGAAGCTGACGCCCACGAGTAGAGAGCCCATCAGTCCGGGGCCACGCGTGAAGGCGATGGCCGACAGTTCCTCTTTCGTGATGCCGGCACGCTTCAGCGCCTGATCCACTACGGGTACTATATTTTGTTGATGTGCGCGCGAGGCGAGTTCAGGCACTACACCACCGTATGCCTCGTGCACAGCCTGCGATGCCGTCACGTTCGACAGCAGCACACCGTCCTTGATGACAGCTGCCGACGTGTCGTCGCAGGAGGATTCGATGCCAAGGATGATAGTAGGAGACTCACCCCCTCCCCCCCTCTCTTGCAAAGAGGGGGAAGGTTGGCGTGAGGAATTTATTGGTTTGTTCGACATTTCGATATTTCGTTATTACAATATTCCGTTATTTCGTTATGACGTCATTTAGAGGACAACCTGTCCGCAGGTCTCCCCTCCCTGTGGGAGGGGGGGCGGGGGTGGGTCCTCTAATGCGTCAGCACTTCCACCCCATGTTCCGTCATCACGAACGTGTGCTCCCATTGGGCACTGGGGAGTTCGTCCTCGGTGACCACCGTCCATCCGTCATCCTCGTCGCAGAACACCTCATACGTGCCCATATTGATCATCGGTTCGATGGTGAAGACCATGCCGGGGACGAGGAGCATGCCAGTGCCTTTGTGGCCATAATGATCCACATCGGGCTCCTCATGGAATTCCAGGCCCACGCCGTGTCCTGAGAGGTCACGGACGACGCTGAAGCCGTTCTTGCGGGCGTGCTTCTGGATGGCATTGCCGATGTCGCCGACATAGACATAAGGTTTGGAGCACACCTCCTCCCCGATCTTCAGGCACTCCCATGCCACATCCACCAGCTTCTGGCGCTTGGCATCGGTCTTTCCGCCCACGATATACATCCGTGAGGCATCGGCGAAGTAGCCATCGAGGATGGTGGTGCAATCCACGTTGATGATATCGCCGTCTTCCAGTACCTCCCAGTCGTTGGGGATGCCGTGGCAGACGACTTCGTTGACGCTGGTGCAGCACGAGCGTGGGAAACCCTCGTAGCCCAGACAAGCCGACGTGGCGCCATGTGCTGCGGTATATTCCGCCACCATGTCATCAATCTCCTGTGTACACATCCCGGCTTGTATCTTATCCGTGAGCATATCCAGGATGCCTGTGTTCACGACACCCGCACGGCGGATGCCCTCGATCTGCTCAGGCGTCTTGATGAGCGAACGCGTAGGCACCAGCTTACCACGCTCCTGTGCTGCCAGGATGATTCGGTCCATCTCAGTCAGTTCCTGACCCTTGATGATGGTCCATCTATTTTTCTTTTTTCCAATCATGATCGTTTCGAGATGAGGAGCCCCGTGAAGGTTAAGGCACCGTTGAGGAGTAGGATCTCGTAGCCGAAGTGATAACCCCAGTAGGTGGCTGAGACCTGAGATAGGAGGTAACAGAGTACCGGGGAGGCTACGCAGATATAAGGCACGGCACGCTCGGCAGGCTTGAAGCGCTCAGGCAGGAACAGCCCAAAGGCGAAGAGGCCGAGGAGCGGACCGCAGGTGTAGGACGCAATCACATAGACGGCATCGATGACGCTGGTGTTGTTCAGCGCACGGAAGGCCAGGATGAGCACGAGGACGATCAGGGTCATCACGGCGTGCATCACACGGCGCAGACGTTCGTCGTCCGGGCGATGCCACAGATCCACGCAGGCGCTGGTGGTCAGCGCTGTCAGGGCGCTGTCGGCACTGGAGAAAGCCGCTGCCGAGATGCCGATGGCGAAGCAGACGGTGGCCGCCTGACCCAGATAGCCGCCGGCACACAAGAAAGGCAGCACCTCGTCGCCCGAAGCGGGCAGCGTCACGGCGTGGCGGGCAGCGAAGGCGTAGAGCAGTACGCCCAGCGAGAGGAACATGAGGTTGGCGGGCAGATAGAGCAGGCCGTTGACAATCATATTCTTCTGCGACTCGTGGAGGGTGCGGCAGGTGAGGTTCTTCTGCATCATATCCTGGTCCAAGCCCGTCATCACCACGACGATGAAGGCACCGCTGATGAACTGTTTCCAGAAGTACTGACGGCTGGCGACATCGTCGAAGACGAAGACGCGGCTCATGGGACTCTCGCGAATCACCTGCACGGCGTCGGCAATCCCCCACCCTTCTGCCGACAGCAAGGCACGGATGATCAGTGCCAGCGCCATCAACAGCACCACCGTCTGCAGGCAGTCGGTCCACACGATGGTGCCGATGCCACCCCTACGGGTGTAGAGCCAGATGAGTAGCAGGATGATGAGCGCTGAGAGGCCGAAAGGCAGCCCCAGCGCATCAAAGACCAGATACTGCAGGATGGCGCAGACGAGGTAAAGGCGCACACCCGCTCCCAATAACTTGGAAAGCAGGAAGAAGGAGGCACCGGTGTGGTAGCTCACACGTCCGAAGCGCTGCTTCAGGAAGGTGTAGATGCTGGTGAGTTCTAAGCGGTAATAGACGGGCAGGAGGATGAGCGCCACGAGCGTGTAGCCCACGATGAACCCCATGCACATCTGCAGATAGGTCATCGCCGAGCCCTGTACCATCCCCGGCACACTCACGAAGGTGACGCCGCTCATGCTGGCACCTAACATTCCAAAGGCGACAGCCCACCACGGAGACCGTCGCCCTCCTCGATAGAAGGTATCGTTAGTGGCTTTTCCTGCGGTCCATCGCGAGATAGCGAAGAGGGCTACGAAATAGGCCACGAAGAGTACGCCTACCGACATCGTTTACTCCAGCACTGAGAGGCCGCCGGTGTCTTCGTCGTCATCTTCCTTGACGTCAGCTTCAGGAGCATAGGAAGAGTAGAACGTATCATCATCCGTAGGCTGAACATCGTCAACCTCCTCCTCTTCTTCCTCGCGGTCGTCCTCGCGTTCGTCCTCTTCATCTTCATCGGGTTGCACGCGATTACCATCCGCATCATATTCATTCTCCATCAGGAGGCGAAGCTTGGTAGCAGGAGCCTTCTTCTTCGCAAAGATTGCTTCAATCCAACTGCCTTTGGGCACCTCCAACACTTCAAAGCCATCGGCCACCTTGCGCTCCAAGGTGCCGCCCGCTATGTGCAGGCGGGAGGCAGGTAAGGTGGTGGTGCTGATTTCGAATCCGCTCTCAATGATGTCTTTCATCGAAAGGGGAATGCTCTCCCATCCCCCGCCGAAGTTACGGCTGATAAGTTCCAGCAGAGTAGCTGCCGTGACGTGCTTGATGTTCTCGTAGCTCAAATCCGTGAGCCGTGAGATGTTGCGTTTGCGGATAGCCACAATGCCTTTGTTGAGGTTTGTACGGGGGAATGTGGCCCAGTCGCCATTGGTATATTTGGCACTTTCGCGCTCATCGCTGCTGTCAAAGTGCACAACCTCGTATGCCAGACGGATGATGTTCAGGAGCTTCTCCTCATAAGGCGGGAAACTCTCGTCCTTCATCTCCTTTTCCCATAGATCTACGATCTCGTTGTCGCTGACCGTCCATACATTGGACGCGTTCAAGTCAAGGATAGATTCCAACTGGCTTTCTACTTGTTTACTCATTATAATTTCGTTTTGCGTTTAGTCATTTAATGTTGAAACATCCCCCACGGGGATTATGGGGATTCTTACTCTATGAACTGACGGATGCGCTGTTCCTCTTCGCGGCGACAGATGAGGAGTGCCCCATCCTTTTCAGCCACAATATAGCCATCGAGTCCCTGTATGATAACACGTTTCTCCTGCATGGTATGCACGATGCAGTCATTGGAGTCATGCATCTCCACACGCGGCCCGATGCAGACATTGCCGTTGCCATCCTTCTCGCTCTGATCGTGCAGCGAGCCCCATGTCCCGAGATCGCTCCATCCGAAATCAGAGGGCATCACAAAGATTTCCTCGGCTTTCTCCATGACGGCATAGTCGATAGAGATGCTGGGGCATTTTGGGAACTCGCGATCGATGGTCTCCTGTTCATCGGCTGTGCCATAGACAGGCAGCAGCGGCTCGAAGATCTGTGATATCTCGGGGGCATAGATGCGCAGGGCGTTCACGACGGTCTGCACGCGGAACAGGAAGATGCCGCTGTTCCAGAAGAAGTTCTTACGCTTGATATATTTCTGTGCAACGTCCAGTTCCGGCTTTTCGTGAAAAGAATCCACGCGATACACCTCACGGTTGCGGGCACTGGAAACGCTCAGGTCTGCCTGGATATAGCCATACCCCGTCTCGGGGCGCGTGGGTTTCATGCCGAGTGTCACGATACTGTCTGTCTCTTTCGTGAATTGCAGAGACGAAAGAATCACGCGCTTGAACTCAGCGGGATTCATCACTACATGATCCGAAGGCGACACAACAATATTGGCCTGTGGATTCAAGGCTTTGATGCGCCAGGAAGCATAAGCGATACAGGGCGCAGTATTACGTCGGCAAGGTTCTTTCAGTATATGGCTCTCAGGCACTTCAGGCAGCTGCTCATATACGAGTGCAGCATAACGCACACTGGTGACAATCCACACATTCTCCGCCGGGCATATATCAGCAAAGCGGTCCATGGTCAGTTGGAGTAAAGAGCGTCCACAGCCCAGCACGTCAATGAACTGCTTGGGACAGTCTGCGGTGCTCATGGGCCAGAAGCGGCTACCGATACCGCCGGCCATGATAACGAGATGATTGTCTGACTTCATAACATTACCTTTTAGAAGTTCTTACTTTGAAATGAAAACCTTGCGGCCATCCACGATGTATAGCCCGCTTGTTGCGGGTCGCGCTACACGGCGTCCTGTCAAGTCGTAAATAGCGCGTCGTGCGTCCTTAGCAGGCACACCGTCCTGTGGTATCGTTTCCACGCCGACGGCCAAGTCATACCCCTCGCCGAAATACACCACAACGGTGTTGTCCGCCTGTTCGCAAATGCCATGCAGGTCTTTATACATGAAACCTGCCGGTGTATAGACTGTCGCTGCCGGAATGGACGATGCCGTGAGAGAGTCGTTCTCCTCAAAAGGATAGCAGTTGCCGCTCCAGGTCTTTATCAGCTCCGCTGCCTCATCAGCTTTCGCCACGCAGGTGCCATAATAACGGTTGTTGGCGGCTATGATGGTCATGCGCTGATGCTGAACATCGAGGGTTATCTCATCCAAATATGCTCGTCCAGAAATTGTTGCCAATGTAATGGTAACAACACCAGAACTTGTAGTTGGTGTGAGATTAACAGTACATAATTTCCAATTACTGGTGGGGGTAAACTCTGTTACATCTGCTACGGCACCTGTCACGGCTACGTTAACTTTACCCATATCGGTGCCATACTTCTTAATATAGAATTTCAGAGTCCCAGTGTCTTTCATCACGAGGCTCTTAGACGTCAGCGTGCCTGGTGCATTGTCTGAACCAAGTATGAGACAGCCCCCATTTATGTACGCGTTGGCGGCTCCGCCTGGATAGATATTAGTGAGAGTGGCCCAATCTTTGTTGTCGAGATAACTATTATCATTTAAAAGTGCCACACTACTGTCATCACTATTCGTATAAGTAGTGAGGCTTTCGTATAGCAATCTGTCTGACCCAGTGTTGACATTATTGTTCCTCCACGCAGTTGCATCGTAGTCCACATGTGTCACCATCAGGCCATGTCCGAAACGGCCGACGCCTTCATCCCAACCTACACGCTGACGGTTCTCAATAATGTAATATTCATTGGGATTCTGCGCATTCACGATTTTATAGCCCTTGCCAGTCGTGGCTGTTGGTTCTAACGTAATCCATCCGGCTTCCGTGAGTTCTTCCATCTCCTCCCAGCCCATGAACTCACGCTCGTAGGCCGTCATTGACACCGGTATGTAACTATTTCCTCCGTATTGTCCGTAGTCCATAATACTCCAAATGTCCATACCGAAAGCTTTGTAGTTCGTGTCATAGAAGTCCGGCAGGCCCAAGGCGTGGTTCATCTCATGACATAGCACGCCGATGCCGTCGGGCTTCACACCTACGATATAGCCATTATCATTTGTCAAAGCCATATTCTCAGCACCGCAAAGAGCGGAATAGAAAGTGACACCATTCACCGTTACACCCGACAACTCGCCCCACTTAGGCCACAACGTCGTGCTGGGGCCACCTGTATTTTGACCGCAACCGGCAAACACGAAGAAAACCATGTCCACACGGTTCTTTCCACGGTTATTGAACTGCATCCAATCCAAATCGTACGCCTCCATCGCCTTTGTGATGGCCTCTTTGCAGAATGCTCCGAAATTCTTGTCCTTGTTCTTAGAAGATGAGTCCGCTCCGTAGTCGCTCGTCTTACCACTCAGCGTCACTACGCCTACCACCACAAACTCCGGCGTAAACTGCCCTTTACTCTGGTCGGAGTAATAGTCGCGGATGGCACCATAGCTGCCGTGCCCCTTGTAGTACTGGCCGTTGCGGGTGCCGTTGCAATAGAGGTCGTAGTAAGCACACAATTCCACGTTAGTAGGCTTGACATGGAACACCGAGTCCTGAAAGTTCACAAGGATGACTGGGATACGGGGCGAGCCCTGTGCCGGCAGAGAGGCATCCGCCTGGGAGCCGGAGATGCGCCGGACGGCAGCAGAACGGACCTTGCGCGCTGCTGCACGCATGGTGACTGGTGATTCCGCCTGAAGAACAAAGCCCTCAGCGGTTTCCTGAATAATCCGCCCATCGGCAGTCTCATACCAGGAGGCGTATTCATCGCCATATAATGTGGCAAGGACCTCTGTTCCGTCAGTAAGACGGAGCAGACGTGTGATGCGTTCTGCAGGCGTTGCCCACAGACCCGCGGTCATGCATAGAAGCAGGAAAAGAAAGCTTGTTGTTCTCATATACGCGTATAAGGGTGGGCAAAGGTACGCTTTTTTGCGTGCGTGCGCAAGGAAAAGGATTGAAAAAAGTATTTTTGAGGCGTGAAAACACATTTTCAACATGTATCTCTTGCTCTGCTTACACCTTTTCCGTACCTTTGACACACAATTTAATTGCTCACCTTTCACCCTTCATTTTTCATTTTTCACTTTTAACTTTTCACTCCATCCCCTCCAATGCTCGTCTATCCCAACGCCAAAATCAACCTCGGCTTGCACGTCACTGCTCGTCGCCCCGACGGTTATCACGATCTGGAAACCGTCTTCTACCCCATCCCTTTGATGGATGCCCTTGAAGCCACCGAGTCACACAGCGGCGGCAGCTTCCGTCAGACGGGCAATACCCTTGACTGTGCTCCCGACGACAACCTCGTCATGCGCGCCCTAAAAGCTGTTGAAGCGAAACATCAATTTCCGCCACTTGATATACACATCTTCAAGCATATACCATCTGGTGCAGGACTCGGCGGTGGCAGCAGCGATGCCGCCTTTATGGTGCGTCTTTTGAACGAACAATTCCAACTTGGCATGAGTACAGTCGAGATGCGTGATTTAGTAAAACCTCTCGGTGCCGACTGCGCCTTTTTCATCGAGAACAGTCCCATGCTGGCAACCGGTATCGGCGACCATCTGACACCCATCAGTGTGAATCTCTCCGGCTGGGTTCTCATCGTGGTGAAACCTGACATCCATGTTTCCACGCGCGAAGCCTATGCCGGCATTACGCCTAAGCAGCCTGAGCGTCCGCTGACGGACATCCTCTCCCTCCCCGTAGAACAGTGGCAAGGCCGTCTCGTCAATGACTTCGAGCCCCATATCTTCGCCCTCCACCCCGAGATTGCCGCCATTCGTGACCGTCTCCTCGACCTCGGTGCCACTTATGCCGCCATGAGCGGCAGCGGCTCCGCCGTCTTCGGCCTCCTCCACGCCCCCATCGAGCACGCCGAGGAGAAATTTGCTGACTGTTTCGTACGCCAGCGCCAGCTGTAATTGAATTCAGAATACAGAAAGGGTGCACATGTGCACCCTTTCTGCTTTTAATATAAGAATGTGGGGAATTACTTCAGCGCCACCTTCTTGCCGTTCAAGAGCTTTCTTTGCTCCGGCCCGCATCTTCTTCACGGGAGCGTTCTGTACAGGGACCTGCACGGTGCCCTTGGGCGCAGGTCGTGGAGCCCTCACCATCTTCTTGGGGACCTGTTTAAAGGCTCTTGCAGTCTTGGCGCCCAATGGGCTCACCATCTGCTGACGGTTCTTCAGATCCGCCGGCTGTGCCCAAGCGATTAAAGCCATGAGGACTGCCATCAAAGTAAGAGTAAATTTCTTCATTTGCGTTACATTTTATAGTTAATAGTGTGTGTGTTACCTTGCAAAGGTACACTAAATCGGCAAAACAACAAAAAGCTATCCTATTATATTCCCTCTTACCCTTCATTTTTCACTTTTTATTCTTCATCATTCATTCTTCCCTTTTCACTTTTCATTTTTCATTCTTCATTAAATAGGCTGTCCCCCAACTCACGTCGGAGGACAGTCACAACACAAACACAAAATAAAACACGACAATGTGTAGAGCAGATACTACCCCAAGTCAGTGAAGGGAAATAGTGGTGTTGAGAGAGGCTCGGAACGATGCTCACGCGCAGTACTCTGCCAACTGCTCAACGGGGTAGTCTGATACACGAACTATATGGTATGTCACATGATGCCGCGTTCACGGAGGGCACACTGCCACTTCCATGCACTGGCAAGCACATCTTCCAGAGGGGTGTCGGCCTTCCAGCCCAGCACCTTGTTGGCTTTGTCAACGTTGCCCCAAACCTTCTCGATATCGCCAGCACGACGGCCTACGATCTGGTAGTTGAGCTTCACGCCGGTAGCTTTCTCGAAACCGTTGATGAGCTCGAGCACGCTAGTGCCCTTACCTGTACCGATGTTATAGACCTCCACGGGCTCGTCGGTCTTATCCTCCATGATACGCGTCATAGCGCACACATGGGCCTTGGCAAGATCCACAACATAGATGTAGTCACGGATGCAGGAGCCGTCGGGCGTATCGTAGTCATCACCGAACACGCTGAGCTTCTCGCGGATGCCGATAGCGGTCTGTGTGAGATACGGGATCAGGTTCTGAGGCACGCCATTGGGCATCTCGCCGATGATGGCTGTGGGATGCGAACCGATGGGGTTGAAGTAGCGGAGCAGGATAGCCTTGATGGGCGAGCCGCTGGCCACGGTGTCCTGAATAATCTCCTCGTTGATCTGCTTCGTGTTGCCATAGGGGCTTTCAGCCTTCTTGATGGGCGTCTCCTCGGTAGCGGGAAGCTGGTCGGGCTGGCCATAGACGGTGCAGCTGCTGGAGAAGATAATGCCTTTCACGTTGTACTTAGGCATCAGCTCCAGGAGGTTAATCAGCGAAACGATATTGTTACGATAGTAGAGCAACGGTTTCTCAACGCTCTCGCCGACGGCTTTGCTGGCAGCGAAGTGGATGATACCGCTGATCTTGGGGTATTTCTTGAAGACGGCCTCCGTGGCATCGAAGTCACGGAGATCTACCTTCTCGAAAGCAGGACGGATGCCGGTGATCTTCTCGATGCCGTCGATGACGTCTTCGCGGGAGTTGGAGAGGTTATCAACGATGACGACGTCGTAGCCGGCGTTCTGCAGTTCTACTGTGGTATGTGAGCCGATAAAGCCAGTACCACCAGTGACGAGAATGGTTTCTTTCATTATACTTTGTGTTTTAGGGTTGCTAATGTCGGTTTTTCTTGATTAGCGGCGGCAAAGATAGCCTATTTTGTGATAGGTACAAAATTTTAGCAGTCTTTTTTTGCCGAAAAGCCGCATTTTTATATTTCGAGCGGTTCTTATGACGTCAAGAATACACTCTTTCCTTAACCGAAGTAACGCTTATAGAGACCCTCAAAGCCCTTGCCGTGGCGAGCCTCATCCTTGGCCATCTCGTGGACGGTGTCGTGGATAGCGTCATAGTTGAGAGCCTTGGCCTTCTTGGCAATATCCATCTTGCCTGCGCAAGCGCCAGCCTCAGCTTCCATGCGCTTCTTCAGGTTGGTCTTGGTGTCCCAAACCATCTCGCCGATGAGCTCAGCGAAGCGGCTGGCGTGGTCTGCCTCCTCGAAAGCGTAGCGGCGGAAAGCCTCAGCAATCTCGGGATAGCCCTCGCGGTCGGCCTGACGTGCCATAGCCAAATACTGACCTACTTCGGAGCATTCGCCCTCGAAGTGAGACTTCAAGCCTTCCCAGATTTCAGGATCGCAACCCTTGGCAACGCCAATCTCATGTTCGGTGACGAACTCCAGGCCATCGCTGACCAGCTCCTTGAACTTGCTGGCGGGGGCTTTACACTGGGGGCAACGCTCGGGGGCTTCAGCACCTTCGTGGATATAACCGCAAACGGTGCAAACAAATTTCTTGATCATTGTTTCAAAAAAATTAAAGTGAGTAATAAGTTAGAATAAAGTATTGTCTGTGAGTGCAAAGATAATCGAAATTTCATGTTTCATCCAAATTTATAGCAAGAAAACTTCTCTTTTGCTACGAAAACGGCCCTTTGAGGTATATGCTCTCAACATTTTTTCGTACCTTTGCCGCCTGAATACGTATTAACACATCGTTTGTCACCATGAACTACGGTTTCATAAAAATAGCAGCCGCCGTGCCCGAGGTGCAGGTGGCCAATCCCAAATTCAACCTCCAGAGTATCGAGAACCTCGTCATCCAGGCCGAGGGCCGTGGTGTGGAAATCATCACCTTTCCGGAACTCTGCATCACGGGCTATTCCTGTGGCGACCTCTTCTCGCAGCAGTTGTTGCTGGACGAGGCTGAGATGGCGCTTATCCAACTGATGAACTTCACCCGCTCGCTGGACATCATCGCCATCGTCGGCACCCCCGTGCCCTACAAAGGAGCACTCCTGAACTGCGCCGCCGTCATCCAGAAGGGCAAGATCCTGGGCATCGTCCCCAAGACCTACCTGCCCAACTACAATGAGTTCTACGAGCAGCGATGGTTCGTCAGCGGCAACGACATCAACCCCGACGCCAGCGTATGGCTCTGCGGCCAGCAGGTGACCATCAGCTCCCGTATACTCTTCCACACCAGCAACTGCACCTTCGGCATCGAACTCTGCGAGGACCTGTGGGCTCCCATTCCTCCCAGCAGCTTCCTGACGATGCAGGGCGCAGAGATCATCTTCAACCTCAGCGCCAGCAACGATGTCGTCGGCAAGCAGGACTACCTCCAGCGTCTCCTGCGTCAGCAGAGTGCCCGCACACTCAGCGGCTACGTCTATGCCTCTGCCGGCTTCGGCGAGAGCACACAGGACGTCGTCTATAGCAGCAAGGCATACATCTATGAGAACGGCACGCTCCTGGCTCAGGGCACCCGCCACAGTCTTCAGGCACAGATGCTCGTCAGTGAGATCGATGTAGAGCGCCTGCGCACCGAGCGTCGCCGCAACACCACCTTCTCTGCCTGTGCCGCGGACAACACCTCCGCACAGCACACCTCGTTCGTGCATATCGACACAACGCTCCTAGCGCCGCGCGACTTCGACCTTACACGCCCTGTGAATGCACATCCCTTTGTGCCCACGGGTGCCGACCTCGACGACCGCTGTCAGGAAGTGATTGCCATCCAGACGGATGGTCTCGTGCGGCGCCTCCACCACATCGGCGCCACGAAGGCCGTCGTCGGCATCTCCGGAGGTCTCGACTCCACGCTGGCGCTGCTTGTCACCGTGCGTGCCTTCGACCGCCTGGGGCTCGACCGCAGCGGCATCATCGGCATCACGATGCCAGGCTTCGGCACCACTGACCGCACCCACGACAACGCCGTGAAGCTGATGCAAACATTGGGCGTCACACAGCGCGAGATCAACATCTCGCAGGCCGTGATGCAGCACTTCCAAGATATCGGCCAAGACCCAGCCGTCCATGATGTCACCTATGAAAATTCGCAGGCACGCGAACGCACGCAAATCCTCATGGATGTCGCCAACAAAGAAAACGGCCTCGTCATCGGCACGGGCGACCTCTCGGAATTGGCACTCGGATGGTGCACATACAACGGCGACCACATGTCCATGTACGGCGTCAATGCAGGAGTTCCCAAGACGCTCGTGCAGCACCTCGTCAGATGGATGGCCGCCCACGACGCTACTGCCAAGGACGTGCTCCTCGACATCGTCGATACACCCATCAGCCCCGAGCTGCTGCCTGCCGACGACAAAGGCGACATCGCACAGAAGACCGAAGACCTCGTGGGCCCCTACGAACTACATGATTTCTTCCTTTACTACGCCCTGCGCTTCGGTTTCCGACCCGCCAAGGTATTGTATCTGGCACAGGCCGCCTTCGGCAGTGCCTATCCCACCAATATCCTCAAGCATTGGCTCACCAACTTCTACCGTCGCTTCTTCGGGCACCAGTTCAAGCGTTCCTGTATGCCCGACGGTCCCAAGGTGGGTTCTATCAGCCTCTCGCCGCGCGGCGACTGGCGTATGCCCTCCGATGCCTGTCGTGATGCGTGGTTGGCAGAGTGCGAGGCGCTATAACAGCGCGCTATAACAACGCCCTCACCGCAGGGCGCCAATCCCCGTTTTTCTCCACCAGGAGTGTCTGGATGCCAAGGTCGCTGGCCGCAGCGATGTTGGCAGGACTGTCGTCGAGGAACAGCGTCTCCTCGGGCGCGATGCCGGCATCGTCGAGCATATACTGGAAGATGGCCGGGTCTGGCTTCATGATGCCCACCTCAAACGAGCAGTAGCACTTCTCCAGATAGTCGCTCAGCGGGCGCCCACTCTTGCTGAACTGCGCGCTCTCAGCCCACGACTGCACGAAGGGGTTGGTGTTCGACAGCAGGAACGTGCGATAGCCACGGGCACACAGCTCGTCGAGCATCGACAGCTTCTCCTCATCGACAGGGGCACCGATATATCCCATCCAGGCACTCATCACCTCGTCGTGCGTCAGCGAACGGCTGCACATCTTACCCAGCTCCTCGCGGAACGCATCAGGGGTGATGCGGCCACACTCCAGCAACTCGAAGACGCCACGCTGGTGATAGCGGTCCAGGCGTTGCTCAGCATCCGCCAGACCTATCTTCTTAAACGTCTCGATGGCGCCCTCGTAATCCAAGTCGAAGAGTACCCCTCCAAAATCAAAAGCAATATTCTTAATCATAACCTTAAACTTTACTTTCGGCCGTCTTAATTCCCATCGGGTTTCTCAGCCTCGAAGAAGGGGGAGTCATTCCAATGGAACGTGGAGAGGGCATCGGGATGAGACGGATTGAAGGGAGCTGAGGCGGGATAGCGCTCCAGATACTCGGGGCGCAGGGCACTCAAGAAGGGGAGGTTGAGCTGACGAGCGCCCTCGATGACACACTTGGCAAGCTCGTAGGCACCATAGGGATTGAAATGGGTGTTGTCCTTGAAATCCGCTGTCTGCCCAGGGTAGCTGCCTGCGGGGTAATGCACGAAGGCACACTTGCTCTGCTCCTCGCCCAGCGCCTCGTAGAAATCGCGCGTCATGCGATGGAGGTCAATGACGGGAACTTGCTCGCGTTCTGCTACCCACTCCATCGCTGCAGGATAGTCGGCGTGGGTTTCCTGGATGCGGCCGTCCTTGAAGGAGCGGCGCTGCGTGGGTGTCACGAAGATGGGCGTTGCCCCTCGCGCGCGCGTTTCATCTATAAAGGTCTTCAGCGCTGTGGCGAAGTTATAGTAGGCGCCCATGCCTGGGCCACGCTGCTTTTGGTCATTGTGTCCGAACTCAGCAATGAGGTAGTCGCCCGCCTTCATCATCGACAGCGCCTTGGCCAGGCGGTTGGCAGCGATGAAGGTGCTGGCTGTCTCGCCACTCTCAGCGAAATTGGCGATGGCCACCCCCGGCCCGAACCAGCGCGTAATCATTTGGCCCCATGACGCCCAAGGCTCGGAGTCCTGATCCACAACGGTGCTGTTGCCGCAGAGGAAAACCGTTGGCACGCTATCGTCGCGCTCGATATGGATGGCAGCACAGGCGGGCGCGTCGCCGTTGATCTCTATGGTCAGACGGTCGTCGAAGTTGAGTTTCGTGAGCTCACGCTTCTTCAAGCGCATTGAACGTTGTGCATCGATCTGCGGGGAATGCTTGTGCACGATGAACTCCACGTCGCACAGCTCACCCTTCTTCGTTGCCAAGTTCTCTACGAAGAGGCGACGGCTCTCAGCACGTACGGTGGTGACGGCAGCCTGACGGCGCGAGCCCAGCGTCACACGTACGCGATAGTTGCCATCGGGCACACGCACGCTGAAATAGAAAGGTGTCTGACGGTCGAGGCGCTCCGGCGAGGCAATGAAGTCGAAGCCGTAGTCACGGTCGGCAGCATAGCGGTCGGCAGGCGTTACCTGAATGGCTGTGCTGTTCTTCGCCACCTTAGCGAAGGCGAAATCCCAAGACTGCGCTAAAGCGAATGAAGAATGAAAAATGAAGAATGAAGAAATAAGAATTTTTACTTCCTTTTTAACTTCCATTTTAACTTCTTATTTTATGCCCAAGACTATTACTTGCGGATGAGTTTACGGGTCCGGAAGGTGCCGTCGGGCATGCGGGTCTGCTGAATCAGGACGCCCTTGGCGTTGGCATCAACACGTTGTCCACTGAGGTTGTAGTAGATAACAACGGCGTTGGCGGATGCCCTGTCGATATTAGTCAGGCCATCGGAGCCATACTTATAGAGCACCAGCTTGTCCCAATAGGCATAGACACCACTAATGTTGGAGGTGTTATTGTTCTCGATGATACCCAGTGAGGCATCCAATGTCAGCGTCTGGTTCTCGCTGTCGTAGGCAAAGACGATAGCCTGTAGGGGATCGCTGGCGGAGGAGGCCGTCTGCGACTGTGCACTCATGTAGGATTCGTGACCGATGAACTGAGCCGCAGGAAAGGAGACTGTGACGCCATTGAGCTCTCCCTTGATCCAGGCGTTGGGTTTATCGAGGGAGAGGCCCTGGATATAGATGTCGCTGCCTTCGATGCCCACCATGATGGGATGTGTGAAGTCCGCTGTGTGGTCGTGGAACATCTCCGTCACATCGGTGGCCTCGCTATTATCCAGAATCATATAAATGCTCTTGTTGTCCTCAGCGTCGATCTTCCAGGGCTCGCTGGTCTCAGGTCCTACGACCAGCTGCGATGCCTCCTCGATCTTGACGCTCCAGGGGTTGGAATCGGCGGACTCGCCCTGCTCATAAACGGCAGAGACATGATAGACATTGCGGAAGTCATCGTTGTCAACCTCTACACCCAGGACATCGGCACCGACTTCCTGCAGGAGCTGACCGTTCAGATAGATGCGATAGGCGGTAGGGGTCATCGCCGCGATGTTGAACTCGATATCGTCGATCAACAGCACGAAGCTGTCGTCGGCCTTGGTGTTGCGGTGGAGGGCAAAATGCTTGGCACCAGCAGGTAGCGTGGCGGTATATTTCGTCCAGTCCTTGTCGTTGACGGTGAAGGTGGCCACAGCGACCTGGAAGGTGGTGCCGTCCTGCAGGAGTGAGCCGATGTTAGCCACGTCGATATCCTGCGTGGTGTAGAGCACTTCCATCGTCTCATTGAACTGCATCTCTGTCTCGTAGCCGGTAGCTTCGGTGCCGCGGTAGCCCTTCGCCCAGAAGCTGATGGTCTGTGCCTCACCGCTGAGACGGGGTGACACCATGTAGTCATCGCAGTCCACATAGGCCTTGAGAATCGGATCGGCGCCATAGAAGCCTGCGAAGTACTGGTTGCCGCTGTGCGCCAAGAACTTCTCGCCACCGACCATGACATCGGGGCTGAGGCCTGCACGATAAGGATTCATGACGATGAAGGCCTTGGGAACATTCCAGTTGGGGAAGTCCACGGTAGAATTCCAGTTGGAGAACTTCTGCGTGTAGGCTTCGTCGCCATCGAACATGGTCCAATCGTTCAAGCCATTGTAGGTGAAGGGCATAAAGCCTTCAGCACCTTCCAGCACATGGCCGTCAGGGTTGCTCCATGTGAGCACCACCTTGTCGCCTTTATCCTCGCCGCTGAGGACGGGGTTGGGCAGAGTCTTGCCAGTCAGGACATAGATGTACTGGCTCTGCGTCTTGTTGTTGTCCTGCAACTCGTCCTCCGCATACACAGCCTCGGCAGTGATTTCGAGGATGCCACCCTTGGTGGGAGCCGTGAAGTCGAAAGTGAGGTCGAGGCTCTTGCCAGCGTCGAGGTCCTCAGTATAGATGTCTTCGTTGCCGTTATAGCCGTTGACATCGATGACACCAGTCTCCACGTTGTTGACATAGAGCTTGACGGCGTATTTAGTGCCACGCACTTTTATCTTACCTATATTCTTGACATTGACCGTCACCTTTCCGCTCTCGCCAGGCAACATCTGTGAGGGAGCGGACTTGACGAGAATGCGGAGGTTCTTATCGTACTTCACGATAGAACCATCGACATAGATGCCGGTATATTGCACGCCGCGATGACCATCTAAGATCTGGTTCTTATATACGTAAATATGGGAGAAGTCTATCACCTCCTCTGCGTGAGCGAGGCCGAAGATATTGTCGAAGGTAATCTTATAGAGACCGGTGTCACGACCGCCATCGGCAATGCTCATCGAAGTGTTCGTGCCACTGGTGTCAGCGCTGTTCTTGCCGTTGTTGAGGTAGCCGACCCAGTACATCGTATTGGTGGCAAAGTCGAAGGCCGCAGACATCATACGGCTCTGGCTGGTGAAGCCCATCTCACCCAATTTGGTGAGGTAGCCGTCCACCTTGCTGACATGGTAGATGTTACCGCTCTTGTCGGTTCCGAAGAGCTCGCCGCTTGCATTGATAGCCAGTGTGCGCAACTCGCCCGTGATGGGCATCGCCTCGCGCGAGATATAGGTGATCTTGAAGGTCTCCATGTCCAGGATACCCAGCTTATATCCAGAAATACCGTCGCCGTTGCTGATATTGAACACGCCATAGACGATGTCGTTGAGCTGATCGTAGGCGAAATCGGTGGGCTGGTTGTAGATTTTACCTACGTTCTCGTACTTGACGTTGATGTAGTTGCCTGCGTCATCTACATCCCATGTCCATTTACGCACGAGAATCTCATATTCCTCGCTGCCGTATTCGCCATCAATGTTCGACGAGGCATCGACTTCGTGACCGAAGAAGGAGTAGTACTCGTTGCCACCGACATAGAAGCCGCCGCAGTTGCTGTAGAGAACGTAGTCGCGGATGAGGAAGTCGGGCTCCTCGGGTAAGGTGCTGCGCTGTCCTACGGTAAACGTGCCCAGTCCGAAGTTATACTTGCCACCTTCGGAAGGCGTACCCGTCCAAGTGCCATCTTCGTTCTGTACCCAGTCGATGGTAGCACCGCCACCAGGACCTTGCTGGAACCAGCCAATGTTGCTGGAATGGATGTCTTTGCCGTAGTAGTACCAGTCGATGATGCTACCGTTGATTTTCACAGGCTCTTGCGCTTGTGAAGCGACAGGCAGCGCCAGCGTTGCTGCTAGCAGGCCTGCAGAGAGATGAAAGAATTTCATTGTGTATATAAATTATTTTATAATGATCTTTTTGCCTTTGACAATGTAGAGTTGCCCTTTGTGCGGATGCAGTACACGCACGCCATCGATGGTATATATCTGAGCGTTCAGCTCACGCTGAAGCATGAGGTTGTGGATTCCTACGGGAATAAAGACGAGATCGAGCGGCTCTGTCAGGTCATTGATATCCTGAGCCTCGATGAGGGTCTGGCCGTCCAACTCCACGGTGATAGTATATAGGAGGTTGGTCTGGAAGATATCCATGCTGAAGGAGCCATCTTCGGCAGTCGTTATGGTGTAGAATACTTTGGTGCCATCGCTCTTGGTAGCCTGCACGATGATAGCAGCATCAGCGACTGGCTGCTCGAAATAATCCTTCAGTGTACCCATCAGCGTAACTGCCTCGCCGCTCTCAGCCTCGATGGTGAAGTCCTGCTCGGTAGTCTTGAGGATGTAGTCGGTTTCTGGGATGCTCAACTCAATGTAAGCCTTGACGGCAGCATCCGTAGCGATATGCGGTGTGAAGGACAAGGTGAAGTAGCCGGTGGCATTGGCCGCTATGGTCTTGGTGTCGGTAGCAACGACCTGTCCGTCAATATAGAGCGAAGCTGTGACTTGTTCGGTCTTACCCAGCAGCTCCTGCACATTGACAGTGGCTTCTACTTTGTTGTTGACCGTTGCGGTAGCAGGGATGTTAACTTTCTTGACAATCATGTCGTGATCCACCACAGCCTTCTTCCAACCGATGAAGTTATCCAGATAGATGTACTTGCCACTGAAACGCACGTAGTAGTTGCCAGCCACCAGGAGTTTGAAGGTCTTCTCACCTACGGTGCCGGTGATGTTGACGGGATTCCAGCTCATACGGTCAGAAGATACCTCGACCGTCAACGGGTTATTATCGTCGTTCCGCACGACCTCGAAGGTGAGCAGTTCCTTGGCGGCAGCTGTCAGCAAGGGCGTCGTCAGCGTACTAGTCTCATTGTAGCAGTAAACAGCGTTGTCGTAGGATACTCTCCAGTTGCCGTTCTCGTTAAGCCATCCGGCAGGGATATTGTCGTCGTCGAAGTTCTCTACCCATGTACCCTCGGCAATGGTGCGACCGCTGACGGCCAGCGTGAAGTCGGTAGCGGTGTTGGCATCAATCTGATAGTTGATGACCAACTCTCCCTGTTTCTTACCGATGACGGTCGTAGAGGTGAGAGTGATATCGAGCGTAGCGTCAACAGCGATGACACGGTTTTCGTCCGTCAGCTCAGGAGTGATGGTGAAGCCCTCCGGAGCCACGATGCTGATCAACGTCAAAGGAGCGTTACCCTCGTTTCTAATGGTATAGGTCTTGTTCACCTGCTCGGTGCTGATGCCGAAGTTAACAGCGGTATTGTTCCCGAGAGCCGTTTCACCCTCATAAAGTGAAAACTTGGGAGCTGCCGCGATGATAGGGATGGTGACGGTTGCCTCGGTGGTGAACTTCAGCTCTCCAATATAGGCCTCCACTGTGAAGACCTTATCGCCGCCTTCGCCAGCAGGGATGTCCGGTGCAAGGACGGTGACCTCGACAGAACCATCGGGCTGCACAATGGCATCCGGAACGGCTACGCCCACCTCAGTACCCCCGAGTAACACCTTGACGGCGATGTTCTCTGCTGCCGTACCCGTGTTCTTCACATTGACGGTGAAGGCAGCGCTGAATTTGTTCTCTGTGTTGGCCGTGATGTCCTCCGGCTCGTCCTCTTCCATCTGACGACTGAAGGACGTGATCTGCAAGGCGTGGATATGAGCCACCTTGACAGAGGTCCCCTCTGTCTGTTCAGTTAGGCCGGAAGCGGTTGTCACGCGGATATATGACTCGTAGGCTCCTTCTGCATCGGGAACAGTACCCGTCAGGCTGATGGTTTCTGTAGTGCCACGAGCAACAGAGATCGTCTCAGACTTAATGATTTGTCCGCCGAAGCACAGCGAGGCTGTCACTTCTTCATCATCTCGCAAGCTGACCACATCGATGGTCGCTATGATGTCACTGCCAGGAACAAGGTCGCTGGCAGGGACATTGCTGCCCACTACATAAATATCATGCTCGGGAGCCTCTGTCGTGTGCCAACCGATGAGGTTGTCGATGCAGGCCCATGTGCCCGTAAATTTCAGATAGTAAGTGCCGGCAGGGATGTGTTCGATGGTGAAGGACTGATAGTCCGCCGTCAGCGCATCGCCGATGGACGTGGCTGCTGTCCACTGCTTACGGTCGGCAGAGTAGCTGATGGTCAAGGCTTTGTTCCACTGTGAGTACTGCTTGGCATCGAAGGTCAGCGTCTCGCCCTCCTTCACCTCTAACAGCTCGGTGATCAAGTCGCTGGCGGCACCTGCCACACGGGCCTGCCCATCAGCGACAGTCCAGCCGCCATTGTACCAGCCTTCAGGCGTGGCGTCTGCGGCGAAGTCCTGCGCAAAGGCTGTAGCGTCAAGGGCTGTACCCGTGACATTCAGCACAATCTCCACAGGAGCGGTGGTGATGATGACCTTACCTGTCTTGTCGCCATAGGGCGCTTCACACTTCAAGGTCGCTGTCATCTCCAACTGGTCCCCTACAGCAATCGAGCCCTCGGTAGCATCTACCGTCACATCACCCTCTACATCAATCCTATAATCCATGGGGGAAGTTCCCACGTTCTTCAGGACATAGGAGATGGTCTGGTCGGTGGTGAAGCGGCCGAAAGCGTGCGTATCGTTGTTGGCGATGGCCACACCCGCCTTCGAGAGTTCTATCATCGGAGCGGTTGTCGGAACACCACCATAGACATTCGTGAGCGTTGCCGTCTTGACGTTGAAGACCACCCACGTCGTCACTTCTTCGGTGTTATCGAACGAGAGAGTCAGACCCTTATGGTCGCCGTAGGACAAGTCGTAGTCATCCTTGGTGTTCCACGTCATCCCGCCATCGGTGGTATAGCTGACTGAGAAAGATGCACCATTGAGCGCCTTGACATCAAACGTCAGCACCTCGCCAGCCGCAATCGTAAGTGCCGGGGTGCTGAACTTATAGCTCTCTACTGCCGGCGTTGCTACATAGTACTTGGCAGCATCGCGGGTCGTTCCCGTCAGGTTGATAACGATAGCGTCCTGCGCATCGGCAGAGATCGTCAGCACATCGCTATGAGTGCCCAGTTTCGCCACATCATACTTCTGCGTAATGACGATGGTGGCGCTCTCGCCAGGAGCCAGCGAGGTCTTGTCGTCCTCGATGGCTACGGCGTAGTCGGAGCCTGTAGTGAGCACAGCCTTCAGACCTGTCAGCTCGGTGTTGCCGTCGTTGGTGACGGTGAAGGTCTTCTGTGCTTCTGCAGCCAGATTTCCGAAGTCGTAATCGACAGCGTCGGTAGTCATATTAGCCATCTCTACGGCAGAGAAACCGTAGATGCGACGGATGCTGACATACTTACCGTTGAAGCGGATCATGCGGGTGCCTGCCGGGATGTCTGAGATCTCGAAGACTTGATAGTTGCCTGTCACAGGTATCACGACGGGCTCCGTCCACATCTCGGTCATCACGCCTTCCACGTCCTCTTCATAGCTGGAGCTATAGGTCAGCGAGCCTGTATAGTAGTTGTACTTAGCCTCTACATAGAGCTTCTCGCCTTCTGCAACCACCAGCTTGTAGGTCTGAAGGTCGGAAGCAGAATAGTCACCGGCCTTGGCTGCACCGTCGGCGATGGTCCAGCTGCCTGTCTGCCACTTCGCAGGGAACTTAGCGTCCTCGGCGGCGAAGTTGACATAGTTCTTGGCACCATAGACGAAACCGGTGAGGTCGATGTCATAGTTACCACCATTGGTGAGGAGCGTGAAGCGCTCGTTGTAGCGCCCTTCGACATTCGTCATGGTGATGGTCACCTTCAGAACAGCTGCAGGTGCAACTGTCAACGCGTTGTCCTCTGTGGCGACCGTGAAGCCATTGAGTGCAGCGAAGTTGCTGTTGTCAATAGTGAGGGTACTGGTGGTGGTACCTGTGTTCTTAATATATAAAATGTGTGTGCGCGCGGAAGCCTCAGCGTCAACGTTCTGAAAACCAAAGTCGTGGTTTGTAGCCCCTACGATGGTGGCAGCGGCATCAGCAAATACACTCAGACGAGCGATAGCGGGTTCCGTTCCCTTGTGGAAACCTACGAAGTCATCGAGCAACAGATTCTCTGTATTGAAGCGGAAACGGTAAGTTCCAGGTTCAAGATTCTCAACAGTATATGTCTGATAGTCTGTTCTGCTGATTTCTGCGAGCCCTGTATATTGTACGTAAGCGGCACCATCCTTGGAATAATATAGGATCAGGTCCGTGCCATAAGAAGAAGCTTTCGCCTTAAAGGTCATGCTCTCTCCTTCGGCGACAGCGAGATAGGGCGTATAGAGATAACTGCCTGTTGCATAAGTTCCTTTTAACACGCCATCCACGATTGTCCATCCGCTGGTGGCTTCCCAGCCAGCAGGCAGCTCAGGATCGTCGAAGTGCTCTATCCACTCATCCGTATAAGTTCCTGTCAGCGTGATCGTCTGGCTGAGGTCGCCGTCTGCCGTCACCTGGAGGGCACCAGTATAATCATTCTTGGCGTTGGCGTTGAAAGTGACGGTAACATCCACATATTCCTTCGGCGAGAGTGTGGTCTTCGTGAGGTCGCCCACTGTGAACACACCTGCTTCGTCGCTCGCCTTGACAACAGCCAGATTCGTCAGTTCTGCTTCACCATTGTTGGTGATGCGGATGGCCTTCAGAGCCGCTGCATTGTTCTTTCCGAAAGCGAGAACATTGTCCAACACATCGCCGCCAAGGGTCAGGGGAAACATCAAGGTTGTGAAATGGATGGTGGTCCAATCACTCCCGCCCTCACCATAGATAGCCTTTACACGCACATCGTATGAGGTGAGATCTTCCAATCCTGTTAAAGAGAAGCTCAACGTGGAAACATCCAAACCATGGACCTCTGTCCAGATATCATCAGCCGATCTCTTATACTCGAGGTCCCAAGCCGTCTCGCTGCCATCGGTACTTTCTACAGCCCATTGAATCAAGGCGGACTGATAAGTGATGGCAGCAGCTTCGACAGAAGCGGGGGCTTGGTAGGGATTCTCCACACCTGGCGTGTAAGTGAACTTATCCATTCGACCATTGAGCACGATGGCCAGCCGCTTATTGGTCACGCCAGAGAAGGACACCTTTGTCCAACTCGTGGGTTTGCTTGTGTTGGAAGCAATCGCAGGTGTTACGACCTTCCCATTGTCAACCACATAAACATATACCGCACCGTTGCTACTATTCCTTCTTCTGAATTGGAAGCTACCACTTCCGTTGACCACCGGGGTGAGGATATACTTGGTTGTACCAGATGACACATTACCCCACACGCCACGAGGAATGGGTTTGGAATAGAAATCGGATTCTGTTTCGAGATAATAGTCTGAGGCTGTAGCTTCTGCGCTCAAGGACCATCCTTCGGGCCAGTCGTCACTAGAAAATTCTTCCGTCATTTCCTGCGCCCTTGCGGAGCTTACTCCTGCTACACTTATAATCAGCGCAAGCAGGAAGGTGAGGATCCCATTGCGACTTTGCATAAAATACATCATCTTGAATGTATGGTTATTGTAGTTATTGCCTGGTTCGTGCATAAAAAGCGTGCAAAGTTACTGTAAATTATCCACTTTATAACCATAAAAACAAGAACGAAGCATCTAGATTTACGTTTTTTAACAAAACAGAAAAGCTATTCCGATTATTATTTGGTCATTCAACAATTTATCTGTACCTTTGGCCCCGCAAAACTGAATCATCACATAGAAATGACCATTTCACCAATGCTCTCCTCCCTGAAAAAGAGTTGGCTTGCCATACTCGTCCTGTCCCTGTTCCCCATGGTGCTGACGGCCCAGAACGAACCCACATCGCAGAAGTTATCACCTTATCTGAGAAGTCTGGCGCGGATGGAACGCGAGCAGGGCATTCGCCGTGCTCCTGCACAGCAAGCACCAGCCATAGAGCTTCTGGCGAAGCTCACCTCAGGAACTGATGAGGATGCACTGGCGGAAGAATATCATTTTGAGGTGCTCAATCGCATCGGCGATGTGCTCATCCTGCGGATGCCCTTGGCAAATGTGGTGACGATGGCACAGGACGAACAAGTGGAGCGTCTTGAAGCAGAGCGGATGCCACGTCCTATGCTCGACCGTGTGCCTGCTCAGATTGGTGCTGACAAGGTGGTGCAGGGTGCCGGCCAATTGCCACAGGCTTACACGGGTAAAGGCGTGGTCGTAGGCGTCGTTGACGCCGGCTTCGACTATATCAACCCCTTCTTTGATGCCAATCCAAACGCCCGTGCTGAGGGAGGCGCAGCTGTAGCGACATCTCGCGTGGTATGGGCCAGCGACTACGTCAGCGGCAAAACCTACACGACGAAAGCACAAATCCTGAATGCGATGCACAGCAGTGATGCTGCTACCATCACACACGGCACCCATGTGGCTGGCATTGCTGCCGGCAGCCGTGTGCAGGACAGCGACTGGGAGACTCCCACCGTCTATCAGGGTATCGCCTCCGAAGCAGATATCGCGATGGGCGCTGTCGATTCAGAAATCACTTCGGGGGGCCTCTCCTCGGCAACCTCCCTACAGGCTTTCGCCGACATCTTCGACTTTGCCGAATCGCAGGGGAAACCGTGTGTCATCAATTACAGCATGGGCGATGCCATGTCCTTCGCAAACAGCCGCCTGCTGGAGGAGGAGGCGATTCGCACACTCCTCAGCAAACCTGGAAGGGCTTTGGTGGTGGCTGCAGGCAACGCAGGCGGCACATCGCGTATTGCACATAAAGCCGCCGAGATGGAAGAGGGTGGCGCCGGCATCAGCTTCAACGACTGGGAACAATATGGAACCTACCTCGGCTTTGAGCTGAAGGTGAAGCCCGGCCAAAGCATCACACTGCGTTACACCAACAGCAGCTATGCCACCAACAAGGGCACTCGTACGATGACCGTCGAGGAATTGGAAGGAGCCAAGAGCCTGACGCTGGGTAGCAAACAGATACAAGTGACGCTGAGAGAGCAGAGCGATGGCTATGATGTGTTCTATCTCACAGCAGGCTTGGGCACCACCTTCACCACATCGGAACGTATCCTCGTGACGATCAATGGCGAAGGCGATGCCTGGATCTATGCCGACCCTCTCTGCGCAGGACTGGAATCGGTAGTCACCATTGCCAATCATGCGCTGGCTGAAGAAGGCTACAGCCTGGCGTGGCCCGCATCGATGGACGAAGTCATCAGCGTTGGAAATATCGGACATCGCTTCCAGATTGTGACAATGGCCAACAAATGGGCCTCTCAGGGAGGGGCTGTAACACCCACCGATCTCACAGATATGGAGAGTACCAAGGGTGAAGGCTATCTGGCCAAGTCATCGTCAGTAGGTCCCACGCTGAACGGAAACATCAAACCTGATGTCTGTGCCCCAGGCGTCAATATCGTATCAGCCCAGAATTTCTTCATCAACGATGACACCTACTATTCCTTAGCCGCGTGGGATATCGCAGCCCTCGATACGGATTATGAGAGTTGGGGCGGCATATCAGGCTATTTCCACATCATGGCACAGACAGGCACTTCTATGTCTGCACCAGCCGTGACAGGAACCATTGCCCTATGGATGCAGGCAGATCCCACGTTGACAACGGAACGCATCAAGGATGTCATCGCTCACTCTTGCCGTCAGCCTGACAGCGAGCTGTCCTATCCCAACAACCTTTATGGCTATGGTGAGATCGATGCCTATAGGGGACTGCTATACCTGCTGAACCTGAATGGCGTGGAGGAAATCACGCAACACCAGCCTTCGCAAGCCCGCATCTGTCTGGACGGACGCAACCTGAACGTACACTTTGCCAATGGCTATGAAGGCGCCCTCACCGTTCGGCTCTTCGCCACCGACGGACATCCCCTGCTCGTCAGCCACGAGCGTAACATCCGCCTCGACCATCTTCCCAGCGGCATCTACGTGGTACAGGTGACCACCAGCGAAGCCTCCACCACAGGCTCCACACTCATACGGCTGCAGTAAGGGAAAAATGAAAAATTAAAAGTTGAAAGGGAAAAATTAAAAGGAAAAATTAAAAATGGGAGGGGAAATGAGGGGAAAAACAAGAAAATGCAGGGGAAAAGCAAAATAATTATCAATTGTCAATTGTCAATTGTCAATTTTTCCTTACCTTTGCACCCGGTTTTGAAAGACAGACCTGCCGACATGGCTCAGTTGGTAGAGCAACGCATTCGTAATGCGTGGGTCCGGGGTTCGAGTCCCCGTGTCGGCTCCAAGATGAACAAACCGCCACTTTTCTATATTCTTTGGTTCACAGGCAGTTTGTTGGTTGTGGCGCTTATTCTTGGCTATGGCTTTTGGCGCGGCCTCACAGCTCCCCTGCACGACAACGGCTCAACGGAATATGTCTATGTGCGTCCCGACGACACTCCCGAGAGTGTGATGGAGCAGTTGACAGCGCTGAGTGGCGGCTATACCCGCACTTATTGGAAGATGATCGGCATCGTGCGTCCTTATGAGGTTCGCACAGGTCGCTATGCCATAGAGCCCGGGCAGTCGTTCCTCAGCATCTACCACCGTTTGCTGCGTGGCCAGCAGACACCCGTCAACCTCACTATCCCCTCTGTGCGCACGTTGGAGCGTCTGGCAGGCTTCCTCAGCCATAAACTCATGATGGACTCTGCCGAGGTGGTAACGCAATTCACAGATTCAGCCTTCGCTGCCTCCTACGGCTACACCACCGCTACCCTACCCGCTCTCTTCATCCCCAACACCTACGAGGTCTATTGGGACACGCCCCTGCCGAAGTTCATGCAACGTATGCAGCGCGAGAACGAACAGTTCTGGGCACAGCAGCAGCGCGACGAAGCCGCCAAGACATTGGGCTTGAGCCATGAGGAGGTCATCACGCTGGCCAGCATCGTAGATGAGGAGACGGCCAACAATGCAGAGAAGCCTCGCATCGCAGGACTCTACATGAACCGCATCCGCAAAGGCATTCCCCTGCAAGCCGACCCCACGGTGAAGTTCGCCGTTGGCGACCCAACCCTGCGACGCATCCGTGGCGAGCACCTGCGCGTGGAGAGCCCCTATAACACCTATCTCAACAAAGGCCTGCCGCCAGGCCCTATCCGCATCCCCTCCATCGCCGGCATCGACGCCGTGCTACAGATGGAGGACCACGACTACCTCTATATGTGCGCCAAGGAGGATTTCAGCGGCACCCATAACTTCGCCGCCACCTTCCCACAGCACCAGCAGAACGCACGGCGCTACCAACGGGCACTGAATGAAAGAGGGATTCGATGAAAAATGAAGAAATGAAATAATTAAAAATTAAAAGTTAAAAAGGGAAGAGTGAAAAGTGTAAAATTAAAAGTGAAAAGGGAAATTCCTTGAACCTTTGAACTTCTTAAACCCTTTGAACTTCTTAAACTTTTGAACCTCTTAACCCTTTTGAACGTTAAACGAAACATATGAGTTCAGCACTAAGATTCCAAGTTGTTGGCGAGGCGTTCAAGAAGCGTCCCGTTGAGGTGGCAGCGCCCAAGGAGCGCCCATCGGAGTTCTTTGCCAAGTATGTGTTCACACGCGACAAGATGCAAGCTTACCTGCCCGCAGACGTCTATCAGAAGATGATAGATGTGATGGACAATGGCGCCACCTTAGACCTGAAGACCGCCGACGCAGTGGCGAAAGGCATGAAGCAATGGGCCATGGAGCTGGGCGCTACGCACATCACACACTGGTTCCAGCCCCTCACCGAAGGGACTGCCGAGAAGCACGACGGCTTCGTGGAGCACGACGGCAAGGGGGGGATGGTCGAGGAGTTCACAGGCAAGCTGCTCGTGCAGCAGGAACCCGATGCCAGCTCGTTCCCCAGCGGTGGCATACGTTCCACATTCGAGGCGCGAGGCTACTCGGCCTGGGACCCTGCGAGCCCTGTCTTCGTGCTGGGCGACACGCTGATGATTCCCACGGTATTCATCGCCTACACGGGCGAGGCCCTCGACTATAAGGCGCCGCTGAAGAAAGCCCTCCATGCCGTTGATAAGGCGGCAACGGACGTGGCACACTACTTCTACCCCGACGTGAAGAAGGTCATCTCCAACCTTGGTTGGGAACAGGAGTACTTCCTCGTCGATGAAGGCCTCTATGCCGCACGCCCCGACCTGCTGATGACGGGTCGCACGCTCATGGGTCACGAGTCGGCGAAGAACCAGCAGATGGACGACCACTACTTCGGCAGCATCCCTGAGCGCGTAGTGGAGTTCATGAAGGACTTGGAGATCCAGGCGCTGGAGCTGGGCATTCCCTGCAAGACGCGCCACAACGAGGCAGCCCCCAACCAGTTCGAGTTGGCCCCCATCTTCGAAGAGACCAACCTGGCCATCGACCATAACATGCTCCTCATGATGCTGATGAAGCGCGTGGCCCGCAAGCACGGCTTCCGCTGCCTGCTCCACGAGAAGCCCTTCGCCGGCATCAATGGCTCAGGCAAGCACAACAACTGGAGCCTCGCCACAGACACGGGCATCCTGTTGCACGCACCTGGCAAGACACCATTGGACAACCTGCGCTTCATCACCTTCATCGTGGAGACGCTAATGGCCGTGTGGAAGCACAACGGACTCCTTAAGGCCAGCATCGTCAGCGCCACCAACGCCCATCGTCTGGGCGCCAACGAAGCACCTCCCGCCATCATCTCCAGCTTCTTAGGCAAGCAGCTGACAGATGTGCTGGAGCACATGGAGCAAGCCGACGACGACCAGATACCCTTCGCCACGAAGCAAGGGTTCAACCTCGGCGTGCCACAGATTCCAGAGATCCTCATCGACAATACCGACCGCAATCGCACCAGCCCCTTCGCCTTCACAGGTAACCGCTTTGAGTTCCGTGCCGTAGGTGCTGAGGCCAACTGCGCCAGCGCCATGATAGCCCTCAACGCCGCTGTGGCAGAGGCGCTTATCGACTTCAAGGCGCGCGTCGATGCCCTCGTGGCTGAAGGTCTGGAGCCTATGAAGGCCGTGCTGAAAGTGGTGCGTGAGGACATCAAGACCTGCAAGCCCATCCACTTCGACGGCAACGGCTACAGCGAGGAATGGAAGCAGGAGGCAGCACGTCGCGGCCTCGATGTAGAGGCATCGTGCCCACTTGTCATCGACCGCTATCTCGACGATGCCAGCGTGGCGATGTTCGCGAAGACCAAGGTCTTCACACAGTCAGAGCTGGAGGCTCGCAATGAAATCAAATGGGAGACCTACACGAAGAAGATACAGATTGAGGCCCGCATCTTCGGCGACCTCTGCCTTAACCACATCATCCCTGTGGCCACGCGCTACCAGAGCCAGCTCATCGACAACGTGCACAAGCTGCAGGAAATCTTCGATGTAGAGACTGCACAACCCCTATCGCGCGATAACATCACGCTCATCAAGCAGATCTCCGAGCACGCCAGCTACATCACCACCCACGTGGGTCAGCTGATCGATGCCCGTCGCGTGGCCAACCGCATCGAGAGCGAGCGCGAGAAAGCCATCGCCTACCACGACACCGTCGCTCCCCTGTTGGACAGCATCCGCTACCACGTCGATAAGCTGGAGCTCATCGTCGATGACGAGCTGTGGCCCCTTCCCAAATATCGCGAAATCCTGTTTATCCGCTAACGGACAACGAATCACAAACAACAGCCCGCCGCACTTTTTCGTGCAGCGGGCTGATTCTTGTTGCAACGTTTGTTGCTATGGATTGTTTTTGCTGACTACCTGAGTCATTCCCATATTGACGATCCGAAGAAGTCACCCTTGCTGGCAGCAGGGCCATCGTACTCACCATCCTCTATGGAAACGCTGGGATTATCAGTGCCTTCCTGGCCCGTAAAACTACTGTTCACCAGCAGAAGAGCATCAGTGCCTAGTACCTGTTCCTCTTTGATAGAAGGTTCCTTATATAATCTTTTCATATTATTTTCTACTTTTCTTATTTTACCAGAATCTTCTTGCCATTCACGATGTTCACGCCCTTGCGGACCTGGTTCAGCTTCTGACCAGCGAGGTTATAAACATCAACATTGTCCATTGTCAATTGTCCATTGTCAATTGTCACAATGCTCGTTGCTGTGCCATCGTCGAAGAGGAGCGCCTTGACACTCAAGCCACTCGGAATTTCGAAGTATGCACGGAAGCCATTCATCGTAGCATTGCTGCTAGCCTTTTGAATCTTGGCTGCAGTCGTGAGGACATACTTACCTGTCAGGTCACCTGCGGCAATGGGAGCGTAAGTGCCACGGAAGTATGCATCATTCTTTTTACTATACCATGCAGCTGCATCGATCGTAATATTCGTCAGAGCAATGTCGTCGGTGATTGCAGCGGGAACATAAACAATGTACGGATAGCTGGCCGTCAGTGTTGTAACTTTTGAGAATCCGAGCGTACCGTCATCAGCATAGCTGGCGAATTCGTATGCCTTGGCACCGGCGCCGAAGAATGCTTCCACATCGCTGATGGTGAAGGGCAGACAAACAGTATTCCAGTCTTCGATGAACTGACGCTTCAGTGTTACGTTGTCGTAGGTTCCGGAAACAAGTGCGTCGGACGAAGTCTCGTCGAGCGTCAGGTAGGTGATGGCTGCTACATAGCGAGTAACCTCTTCAGTGCTAAGTACACCACCAGCGTATTCAACTTCGATATGCATTGCTACACCCGAGGGAGCACTTGTCGTGGGCGTACATGTGATGATCAACGTTTCCGTTGAAGCAGCATTTACAGTACCCGTTTGCGTGCCAATCACCTCAGTACCCATGTAGAACTTAGCAGTTACAGCCTCGTCAACGCCACGGCTTTCCTTCAAGGTAACAGTAGCCTCGAAGCTCTGTCCTTCCTTCATCGTTACGTTCCAGTCTGGGCTTGCAGGAATATGGCTTGCACTGATGATCACGATATGATCAGCCATGTTCAGCTTGAAGCCCTCGAAGTTGTCAAGGTCGTAGTCATCGTTGGCAAAGCGGAACTGATAGTCGCCAGGCTCAAGACCAGTAATAGTATATGAGCCAGCATCGCCGTTGTTCAGGCCGGAGATGGTCTGGTAGTCGGCAAATGCGCCACCGTTCTGAGACATCTGAATCTTAATGCTGACATAGTTGGCTGTAGCTGCGTAATCGAATGTCAGTTCATCAGTGGCATCACTAACCATCAAGGTCGGGGTAGTCAAATAAGTTGTAGAACCGTAAGCGTATGCAGCCTTGGCTACGCCATTTGCAAACGACCAGTTAGCACCAGCGTCCCAGCCAGTGGGTAAAGCATTGCCCGAGAAGTCCTCACTCCATACATCCGGATCTTTTGCCTTTCCAGTAAGGGTAATGGTTTGTGCTGCTGTAGCATCGTATGTCGGAGTAACTGTTACATTACCACTCTTCGCACCATAGGGAGTGCCGAATTTGAAGGTAACGGTGAAAGTCTTCGACTCACCAGCACCAATCTCTGTCAGCTGAGCTGTTGATACTACGAAGTCCTCGCTGTCAGATACGATGTCAACAGTCATGGAACCTGTACCGTTATTGGTAACAGTTACTGTCTCTACAGCGTCGGCAGTAACACCACCAAAGTCAATGGCATTGGTGGATATAGCCAGCTCAGGAGCATTGGCTGCCTTGTCTGTACCCGTTACGTTGATAACGAAGTCGCCAACAGAAGTTGTAACGGTAACAGCGGCATCCTGGGCACCAGTACGAGTAGCATCGTAAGAACGAGTAATCACGAGGTCGAAGGGAGTAGCTGTGCTGGCTGTCCAGTTGGTGCTATAAGCTGCAACGCCGTCGCCTGTGATGGCAACGTTTGTGATATCGATAGTACCAGCACCCGTGTTTGCGAAGATATAGGTTGCAGAAGCGTCTGCGGCACATTCGCCAAAGTTAAGGTTTGCAGGTGTTGTAACATCCATGCCACCGAGTGTTACGGAGAGGACAGGGGCATAAGTCAAACCTGCGATTTCGTCAACAACAACGTAGTAACCAACGAAACGCAATTTGTTAACTGCTGATGGGATGTCTGAAAGAACTATTGTTGTCCATTCTGTATTACTATGGAAACTACTGGACATAATCTTGTTATTATAGCCCGTCCATGTTGCACCATTGTCTGTAGATCCTTGCACAGTAATATAGTTTATATTGTCAGAATCATAATTCCTCAACTTGATAACTAACATATCACCATCAGAGAATTGCAGTGTAGGCGTAGTCAGATAAGCACTGCTACTCTTACCAGTAGCCTCGCCATTGGCAAATGTCCAAGATGCATTTGTCCAACCAGCAGGAAGTTGGTTATCGTTGAAGTCAACAACGAGCATTCCGTCAGGCAGAACAGCACCCGTAACGGTGAACACTACATCAGTCATACCTGTTGCACTTACTGTAATGTCGGAGCTAAGTGCACCAGTCGTCGTTGCGTCCATCGTAATGGTTACCTCCTGACTTGCACCAGCAGCGAGGCTGGTGGGAGCGTTGCTGATTGTGAAGGCTGCATTGCTTGATGTAACGTTGATACCTTCAAGGGTAGCCTTACCAGTATTAGCAATCGTAAACGTCTTCTGGGTTGCCTCAGTGATGACTCCAAAGTTAAGGGTAGTGGGCTGTGTTACTTTCATGTTTGGCTCGTTGGCCTCTTCGCCACCATAAATATTGCGGAGTTTTATGTACCAACCAGAAAAACGGATGTATTTTACACCATCCACAGGAATAGTAACACTGCGCGAGGTCCAAGTGTCGTATGCGTCATCTGTGAAGGCAGATCCGATTGTAGTCCATGTAGAATTATCTAAAGAATATTCTACTTTGATAGAGGGAGTATACCATGTAGATGAGCTGTATTTTTGTGTCTCAAAGAAAATAGTTTCTCCATTTGCAAACGTCAACTTAGGAGAAGTGAAAGCCCATTCATAGCTACTGGAAGAACCCGACTGTCCGACATAGCCAGTGCTTGCTGTCCATTCTGAACCATAACTTGAAGCATAGCTACCAATTGCAACTGAAGTCCATCCGTCAGGTATTTGTCCATCAGAAAAGTCGAGATAAACCTTGCTGGCATCACGGATAGTTCCGCTTACATTGATAACGAAAGGATCAATACCACTACCTGCTTCAGGCGTGATGGTTATTTCACTACTGCTAGAGGCATCAGGCATTGTAACTGTCAGAGCCACGTTGCTTGCTCCGCCAGCAGGAACTGTTGTAGTAGAAAGTGTTGCACCGAAGTTGCCTGTCTCAGAAACGGTAACGCCGAGGTCCTGAGTTCCAGGGTTGTTCAACAAGAAGTAGTGAATCGTTCCTGCTGTGGTGGGACCAAAGTTGTAGTTGGCAGGACTTGTAAGCGTCTGCTTTGTATCTAAATCCTTCACTAAAAGGGCGGGGCCATTAGCAGGAGCCGTGAAACTGAAATCATCTACATATAGATAATAACAATAATTGGAATAATAGTAGATAGCAACGTACTTAGTACCTGCGGGGAAAGTATTTTCATAGGTTGTAAAGCTCGTACTATTGCTTGTCGTACCTTCGTCCCAAGTAAAGCTGGCAACATCTGTATCAGTTGTTGAGTATCCCACCTTAAAACTTTCGTGATAGTTGCCGTTTTTAACTTTGTACGCAAAAGAAACAATAACACCATCGGGGGCATTGAGCTCAGGGGAAATAAGGTATTGAGCGTTGGCGCCTTGTGTACTATATGAAGAAAAACGAAAACCATAGTTTCCTGTTTTCTTCGCTTCGCCATAAATACCACATCCATTGTTGTTGTTTGAAAGTGATGTGCCAAAATACTTCGTCCACCCATCAGTGTCGAGGTTGTAGTCCTCAAAGCCGTAGCTGTATGGCAGCGCCTTTTGCGCCCACGCCGGACTTGTGCCAGCTCCTACGAACAGTGCCAGCACTGCTGCGAGTAGTAGCTTAGCTTTTTTGAAATAAAAAAATTGTTTCATAAGCATTTGTTTTTGAATAAATATAAATGTTATTTGTTGTTTCTTTAGGACTTGGCGAGGCAGAGGTCGAGGGCGAGGGTGATGGCTTCGCGGTCGAGGTGCTGGCCGATGAAGACGAGCTTCTGCATGCGGTCGCCATAGTGTTCGTCCCAGTCGCGCTCGAGGTCGGGGTGCTCGGCTTTGAAGTCTGCAAGCTCGTCGGCGGGCATCGTGGCGTACCACTGGCCAGCATTGCGGAGCGTGACCTGCTTACCGGCCTGCTCAAAGACGTAGCAGGTGTCGGGCTCACCGTAGAACCAGCAAATACCTTTGGCACGAATGACGGAAGCGGGCCAGTGGCGCGCTACGAACTCGTCGAAGAGGCCGAGGTTGAGGGGCTCACGGCGATAATAGACGAAGGTGCCGATTCCATATTCTTCGGCTTCGCCCTCGTCATCATGATGGTGGTGATGGTGGTGATGATCATGATGGCCGTGGTCATGATGATCATGGTCGTCATCATCATCATCGTCGTCATCGTCATGATGATGTTCCTCTTCCTCATCGCCATGATGTCCCTCAATGGCATCAATCCACGCTGCCGAAGTGGCTACCTTATCAAAGTCAAAGGAATGGGTGTTGAGGATTTTATCGAAATCCACGTCGCAGTAGTCGCACTCGATAATCTCGGCCTTGGGCTGCAGGGCACGGATGATTTCGCGGATGCGACCCAGCTCGTGGGGCGTCACCTCAGAGGCTTTGTTCAGGAGAATCAGGTTGCAGAACTCTATCTGTTGGATGACCAGGTTCTCGATGTCGTCCTCCTCGAGGTTGGAACGCAGGAGGTCCTTGCCACTGCCAAACTCATCGCGCATGCGCAGGGCATCGACGACGGTGGCGATGCAATCCAGCACGGGCACGCCATCGCGCATATATTCCATTCCCATCGTGGGTATCGAGCAGATGGTCTGCGCGATGGGCGCAGGCTCGCAGATGCCGCTGGCCTCGATGACGATGTAGTCGAAGCGCTGCTGACGCGTGATGTCGCGCAGCTGCTCCACGAGGTCCATCTTCAGGGTGCAGCAGATGCAACCATTCTGCAGGGCCACCAGGCTGTCGTCCTTCTGTGCCACGACGCCACCTTTCTCAATGAGGTCGGCATCGATATTCACCTCACCGATATCGTTGACAATCACGGCAAAACGGATGCCGCGACGGTTGTTGAGGATGCGGTTCAGGAGTGTGGTCTTGCCGCTGCCGAGATAGCCGGTGAGGAGGAGAACAGGGACGGTATTCACAATTAAAAGTTAAAAATTAAAGTATTAAAGAATTAAAAGGGAGTTAAATAGGGAGTTAAGCACTACGTGCTGGAAGTAAAGCCAGCAAGCTGGCTGGACGAATGCTTTTGTATGTTGTCTGCATACCAGGTATCGTCCATTTTAACTTCCACGAGCGTAGCGAGTTAACTTCCATTTTTAATTCCTATTTTATTTTAAATAACTATTGTTCGCGCACGCGCGTAGATAACAAATGGCCACCATTGCTGGCGGCCATCCGTGTGACCGATGAACAACTGTAGTGAAGAGGAGGAGACTCGAACTCCCACGTCATAATCGACACTACCCCCTCAAAGTAGCGCGTCTACCAATTCCGCCACCTCTCCAAATAGAGCTTCACGACCAACACCGCAGGACTCAGTGCCCAGAACAGGACTCGAACCTGCACGTCTCTCAACACTCGCACCTGAAACGAGCGCGTCTACCATTCCGCCACCTGGGCAGGCTCTGTACGACGTTGTCGTCAATTGCTCAAAGGTTGGAGCGGCAAACGAGACTCGAACTCGCGACCCCGACCTTGGCAAGGTCGTGCTCTACCAACTGAGCTATTGCCGCAAATTGTGTTCCAACCAGCTGTTCATCAAGTCAAAGTCATAGGCAATCCTCTGATTGCGGGTGCAAAGGTACTGCTTTTTCTTGAACTGGCAAGCGATTCACACGATTTTTTTCAAGAAACCACACATTTTTCACTTTTCACTTTTCATTTTTCACTTTTACTCAGTCCATGCGGTCGCGATAATCCTCGTACTTGTACTCGCGCAGCAGCTCGATGGTTCCATCGAGACGACGAATGGCAATAGAGGGGTGATGCACACCATTGAAGGTGGTGGTCTTCACGGTCGTGTAATGAATCATGTCTTCGAAGATGATCTCGTCGCCCACATGCAGCTCATGGGGAAACTGCCACGTCCCCATAAAATCGCCTGCGAGACATGAGTTACCACCAAGGCGATAAAGGGCAGACTCACCCCCCTGCCCCTCCCTCACATGGAGGGGAGTAGAATGATTATGAGAAACAACGGTCCCACCAAAGGTCAAGCAGTGACCACTCTCCCCCTGGGGGAGCGTGGAGGGAGACCTCCTCACCTTCACCTCGGGATAGTATGGCATCTCCAGACAATCGGGCATGTGGCAGGTGAAGCTGACGTCAAGGATGGCCGTCTTGATGCCGTGGTTCTCTACGATATCAACGACAGATGCCACCAACGGTCCTGTCTGCCAGGCGAAGGCGCTGCCAGGTTCGAGAATCATCTGCAGATGCGGCCAGCGGGCGTGGAAGTCGCGAAGGGTTCGGATGAGGAGCTCCACGTCATAATCCTTACGGGTCATGAGATGTCCGCCGCCAAAGTTGATCCACTTGAGTTTGGGGAACCAGGGAGAGAACTTTTCAATAATATGTACGAGCGTACGTGCGAAAGCATCGGCACCGCTCTCGCAATGGCAATGGATGTGGAAGCCTTCGATAGCAGCAGGGAAGGCATCGGGCACAGGGAGCTCCTCAGCCAGTACGCCAAAGCGTGAGCCAGGGGCACAAGGGTTGTAGAGTTCTGTCTCTATCTCGCTGTACTCGGGATTCACGCGGAGGCCAAGAGAAGTTGAGAGTGGAGAGTTGAGAGTTGAGAGTGGCGCGAAGCGGTGGTATTGTGAGAGGCTGTTGAAGGTGATATGTGAGGAGCAACGGAGGATTTCAGGAAAGTCGTGCTCCGTGTAGGCTGGGCTGTAAGTATGGGCTGGGCTACCGAATTCCTCGAAGGCCAGACGGGCCTCATCGGGCGAGGAAGCTGTGGTGTGGCTGATATACTCGCGGAAGATGGGAAAGGTCTTCCACAGGGCAAAGGCCTTGAAGGCGAGGATAATCTCTGCGCCCGAGCGGTCGGCCACATCCTTGATCAAAGCCAAGTTGCGCCGCAATTTTTCTTCTTCTACTAGGTAATAGGGAGTTTGCAAGTGATTATGAAAGTGAAAAGTGAAAAATGAAAAGTGAAAAGTGAAAAATGAAAAGTGAAAAATGAAAAGTGAAAAATGAAAAGTGAAAATTCTCCCCTCTTAGATGGGGCGGGGGTGATTCTAATAGATTAATTTTACATTATCCACCCACAGAGTCGTCCCTTCGGCGCCGATGTAGGCACCACCGAAACTACTGGCGAACTGCAGGCAGAGGTGCGTAGGCGTGTCGTCGGCAGTCCCCCACTCCACTTCCTGCACGGGCACCATCTTGCCCTTGCTGTTCTTAGCGTACTTTTGGTCGTCACCGCCATTGAAGAGGTGCATGTAGGACTTGTAGAAGGACTCCGACGTGATGTCGCCGTAGTGGATCTCCAGCTGATGACCATTCACCCAGTCTGTGTTCTTCGAGAAGCGACAGATAGCAGTTCCTATGCGACGGGCGTAGATGTTTCCCTTCTCGTCCTCCCAGCGTTTCTGTAGGAGGCATACGGCCATTGGCATATCAGCACCCGCGATGGTCTTGACGGCACTGAAGCCCGTCTGACGAATGCGGTCACTCTTGCCTGAGAGCTGCACCTTGTAATCGAACTGCACAGCCTTGGGCTTCTCCGTAAACGGGATGCCATAGTTGAGCCAACGCATGGGGTTGGAAGAGCTGGTGATAGGTTCCAGCATAGACCCAAGATAGACAGATCCGGCCGCGAGGACATAGATGTTCACAAGTCCCAGTACCTTCACGCCCTCCACATGTGTCACCAACTTGGCGCAGTAGCCGCCACCGCGAGCCTCACGATAGACACTGGTGTTGGTTTTAACAACACCTGCCACCTTGGCCATGATATTACTGGTGGCCCATGGCGAAGCGCCTGCGTTGACATAGGCTTTCTTGCCGTCCCAAGTCATATTGGGACCTATCTCGTGTAAAGTTCTGGTATTACCTCCGATGATGCCGCTTTCTTTGATACTGCGGCTGACCCATGTGTCGAAGTCGGCATACTTAAGCTGCGTCTGTGCTGAAACAGCCACAGTAACGCCTACGAACAAGCCTAAGAATAAGTTGCGTTTCATTGTGTTAATGTTTCTTCAGGTTGCAGAGTGAGGGCGTGCAGCTGAGGCAGTTCGCCGTTGAAGATATTACAATCGACACGGCCTGCGATGCCGTCGATGCGACCCATGTCAGTATATTGCCAAAAGGCCCATTTGCCCTTGTATTGCAGTTGCTCGACGTAGTAATGTGCTATCCAGTAAGGATATTCGTCGAAGGTGCCATCATTGAGGTAGTCAAGCTTGAAGCGGTAGCCCGTGTATATGATGGGCTTGATGCCATAGTGTTTCTCGACGATGTCGAGCCACGTATGCACTGCTTTCCTCAGTTGCGAGGCGGAGAGGTTTCCGACCTTTTCCACGTCGAGCACGGGTGGTAGGTCGCCCTCTTCAAGGTGCACTTGTTTGATGTAGAAGCGTGCCTGTCGGGCAGCATCCGCATCGGGGGTGAAGAAATGGTAGGCACCACGTGCCAGGTCGTTCTGCCGGGCCTGATAGAAGTTGTCGTTGAAATTCTCATCGATGATGCTGACACCTTCAGTGGCCTTGATGATGACGAAGCGCAAGGGCTGACCTTTGATTTGCGCATTTCGCACGCGCGCCCAGTCGATGTTCTCCTGATAGTGGCTGATGTCGATGCCTCGCACCTCGAAGCCGTCGGGCTCCACGCCTTCGCCGTAGATGGCATTCCAGCGGAAAGAGAAAGGATCCACGAAGACACGCATGAAGATGAAGATGTAGAGGGCAATGGCAAGTGCAGCACCTGCGAACACCACCCACCACCTATAGCGGTGGAAAAAAGAGCCCTTGCGCGACGAGCGACGCGAGCGACGCTTGTTTTGGGAAGCGCGTGGCCGGGCGCCCTGTGAACCAGAGGCCGATGCCACGCGCTTGTGAGGGTTATCGGACTTACGCTTGTTCAAGCTGCAAGGTCTTGGTGCTCTGGTCGCAGACCTCGGTGGGACCGAAGTACTGGATAGGACCGGGATATACGTAGCAGGTATTCTTGGCCCATTCCTCGCGGTGAGCAGCGAAGAACTTGAAGGGCGCGCCATCCAGCTCCACAAGAGCCTTACGGATGACAGGCTTGTCAGCACCGTTGCGGCGCTCGATGTTCATCATCATGGTGATGGGCACACCACCTGCAATCCACTCGGCAGCGGGTGCCGTAGTGTTCTTGATAATGGACATGTAACCCGTCTTGCCGTTGGCTATCAGGCGGCTGGCATTGAAGCCCAGGCTGTAGCAGTAGTCCGCATCGTAGTTACTGGGTGCTGCGCAACGGCCTTCGTAGCCGAAGAAATGGTGTTGGGCGCTGAACTTGGGCGCACGGCCGGTCTCTTTCAGACGCTTGGCCACCATACGGCTCAGCAACTTCTCCGTCTCGATGAGAGACACCTGCACGTTGCCGTGGGGGTCACGGTCGAGACAAAGCTGACGTGCCACATCCTCGGGCAGGCTCTCCAGCACAGCCAGGTTGTCCTTGGCGATGCTCTTCTTCACGAAAGCAATCTGCGCGTCGGCACTCTCGAACTCGCGCGGCTCGCCGGTAGCGGGATCTGTCAGCACCTCGTTCAGCTCCTTGATGAGCTTTTTGATGGCGGGGATGAATTCAATCAGACCTTCGGGGATGAGGACTGTGCCGAAGTGATTACCCTGTTCGGCACGAGCAGCCACGATGTCGGCGATGTAGTTCACCACGTCGTCCAGGCTCTGCTCCTTGGCCTCCACCTCCTCGCTGACGAGGCAGATGTTGGGCTGTGTCTGCAGGGCGCACTCAAGGGCGATGTGGCTGGCGCTGCGACCCATGAGCTTGATGAAGTGCCAGTACTTGCGGGCACTGTTGCAGTCGCGCTGGATATTACCGATGAGCTCGCTGTAGGTCTTGCAGGCAGTATCAAAGCCGAAGCTGGTCTCGATCTGCTCGTTCTTCAGGTCGCCGTCAATGGTCTTCGGGCAACCGATAACCTGCACGCCGTAATTCTTGGCTGCGTAGTACTCTGCAAGCACACAAGCGTTGGTGTTGCTGTCGTCGCCGCCGATGATGACGAGGGCCTTGATGTCCAGCTTACGCAGGATCTCGATACCCTTCTCGAACTGGGCTTCCTTCTCCAACTTCGTGCGGCCGCTGCCGATGATGTCGAAACCGCCCGTGTTACGGTACTCGTCGATGATGTCGGCAGTGAGTTCCATGTAGTTGTGGTCCACGAGACCGCCGGGGCCGAGGATGAAGCCGTAGAGCTTCGAAGCGGGGTTGATGCTCTTCACACCGTCGAAGAGACCGCTGATCACGTTGTGACCGCCAGGAGCCTGACCACCGCTGAGGATGACACCCACATTGATGGCGGGCAGCTGCTGGGCCTCGCCAGCTACGAACTCGATGACGGGAAGTCCGTAGGTATTGGGGAACAATTCCTTGATCTTGGCCTGGTCGCCGACACTCTGTGTGGCAGCACCTTCCTTAGCCTTCACGGGACCCTGCAGGGCCTTGGGGAGCTTGGGCTGGTAGGCAGCCCTTGCGATTTGCAATGCGCTTTTTGTCATTTGATTGAATGTTTTAGATAAGAGAAATTTAGCCTTTATTTGCGTACAAAGGTACGCACTATTTTGCAAAGCACCAAATGTTTCAAGGATTTTTAACCTACTTTCAGAAGACCGCGGTCTTCAAGCCGTAAGACCACGGTCTTCGGGCGATAAGACCAAGGTCTTCGGAAAATAAGACCACGGTGTATCATCGTATCACCGTATCACCGTATCATTTTGGATTTTCAACGGTGTAGCAAATAAAGAAATTGTAACTTACTTATATATTATATATTATAATATATAATATATAAGTAAAATTTTCCTCCCGTTCTTGCTACATCCTCTAATATCATTTTTCATTTTTGCAAATGATACGATGATACGGTGATACGGTGATACGGCGATACGCCGTTGTGTCACGCTTCGTGCTAAAGTGCTAAAAGTATCACTTGCCCATGAGGGAGAAGCGGTAGGTGAAGCTGAGGAGGATGTAACTGGTGACGCTGTGTGGATAGGTGGATTCCATGCGCTCAGAAACGGTGGTCACGGCTCGCGCCATATCACGCTGGTGCAACAGGTCGCACACCTGCAGCCGCACCTCTGCGGCCCGCCCTCTCAGGAAGGCATAAGCCACCTCGAAGTCGACAAGCCACTCATCGTTGTTATCCACTGCATCCAAGTAACCACGTCGGCTCTGGCGCGATGCATCGACAGCCGCACTCCAACCATTGGCTGTCTCTAAACGGCAGATGAGGCCTGCACCCCAGAGCCACAGGTTGGAGGCCGCATGAAAGACCCGTTCAGAGCGCAGACCATTATAAGAGCAATAGGCGTAGGGCTTGACGGAGAAAATCCCAGGATGCCACTGCACGGCCACAAACTGGCGCCATAGTGTCTGACGCGTCACAAACGGCACTTCATCTATAACGACGGCCGAAGAGCCATCAATAGCCGACGGATCGCGCTGTTCTTGCAGACCTACACGCCGAGCATGAAGGATATCTCCCTGAAAATCAATGGTCCAATGCGATTCGGGCGTGAAGTCGGAAGAAATCGTCCAAGCACCTCCGAACTGGCGACAACCATCGACATTGCCAACCGAGGTGCGGCGGACACCCTGCGTGCGGTCCAGCTCAATGATGTCTGTCATCGCCCGCTGCTCCCACTGCCCCTGAGCTTGCAGGTTCAGCTGCGTCTGGGTGTTTTGGTCGAACCAGAAGAAGGTGGTGGTGAGCTGATGCAGGAAGGAAGGTTTCAGCGACGGGTTACCAACCTGAATATGAAGCGGATTGGTATCGTCGATGATGGGCAGCAGGTTGAGCATGGCGGGTTGGCGACTGCTACCCGTATATTGCGCCGTCAGATTCCAGCCGTTAGAAGCCCGATAATAGAATGTCATGTCGGGGGCAAGATGATCCACGACATTGTTCTTGTTCAGATGGCGCCCCTGCCACAGATAGCTGATGGACGAGAGGACGGGGTTGTAGTGCCCGCCCACAGTCAGGGAGAGTCGTTCGGAGGGTGCCCACTGCACCAGCAAGCGCGCCTCCTGATTCAGGTAGCGGTATTTGGCATCACGCGAGCGCTGTTCGGAATAAACGGAATCAGCATAGACAGCCTCTTGGATACGCTCTGTGCGATAAGAGACACTATACTCCCCCTTGAGCTTGAAATACTTGCCCAAAGGCTCAATCCACGCCACCCGCAAACGAGCCTGCTGGTCGCGATCGGGACGATGAGAAGATCGCAGCTGACGGTTATCCTGACCGGTGCGATAATAGCGAGTTTCGGACAAGGACGAAGAGTTCGCATTCAAGTCTGTGAGCGACCAGGAAGCAGTAGCAGTGATGGCACGTCCACGAGCATTCAGACGACGACGGAAATGGGCCGTCAGTGATGCATCCCACGATTTCATAGTCTCTTCGTTATCTGTCGTTTGCCTATTTAGCAAAAAAGGAGAGGTTGAAGTAATATCGGCCCATTCCAGAACATCGTCCAACGCACGACTGGAGGCAACGGTCAGGAAGTGAGTTTCGTCGTGAAGACGCGTCCATGAGAGTTGTGGATCAATGGAAATGGTCATCATAGAATCGCGACGTTCCAGATGTCCTGTAGCGGAGATGGAATGTGTACGCTCGTCGCCCTGTGTAGAGGAGCGCGAAAAGAGGTGACCAGAAGTAAGGATATGCTCTGTCATGCTCTCCGCGCTCTGGTCAGCTTTTGTATTGGCATACGATACAGAGCCAGATACCTCCCAACATCCCGTTTTCCGCCCCAGGACTGCGCTTACGTTGCGGTGGTGCGAGTCGCTGGTCTGAGCACTTTTCTCCAGCTTATCGTAGAAGGAATCGCCCAGTCCGAAAGCCTCGGGCAAATTATCCAAAGAGACGGCTATCATATGTTGGTTCAGCTCGTCAAACCGGCTGGCGCTGGCGTTGCCCGAATAGCGACGATCATAGCCGCCTGCACCCGTCAGATCGGCAAACCAGCCACGGTTGTTGTCGGGTGTCGTGGTCAAATCCATCACACGCTCTGTATGCGAGCGCAACCCCGTGTCCTCCTCGTCTTTCTGTACACGTTCATAGACACGGATATCCAACAGCACGTCGGCAGGCAAGTTGTCGAGCACAATAGTACGATTACCAGAGAAGAAATCACGGCCATTCAGGAGCAGACAGCTAACAGTCAAGCCCTGCGCTTTCACTGTGCCATCAGCCGTCACCTCCACACCCGGCAAGCGGTTCAATAGTTCACGAAGACGCGAACCCTTTGGCAAAGGAAAGGCAGAGACGTCATAGACAAGGGTGTCGCCACGCATCGTGACAGGATGCAGGGCACCCGTAACCGTCAGTTCACGCAGCAAGATTGTGTCCGCCTCGACCGTCAGCGTATCCCTCTGAATTACAGCAAACAGAGAGGTGGCCTGCAGCAGGAAGACCACTACAAGAACACATCTGAAAATATGATTGCGAGGACCAAACATGGTAAAGTCGGGGCAAAGATACGATTTTCTACGACACGGCTCAGCAAAAATAATGATAAGAAAGATGAAATCTGAGGGTGTCAAATGATAAATTGTGCAAAATGTATGGTTATCCCGATATTTCTTCGTACCTTTGCACCGTCAAAACCAAAGAGAAATGATAAGAAGAATATACATCCTTTTATTTTTAATGTTCGCGTGCGCGCTGACGTTCGCGCAGGTAGCGGGCATGAAGAGCCATGTGAACGTGCAGGTGGCACAGAAGGCCGTGAGCGGCCACGACGACCTCGTGGACATCGTGTTCACTTTTGCCATCAATGAAGGCTGGCATGTCTATGGCCCCGACAACAACGGCGGCCCGACACCCATGACCATCACAATGGAGACGTTGGAAGGAGCCAAGCTGCAGGGAGCACTACAGCTCTCCCCCACTCCAGCCACGATTGAGGACCCCGTCTTCGGGTGTGAAGTCACCTATGTGGAACACAGCGCCAAGGCCACACAACGTCTGCGCCTTACTGGCGGCACATGGAAAGCACAAGGTTACCTACGCTATGGTGCCTGCAACGATCAGGAATGTATGCCACCCACGAATGTGGAGTTTGAGTACAAGGGAGAGACCAAAGCCCAGAGCAACGTCCAGACCACAGCCCCCCCTTCGTCCCCCGTGGGGGACACTGATGTGACGTCCCTGGAAAGTCCAATACCCTCTGACAGCATCACGACAGAAGCCCCCTCGGGGGCCGTAGAGGGGGCCTCCTCTCCTCTCTGGACTCCCGTCATCTCAGATTTGAAGGCCTACGATACAGCTGCGGACACGCAGTCGCGTTCGCTGCTGGGTATTTTCCTCCTAGGCATCCTCGGCGGCCTCATCGCCCTGCTGACACCCTGCGTGTGGCCCATCATCCCGATGACCGTGAGCTTCTTCCTCAAGCGCGCCAAAGACGATAAAAAGAAAGGCATCCGCGATGCCATCCTCTATGGGCTCTCCATCATCGTCATCTACGTGGGCTTAGGTCTGCTGGTGACCCTCATCTGGGGGCCCTCCTCACTCAACGCCCTGAGCACCAACGCCATCTTCAACCTGTTCCTGTTTGCCCTTCTGGTGGTCTTCGCAGCTTCATTCCTGGGCGGCTTTGAGTTGACGCTGCCGTCGTCGTGGAGCACGAAGATGGACGAGAAAGCCAGTTCCACCACGGGATTACTTAGTATCTTCTTCATGGCACTGACACTGGTCGTCGTGAGTTTCTCCTGCACAGGCCCAATCATCGGTCTGCTGCTTGTGGACATGGTCACCAGCGGCAGCGTCATCGCCCCCACCGTCGGCATGCTGGGCTTTGCCCTCGCATTGGCAGCGCCCTTCACGCTCTTCGCCATGTTCCCCACATGGCTGAAATCAGCCCCCAAAAGCGGCAACTGGATGAATGTCATCAAGGTGGTCCTCGGTCTTGTGGAACTGGCCTTTGCGCTGAAGTTCCTCAGCGTCGCCGACCTGGCTTATGGCTGGCGCCTGCTGGACCGCGAGACGTTCCTGTGCCTGTGGATCCTTATCTTCGCCCTTATGGGCTTCTATCTCCTAGGCTGGATACGCCTGCCACACGATGAAGATGAGTATGACGACGAAGGCAATGTCATCGCCCGTCCGAAGATTGGCGTGACACGTTTCTTGTCGGCCCTCTGCGTGCTGGCCTTCGCCCTGTATATGGTGCCTGGCCTCTGGGGGGCACCCTGCAAGGCCGTCAGTGCATTCGCACCGCCCATGTGGACACAAGACTTCAACCTTAACCCCCACACCGTGGAGGCTGTCTATACCGACTTCGAGGAAGGTATGGCAGCAGCCCAGAAAGCAGGCAAACCCGTGATGCTGGACTTCACCGGCTTCGGATGCGTCAACTGTCGTAAGATGGAGGCTGCCGTATGGCCCGATGCCAACGTGCGCCAACTGATGACTGAGGACTACATCCTCGTGAGCCTCTATGTCGATGACAAGACCCCCCTGCCCGCCACCGTGGAAGTGACCGAGGCCGACGGCTCCACGAGCAAACTGCGCACCGTGGGCGACAAATGGAGCTATCTGCAACGCTCTAAGTTCGGTGCCCAGACACAGCCCTTCTACGTCCTCGTGGATCACGACGCACGTCCGATGGCACCCTCCTACAGCTACGACGAGAATATCAACCAATTCATACAATGGCTACAAAGCGGTCTGAAAGAATTCAAGCAGCGCAAAGCGGCCACCTCCACTCTTGCTAACTAACAACTCCAAACATTATGAAAAATCTGAAACCTATTTTCGCCACAATGCTGCTCCTTGCTGGCATCACTGCCATACAGGCACAAACCATCGCATGGGACCGTGACAAATACCCCGACTACGATCCCGTACCTCATATTAACCAAGTGCAGCAGGCTCGCATGACAACCCGCATGAAAGCGCGACGTGCAAAGGGCATGACACGTCCGGACCATTGGAACAACGCCCTTACCAGCGCTTTCCCGCCCGTCGTAAACCAGGATGCCGGTTCTTGCGGTTCGGCATCGCGTATCTACTATATGTTCACCCATGAGATCAATGCCTCCCGCTGGGCTGACGGTTCCAAGGCTGAGAACATTTATCCGACCCACTTCACATGGTTGATGACATGGCCTGACAACGGCATGTGTTCCAAGGAAATCATGGCCCAGCACAATGGCATCCCCAACAGTGTCGTTTACGGAGGCCGTACATACAGCGATGTTTTCGGCTACCAGGACTGCGATGACGGTCAAAGCAACTACGGATGGATGCAAGGCTATGACAAATGGCTGCACGCCATGAACAACCGCATCACCGGCTCTGCCAACTTCCCTGCAGTGAACACAGAGGAAGGCAGCGAGCTCGTCAAGAACTATCTCTGGAACCACTGTGGCGATGACACCTACTCCGCGGGTGGTATCGTGGGGGTCGGCGTCGCTTCAGGTGGTAATTGGCAGAGGATTCCCAAGACAACGACCAACGACGCGATTGGCGTAACGAATATGTACTACGTACAGAATTGGGGCACAAGCGTCGATCATGCGCTCACCATCGTAGGTTACGACGACCGCATTGAATTCGACCTCGACAACAATGGCACCAAGGGTGAGACAAATAACTCTAAAGGACAGAATGAGGTGGGCGCCTGGATTATCGTCAACTCGTGGGGAGGCTGGTGCAACAACGGCTTCATTTACTGCCCCTACGCCGAAGCACGTCCCACCTCAACCACGACAAGCTATTGGACACCTGAGTACTATACTGTTCGCCGTGACTACCGCCCTCTTCGTACACTGAAAGTGAAGATGGACTACGACCGTCGTTCCGAGATGGCCCTCTATGTGGGTGTTGCAAAGAACCTGAATGCCACGGCACCTGAGAAAGAGACTTATCTGCGCCACTTCTCGTATCGTGGACTCGGAAAGGGTGTGGTCCCCAGTGCCACGTCTCCTGACCCCGAAGTTCCCATGCTCGGCAAGTGGGCCGACGGCGACCTGCACTACGAACCCATGGAGTTTGGCTACGACCTCACCGACCTCGTGGACGGCGTGGACAACGGCCAACCCCTGAAGTATTTCTTCCGCGTGGAAACACGCGCCTGGGCACAGGGTAGCGGTAAGATCTACAACGCCAGCATCATCGACTACACCACCGACCGCGATGGCATAGAAATTCCCTTCGACCTCCCCGAAGATGGACAGGTTATCGCCAATGCAGGCCAGAAGACGACCATCACCACGAATGCCCGCTACGAGAAGATTCCTACGCCTTACAACCTACAGATTTCAGGTAGCACCCTTTCATGGAACGAGCCATTGGCTGCGCCCTACCCCATCAAAAACTACCGTATCTACCAGGATGATGAACTGCTCAAGGAGGTAGATGGCTCCAGCCTCAGCACTGATGTAGAGGCCAGCGGCACCTACAAGGTGAGTGCTGTCTATGTCGTCAACAATAACGACTACGAGAGTAAACTGTCTTCGGCAGCGGTTGTTCCACAGGAGAATCCTGATGCAAAAAACGACATCCTCTTACTTACGAACGCGGCCTTCACTGTTCCCAACTTCACGAAAGAAACGGTGAACGCCTATACCATTGAGTTTTGGGTGCGTCCCTCTGTCATATCTAATGACTGCTTCGGTCTGAAAGCCAGCAACGGCAAGTTCTTCTTCAAGATCAACAACAGTAAGCAACCTGAATTTGGCTTTGACGGTGGCGACTACACTAGAAGTGCAGCCATCAGCACGAATACATACTATCACATCGCCATTGTCGTCAACGGTAGCAATATGCAGCTCTTTATGAACGGTGCGCGTAAGACCAACTGGAACAGCGGTTACAACAACAGCGGTCTGGGAGGCGCCAACGACCTTCTGGTAGGTTTCTCAGAAGGTACAACAAGCAGCAACAAACAACGCATCAGCGCACCCTTCAACGGCTACATCGATGAGCTCCGCATCTGGGACTATGCCCGCACGGCCGAAGAGATCTCAAACGCCTATAAAGATGCCTATGCCTATCCTTTGCTCTACAGCCATCTCACACATTATTACAAGATGGACACGAGAGCCGACGACACCTATTTGGTGGATTCCAAGCATCTGCATGACATCAATCTCGCAGAAGCAACGGGCACCTATCAGCACTATCAGGTTGACTACACCAACACCCGCTTTAGCCCGCTGACACCAACTGCCAAATCTAACTTCCAGGTGGAGAACAACACCATCTATGTCGGCGTGCCTGTGAAGGTCAAAGACCTGAGTTCACCCAGCACCATTCAGTGGAACTGGACAGCAACGGGTGCTGAGCAAAGTACCATGTCCACCTCGGAACCTGTGATTGTCTTCAACACTGCAGGTGAACAGACCATCACCTTGAACACCAAGAACATCAACGGTAACACGAACGAGATGAGCAAGATGGTCAACGTACAGGCTGTCCAAGCTCCTACGGCCGATTTCCGTCTGCCCATAGACAGGATTGCAGCCGGCGAACACGTCACCTTTATCAATACCTCCACACCTCTGCAGGAAGCCACCTACGAGTGGACATTGGAGGGCGCTGAGCAAGAAACTGTCAAGGGCACAAACGCATCAGCCACCTACAAGGCATCCGGCACCTATACCGTGCGCCTGACAGCTACGACGGCAGCAGGCAGCAACACTGTAGAGAAACAAATCCAAGTGGTGAAAGTGGCACCGCAAAGTGCCTTCACCATCCAGAACAATGTAGCTATCAAGGATGAGAAAATCAACCTCATCGATAACACCAAGTACGATCCCGAATCATGGGGCTGGACCATCTTCAACTCCCAAGTGACATACACAGCCAAATGCCAGAGCGGCAGTGTCACCATCGACCGTCCGGGTATTTACGACGTCACGCTGACTACGGCCAACGAAGTGGGTCAGAACCAGTACACACGTTCCAGAGCCATCACCGTTTGCAATGCCGATGGCAAGACGGGCCTGAAGTTCGATGCTGAGGACGACAAGCTCGTCGCACCCTCACCGATGCCTGCACGACAAATTGGTAACTTCACTCTGGAATGGTGGATGTATCCTGGAACACTATTGGATAAGGGTTGCCAGATAGGCGATAGCGAAAATACGTTCCTCGTCAATGTCAATGCTGACGGCAGCATGAATGTCACGGTGAAGAAAAACACCAAGAAATCAGATGCCGACTTCGTCATTCCGAATGAATGGCACCACTACGCTGTTGTCTATAGCTCGGGGACCGTCACCTTCTATCGCGACGGTGTGATGTTTGGCAACAGTGTAAATCCCGGCAGCAGCTCCACGAAATGGGAGCAGTTCAGTATGGGCGGCAGCGAAGCTCCCATGAATGCCATCGTGGATGAGCTGCGCCTCTGGGGTACATCTCTCAGCCTCAGCCAGCTACGTACTTATGCCAATGAGCCCATACAAGATCCGGAGACAACGACCTATCTCCTCCTCTATTACGACTTCAACCAATCCTCGGGCGATGTGACGGACCATGCCAAAAACCACTATACCGGCGTACGCTCCAACTTCGGCCCCGATGGCGATGCATGGACGAACTCACGCGGCATCTTCTACCTCGATTTCAACAACAACAACAAGACGGATATTACTTCCACCTACCTGAGGAACTACAAGGCCGCCTTCGCCACGGGAACTGGCTACGTCAACGGCACCAGCCGCTTCAAGAAGCTAGGTTCGCCATGGATTCAGGAGAATAGTGTCGTGCAAGGCAGCGTCACCACCGAATTCCACGTGGATACCAACAAGGGCAGCAACCTCACAATTACTACTACATGGGACGGCTTTGCCAATCAGGTGAAGAACCTCAAGCTCTATCAGGTCGTCACACTGCCTGCCGGCGCTTATGAACTCGTCAGCAAGACAGGGTCCTATGAGTCCAATTATAATCCCAACTTCCTCGCAGTAGCAGCTGGCAGGGGCCTGCCCGACTACGGCGACCTCGCCTCTGACGCCCTGGGTTATGCCCGTTGCGATAAGAACTGCGTCTTCATCCTCAACGAACCTACGGAGGTGAGCATTGGTATGGTCAGCAACCAAAGCGGACAGAAATGCCACACCATCTCGCAGTTCGTGCTCTACTCCACTGAGATGCATGAGTTGAAGCCGGGTGAAATCTACGACGGCATCGATGCCCTGCAGGAAGAAGTGAATGCAGAACCCACCCTACAAGCCTTCGGCGGCCTCGGCAACATCCGCATCGTCGTTGAGGAGCCGCAGGAAGTAGTGGTCGTAGCACTCTCGGGTGCTGTCGTATGGCAGGGCTCCGTCGTCAAGCAAGCCACCATCCCTGCACACAAAGGCCTCTATGTGGTCAATCACCAAAAGGTCATCGTGAGATAATCAAAAAATAAAGTATATACAACTATCATTAAGGTAAAAAGAACATGAAGAAAGAATTGAAACTGATAGCCATTCTCGCAATGGCTATCAGTGTGACGATGTTCACTTCTTGCGGAGGTAAGAAGCAACAGGGGGCGTCCAATGACCCCATCGCCTACAAGACCATTAAGGTAAAGGCAGAAGATCGCACAATCGACACGAAGTACAGCGCCACCATTCGTGGCCGTCAGGACATCATGGTGCTGCCGCAGGTCAGCGGTCTGCTCCGCCAGCTCTGCGTGACCGAGGGTCAACAAGTACGCAAGGGCCAGACGCTCTTCATCATCGACCAGGTTCCCTATCAGGCCGCATTGAACACAGCTAAAGCCAACCTCGAAGCCGCGAAGGCAGCCGAGGCCACAGCCAAGCTCTCGCTGGAAAGCACACAGAACCTTCACGCTCAGCAAGTCGTCAGCGACTTCGACCTGCAGACGGCTACCAACGCCTACGCCCAGGCCAAGGCTACTGTGGCACAGGCTACTGCCGCTGTCACCAACGCTGAGAACTCTTTGAGCTACACGGTTGTCACCAGCCCGGCTGACGGCGTCGTAGGTACACTCCCCTACCGCGTCGGTGCCCTCGTGGGTCCGTCCATGGGCACACCCCTGACCACGGTGTCTGACAACCATCAGATGTACGTCTATTTCTCCATCAACGAGATGATGATGCTCGACAAGACCCGCGAAGCAGGCAGCGCTGCCGCCGCCGTGAAGGCGATGCCCCCTGTGCGTCTGCAACTCGTGGACGGTTCTGAATATGACCAGACTGGCGTCGTGGAGACAGCCAGCGGCGTTGTAGATCAGGCTACGGGCAGTGTCTCGCTGCGTGCCGTCTTCGACAACCCCACCGGTTTGCTCCACAGCGGCAGCACGGGCAATGTCGTGATTCCCGTAGAGTACAAGAATCAGATCATCGTGCCTGCAGCCGCCGTTAAGCAGATCCAGACCGTTCATCAGGTCTTCGTCGTTGAGAACAAGGACGGGCAGCGCACAGCCATCGCCCGCAATATCGAGATTGCTCCCTACAACACCGGCAAAGAGTTCATTGTCACCAAAGGTCTGAAGGCCGGTGAAGAGATTATCGCCGACGGTGCCGGAATGGTCAAGGAAGGGGCGCTGGTCAAGTGATAGCCCCCGCCCCTCCCGTCAAGGAGGGGAGATAAAATTAGTAATCACTCATCTAATCATTAAAAGATGACCCTGTAATCCCCTATGCGCCAGCGTCCCCTCCATTACGGGAGGGGTGCCGAAGGCGGGGTGGGTCTTCATATAAAAATGAAAGGCAACATATTTATTAAGCGTCCGGTGATGGCACTATCCATCGCCATCCTCATCCTCATCTTGGGCGGCATCAGTTATTTTAGCCTGCCGGTGGAACAGTTCCCCGACATCGCACCGCCCACAGTAATGGTCACCGCCACCTACCCCGGCGCATCGGCCGAGACGGTCACCAAGGCTGTCATCCAGCCGCTGGAAGAGAGCATCAACGGTGTGGAGAACATGACCTACATGACTTCCACCTCCACCAACAACGGTTCTGCCACCATCACCGTCTATTTCAAGCAGGGTTCAAACCCCGATATGGCAGCCGTGAACGTGCAGAACCGCGTTTCCATGGCGCAGGGTCTGCTGCCGCAGGAAGTCACAATGATCGGTGTGACGACCTTCAAGCGCCAGACCTCCATGCTGCAGATCAACGCCATGGTGAGCGATGTGCCGGAGTACGACCAGAGCTTCATGTCAAACTACATGAACATCAACGTGACTCCTCAGCTCAAGCGTATCCAGGGTATCGGCGAGGTGCAGGCCATGGGTGCCAACTACTCACTGCGTGTTTGGCTCAAGCCTGAGATTATGGCACAGTACAACCTTGTGCCTTCCGACATCACGGCTTGCATGGCTGAGCAGAACCTCGAAGCCGCTGTAGGTAAGCTGGGTGAGAAGCCCGTGCAAGGTGGCCATGGTGCAAACGTCGATAACGTTTTTCAGTACACACTCCGCTATACGGGTCGTCTGAAGGAAGTCGAGGAGTTCAAGAACATTGTCATTCTGGCACGCCCCGATGGCTCCCTGCTGCGCCTGAAAGACATCGCCGAGGTGGAGCTCGGGCAGGTTGACTACGGCTTCAACGGCACCGTCGATGGCAAACCCTCCGTGGTTTTCCTGGCCTACCAGATTGCCGGTGCCAACGCTAAGGAAACCAACGACCGCCTGACTGCAGCCCTCAACGACATCGAAAAGACGTTGCCCAAGGGCCTCCATTTCGTGCAGATGATGTCCACCAACGACTTCCTATTGGAGTCCATCGCCAATGTGGAGGAGACGCTCATCATCGCTATCCTCCTTGTGATTCTCGTGGTCTATTTCTTCTTGCAGGACTTCAAGGCCACACTCATCCCCTCCATCTCCATCATCATCTCCCTCGTCGGTACCTTTGCAGCACTGGCCGCAGCGGGCTTCACTCTGAACCTGCTGACGCTCTTCGCCCTCGTGCTGGCCATCGGTACGGTTGTGGATGATGCCATCGTCGTCGTCGAGGCCGTGCAGGCGAAGTTCGACGCCGGCTACAAATCAGCTTATCAGGCCACAAAGGACGCCCTCAGCGATGTCACCATGGCCGTTATCTCCTGTACCTTCGTCTTCATGGCTGTGTTCATCCCCGTGACGATGATGGGTGGTACCAGCGGTATGTTCTACACCCAGTTCGGTGTCACGCTGGCCACGGCCGTAGGTATCTCCTGCGTCAGCGCCCTTGTGGTGTGTCCCGCCCTCTGTGCGATGATGATGCGGCCTGCCAAGGAAAACCGCACGGCCAAGAATGGTATCAATGCCTTCTTCATTGGTCTGAATAAGCGCACACGCACAGCCTACGAGGCCAGCTTCGGCGCCATCATGGGTAAATACACCCGCAACCTGCACGGTATCATCAACCACCGTTGGGTCGCTCCTATCTTCTTCGTCATCGCCGCCGTCCTGCTCTACTTCTTCATGACGGCGCTGCCCAAGGGCCTCGTGCCTCAGGAAGACCAGGGCGTGCTCATGGTGAATGTCACCTGTCCTCCGGGCTCCAACCTCTCCTACACCGATAAGGTCCTCGACCGCGCAGAGGCAATCCTTGGTGCCGACGAAGACATCGAACGCGTCTCTCGCGTGGCCGGTTTCAGCTTCATGGGCGGTCAGGGCGCTGCTAACGCCATGTTCATCCTTAAGATGCAGCATTGGAACAAGCGCTCTGGTGTGGACCACATCTCCTCCAACAAGAAGATCCTCTTGATGTTGCAGTTGATGAAGGAGATTCCCGAAGCACAGATCTTCCTCTTCGAGCCTGGTATGATTCCCGGTTACGGTATGGGCTCCAATGTCGACCTTCACCTGCAGGACCGCAGCGATGGCGACAAGGGCGTGTTCCTGGAACAGACGCAGGCCTTCCTCGCAGCCCTCAACGAGCGTGAGGAGATTCAGACGGCCATGACCACCTACGCCCGCAACTTCCCGCAGTACAAGGTGGAGGTGGACGCCGGTCAGTGCAAACTCGCTGGCATTTCTCCCGCCGCTGTCCTCTCAGCCATGAGCGGCTACCTCGGCGGCGCCTACGTCAGCAACTTCAACCAGTTCGGTAAAATCTACCGTGTGATGCTGCAAACCGACCCGAAGTACCGTACTTCCGAGGCCGACCTCTCGAACATGTACATCCGCAACGGTCAGGACATGGCTCCTCTCTCGCAGTTCGTGAAGCTCACGCCGGTCCTCGGTCCTGAGGTCGATACCCACTTCAACCTCTTCTCCGAGATCTCCTGTATGGTGCAGCCCGCCAGCGGTTTCACCACCTCCGATGCTATGAAGGCCATCGACGAGGTGAAGAACCAGCTACTGCCCGACCATATCACCTATGAGTACGGCAGCATCAGCCGCGAGGAGTACCAGCAGATGGGCTCCAACCAGACCATCCTCATCTACGCCATCTGCGTCGTCCTCATCTTCCTCATCCTCAGCTGTCTCTACGAGAGCTTCCTCGTGCCCTTCGCCGTCATCCTTTCTGTGCCTATCGGTCTGATGGGTTCCTTCGGCTTCGCATGGCTGTGGAATATGATTTCCGGCGGCATCTCAGCATTCAAGTACCTGGCCTTGCATGTTGCCATCCCCTTCTCCCCGATGGGTCAGATTGAGAACAACATCTACCTGCAGACCGGTGTCATCATGCTCATCGGCCTCTTGGCCAAGACCGCCATCCTGATTACCGAGTTCGCCCTGGAGCGTCGTCGCAAGGGTATGGGCATCGTCGAGGCAGCCTACGCTGCTGCCGAGGCTCGTCTGCGCCCGATTCTGATGACCGTCCTCACCTGTGTACTTGGTATGCTCCCGCTCGTCTTCGCCACCGGCGCCGGTGCCAACGGTAACCGCACCATCGGCTTGGGCGTCATCGGCGGTATGATTGTCGGCACAGTCGGCATCCTCTTCACCGTTCCCGTCTTCTTCATCTTCTTCGAGTACCTGCAGGAAAAGATCCGCCCCGCCATGAAGGTGGAGGCCGACCAGCAGTTCCTCAAGGAGCAGGCCCACAGCCAGGCTGAAAGAGATGGAGAGTATAACAAGAGCGAGAAATAAAAAGCCTCACCCCCCGCCCCCCCTCTCCAAGGGGCGAGGGGGAGTGATGACTATCAAGCAATCGAACAAAGGATTCTAATACATATTTTATTCATCATGGCAATACTTTCCATATCTCAAAAGTATATACGCCCCCTCGCCCTTTGGAGAGGGGGACGAGGAGTGAGGCTCCTTCTCCTTGCCTCTTGCCTCATCCTCACCTCCTGCGGCCTCTACAAGAACTATGAGCGCCCCGATGACATCCGCACCGAAGGCCTCTATGGTTCAGCGCAGGTGGGCACGACCGAGCAGAGTCTGGGCGCCAAGGCATGGCGTGAGTTCTTCACCGACCCGACGCTGCAGGCTCTCATCGAGCGCGGCCTCAACCAGAACGCCAGCATGAAGCAGGTGGATCTCCAGATTCAGGAAGCACAGGCCTACCTCAAGGTAGCCAAGCTCGCCTACATCCCCTCGCTCTCCTTCGCGCCGCAAGGCCAGCTCTCCTCCATGGACTGGAACAAACCGCTGAAGTTCTACACCATCCCCATCACAGCCTCCTGGCAGGTGGGTAGCCTTGGCAGCCTGCGCAACGCCAAGAAGTCAGCGCAGGTGGCAGTGCAGCAGACCAAGACCGTGCGCGAAGCCGTGCAGCAGAACCTCGTGGCCAACATCGCCAACCTCTACTACACCCTCTGCTCCCTCGATGCGCAACTCGCCATCAGTGAGCAGACCGCCAAGAACTGGCGCGAGAGCGTGGAACTGACCAAGAAACTGATGGGGGCTGGCCGCTCGAATAAGGCCGCCGTGTCGCAGACCGAGGCCAACTGCCTCAGCGTAGAAGCCAGCGTGCTAGACCTCGAGGACGCTATCCGACAAACTGAGAACGCCCTCTGCACCATCCTCGGCGAAGCGCCCCACCACATCGAGCGCACCTCCCTCGCCTCGTTCCAGGCTCCTGCCGTCATCGAGACGGGCGTGCCCATGGCACTCCTGCAGTACCGTCCTGATGTGAAGCAGGCCGAGCTGCAGCTGGCCAGCGCCTTCTACGCCGTCAACAGCGCCACGGCCAACTTCTTCCCCTCGCTCACCATCAGCGGCACCCTCGGCTTCACCAACAACGGTAGCAGCATCGAGCTCGACCCTGCCAAGTGGATATGGAATGCCCTCGGGCAGATCCTGCAACCCATCTTCCAGAACGGACGCCTGCGTGCCCAGAGGAAGGTGGCCAAGCTGAAGCAAGAGGAGGCCAAACTGGCCTTCCAGCAGAGCCTCGTAGCTGCTGGCAACGAAGTCAACAGCGCCCTCGCAGCCCTGCAGACGGCTCAGGCCAAGAAGAGCTACATGGCGCAGCAGGTGGCAGCCCTCACCGATGCCGTCAATGCTACTGAAGCCCTCTATAAGGACAACGTCTCACGTCAGGTCAACTACCTCAACGTGCTGACCGCTCAGACCGGCCTCCTTGGCGCTCAGATGAGCCAGATTGGCAACGACCTCAACGCCATCCAGGCCACCATCAATCTCTACACAGCCCTTGGCGGTGGCTCGCTCCAAGAAGCAGCCCAATAAACCAAGCCACACATAAACAAGAAAGCGCCCCCGATGTTCACTGCATCGGGGGCGCTTCTTATGGTGTTATTTCACCAGGACTTTCTTGCCGTTGACGATGTAGATGCCTGGGGCAAGACCATTGCGCCAGGTGTTGTAGCTGGCGCGCTGTTTCAGGCGAACACCCCTCATGTCATAGACCTCGAAGAAGGTGCCAGTAGCGGGTGCTGCGATGCCATCGGTGAAATAGGGATCATCACTAGGTTGATCTTCGGGTGTCTCAGGGATGCCCATGATTTCCTCTTCCGTGAGCTCATAGGGCGTCAGTTGCTTGTACACGGCCGTTGCACGCTGCTGCAACCAACGCTTGCTGTTGGCGGTGGTCGTAGCGTAGTCCGTATAATCCTTATCGCTGTAATTCACGTGGCTGTTGTTGTGCTCCAATGAGGACTTGGCAAAAGCATAGTAGTCATCGCAGTAATCAATCAGCTCATTCAGATAGAAGCGGATGAAGCGCGACCAGTACTTGTACATGGCACGGTCAAGGGGTTCGCCGCACTGGCGCAGCTGCTTCCAGAAGAGATACGCCTCCATATTTGATGCCCTCGTAAAATAGCGATCTGTGGCACCGCTTTGGAAATACGTGCGATTGCCATACTCGTAGCCATAGCTCCAGTCAAGGTCCCAGACAGGCCCCCATTTGAACTTGCTCTCTGGGTCATAGACATTTTCGTGATAGAGGAAAGTGCTCTTGGGGTGCATGAGCTCGTAGTTGATAATCAACTCATTGGCAACCAGGAAGCGTGCCATAGACTCTACATCTACCACCGAAGAGATATCCTCTTTATTCTGCACGGCTGCCGTAAACGCATTGAAACGTTCCATGACATCTTCATACGAGCGGATAAGTGTTGTGTCTTTATTAATTTTAGGAGCTTCTTGGTAAGGATTGAAGGTTTCAGGTTCCTTGATCTTCACGGGAATACCTACACTCCTGTATGTATAATTGTTTTCATCATATATATAAGCATAGGACCAATATTGTGTTTCATCCGTGTAAGTATCCAGCTCCAGGAAGCAAGCTTTCGTCTCGTCATCGAGGTCGATGCTGTTGTTGGAGAAGCCTGTCTTCTCCGTGAAGTTGTAGCTGCCCCAATACTCTCCGTTCATATAGAGTTCTACAGGCACGATGTGATTGGCGCCGTCAGCACCGATCAACCCTGCTGCATACATGCCGATGGCATTGCTCGTCATAGAGCCGGCTTGTCTGTTGGCCAGAAGAATCCAGCTCTTGGCATTCTTGAGACCGAAGGGTTTCTTCTTCTCCTCGAACTTCAGACGATAGGGATTCTTGGAATAGGGATTACCATTACCCCAACTGCTATTACCACGTCCTCTGATGGACACTGCCGTTTCTGGGAAATCTGGATATATACCTGCACCGGCCAGACGGATCGTGGCATTCAAGTATTCTGTCTTGCTGCTCACATACGCCCCGTTCTCAATATTGATATAGACCTTGGGCACTCCTGTGGGTTGTGCCCACTTCAGATTCAGTTGGTATTCCGTACCATAGGGCACCATTGTGTCAGCATACACGGCAGGCTTGCCTTCCGTCTGCACCTTCTCACCCGTGAACATCTTCAGTTCGGCTACGCAGAGATAGTTCTTGTAGTAAGCCTTCAGCAGTTCGATACGGAAGAGTGAAGCCGGCTTCTCCAGCTCCACAAACGGCGAGGTATTTGTTGCTCCCCTGCTTGTATCCAAATCCCCTTCCAAGTTGCGTTGTACCTCTTGCCACGAAGTTCCATTGTCATAACTGACCCACAAACTAAGAATGAGAGGTGAACGTTGGTCTGAATCATGACGGTTCGTTATGGCATAGGAGATATTATAGACAGGTTCCGGCAATCTCACATCAATATATGGGAAGTCATTCAAATCCAAGGGCGTATACTCTCCACTCCCCCATGTGGAATGGAAATAAGTGTTGTAATTGCCATCAACAGCCATGCTCAAAACTTGATCCGCTTGATTGGCCGGCGCATTGGTGCTGAGCATATCGGCTGTCAGAGGTATCTCATCTTTCACCTGCCATTCCTCCGTACCTTCCTCGGCAGGGCTGACAAGGATGTTCTTCAGGATTTTGACGCCTGGAAAGGCCACTGTCACGCGATGTTCGTCGCCCATCTTCACACGGCTCACCTTACTCACGAGGGGTGTCTCATCGTCCAGATAAACTTCAGCACGGGAATCGGAGCGCTTGAAAGACGGTGTCAGCCAGTGCGTAAAAGCTCGCACAGGATAGTCCTCCATATTGACAATCTTGTTGTCCTCTGTGAACTCACACAGCACGTCCGTAAACAGCTGATGATTGAATTTGTTGTTGAATTTGAACGAGGTGAGCGTGGGACGGTTCAACAGCATCTGATGGTCATAGGACTTGAGCTCATCCAAAGGATATATGAACTCCGACCCGCCGAGAGTCACCACCTTGAGATAGGCTTCATCGATTGTTTCCTCTACCACAGTAGATGCAGGGAAGATATCAAGCGTGCCGTTGTTTTTCTCCACGAAGATGGAATCTTCATGCTCTTTATCATCCCCGGCATAAGCATCTATTGGAGCACAAAGGCATCCCAACAGGCAAGTTATAAATAGGTAAATTTTATTCATAAGTCAAGGTTTATGCTACATTTTACGCGGCAAAGATAAGGAGTTTCTGCCTTTCAGCCGACGAAAGCAGTAAAATAATGTCAAAAGGTGTGCATTTTTTTGCTTTTGAAGTGTATTCATTGTACTTTTGCACACTCATTCGTAAGAATGATGGAGCAAACCATGTTTGATACACTGTTGTCGCTGCCCCTATTCCAAGGATTAGGGAATACCGACCTAACGCGCATCCTGGAGTCCACACATCTCAAGTTCGAGACGCTGCCGCCTGACACCCAGTTTGTGCATCAGGATGACTTGTGCAACGATGTCTTCTTCATCATGGACGGCCACGTCAGCTGTGCCACCGCCGCAGCCAACCACCTCTGGCGCGTGGAGGAAGCGATGCCCACTCCTGCTGTGCTGGGCTTGGAAGCGCTCTACGGCAGCACGCGCGTCTATCCCTGTTCTGCCATTGCCGCCACCGCCGTGCGGCTAATGCGGGTGGACAAACGGACGATGGCAGCACTGACAGGCTATTTTGAGGTCTTCCGCATCAATGTCCTCAACACCCTCTCCACCCTCATCGCACGCCAACGACAGTTGCAATGGCTCCCGTCACCACAAACGTTGGAAGGGCGTATCATTCATTTCATGAGGACCCATGTGCAACGCCCTGCGGGCTTCAAGTCCTTCCATATCTCTATGCAGACCTTGGGCGCTTATCTGGGCGAGGATTCGCGCTATGTCTCCAAGGCCCTGCACCGTCTGGAAGAGAAAGGTCTCCTGCATCTGGAGCGTCGTGCAATTCACATCCCTGCGTTTGAGAATATCATCAAAGAAACACTTTAACTCATGCGAGATAACCCACTCTTTAACAAGAACTACGGAACACCGCACAATGCGGCCCCCTTCGATAAGATACAGCTTGAGGATTACGAGCCCGCTATCCTCGAAGGCATCCGCATGGACGATGAGTTCATCCAGCGTATCATCGACAATCCCGAGCCGCCGACCTTCGACAACACGGTGGCGGTGACCACTCCCGACGACATGCTGGAGCGCGTCACGAAAGTGTTCTTCAACCTTCTCTCGGCTGAGACCAATGACGAGATGGAGGCGCTGGCACAGAAGCTCTCCCCTATCCTCACGGAGCACGCCAACAACATCCTCTTCAACAAGCGCTACTTCCAGCGCATCAAAGCGGTGTATGAAAACCACCGTCCGCTAAACGCTGAGGAGCAGATGCTCTTGGAGAAATCCTACGAAGGGTTCATCCGTGCCGGTGCCGCACTCGACGAGGCTGATCAGGCCCGTCTGCGCGAGATGAACCAGCAGATGGCACTCCTGACCCTGCAATTCTCACAGAACAACCTGAAGGCCACCAACGCCTATCAGCTCCATATCATTGACGAGGCCGACCTCGCCGGACTTCCCGACTCAGCCCGCGACGCTGCCGCCCTGGCCGCCAAGGAGAACGGCAAGGAAGGATGGCTCTTCACGCTCCACGCCCCGTCCTATGGCCCCTTCATGACCTACGCCGACAACCGCGAGCTGCGCCGCCAGATGTATATGGCCAAAAACACGCTCTGCATTGGCAAGGACGAAACAAACAACGAGGACATCGTGCGGCAGATTGTGAACCTACGTCGCGAGCACGCGCAGTTGCTGGGCTACAAGACCTTTGCCGACTACGTACTGAAAGAGCGCATGGCTGAGACGGCCGACAATGTCTATCACCTCCTCGATCAACTTCTGGAAGCCTATATGGAGCCTGCACGCAAGGAGGTGGCAGAGATAGAGGCCACGGCGCGCAAGTTGGAAGGCGCGGACTTCGAGCTGAAACCTTGGGACTTCTCCTATTACGGCCACAAGCTGAAGATGGAGCGCTTTAACATCGATGCCGAGATGACGCGCCCCTATCTGCGGCTCTCACGCGTCAAGGAGGGTGTCTTCGGACTAGCCACACGCCTCTATGGCATCACCTTCCGCGAGAACCCAGACATCCCCGTCTATCACCCCGATGTGCAGGCCTATGAGGTCCTGGATCAGGACGGCAGTTTCCTGGCAGTCCTCTACACCGACTTCTTCCCCCGCAAGGGCAAGCAGAGCGGTGCGTGGATGACCAGCTTCAAGGAGCAATGGATCGGTCCCGAGGACAATTGCCCCGACCCGAAAGACCCGTCGCTGTGGAAGAACAGCCGCCCACATATCTCGTTGGTAATGAATTTCACAAAGCCTACCGAGACAAAGCCCGCGCTGCTGACGCTCGGCGAAGTGGAGACCTTCCTGCACGAGTTCGGCCACGCCCTGCACGGCATCTTTGCCAACACGCGTTTCGCCAGCCTCTCGGGCACCAGCGTTTATTGGGACTTCGTAGAACTGCCCTCGCAGCTGATGGAGAACTTCGCCGTCGAGCCCGACTTCCTGAACACCTTCGCTGCACACTACGAGACAGGTGAGCCGATGCCCGCTGACCTGATACAGCGCATCATCGACAGCCGCAACTTCAACGTAGCCTACGCCTGCATCCGTCAGGTGAGCTTCGGACTGTTGGATATGGCTTACTACACGCTCACAGAACCCTTCACAGCTGATGTTCAAACCTTTGAACGTGACGCATGGAAGCGCACACAGCTCTTTGACGAGGAACCTGGCACCTGCATGACTGTGCAGTTCGGGCATATCATGTCAGGCGGCTATGCGGCCGGCTACTACAGCTATAAGTGGGCCGAGGTGCTCGATGCCGATGCCTTCTCCGTCTTCAAGCAGCATGGCATCTTCAACCGCGAGACCGCCCAGCGCTTCCGCGACTGCATCCTTTCGCGAGGCGGCACTGAGCACCCCATGACCCTCTATAAACGCTTCCGCGGCCAGGAACCCACTATCGACGCCCTATTAAAGAGGAACGGGATAAAAAGACCCACCCCCGCCACCGCCAGTCATGGAGGGGAGAGCCTGCGGGGGTAGTCGAAATATCGAAATATCGAAATATCAAAAAAATAGAAATTATGACAAATAACGATACAACGCGCCAGCCTCAGCCCTCCCTCACGGGAGGGGCCAGGGGTGGGTCCATTTTGGACCGTCGCTACCTGCGCATGGCGCGCATTTGGAGCGAGAACAGTTACTGCATTCGTCGCCAGGTGGGCGCACTCATCGTCAAAGATAAGATGATTATCAGCGATGGCTACAACGGCACACCGTCAGGCTTCGAGAACGTATGTGAAGAGGATGGCGTCACCAAGCCCTATGTCCTTCATGCCGAGGCCAACGCCATCACGAAGATTGCCCGCTCGGGCAACAACTCCGAGGGCGCCACGCTCTACGTGACTGACTCGCCCTGCATCGAGTGCTCCAAGCTCATCATCCAGTCCGGCATCCGCCGCGTCGTCTATGCCCGCGACTACCGCCTCACCGACGGCATCGATCTGCTTAAGCGGGCTGGCATCGAAGTCGAGCACCTGCCCATTGAGGGGTTCGAGTAGTTTAAGAAGTTTAAGAAGTTCAAGAGTTCAAGAGTTTAAAAGTTCAAGAGTTCAAGAGTTGAAGGAAAATCACTTTTCTCTCCCTACGCTCCCCTTTAGGGGGCTCGGGGGCATTACATTTTCATAAAAAATGAGCACCAAGTCCCGTCTCGTCCCGCTGCTTCTGGCGTTGTCCGTGATTCTCGGTATCGGCATCGGTTTGTTCTATGCCAACCATTTTTCGGGCAACCGACTGAATATCATCAATACGGGCAGCAACAAGCTTAACTACCTGTTGCAAATCATCGACAACAACTATGTCGATACCATCAATGTCAACGACCTCGTCGAGGAGGCTATGCCCACAA
>Ga0310690_10000338_pt1 | contig 104887 bp, 81 predicted proteins | sample AusTroGonzalo_MG_2_FD_207661 | JGI IMG/M metagenome (GOLD analysis project Ga0310690, IMG submission 207661) | Bovine rumen microbial communities from tropical cattle in Woodstock, Queensland, Australia - Gonzalo_04 (v2) (version 2) | ecosystem: Host-associated > Mammals > Digestive system >...
ACCGTTATCAAGTTGAAACCAGCCGCTGCTAAAGGTACGTATGTGAAGAGCATCTATATCTCTAGCACGATGAGCCCGGGTGTGCAGATCGATGTCAAATCAGTGTCAAACTAAATTGAAAGGAATTTGTTGAAATGAGAAAAGAAGATAAACAAGTCCTCATCGACTCCATACTCAGTGAACTGAAGGCCTGCCCTAACTTCTACCTGACCGACGTCTCCGACCTCAACGCCGAGAAGACGAGCCAGCTCAGAAGGCAGTGCTTCAACAGTGGTGTGAAAATGATCGTTGTGAAGAACGCCCTGCTCCAGAAGGCTATGCAGCAGATGGACAAGGACTACGAGAACCTGTACGACGTTCTGAAAGGATCAACTGCACTGATGCTGTGCGAGACCGGCAACGCTCCCGCCAAGCTGATCAAGAATTTCCGTAAGACTAGCGACCGTCCCATCCTGAAGGGTGCCTTCATCGAGGAGTGCTGCTACATCGGCGACGACATGGTTGACGCCCTGTGCAACATCAAGTCGAAGAACGACCTCATCGCGGACATCATCGCCCTGCTGCAATCGCCGATGAAGAACGTCATCAGCGGCCTGCAATCGGGTGGCCACAAGCTGAGCGGTATTCTCGAGACCCTGTCCGAAAGACCGGAATAATATATTTCAAACCTAAAAAGCAAGTATTAACAATTTAAAATAGAATTAAAAATGGCAGATCTTAAAGCTTTTGCTGAACAATTAGTCAATCTTACCGTGAAGGAAGTGAACGAACTCGCTAACATCCTGAAGGAAGAGTACGGTATTGAACCCGCAGCCGCCGCTGTTGCTGTTGCTGCTCCTGCTGCTGCCGGCGCCGCCGCTGCTGCTGAAGAGAAGACTTCTTTCGACGTCATCCTGAAGAGCGCTGGCGCTCAGAAGCTCGCCGTCGTTAAGTTGGTGAAGGAACTCACCAGCCTCGGTCTGAAGGAAGCCAAGGAACTCGTTGACGCAGCTCCTAAGGCTATCAAGGAAGGCGTGAGCAAAGACGAAGCTACCGCTCTGAAGGCCCAACTCGAAGAGGCTGGTGCGGAAGTGGAAGTGAAATAAGGATTCAATTCCCGTTCATAACGGCATTCAACCTCAGTCCCGAATAGGGGCTGAGGTTTGTGCCGATTTTTCGCTTTATGCGAAATTTCCTCTTTTCGTTCGTTCGTCTTTCCCATTACATCACCTAAAAACAATATCACCTTGGCAACAAAATCAACTGAAAGAATAAGCTTCGCGTCTATCAAGAAGTCTTTCGAATACCCTGATTTTCTGGATATTCAGCTTCAGTCGTTCCAGGATTTCTTCCAGCTGGAGACCAATCCTGACAACCGTAAGAACGAGGGCCTCTACAAGGTCTTCGCCGAAAACTTCCCCATCACCGACGCAAGAGGCAACTTTACTCTCGAATTTCTTGACTACTACATCGACGCCCCCCGCTACAGCATCGAGGAGTGCATCGAACGTGGACTCACCTATAGCGTTCCTCTCAAGGCAAAGCTCCGCCTTTCCTGCAACGACGAGGAACACGAAGATTTTGAGACCGTCGTCCAGGATGTGTATCTGGGCATGATTCCCTATATGACACCTCGTGGCACCTTCGTGATCAACGGTGCCGAACGCGTCGTGGTCTCACAATTGCACCGCTCGCCCGGTGTGTTCTTCGGTCAAAGCCAGCATGCCAACGGCACCATGTTGTATTCGGCCCGTATTATTCCGTTCAAGGGTTCTTGGATGGAGTTCTCGACCGATATCAACAACGTCATGTATGCCTACATCGACCGTAAGAAGAAATTGCCCATCACCACGCTGCTGCGTGCTATCGGTTATGAGACCGATAAAGACATTCTCGACATTTTCAACCTAGCCGAAGAGGTGAAGGTCTCCAAGGCAGGCTTGAAGCGTGTCCTCGGCCGTAGGCTGGCCGCCCGTGTGCTTCACACCTATTTCGAAGACTTCGTCAACGAAGATACGGGTGAGTGTGTCTCCATCGAGCGTAACGAGGTCATCATCGACCGCGACGTCGTCCTGGAAGAAGACCATATCCAGAAGATCGTCGACAGCGGCGTGAAGACCATCCTGCTCCATAGCGAAGCCGAGCGTGACGAAAATGACAGAATCTCTGACTATTCCGTCATTTTCAAGACCTTGGAAAAAGATACCTGTAATTCGGAGAAAGAGGCTGTGGAATACATCTACCGCCAGCTGCGCAATGCTGAGCCGCCCGATGAGGAAACGGCACGCGGCATCATCGAGAAGCTGTTCTTCTCCGACAAGAGATATGACTTGGGTTTGGTCGGTCGTTACCGCATCAACCGCAAGCTTAACCTCGACATCCCCGATGACGTCAAGGTCCTGACCAAGGAAGACATCATCGCCATCATCAAATATTTGGTCGAACTGCTGAGCAGTAAGGCCGAAATCGACGATATCGACCACTTGAGCAACCGTCGTATCCGCACCGTGGGCGAGCAGCTGCAAGCCCAGTTCGGTGTCGGTTTGGCCCGTATGTCGCGTACCATCCGTGAGCGCATGAACGTGCGTGACAACGAGGTGTTTACGCCTATCGACCTGATCAACGCCAAGACGCTGTCGTCGGTCATCAACTCGTTCTTCGGCACCAACCAGCTGTCGCAGTTCATGGACCAGACCAACCCGCTGTCGGAAATCACGCATAAGCGTCGTATCTCCGCTTTGGGTCCTGGCGGTCTGTCGCGTGACCGTGCCGGTTTCGAAGTCCGTGACGTGCACTACACGCACTATGGCCGTCTCTGCACCATCGAGACCCCTGAAGGTCCTAACATCGGTCTGATTTCGTCGCTTTGCGTGTTCGCTAAAATCAACAATTTGGGCTTCATTGAGACGCCCTACCGCGAAGTGGTTGACGGCAAGGTCGACTTCCAGAAGGAGCCGGTCTACCTGACCGCTGAGCTTGAGGAAGACAAGATCATCGCCCAAGCCACCACGCCTGTGGATGACGAAGGCCATTTCACCGATAAGGAAATCAAGGCGCGTTACATCGCCGACTATCCTATCGTTTCGCCCGAGCAAATCAACTTGATGGACGTCGGTCCTAACCAGATTGCCTCCATCGCCGCTTCATTGATCCCGTTCTTGGAGCACGACGACGCCAACCGTGCCTTGATGGGTTCGAACATGATGCGTCAGGCTGTACCTTTGATGAATCCCGAAAGTCCTATCGTGGGCACTGGTATTGAACGCTCTGTTGCCAAGGATTCACGCGTTCTTATCACTGCCGAAGGCGAGGGCGAGGTCATCTTCGTTGACTCCAAGAAGATCACGATCAGATATGACCGCACGGATGAACAGCGTCTGGTCAGCTTCGACGACGATGTGAAGACTTATAACCTCACGAAGTACGCCCGTACCAACCAGAACACGAGCATCAACATCAAGCCTATCGTGCGCCGTGGCGACCATGTGACCTTCGGTCAGATCCTGACGGAAGGCTATGCCACGCAAAATGGTGACCTGGCTCTCGGCCGTAACCTGAAAGTGGCCTTCATGCCTTGGAAGGGTTACAACTACGAGGATGCTATCGTGATTTCGGAGCGCATTGTGAAGGAAGACTTGTTCACCTCCATCCACATCGAGGAGTTCACCCTTGAGGTGCGCGACACGAAGCGTGGCTTGGAAGAGCTGACCAACGACATCCCGAACGTGAGCACCGACGCCACCAAGGACTTGGACGAGCACGGTATCATCCGTGTGGGTGCCGAGGTCAAGGAAGGCGATATCCTGGTCGGTAAGATCACGCCTAAGGGCGAATCCGACCCGACGCCTGAGGAGAAGTTGCTCCGCGCCATCTTCGGCGACAAGGCCGGTGATGTGAAGAACGCATCATTGAAGGCTGGTCCTTCCATGAAGGGCGTGGTCATCGGCAAGCGCCTCTTCTCGCGTCTGCAAAAGGACCGCAAGGCCCGCGCCAAGGACAAGGAAGATATCGCCAAGATCGATGCCGCCTGCAAGAAGGAGCTGGCCGCCTTGAAAGATGTTCTCGTCGAGAAACTCATGACGCTGCTGAACGGTCGCGTCTCCGCTGGTGTGCAGAACAACTTCAAGGAGATGCTCATCCCCAAGAAGGCCAAGTTCTCAGCCAAGGCTCTCTATGACATCGATTACTTGTCGGTCAACCCGAACAAGTGGACGTCGGATGAGAAGATCAACAAGCTGATCGGTGCCATCATCGACAACTACACGGTGAAGCACAAGGAGATTGAAGGCCGTTATAATCGCGAGAAGTATGTGGCCAGCGTCGGTGACGAGCTGCCGAATGGCATTGTCCAGATGGCTAAGGTCTATGTGGCCAAGAAGCGTAAGCTGATGATTGGCGACAAGATGGCCGGTCGTCACGGTAACAAGGGTATCGTCTCGAAGATCGTCCGCGCCGAGGACATGCCGTTCTTGGCCGACGGTACTCCGGTTGACATCGTGTTGAACCCGTTGGGTGTGCCTTCGCGTATGAACCTCGGTCAGATTTACGAGACCGTTCTCGGTTGGGCTGGTCACGAACTCGGACTGAAGTTCGCCACGCCTATCTTCGATGGCGCCACCTTGAGCGAAATCAATGAGTATATGGCCAAGGCTGGCCTGCCTGCCAACGGCCGTATGCAGCTTTACGACGGTGAGACGGGCGAGCCTTTCGACCAGCCTGCCACCGTGGGTTACATCTACATGCTGAAGTTGCACCACATGGTCGACGACAAGATGCACGCCCGTTCGATTGGTCCTTACTCGCTGATCACGCAGCAGCCTCTGGGCGGTAAGGCCCAGTTCGGTGGCCAGCGTTTCGGTGAGATGGAAGTCTGGGCCTTGGAGGCCTTCGGAGCCAGCAATGTGCTTCAGGAGATTCTGACCGTGAAGTCGGACGACGTGAACGGCCGCGCCAAGGCATACGAAGCCATCGTCAAGGGTGACAACATGCCTATCCCGGGTATTCCTGAGTCCTTCAACGTCTTGATCCACGAACTCCGTGGTCTGGGCCTTGAGATTACCTTCAAGGACAAGGATGGTAAAGTCTTGAATTGAGTTTAAACAATGCTAGGATAAAACAAGAAGAAATATGGCAACCAATAATATAGTCAATAGCAATTTCGCTAGCATTACGGTGAGTCTGGCTTCGCCGGAATCGATCCTTGCCCGTTCACACGGAGAGGTGTTGAAACCCGAGACCATCAACTACCGTACTTATAAACCCGAACGCGACGGCTTGTTCTGCGAGCGTATCTTCGGTCCCGTGAAGGACTGGGAGTGCCACTGCGGTAAGTACAAGCGCATCCGTTACAAGAACATCATCTGCGACCACTGCGGTGTTGAGGTGACCGAGAAGAAAGTCCGTCGTGAGCGTATGGGTCACATCTCATTGGTGGTGCCCGTCGCCCACATCTGGTATTTCCGCTCGCTGCCCAACAAGATTGGCGCCCTGCTCGGCATCCCGACCAAGAAACTGGATGCAATCATCTATTACGAGCGCTACATCGTGATTCAAGGCGGTGTCCTCGAAGGCAAAGAGATTCCTGGCGACGAAGGCCGCAAGGTGACCAAGAACGAGTTCCTGACCGAGGAAGAGTACCTCGAACTGATGGAAAACATCCCGATCGAGAACCAGTATCTGCCCGAAGACGACCCGAACAAGTTCATAGCCAAGATGGGTGCTGAGGCCATTTATGACCTCCTCGCTCGCCTGAATATTGAGGAAGAGGCCAACCGCCTGCGTGCCGAAGCCAACGAAGTGAAGGCCATGCAGAAGAAGCAGGAGCTGCTGAAGCGCCTGCAGGTGTTTGAGGCTTTCCGCGAGGCCAACACGCACATCGAGAACCGTCCCGAGTGGATGATTGTGAAGGTGGTGCCGGTGATTCCGCCGGAGCTGCGTCCTCTCGTCCCGTTGGATGGCGGCCGTTTCGCCACTTCCGATTTGAACGACCTCTATCGTCGTGTCATCATCCGCAACAACCGTCTGAAGCGTTTGATTGAAATCAATGCTCCTGACGTCATCATGCGTAACGAGAAGCGTATGCTGCAAGAGGCCGTCGACTCGTTGTTCGACAACTCACGCAAGTCGAGCGCGGTGAAGACCGACTCGAACCGCCCGCTGAAGTCGTTGAGCGACAGCCTGAAAGGTAAGCAAGGTCGTTTCCGTCAGAACCTGCTCGGTAAACGTGTCGACTACTCTGGTCGTTCCGTTATCGTGGTCGGTCCCGACCTGAACATGAATGAATGCGGTCTGCCTAAGGATATGGCCGCCGAGCTGTTCAAGCCGTTCGTGATCCGTAAGCTCATCGAGCGCGGCATCGTCAAGACCGTGAAATCGGCCAAGAAGATCGTCGATCGCAAGGATCCCGTCGTTTGGGACATCCTCGAAAACATCCTGAAGGGTCACCCGATCCTGCTGAACCGTGCTCCTACGCTGCACCGTCTGGGTATCCAGGCCTTCCAGCCGAAGCTCATCGAAGGTAAGGCCATCCGTCTGCACCCCTTGGTGTGTACGGCATTCAACGCCGACTTCGACGGTGACCAGATGGCTGTCCACGTACCGCTTGGCAACGCCGCTGTGCTTGAAGCCCAGATTTTGATGCTGGCTTCACACAACATCCTGAACCCCTCGAACGGAGCACCTATCACGCTGCCTTCGCAGGACATGGTTTTGGGTCTGTATTATATCACCAAGCCTCGTAAGAGCACGCCCGATCATCCTGTGAAGGGTGAAGGCATGTCGTTCTATTCGCCGGAAGAAGTCATCATCGCCCACAATGAAGGCCGTGCCGATATGCACGCCATCATCAAGGTGAGGGTGAAAGTCCGCGAGGAAGACAAGCTCGTCACGAAGTTGGTGGAGACCACCGTGGGTCGTGTCATCTTCAACCAAGTGGTTCCTGATGACTACGGCTTCATCAACGAACTCTTGACCAAGAAGTCGTTGCGTAGCATCGTCGGCGACATGGTGCGTATGGAAGGCACCGCCGTAACCACCAAGTTCTTGGACGACATCAAGAATATGGGTTACTATCAGGCATACAAGGGCGGTCTGTCGTTCAACTTGGGCAATGTCCTTGTCCCTGAAACGAAGAAAGACCTGATTGCCGAGGCTAACGGCAAAGCTGCCGAAATCCGTGAGTTCGAGAAGATGGGCTTCATGGGCCCGAACGAGCGTTATAACCAGATCGTTGACCTTTGGACCGACGTCAATGCCAAGCTGACCCAACAGGTGATGAAGGTGTTGTCGAGCGACGACCAAGGCTTCAACCCGGTGTATATGATGCTGCACTCCGGTGCTCGTGGTTCCGAGGCTCAGGTGTCGCAGCTCTGCGGCATGAGAGGACTGATGGCCAAGCCTATGAAGGCTGGCTCAGGCGGCTCCGAAATCATTGAGAACCCGATTCTGTCGAACTTCCAGGAAGGTCTGTCCGTGTTGGAGTACTTCATCTCCACGCACGGTGCCCGTAAGGGTTTGGCCGATACCGCTCTGAAGACCGCTGACGCTGGTTACTTGACCCGTCGTCTGGTCGACGTGGCTCACGATGTCATCATCACCGAGAAAGACTGTGGCACGCTCCGTGGCATGACCATCTCGCGTGGTGAAGAGATCAAGGAGCCGGGCAAGCACTCCTTGTTATATGACCGCATCCTCGGCCGTGTGGCCTTGCACGATGTGACGCATCCTCAGACGGGTGAGCTTATCGTTGCCAGCGGTGAGGAAATCAACGAAGCCATTGCTGAGGCCATCGACGAGTCGCCTCTGGACGGCGTCGAGATCCGTTCCGTGCTGACCTGCGAGTCGAAGCGCGGCGTGTGCGCCAACTGCTACGGCCGCAACCTGTCGTCGGCCAAGCTCGTCCAGAAAGGTGAGGCTGTGGGCGTCATCGCCGCACAGTCCATCGGTGAGCCTGGTACCCAGCTGACCCTGCGTACCTTCCACTCTGGTGGTAAGGCCTCGAAGGGCTTGGTGGCCAACAGCACTGAAGCCAAGTATGACGGTTACCTTGAAATCGACGAACTCCGTTCCGTCGAAGTCGACAAGGAAGGCGACAAATATCAGATTGTCATCGGCCGTTCGGCTGAAATGAAGTTGCACGACAACCATACCGACGTCGTGTTGATGACGACCATCATTCCTTATGGCGCCAAACTGTTCTTCAAGGCTGGCGACCAGGTGAAGAAGGGCGACAAGATCTGCGAATGGGATCCCTACAACGCCACCATCATCTCAGAGTTCAGCGGTAAGGTCCGCTTCCAGAACGTGATTGAGGGTGTGACCTATCGTAACGAGACCATTGCTGAGACCGGCTTCATCGAGCGTGTCATCATCGAAGGTAAGAGAGGTGCCAAGAACCCGCTCATCGAAATCGTCGATGAGAACGGTGAGGCTTTGGTGTCCTACGACTTGCCCGTCGACGCCCACGTCGTTGTCGGCGAAGGCGACGCTATCACTGCTGGCGACCAGCTGGTGCGTATCCCGCGTAACGTCTCTGGCGGCGGCGATATCACGGGCGGTCTGCCGCGTGTGCAAGAGCTGTTTGAGGCCCGTAACTCCATTGACCCGGCCATCGTTTCCGAGATTGATGGTATCGTCCATCTTGAGAAGAAACTGAAGCGCGGCAATCGTGAGGTCGTCGTGACGGCCAAGACGGGCGAGGAGAAGCGTTATCTCATCCCGACCTCGAAGCAGATCCTGGCTCAGGAGAACGACTTCGTGAAGGCTGGTCAGCCGCTGTCCGAAGGTGTCATCACGCCCAATAGCATCTTGGCTATCATGGGCCCGATGAAGGTGCAGGAATACATTGTCAACGAGGCTCAGAGCGTGTACCGTCAGCAAGGTGTGGTCATCAACGACAAGCACTTTGAGGTCATCGTGCGTCAGATGATGCGTAAGGTCGAGATCCTCGATCCGGGCGACACCCGCTTCCTGCAAGGTGAGCTGGTCAACAAACTGGCTTTCCAAGAGGAGAACGACGACATCTATGGCAAGTTCTTCGTCGAGGACAACGGCGCTTCCGAGAAGCTCCAGAAGGGCGAAATCGTTTCGGCCATGAAGCTGCGTGAGGAAGAGTCTGCCCTGAAGCGTAAGGACTTGACCCTGCCTACGGTGCGTCCGGCACGTCCGGCTACTGCCACGCAGGTGCTGCAAGGTATCACCCGCGCTGCTTTGGCGACCGACAGCTTCATCTCGGCTGCCTCCTTCCAGGAGACCACCAAGGTGCTGACCAATGCCGCCATCGCCGCCAAGAGCGACTTCCTGCTCGGCATGAAGGAGAATGTGATCGTCGGTCACAAGATTCCTGCCGGCACGGGTCTGCGTGAGTATGAGGACTTGATTGTCGGCTCTCGTGAAGAATACGAGGAGCTGCAAGAAAAGGCCGCACTCTAACAAGTGTTGAACCGAGCGGGGACGGCCGATAGGCTGTCCCCGCTTTTTAATATCAAAGCATTATGGAAAACAATCCGAAGAATCAACTGAATATCGAAATCAGCGACGAGATTGCCGAGGGTAAGTACTCCAATCTGGCCATCATCACTCATTCACCCAATGAATTCATCGTCGACTTCGCGCAGATGATGCCTGGCACACCCAAGGCAAAGGTCCGCTCACGCGTGATTATGAACCCCTTGAACGCCAAGCGTCTCTACAAGGCTCTGGCCGACAACATCGCCAAATACGAGCAACAGTTTGGCCCCATCAACGACGGCGGCGGCATTGCCCCGTTCAGCATGGGCGCACCTACCGCGCAGGCTTGATTGCGGGTACACTGGCTTAAGAAAAAGTGGACAGAATTGAAAGTCTGTCCACTTTTTTTGTGTCCAGAGATTTGCGAGTTCGGAAATATTTGTTTAGTTTTGCACATCCAACTGAAACCAATTCACGGATTATTAACGAACACCAATACTAATCAGAAGTTGCGCCCGACACGAAACTAGGGAAATCAAAATGGGTTTGTTTAAATCTCAGAAAGATAAAGAGCGTCTGAGCCATGTGAAGACTTTGCTTGCCCTTGCCTTTGCCGATGGCAAGCTGGAGAAAAACGAAATCACGGCCATTGCCGCCTTTGCAGCCAGAGAGAATGTGGACGTGGAAGAAGTCCAGAAAATGCTTGATTGTAAGGATAATGTGAATTTTATTCCTCCTCAAACTGAAGAAGATAAGATCCAGTATCTCCATGACCTGGTCTTGTTGATGATTGCTGACGGCAATATCAGCGAAAAAGAGTATGAATTATGCAAAGCCGTTGCCGACCAATTCGGTTATCGCGAAGAGGCCATCGATATCTTATTGAAGAAGATTATTGAAGATATCCAAAACTCATGATGTGAGTTCCGTCATGTCAGATAAGGAAGAGCCAGACCCTCGAGGATCTGGCTCTTCTAGTTTAATGGTTGCTATATTCAAAACGTCTCCGGCACCCTGTCAGTCCCTTCATCAGCCTCAAAATAAGGTCTTTTCTCGAAGCCGAACATTTTGGCTATCAAACTGCTCGGAAACTTGCGGACGCTTTGGTTGTAGTCCTTTGCGGTTTCGTTGAAGCGCTCGCGCTCCGTGAGGATGCGGTTCTCGCAGCCCGCCAGCTGTGCCTGCAAGGTGAGGTAGTTCTCGCTAGCCTTCAAGTCGGGGTAGTTTTCGATGGAGACGAGAAGCCTGTTCAGCGAGTTGTCCAACTCCTTTTGTGCTGACTCGTAGTTAGCGAACTCAGTCTCGTCGAAGGTCTCTGGGTTGACGGTGGAATTGGCGGCTTTGGCGCGTGCCTCGGTCACTGCGAGGAGTGTACCTTGTTCGTATTCCGTGTAGTTTTTCACCAAGGCGACGAGGTTAGGCACAAGGTCGGCACGGCGCTGGTACACATTCTCCACCTGTCCCCAGGCTTTGGCCATGTTCTCCTGCTTGTACACAAAGCCGTTGTAAGTCGACCAGCCCCAAAGGAGGATGAGAACTACAACAGCAATGATGATAAAACCAATCTTCTTCATAAGTGAACTTTTTATGCCAGACTTTAGGGCAAGAGACAGTCTCGCGTCTCGTAATCCCGAAGTCTCGCGTCTTAATTAGATGAATTCAAGTTTGTCCTGCGTGGTGTTCTTCTCGCAATAGTGGCAGTGCAGCTTGATGTTGCCCTGCGCGTCCTTTACGACGGTGAACTTAGTCGGCACATCGTGCTCCTTGTTGGTGACGCAGTTCGGGTTGAAGCACTTCACGATGTGTTCGATGCGTTCGGGGATAGTCACGGTCTGCTTTTTGATGACCTCAAAGTCCTTGATCTCGATGATGGAGGCGGTGGGGGCGACGAGGGCGATCTTGTTGTAGTCTTCGGGAGCGAAGTATTTATTGGCGGCTTTGATGAAGCCCTTGGTGCCGTATTTTTTACTCTCCACGTTGGTGCCGAAATACACGGGCGTGCTGACTTTCTCCAAGCCCAGAATCTTGACGACTTGGAACACTTTGTCGGCGGGGATATGGTCGATGACGGTGCCATTCTCAATGGCAGAAACGGTCAGTTCTTTTTTCTTTTCCATAACTATAGATTTCAAGATTTAAAAATTTCAAGATTTCAAGATTCCTTACTTGAGTCCAAGAATAGAAGCAATGAGTGCTTGACGGGCGTAGACTCCGTTCTGTGCCTGCTGGAAGTAATAGGCCTTCGGGTTGGCGTCGACGTCGACGTGGATCTCGTTGACGCGCGGCAGCGGGTGCAACACACGGCAGTTAGGCTTCGAGTTCTCCAGCATGGCGTTGCGCAGCACATATGAGTTCTTCACCTTCTCGTATTCCTCTGGGTCGGGGAAGCGTTCGCGCTGGATGCGGGTCATGTAGATGATGTCGGAGTGGGGGATGGCGTCCTCCAGCTCGGTGTACTGGTGGTATTCGAGGTTGCGGTCCTTAATGTGCTGTTTCACCACGCTCGGCAGCTTCAGCTCGACGGGCGAGACAAGGTTGAACTTCGCGTTGAAGTTGCACATGGCCTCCACGAGGCTGTGGACGGTGCGGCCGTATTTCAGGTCGCCGACGAGGGTGATCTCAAGGTTCTCAAGTGTTCCTTGCGTCTTGCGGATGCTGTAGAGGTCGAGCATGCATTGCGTGGGGTGCTGGTTGGCACCGTCGCCTGCGTTGATGACCGGCACCTTCGACACCTCGGAGGCAAAGCGGGCAGAACCCTCGATGGGGTTGCGCATGACGATGAGGTCGGCATAGCTGGCCACCATGGTGATGGTGTCGGCGAGGGATTCGCCTTTCTGGATGCTCGTTCCAGCGGTGCTGCTGAAGCCGATGACGTTGCCGCCCAAGAGTTGGATGGCCGTCTCGAAGCTCAGGCGTGTGCGAGTGGAAGGCTCGAAGAACAGCGAGGCGATGATGCGTCCGTTCAGCAGGTTCTGGTGCGGGTTTTTCTCGAAGTCTTCGGCGATGTCGAGGACATGGCAGATTTCTTCCGGCGTGTAGTCGCTGATGGAAATCAGGCTGCGGTTTTTCAGTGATATTGACATAGGCTTATCATTTTAATTTGTTGTTCTGGCAAAAAAAAGACGGTCGACAAAGTGACCGTCCATATTGGAATTAGGGAAATTCATTTTTGTGGAACCTGTTGATTCCGTGGTGATAATCTTTTCCGATGGCTTGTTTTGGTATCTCATCGGACTGCAAAAATAATAAAGATTTTGATTTGCCGAATGGAAAAAAGATGTTTTTTTGAAACTATCTTGTAACCACCACGCGTTTCGTCATTATTCCACTTGCTGTTTCAATACTGATAAGGTAAATCCCAGTTTTATTTCTGCCAAAATCGTACTCAAATCTGTCTCCGCTGGTTTTGCTTCCATAAATGCTCTGACCAAGCATGTTGCTGATGAAGATGCGCTTCATGTTTTCGGCCTCAATTATAATTTTGCCATTTGTGGGATTGGGGTAAATAGTGGTGAATTCTGATGATGTTTCATTTACAGAAGTCTGAGCGACGAAACAAGCTTTGACTAGAACCCCATAAGGAGGCATGAAGAAACTGTACCCAGAGGAAGTTAATGCCACATACTCTGTCGTGTCATTAGCATTACAGACGGAAAGCGAAGACAAAGTCATACCTTCTTCGGGGATTACCCAAATATCGACTTCGTTCCCCATGAGTGTAACAGAATAAGAGGCTCCTATCCATCCACCAGGTGAGTCGACAATGGTAATAGGATAAACGACGCAATCCTCAAAAATTTTATGTTTGCTGATGTCCCAAGCCTGCCAATAATCGGCTCTTGTCCCACATGGTACACCTATATAATAATCAGGCTCAGACTGGCCAAAAGAATAATCTCCAATTATGGGCGGTATTGTCGCCATGATGAAAACCGTATCAACATTTGAGCATCCCGAAAAGGCAAATGCTTTTATGTTTGTTATCGAGTGCCCAATAGTTATTGTTTTTGGAATACCGCTACATTTTTCAAAAGCTCTTTGTCCAATGTAGACAGTAGTATTTGGAATAGACAAAGGTTCGTTGAAACCACTGCAGTTACGAAAAGCTTGTTCATCAATGTAAGTTAAAGAAAGAGGAAGGGAAAGTTTTCCGGTGAACCCTGAACACCCAGAAAAAGCACCTTGCTCAATGATGGAAATAGAACTTGGAAGTACCAGTGATCCAGAAAAACCTTTGCAATCGCAGAAAGCCCATTCTCCGATATTGGTTACGGAATTGGGAATACGAAGAGGGCCTGTAAGGTTTTTACAACTATTGAAAGCTTCCTGTCCGATGATAACTAATGAATCTGGTAAAGATAGTTCGCCTGAAATGTTCGTGCAACTGCTGAATGCAGAATTTCCAATTACTTTCAAAGAATTCGGGAGCAATAGTCTTCCAGAAAGGTTTTCGCAATAATAAAAAGCATAATCTGAAATCAGGATGGTGCCTTCTTTTATCTCCAAATCTCCTGTCACTTCTCCTTTGTGCCCTATGCAATAATTTCCCAAATACAAGATCCCATCTGGTTGGTTATCGTACCATGAAGTGGATCCGAAACTATCTGCACCGATATATTCAAGTGAATCTGGAAGTGTGATATTGTCAATGAAATGGCAACCATTGAATGCATAACTGCCAATACTTCTTACGGAATTTGGGACGGCTAGATTTCCTCTAATGTAATAATTATCCGTGAATGCCGCGTAGCCAATTTCTTCTAATGAATTTGGAAGAACGAGTGTGTCGGAGATACCGCTATTATAAAAGGCCATTGATCCAATAATGGTCAAGGAATTTGGAAAAACGACATGTCCGTATAAACAAGGCCCGTCAAAAGCGTTGTCAGCGATAAGTCTTGTCCCTTCAGGAATGACGAGATCCCCTTCAATATCTCCTTTTAGCCCCAAGCAGCACTGGTCCACATAAATAATCCCATCGGGCAGACTAACCTGCCATTGTGTATTACTAAAGGCAAACTGACCGATTTTTTTGACGGATTCAGGTATATGAAGGTCTTCGATTCCACAATCCACAAAGGCCTCTGGCTCGATGGAAACCAATGACTCAGGTAAATTCAGCGTTCCTGAAATCCCGCTACATCCATCAAATGCACCTCTTCCAATGGACTTGATGGTGTTTGGGAGTGACAGAGGCCCTGTAAGGAGTCTGCAATCTTCAAAGGCCCTTTCTCCTATGGCCGTTACAGTGAATGTGACACCTTTGTATTCAATACTCGGAGGGATATTTAGTGAGCCTGAAATGTCGTATCCCTCGATGGGACGAATTAAAGTTACGCTTTGTCCGTCAATGTTGATGGAGTATGCGAACTCGTCGACGACAAAGTCACCACCACCTATCTTGAATTGGGCATAGACGGGTTTTATTCCTAGTGCAAGGATAAAGAACAGAGCAACCAAAGCACTACGCCCTCCTTTTTTCATCTGCAAATTGTTGTTATTCATAGGAAATATATTTTTTGGTTTGTCTCTAGGCACAGAAAGCTGTCTGGTGGATGATTTGACCGAAACGATTTCGCCAGTCTTGTTAAGGGCAAAAATACAAAAAGTTAGGTTCTCGCAAAGGAAAAAGAAAAATAGTGGGCGTTTTTTTAAATTATGTAATACAAAATCCTAGAAATCTAGCCAAAATCAACAAAAATTCTCGGTTTTGGCTGAATTTCTAAAATAGCGAATCCAACGTAACTATGTCATTTACATGGATTTTATGCTTTGAATCAGTCGTTCCGAACGAGGTTAAAAGAGCCACATAAATTGAGTAGTTCGGCTTGTGGATTTTGGAGTTGCTCACGGCTGAAATCTGCCTTGTGATTTCCTCGACATCATCGTTAGACAGGGTATATCTGCCTTCCGAAAACTTCATTTCGCAGATATAGTCGGCACGCTCGGCGGTGGCAGGGATAATGAGGTCTATCTGAACCCCTTCGCCGTCGGGTGTCTTTCCGCGCCAACTGAAAGGTGTGGCGTATTCCTTGATTCTGAGCGCATTGGCCAATTGGGGCATGTGTTCCATAACGAGAAGCTCGAAGGTGTTGCCCGCCCAAGTGTAAAAAGGTTTGCTCCGTTGCACGGAACGCCAAGAGGTGAAATTGGAGTTCTCGACAAAGCGCAGATAAAACAAAGTGAAGAAATCGACCAGCTGATAGACCGTCTGCTTTCTTGAGCCGCCGTAAAGGGTATAACTCCTGATGATGCCAGAATCTATCAGGTTTTCAAGGATGTCAGAGAAGGTTCCGCCGCCTTTTTTGTCAACGGCTTTGAGCAACTCTGTCCGTGTCATTCCATAGAATCGCTTGCCCAGTTGACGGATGACATCCATGTATATTTCGGAACTTGAATAGAGACCTGTGTAAACATCCTTGAATTCTTGTCGGGCTTTGTCTTTGTCGAAATAGATGGCGTTGATGTTGTCTGCCATCGTCCTGTCGGGTCGGATGCTGTCCATATAGAAGGGCACTCCGCCGATGACCATGTAGGTGAGGGCGGTTTCGTACCTTGACAAATGGAAACCACGTTTAATCCAGTATTTTTCACATTCCGCGAGGGTGAAAGGCTTGAGGAAGATGGATTCGGTGATTCTTCCATACAAGCCACCATAGTCGCGCATGACATTGTCGACCATCCAGCTTGTGGCCGAACCACACACGATGAGGAAAATGTCCTTGCGCTTCCTTGCCCATGAATTCCAGAAGTGCCCAAGTTCCGCCAACAGTTCTGCCGACTGAGGACCGGCCAACCAAGGCAATTCGTCAATGAAGACGACTTTACGACGGGCACGCTTGCTCTGTAGCAACTTTTTCAGAAGGCCAAAGGCTTCCATCCAACTGGTGGGTGAGGGATTTGCTTTGGACAAGCCATATTCCATAAGGCTGTTGTAAAAGTGCGCCAGTTGCTTCTGCCTGTACGACTCAACCTTTTCGGGGATGTCCTGGTCAATCTTTTGGTACAAGCCGACAGCCATAAAAGAGAACTTGTTTTCGAGTGCCTCTTCAATGAGAAACGACTTGCCGACGCGCCTGCGACCGTAAATGGCCAGAAACTCGGAACGCTCCGATTCGTAAAGCCTCGAGATAGTGTCAAGTTCCTCTTCTCTTCCGATAACTGATGAAGGGTTCATAACGATGCTAATTTATTGCCGCAAAGATAGATAAATATCTTTTATATGTCCGAGAAATTCAGCCAAAATGCGAAGTTTTTTCTAATTTTGGCTGAATTTCTGGAGCTTGCAAACCGTTTGCAAGATACAACGCATTTTGCAGAGTATTTCGTGACCAACAATTTTTCCGCTTTTTTCGCTCCGTTTGGGTCTTATTTACTACTTTTGCACCAATGTAATTTTTGTATTATGTTAGAACAAGTATTAAGACAGTTATTCATAAAGTCGTTCAAGACCTTATACGGACAGGAACCGCCTGTGCAGCAGGTGAATTTCCAAAAGACACGCCCCGAGTTTGAGGGCGACATGACCATCGTGGTGTTCCCCTTCGGAAAACTGGCCGGGCGTAACCCCGAACAGCTGGCCAACGAGATGGGTGCCGAGATGATTAAGGAATCGGACATGATTGCCAAGTTTAATGTGGTGAAGGGTTTCCTTAACCTGCTGATTTCCGACAAGTTTTGGATGGATTTCTTCAAGGCCAACCACGAGAACCGTGAGTTCGGTCGCAAACCCGTTTCGGGCAAGAACGTGGTCATCGAGTATTCCTCGCCCAACACGAACAAACCGCTGCACTTGGGCCATATCCGCAACAACCTTCTTGGCTGGAGCGTCTCCGAAATCATGAAGGCCAATGGCAAGAAGGTGGTGCGTGTCAATCTGGTCAACGACCGCGGCATCCACATCTGCAAGAGCATGCTGGCTTGGCTGAAGTGGGGCAACGGCTGCACACCCGAGTCGACGGGAAAGAAGGGCGACCACCTCATCGGTGACTTCTATGTGCTGTTTGACAAGAAGTTCAAGGAAGAAGTGAAATCCTTGCTGCCTGCTGACTACGACACCTTGGACGAGAAAGCCAAGGAAGAAGCCAAGGCCAAGGCCGAAGCCGAGTCCACGCTGATGCAGGAAGCCCGCGAGATGCTGGTGAAATGGGAGGCCAACGACCCCGAGGTGCGTCACCTGTGGGAGACGATGAACCAATGGGTGTACGACGGCTTCGATGTGACTTACAAACGCATGGGCGTGGCCTTCGAGAAGATCTACTACGAATCGCAGACCTATCTGCTGGGTAAGGCATTGGTGCAGGAAGGCCTTGAAAAGGGTGTCCTTTACCGCCGCGAAGACAACTCCGTGTGGTGTGACCTCCGCGATGAGGGCCTGGACGAGAAGCTCCTGCTTCGTCGCGATGGCACCTCCGTCTATATGACCCAAGACCTTGGCACCGCACAACTGCGTGTCAACGAATACGACCCCGAGAAATTGATCTATGTCGTGGGCAATGAGCAAATCTACCACTTTGATGTGCTGAAGCGCGTATTGGTGCGCTTGGGCCGCGAGTGGGGCAACGACATTGAACACCTTTCCTACGGCATGGTCGAGTTGCCTAACGGCAAGATGAAGTCGCGCGAGGGCACGGTGGTCGATGCCGACGACCTCATGGACGAGATGGTGGCCACGGCCAAGGCCGTTTCCGACGAACTTGGCAAGGCCAAGGATCTGTCGCCCGAGGAGGCCGACAAATTGTATCATACCATCGGCTTGGGTGCCTTGAAGTATTTCATCCTCAAGGTCGACCCGAAGAAGACCATGCTCTTCAATCCCGCCGAGTCCATCGACTTCAACGGTAACACGGGTCCCTTCGTGCAATACACCCACGCTCGTATCTGCTCGGTGTTGCGCAAAGCTGAGGAACAAGGCATCAAGCTCGAAAATGAGGTGAAGGTCAGCGACCTGCAACCCAAGGAGAAGGAAATCATCGTGATGATGTACGGCTGGCCGATGGTCTTGAACCAAGCCGCCGAGAACCGTAGTCCCGCGATGATCGCCAACTTTATCTTCGACTTGGCTAAGGAGTTCAACCAGTTCTACCAAGAATGCAGCATCCTGAAGGAACCCGATGCCGACCGTCGTATGTTCCGCCTGCAGGTCTGCGACATGGTAGCAGCCTTGTTGCGCAATGCGTCTGAACTCCTTGGTATCGGAATGCCGAACAGAATGTAGAATAGGACACGCTTCGCGTCATTGCGAGGAGGTACGACGAAGCAATCTAGAAAACCAGTTTGACGCCTGGATTGCTTCACTTCGTTCGCAATGACTCAAAGCGTCAACAAGAGAAACAAATAAATGAACGTCTTTTACATACCTGGAGCGAAAGAAGGCCTGACGACCCTCCCCGAGGACGAGTCGAAGCACTGCGTCAAGGTGCTGCGCATGACCGAGGGCGAGCGTTTCTGCGTCACCAACGGTGAAGGCTTGCTCTTCGACGCCGAGCTGGTGGAGGCCCTGCCCAAGCGGGCCACCGTCAACCTGGCGAACCAGCGCAAAGGGTATGACCACTGGGACTTCAATCTCGAAATCGCCATCGCGCCGACCAAACTCAACGAGCGCACGGAGTGGTTCTTGGAGAAAGCCACTGAAATCGGAATCGACAAGGTGAGATTGTTCACCTCCTATCATTCCGAACGCCGTGCCGCCAATGTGGAGCGCTTTCAAAAGGTGATGGTGGCGGCCATGAAGCAGAGTATCAAGTCGAGACTGCCGAAGGTGGTGGACTTGGTGCCATTCGACAAATTAGTGAAGCAACCCTTCGAGGGACAGAAGTTCATCGCTTGGATTGATGACGATGTGAAAGACTGCCTCTGCGACTTGTATCATAAAGGGGAGAACGCATTGATCCTCATTGGCCCTGAGGGCGATTTCAGTCCTGAGGAAGTGGCCTTAGCCAAGGAGAATGGCTTTGTGCCGTGCAGCTTGGGCGAGGCGCGCCTCCGTACCGAAACGGCGGCCATGGTGGCCTGCCATACCATCCAACTCATTAACCAGATGAAATGAAGAAGTTGTTGATTGTCATATTGCTTTCGTTCTCTTTCGTTGCCTCTGCCCAGCAACTCAACATCGCTTTGCTGAAGTATCGTGGTGGCGGCGACTGGTATGGCAACCCGACTTCGTTGCCCAATTTGGTGCGTTTCTGCAACCAGGAGATTGGCACCGACATCAACCCCAATGTGCCGACTGTGGAGCCGTCGAGTCCGGATTTGTTCAATTATCCCTACGTCTACATGACGGGTCACGGCAACGTGGTTTTCGATGCGGCCGAGGCGCAAAACCTGCGCAACTACATGCTGGCTGGCGGCTTCCTGCATATCGACGACAATTACGGCATCCGCCAATACATCGAGCCACAGATGAAAAAGGTGTTCCCCGAATTGGACTTCGTGGAGCTGCCTTATACGCACGAGATTTTCCAAAAGCCATACGCGTTTCCGAATGGCTTGCCGAAGATCCACGAGCACGACGGCAAGCCTCCTCAACTCTTCGCCTTGATTTACGAGGGTAGGGTGGTGTGCATCTTCACATACGAATGCGACCTCGGCGACGGCTGGGAAGACCAGCGTGTGCATCACGACTCGCAAGAAACAAGAGAAAAAGCCCTGAAAATGGGTGCCAACATATTACGCTACGTGTTTACCAAATAACATAACTGAACAACTGAACAACTAACAACTGACCAACTGATAAAACTATGGAAGAAAGAAAATGCCTCTACTGCGGTGAACCCATTATCGGGCGTGTCGACAAGAAGTTTTGCTGCGACTCGTGCCGCAACAGCTATAATTACGAGAAGACCCACAAACAAGTCAATGTGATTCGGAAAATCAATGGCATCCTGGCGCGTAACCACAATATTCTGGAGGAACTGAATCCTACGGGAAAAGGCTTTGCCAGCCGTAAACAGCTGACCGATAATGGTTTCGACTTCAAGTATTTCACGAGTACCTACACGACCAAAGCTGGTGCCGTGTACCATTTTGTCTATGACCAAGGCTATGTGCCGAAGGAAAACGACAAAGACCACTTTTTGCTAGTAAAGAACACTGATTTATAACCAATTAAAAAATTATTACCATGAAAAAAAGTATGCTTGTTTCACTGCTTGTGCTGCTGCTTTTCGGCGGACTTCAAGCGAAACCTGTTGATGTCAACACGGCCAAGAACCTGGGCATCAAGTTTATGAATGCTAACACTGAAATCAGGTCAACTACGGCTGACTTGGTCTACACGGCCTACACCGACAACGACGAAGCCTGCTTCTATGTCTTCGCGATGAAGCCCAAGGGCTTTGTCATCGTCAGCGCCGACGACCGCGCCAAACCCATCTTGGGCTATTCTACGGAGAGCGGCTTCAGCGCCGATGAAATTGCCGATGGCCTGCAGTCGTTCTTCAATAACTATCGCGCTGGCTTCACCCAGATGATGGAATCCAACGAGGAACGCACCGCTGAAGCCATCCGCGACTGGGAACGCTTGACCGCTACAGGTAAGATCAATGATGCCAAGATTACGAGAACAGTACCCAAGATGCTGACCACCATCTGGAACCAGTCGGCACTCTACAACGACCTCTGCCCCGAGGACACCTTGGGTCCCAACGGTCGTGTGTATGCCGGCTGTGTGGCCACGGCTATGGCGCAAATCATGAACTACTGGCAATGGCCTCAGAGAGGCGTGGGCATGCATACCTACACTGCCTATCCTTACGGCGACTTGTCGGTCGACTTTGAAGCGAGAGACTATCGTTACGACATGATGCCCGACTATCTGGACTGGACCTCGACACCGGAAGAAGTCTATGCCGTGGCGCGTTTGCAATACCATGCCGGCGTTAGTGTCGATATGAATTACAGTCCCAACGGTAGCGGCGCTGCCTCGCAGTCAGTTCCGGATGCCTTGTCTATGTTTTTCAGGTATGAAGAGTCGAACATGGAGTTGAAATACCTCTATTGGTACAGCAGCTCAGAGTGGGATTACATGCTTCGCGAGAATCTTGACGGGGGAATGCCTCTATACTACAGTGCTCAGGGTGAAGATGGAGGTCATGCCTTTGTGTGTGATGGCTACGACGACAACAACATGTTCCATTTCAACTGGGGCTGGCAGGGCCTTGACAATGGCTATTACCCCATCGATGGTTTCTATCTCTCGCATTATTCTTTCCCCGACTGGCATGCTGCCGTTTTCGGTATCTTCCCCGAACTGGACTATTGCTATCGACCCATGCCCGTGGACAATCTTCGCGTGGAGGAAGTCACGGCGGGTACCAATAGGATTACCTTCACCGCGCCTTCGATGACCTATTGCGAGTTTGGCCTCGACGAGATAGACTCCATCCTCATCATGCGCGATAATACCGTCATTCACACCGAAGTGGCTGTGGCAGGCGGCAGTGAGGTGAGCTTCACCGACACCGACGCTTTGGGCATCAGCCATTATGCCGTGTTCCCCTACAGTTATGGCTTTGTGGGCAACTACATGCGCGACACCATCTTGAACGGCCCGACCTGTGAGGTGACCTTCCATCTGCACGACTCGGTGGGTGACGGTTGGATTGCCAAGTCCATCTCCATCGTCGACTCGCGCGACATCCCAGTCATCAGGCTGGGCTTGGCGGAAGGCGACGAGGCCACAGTGAAGGTTGAAGTGCCTTCGGATGACGAACTGGCCTTGCATTGGGCCTATGCAATCGGTGGCAAGGATGGCGAGAGCTATTTCGAAGTGTACAACTGGAATGATGATCTGATTTATGCCACCGACGGCAGGCCATACGTGGGCGAATTGTGCCGTTTCTATTCCGACTGCTATAGCGAGCTGCCTGAGGCAAACGAAAATACTTTGAACATCTATCCGAATCCTACGAATGCCCAGGTGACTATTGAAGGTATGGAAGTGGAACAGGTTGAGGTTTACAATGCTCTTGGACAACAAGTTGCGAAATCTCATGAAAATGTCGTCGACCTCTCTGGAATGGGGAATGGTGTCTATTTCCTCCGCGTGACTTCAGCCGAAGGCCAAGTGTTCTTTGAGAAGGTCATCAAGAAATAAAACATTTTGGCCATGAAAAGAACCTTCGTTTTACTGATGACGGTCTTGTTAGCCTTTGGGTGCCTACAAGCTAAGCCCGTAGATGCCGAAAAAGCCAAGATGTTGGGCCTCAAGTTTATGAGGACCAACACCGAGGTCAAATCGGCCTCGGCGACACTGACTTACACGGCCTTCGCCGACAACGGTCAGGCGGCTTTCTATGTCTTCGCGATGCAGCCCAAGGGCTTTGTCATCGTCAGTGCTGACGACCGCGCCAAACCGATTCTGGGCTATTCCACGGAGAGTAACTTCACGCCTCAGCTTCCCGATGGGCTGATGACGTTCTTCGAGAACTATAAAGCGGGCTTCAGCCAGATGTTCGCCAACAACGACGAACGCCCGGCCGAAGCCATTGCCGACTGGACCAGTTTAGAGGCTACGGGCAGGCTTGCTGCTTCGAAGACCGACCGTAGCGTGGAGCCATTGCTGGCCTCCATTTGGAACCAGACCGACCTCTACAACAACATGGCACCTGAAGACCCAACTTCGGTTTACAGCGGCCACTGCAAGTCGGGCTGTGTGGCCAATGCCATGAGCCAGGTCATGCGCTACTGGGAATGGCCTCGCCATGGACAAGGTGGACACGGCTATGACGCCAGCAGTTATTATGGGAATTATGGCTGGCAGGAGGCTAATTTCGAGGATGCCACCTACCGCTTTGAGCTGATGCCTGACTTCCTTGATTTCGCGAGTCCTCAGTATGAAGTGGATGCCACTGCTTTGTTGGAGTACCATGCTGGCGTAAGTGTCGACATGGGTTATGGTCCCAATGCCAGCGGTGCCTATTCAGAGGATGTGCCCGGCGCCATGCTGGATTATTTCAGGTATAGCTCCGATATGGATCTTCGTAGTAAACCCAATGGTTCAAGCAACCAATGGAAGAACGCTTTGCGATCCAACTTGGATGCAGGCATGCCGTTCTATTATGCTTCATCTGGCCCCGATGGCGGTCACGCCTATGTGCTTGATGGCTACGATAACAACGATATGTTCCACCTTAACTGGGGCTGGGCAGGCTTCGACAACGGCTATTATGACATCGACGGCTTCTATCTGACGTTTTATTCCTTCCCATGGTATCACAAAGCTCTCTTTAATCTGCATCCCGACGAGGAGTATTACGATGCACCGGAAGCTCCTACCTTCTATTTCGATGATTTTGCTGCCGATAACCGCCGCGTCGATTTGTGGATTCATCCTTCCTATCTCACTCGTGGCGGCGACCCGATAACAGTGCTCGATAGCGTCGTCATTATGTGCGACGGCGAGGTGGTGCGTAGCTTCACCCAAATCGCTCAGGATAGCCTTTGGTATCGCTATGAAGCGGACAAGAACGGCACTTATTATTTTACGGTGTACACGGTCAATGAGGCGGGTATGAGCAAGGTGGTGCGCGACACAATTACCCTTGGCAGCACCTGCGATATGCGTTTCGAATTGGCCGACAGTGGCAACAACGGCTGGGATTTATCGTCCATCGCAGTCCTTGATGAGGACGGGAAGGTGTCGCATCGCGTCGGCCTTTGGGAGGACGGTGCTGCCTCGGTGACGGTGCCCGTGCCAAGCCATCAGACGGCTACCTTGTTCTGGACTTACGATAACACCTGCTATTCACACGGCAGCCTTGAGGAGGTCTCCTATGAGGTCTACGACTGGGACGACAACCTGATTGTGGCATCCGATGGCTATCCCGAAGTGGGTGAGATTATTGACTATGACATAGATTGTGGCCTTGATTGCCATGCACCTTTCATTGAATGGGCGGACTACCGTTTTGACGAGCAATCTGGTGAATTCTATTGTATTCTTTCATGGTATTGGGCAGGTGACGACTATTTGCAATACAATATCTACCGAGATGATGAGTTGATTGCCGTGACGAATTGGGGTCCTTGGTATTTGCAGTATAGCGACATCAACCCGCCCATCGGCGATGTGGTGTATGGCGTGAGCGTGACCGTGGAGCGTGATGGGGAGACTTGCGAGTCGGAGAAGGCGCTCATCCAGCTGCAAGTGACCTCGACGGAAGAGAACCACGCAGAAATGGCCTTGTATCCCAATCCCGCCTCCGATAGCTTTACGGTCGAAGGTAATGTCAAGGAAATCAAGGTCTTCGGTGCCCTTGGACAATTGGTGCATCAAGGCGCGGAAAGCGTTGTTGAAGTGAGCAGTTGGCCCAAAGGCGTATACTTTGTCCGTATCGTTGATGAAAACGATGCTGTTTCAACGGTGAAGTTCGTCAAGGAATAACGACTTCTTTGTAAGCTTCAAATATTTGCCGTCCAATGTTTTGGGCGGCAAATGTTTTTATGGCATAGTCGCGAATGGCTTCGCGGTTATATTCGTGGCAATGGTCGAGGAGTTGGTTCATGCCTTGCAGCAAGGCATCTTCGTCACCTGAAGGGATGAGGATGCCGCGCTCGGGAGAAAGGATCTCGGCGATGCCGCCCACGGCTGTGCTTAGCACGGGCACGCCGCTGGCAAAGGCTTCCACGATAACGCAGGGCAGGTTCTCGAAGTTGGAGAACAGAACGAAGAAATCGGCCTCTTGGTAGGCTTGGGCCACCTCGGTGGAGGTCTTCTTGCCATGGAAGATGACGCAATCATCCAAGTTGTGTTCTTTTACAAACACCTTGAATTCGGGCGCGTCATAGTCGTGGATGACATGCAGCTCAAAGTCGTCGCGTTGCTGTCTTAGTTTTTCTATGGTTCGCAATATGCCGCTGAAATTCTTGGCCTCGTCGCGCAAGGTGGAAATATGAAGCATCCGCTTCTTGCCGTGCATGTCATTCGACGCACTACCCATGTCATTCCCTTGGGAATCTATGGGTAGGGCGGCGGAGGGTTTAAATAAATCCGTATTCACCAGATTGTAAATGACCTTGAAGCGGTTATTCACCCCATGCCCCTCCATGCACCGCTGCAAATCCAGACTGACAGGCATGATAAGCTCGGCATTGTTGGCAATCTTGACAATCTTCTTCTTCAATGCTCCAACTAAAACATCCTTGTTCTGCGGCTGATAGATGGTCCAATGCTCGGTGAGGACATATTTATAACCAAAGAGTTTTTTCCACAGCAAGGCCAGTTGTCCAAGCGGGTAAGTCACATGCAAATGGATCAAGTCGGGTTTGAAGAAACGCTTTTTGATGTATTTCAAGCCATATTGGTACATCCGCAGCATCTTCAATTTGCGTATGGCATTGACCTTCGGCGGACGGATATAGATCTGCACATGAGTATGGTGCGCTCCTTCGATTTCCTTGACCTCGAAGGACTTCGTCATATTCTTGCCGTCGCAGACGGAGAGGATGACGGAGTGACATTCCTCGGGCAGCGCGTCGATCATGCGGATGCAGAAGTTGCCCAGGGTGGGGTCGTCGGGGGTGGGGAACCAACTCAATAAGTGCAGGATATTCATCAGTTGTTCTGTTTACAATGACTTGTGACAATGACTATGACAGCCTCACCTCAAAGGTGAAATTCAACAACTTGGTTGAGGCGGTCATTGTCATAGTCAGTGGTCATAGTCATTTATTCAATTTTATGCGTTTTAATATCAATTTCGAAGTATTTCTTAGGCGTCTCAAAAGGCACAAGTTTGTGGGTAGGGAAGTCCTCAGGTAGATAGACAGCACAGAGGGTGTTGGAAATATGGTAGATATGCTTGCGCTTCTCGGCAGGTGCACCGTCTAGGATGGCGCCCATTACGTCCCAGCGGATGGTCTCGGGATCGAGGCCGTAGTCGTGCCAGACGATAATGCTGCGTTCGCCTTTCAAGAGTTTAAATGCGGTCTCGGTGTCTTTCTTCACACTCTCGTAATGGTGGTCGCCATCGATGAAGACCATGTCGTATTTGCCGAAATGTGACCCAAAGTCAAAGGTCTGGGAGTCGCCATAGAGTTGCTCGACATTGTCTAAATCTTTACTGAAGAAGCTGTGCAGGTCTGCATATAACTGGTTGTCGGTCAGCTTGACGATGTCTTCTTTCGGCAGGTTGAAGGTGACGCAATGCTCTGCCACCTCAGCTAAGTTGGCCACACTCTCGCCGCGCCAAGTGCCGATTTCGAAGTAGTCCTTCACTGCATGGCGCTTTGCCAAAGCACGCAGCAAGGCGATGTCGATAGGCATGGTGGCACCCGAGAGGTAGGCGTATGGCTTGGCGACTTCCTCAAAGTCGGGGAAAAGCGTGTTAATCTCGATGACGGGCAGACCATCGGCGAGGCTGTATTTGCGGATGACATCCTCCTTGTTGCTGCCTTCGTCTTGCAAGACGAGGTTAAGCAGATAAGGATGCTTGATGATGCGCCCGAGGGCTTTGGTGAGTTTATGGAGTTTATTCATTGTCAGTAGGTTGTTTCAAGAATTGTTGTTTCAGTCCGGCGATGTAGTTCTGTATCTCGCTCTTGGTCAGGATGAAGTCGCGGCCTTTGAAACGCGACTCCTTGATGAAGAATACGAACAGGAAGATGGCGTTGACCGTATACGACACCGCCGAGGTGATGGCTGCTCCGGTGACGCCATACTTGGGCACTAGCGTGAAGCCGCAGGCGAAGGTGGCCACCAGTCCGCAGAGTGCCGCGAAGGTGTTCATCTGATAACGTCCGATGCCCGAGTAATAGTGTCCAAGGATGAGAAAGACACAGTAGAGCAGGATACCAGGCGCGAGGATGCGGATGAGGTGTGCCATCTCGCCGAAGTCCTTGCCGAAGACAAAGACATAGAACCGTGGTGGCAGCAGACACAACACCACGACGGCCACAGCCGAGACGAGCAAACAGATTTTAGTGAGGTCTAAAGTGAGTTTCTGCGAGTATTCGCGGTCGTCCGCATTGGCGATACGGGCGTATTGCACCAAAGCGATGCTGTTGCTGATGATCCAGATGGCCTCGGCCAAGGAGACCGAGCGGGAGAAGACACCTACTTGGCCTCTTCCGATGTAACTATCCAATAAATAATAGCTTAGACGGAGGTTGAAGAACTGCACAAAATGTCCTGTCTGGTTGAGGAAACCGTATTTGAAGAGGTCTTTCAGCACGGGCTTGTATTCTTTGTCCTTGTCGTTGGGCAGGTTGGCGTATTCATCCCGTAGCATCCACACGCCCAAAAGGAACGTGCCTCCGTATGCGGCATAGAGTCCGATGATATAGCCATAGATGTCGGTCTTTTTCAGCACGAGGTAATACACGACCAAAGTAAGGGTCAACAGCACGGGCTGAAGCAGTGTGTTGTAGTTGGCTTTCTGGATTTCCTCCTTGCCGACCAAGAAGCGGAAGTTGATGTTGCTGAGCGAAGAGATGAATGACAAGATGGCCACGTGAACGACCAAATCAGGCTCCAGATTAGGATAGAACAGCCTGATGCAGAAGCCCATAATCACGGCAATCAAGGCTGACCAAATCACCGAGGCGACCAGCATTTTCTTGAATGAATGGCGTGGGGCAAGGTAGATGATGCTTGCACCGCAGACGATTTCGGAGAAGATGAGGATGAAGGTGATGGAGGTCAGCACTAGCGACTGTGTTCCCGAGCCCGTGTCGCCCAAGGTCTGGGAGATGATAATGGCGATGACGAAGTTGAGCGCGGCGGCCAACATCTTCGTTCCAAAAGTATTTAGGATCTTCTTGAACACAGGCGTTTGATATATGAATCAAACGACAAAAGTACGGAAATAGTTTTTAGGAAAGAAAAAACACGGGAAAAAGCAGCGTAATCTTTCACTTCAACAGGTTTAGAATAGTCTCTGGCGCAATCGTCATCTCAGTAACCGCGCAAAGCCCCACGCCCATGTCTTTCAGGCTAGCACCTAACAGATAGACTTTGTCGTCGATAATTAGAAAACGGTCGTGGTTGCGTTGTGGCAGCTGGATGAATTCAATCTCTGGATATTGGGTGTTGTGTTTCTTCAGGTCAGTGAGAAATTGTTCGTTATATCGGGTGTGAATGGTCGCTGAAACGCCGTCGGCTCTCTTTGTGAACATGGAAAGCACTCGGTCGTCAACGTAATTGTCGATAAGGGCGATTCTTTGTCGGGCGCTTCTAACGAGATCTGAAATATAAGTCCATGCGTCCCAGACGCAGCCCGTAGGGAAGACTTGCTCGGGGAGGAGCTTGGGGCTAACGTCCTCGATTTTGTCAAGAATAACCTTAATCGTTTTGTCTGTCTCTTGTTGATGCTGCTCAATGTTGAAGATTCGCTCTATAATCTGCGCGTTGTGATTAACGAATTGGGGAATCATGGTAAATGCGCGCATGATGCGGATGTTGACTTCCACAGCTATTTCAGACCTTAATACGCTGCTGAGCATGGCGATGCCATTGCGAGTGAAGGCGAAGGGCAAATATCGGTTGCCTCCTCTTCCGTTTGAGGTAACAAATTGTGACCTCAAAAATACCTCTTCTTCGTTTAAGGTAACAATTTGTGACCTTAGACGATCTGCCTCATCTTTAGTAAGTTGAAACATAAAATCCTCTGGAAAACGATTGATATTACGTTTTACAGCTTGATTTAGTGCTTTTGTTTCAACGACATACAGCATCGCCAAATCAGAGTCAAGCATTACCTGTTGGCCTCTTATTACATGTATCAGTGATTCAATACTAATACTATCGATGGTTTTGATGTCGCAAATTGCGACTTCAAGTTTTTTGTCGGTGTCTTTCTTTGCCATAACTATTCCTTTTTTTAATCATACTGCAAAGAAACATCATTTGTCAAGACAAAGCCGTTGAACAAACGTTTGTTGTCGACAGTAATCGTTTGTTGTCGTTTGCTGTCGGATATGTTGTCGTAAATGAATGAAAAGCGGATTTGTTAGCAGGGCTTCCAAATCCTCCCGCTGCAACTGTCGCTTTCAGCTCCAGTCACCGAGGCCAAGACATTGGTTTTGCCTTCCATGCGGAGCAAGCCGAGGAAAGCAAAAACCAAGGCTTCCTTGTAGTCGATGATTTGTTTCTCTGGGACAACCACCTCGTGCTTGGTGCGGGCCTGTAGACGTTCGATGAGGAACTTGTTCCTCGCACCGCCTCCCGTGCAGAGGATTCTACCTTTTGGCAGGAAACTGATGGGCAAGGCAATCTGTAAGGCGATGTGTTCCACAAAGGTGGCTAACATGTCTGGAACGGAGAGTACGCCACGTCCCGCAGTCCCGAGTCTCGCAGTCCCGCAGTCATCTAAAAGCTCTTTCTGGTTGGCTTCAAAAAACTCTCGGCCCAGCGATTTGGGTGGGAACTGTCCGTAGAAAGGATGCCTATTCAGCTGCTTCAACAGCGTGATGTCCACCTCACCGCTTCGTGCCAATTCACCGTCGCGGTCATAGTCAAGGCCGTTCATATTGGCCAAGTAGTTCAGGGCTTGGTTGGCGATGCAGAGGTCGTAGGCGATGCGCTTGCCGTCCTCGTCGTACGACAGGTTGGCGATGCCGCCGATGTTGAGGCAGATTTCGTAGTCGCTGAAGAGGAGCTTGTCGCCGATGGGTACCAATGGTGCACCTTGTCCGCCCTTGCTGACGTCCTCGCTGCGAAAGTCGTTAATGACGGTAAAACCACAGGCATTGGCCAATTCTTGTCCACCGCCGATTTGCAAGGTGTAGTGCTGCTCGGGCTTGTGGAAGATGGTATGTCCGTGCGAGGCCACGAAGTCAGGCACAGCATTGTGTTTTTGAGTAAAAGCTAGAACTTGTTCGCCAAGGTATTTGCCATAGTCTTTATCCAATTGCACCAGGTCTTTAGGCTGTTTGTGGAAGGCCTCGGAAAGCAGCGTTTTCCATTGTTCAGGATAGGGTAGGGTTTCGGCTTCAAAGATTTGGAAATGGTATTTGTCTTCCTCATCTTGGAAGCGTACGAGGGCGAGGTCCAGCCCGTCCAACGAGCTACCCGACATTAAGCCGATGACGGTATATGTTCTCATTTGTTTTATTAATTCGGAATGTGGAATGCTGAATTCTGAATGATATTCCGCATTCCTAATTCCGCATTCCTAATTCCGCATTCCTAATTCCGCATTCATCATTTATAACAACGGTAACACTTTCCCCAATTGTATGCTATTCGACCCCTTGACGAGAATCGTCTTCCCGCTGACGGGATGGCTTTCAAGGTATTGGCACAAGTCACCGACTTTGTCGAAGGTCTTCCAGTTGGCGTTCTCGTTGTAGGTGCAGAAGTTCTGCCCAACGAGTAGGGCTTCCTTAAATCCCAATTCCTTCATCAAACCGAGGATGTTTCGATGTTCTTCCTCGGAGGCTGCGCCTAACTCGCGCATATCGCCTAATATCAGAAGACTGTTCTCGCCGCAGATACTGGCGAAATTTATCAACGCGGCGCGCATGGAGGTGGGGTTGGCGTTGTAGGCATCCATGATGATGCGGTTCTTTTCGGTTTCAATCACTTGTGAGCGGCTGTTGGTAGGGGTGTAGGCCTCCAAGGCCTCAATGATGTCATTCTCGTCCACACCGAAATACTGTCCCACGCCAATGGCAGCAGCCACGTTCTCGAAGTTGTAGCTGCCCACGAGATGGGTCTGGATGAGATGCTTTCTCCACACGACGCTCAAATAAGGATTACATGCTCCTGGTGCCACGGGTGTGTCGGCGGCGCAATGTCGACCGTAGGTGATGCGGTTTTGCCCTTCTGATTGTTCCCAAAGCAGCGGATTGCCTTGGTTGACGAACACAGCCTTGCCATGGGCTTTGATGTGCCTATACAATTCCGTTTTGGTCTTGATGACGCCCTCAAAGCTGCCAAAACCTTCCAAATGGGCTTTCCCGATATTGGTGATGAGACCGTAGTCGGGGTCGGCGATGTGGCAGAGGAAGTCAATCTCACCAGGGTGGTTGGCACCCATCTCCACGACGGCAATCTCGGTATCAGGCTGAATGCTCAGCAGGGTGAGCGGCACACCGATATGGTTGTTGAGGTTGCCCATCGTGTGGAAGATGTTGTATTTCTTGGCCAAGACTGCCGAGACGAGTTCTTTTGTGGTCGTCTTGCCATTGGTGCCGGTGATGCTGAGCACGATAGCTTTGCTCTGTGCGCGATGGTAGGCGGCCAAGTCCTGTAAGGCCTTCAGTGTGTCGTCCACGATGAGGATGCGCTCATGCTTGGGCAGGTCTTTGCGGTCGGCGACGACGAGGCTGGCCATACCTTGCTCGGCCACTTGCAAGGCAAAGTCATTGGCGTCGAAGTTCTCGCCTTTCAAGGCGAAGAACACGGCATCCTTTTCAATCTTGCGGCTGTCGGTCGAGACTTTGTGTGCGTTGGTGTAGTGCTGGTATATGGTTTCGATTGGATTCATCTGACTTGCTGTTAAAAAAAGAAGCCGCCTGACGGATCAAACGGCTTCAAGGTTATCATGAAAAGAACTATTACTTTTTACTTTGCGAAGGAGCTGCCCACTTTGTTCATCGCGCAACGGAAGCCGATGGTCGAAGCGGACTGGTTCTGGTTGAGGTAACGACGCGTGCCAGGGCTTAAGTAGTAAGGACCGTCGGCCCAGGAGCCGCCTTTATACACTCTCGATTCGTCGCTGATGAGGGTCGTACCGGGGGTGTCGTTGGTGGCAGACTCGTACATCTCCTTGGTGAACACGCTCTGGTCGTCTTGAGGATCACTCCAGCGGTTGCGGATGGCGGACATGTAGTCACCGTCGTCGTAGTTGGAGTTAAAGCTCGTGCGGTAATTCTGACGCTTGGAAGCTTCGTCCTGGGGGATAGGCTCTCTGCGGATGCGACCGAGGGAGTCTTTCTGCAGCAGGAAGCCTTCGTCGTCGACGGCCTTGCGGGTGAACACGTTACCACGGAAGGGGCTGTAGTCGGCCACATCTTCGAAGGACAAGGGACGATAGACGTCTTGGCACCATTCGGAGACATTGCCAGCCATGTTGTACAGGCCGTAGTCGTTAGGCCAGTAGGAACCGACAGGGGCGGGGAGGGCGGCACCGTCGTTTAGGTTGCCGGCAACACCCATATAGTCGCCAGGGCCTCTCTTGAAGTTGGCCATGAAGCTACCCATATATCTCTTGTTGTCGGTGCGCAGACCGTCGCCGTTCCAAGGATACACCTTGCGTTCGGCCACGAGTTCGTTGGAGGTGTTGCCCACCAAGCCGACAGCGGCATATTCCCATTCGGCTTCCGTGGGGAGGCGGTAGGAAGGCAGCAAGATGCCATCGTCCATGCGGATGTTACGCATGCCGTCGCCACCCTTGGAGAGGTCTTTCTTGCCATTCTTCACCTTGCCGGTGTATTGTCCAGCCAGATAAGCGTCGGTGTTGAAGTTCTCTTCGTCCTGTTGGGTGGGATCCCAGTCGAGGACGCCAGCCTCAACGAGCATCAACTCGTTGACGCGGTCGGTACGCCAAGCGCAGTAGTCGTTGGCCTGCACCCAGGTCACGCCGACCACCGGGTAGTCGTTATAGGAAGGATGACGGAAATAGATCTCCACCATAGGCTCGTTGTAGGACAAGCGGTCACGCCAGACCAAAGTGTCGGGAGCGGCATTGCGCACCACCTGCGGATAGTTCTGGCCAAAGACGCGGCTCAGCCAGTATATGTACTCGCGGTAGTCCACATTGCTGACTTCGGTGCGGTCCATCAGGAAGGAAGGCACAGTGACCTTACGGGGTGAGTTGTCCCACGAATAGGTCAGATTGTCGGTGGTGGCTCCCATGACGAAGGTGCCGCCTTCGATGGCAATCAGGCCGGGACCAATCTCTTGGTCGTTGATTTCGGTGACTTCAAAGCCTCCGTTGTTGGCGTCGTTGTAGGCCCAACCCGTCGTGCGCGAAGAATTCTTTGAGCAAGAAACGGTGAGCAGTCCTGCCAAAACGATGATGGCGAATGTTTTGAATCCTTGTTTTCTATACATTGTCGTTCAAATTTGTTACCTTTAAACTCGCTTATGAGGCATATTATTGTATGCCACACAAATTTTTTCAAAAAAATCACGCAAATTTAGGGAGATTTTTTGAATGCACAGCCGTTTTTGGAAAAAAAACTTTTTTCTGTATGGAAGATGTCGGGCGGCAATAAAAAAGCTGTATCTTCGTTTCCTTTATAATAAGGTGTCATCCTGTGTGGTGATGACTTTGTAAGAGCTTGTAAAATAGTTAATTGGATTGAAATACTGAAGATTTATGCGCAATAGAATAGTTGTAGCTTCGCTGTTTTTTACGCTGCTTTTCGCTTTCTTGGCCCCGATGTCGCTGTCAGGTCAGATCAAAAATGACTATCCCATCCAACTCCAATGGACGGGCGTGGTCGAGGACAGGACTGACACCGACACTTTGTCTTATATCGGCCTCGAATCGGCGGAATACGATGGCGCGATGCCGGTACTCTGCCTGTCGTTTCCCATCTATGACGACGCGGTGAAAGTGCAGGTGAAGTGCCTGAATGCAAAAACGGCTTCGCTCTCTCCCGAGGAGATGGAGATTGCCAAATGCTATGCATATCACGCTGATTTTGAAGTAAATGCTATGCCGTTGCGCGCCAGAGATGAAGCGCTACTTAGGGTGCAAGTCGTGCCTTTCCGCCAGATGGGCGACCACGTCGAGAAACTGCTGTCGGCCACGCTATCGGTGACTCTGACACCTGATTTTGAAACACAAAAAAGTCGTTCGGCCTATGCCAAACGTTCGGTCATGGCCAGCGGCGATTGGTACAAGATTGGTCTTCCCAAAACGGGCATCTACAAGTTGACCACTTCCGACCTCACCGAACTGGGCATCAATGTCGGCTCGGTCGACCCGCGCCAGATTCGCGTCTATCACAACGGCGGCGGCGTGTTGCCTGAGCTGAATGCAACGCCCCGTCCTGATGACTTGGTGGAGATTCCTATCTTTGTCTCGGGCGAGTCCGACGGCAAGTTCGATAACAATGACTACATCCTCTTTTATGGCCGTGGCCCGGTATGCTGGGAACGCGATACCTTGAAGACGGCATACACGCACCAACAGAACCCCTACGACGACTACGCTTATGCCTTTGTGGTCACGGGCTTGGGCAATGGCAAACGCATCAGCGAGGCTTCGGCACCTTCGATGACGGCAGAAGTGGTCGTCAACCAGTTCCTTGATTTTCAAGTGCACGAAAAGGACGATTACAACTTGAACTGTACGGGCCGCACCTATTTCGGCGACCGCATGGACCTCAACTCGACTAAGAACTTCGATTTCAGCTTCCCCAATGTGATCACGACGAGACCTGGCTGGGTCAAGACGGCTTTGGCAGGACGCAATTTCAAGCCCGCTGCCTTTGAGGTGTGGGTCGACGACGTGAAGAAAGCCACCTATTCCATCGCTTCCACGACCAGCTCTACCCAAGACCCTTATGCCAACGAAGTGGGTGGTTGGGTCAGTATGCAGCCGACGGGCGAGACGGTGCGAGTCACGCTGAAACACGATGCTTTTGGCGCTAGCTCGACCTCAGAAGGCTATGTGGATTATATCCTCGTCAATGCATGGCGTAGCCTGAAAATGACGGGCAACCAGATGGCCTTCCGCAATCCCGAGGCAGCTATTAATAATAAGGTGTACGAGTTCCAAGTGTCGGGTGCTACACAGCAGCTGCAAATCTGGGACGTCAGTACGCCTACCGCTCCGACCAAGATGAAAGGCCAACTCAACGGCTCGATCTTTAGCTTCAAGGCTTCGGGCAATCCCGACAACGAGTATTTTGCTTTCAACGGTAGCTCCTATTGCACGGCCAAGGCCTTCGGCAAGATCGACAACCAGAACCTGCATGGCATCAGGGATGTCGACTTCGTCATTCTGACCTATGCTGAATTCATGCCTCAGGCCGAGCGCCTGATGGCTCTCCACAACCGCCTCGACCCTGATTTGAATATATTCATCACCACGCCTGAGTTGATATACAACGAGTTTGGTTGCGGTGCCAAGGATGTTTCCGCCATCCGCGATTTCTGCCGTATGCTTTACCTCGACAGCAGCCCGGGCCGTAAACTCAAGTATCTGCTGCTGTTGGGCGACTGCTCTTACGACTACAAGAACCGCGACGGTGTCGTCGATTTCGTGCCTTCCTACGAAACGGTGGCTTCCTTGGTGATGAAAGACACCTTTGTCACGGACGACTACTTCGGCTGCATGGATGAGAACGAAGGCGTTATCGGCCGTTCGTTGGCTGACATCGGCGTCGGCCGTTTCCCCGTTACCACGCTGGAACAGGCCACCCAGATGGTCGACAAGATTGAGCGTTATGTGGTGAAAGATGCCACCACGATGCAACCTTGGCGCAACACCGTCACCTTCTTCACCGACGACGAAGGCGGTTTCTTGGGCAATGCCGAGACGCTGGCGGCATCGTTTGGCCAGTTGGGCGGCGATGGCGTGGTGGTCGACAAGATTTATCTGGATGCATATCCGCAAATCAGCGCGCCGGGTGGCGAGATTGCCCCGGAGGTGAATGCCGCCATCAACAGCCGAATGGAGAAGGGCACGCTGGTGCTCCATTATATCGGTCACGGCGGCGAGGTGCAACTGGCGACGGAGAAGATCATGCAACGCAAGGACGTCGACTCGTGGCGCAACGCCCCGATGTATCCGCTGATGATCACGGGCACCTGCGAGTTCAGTCGCTATGACGACCATGTCCGTACCTCTTTGGGTGAATACGCCTTCCTCAACCCTTATGGCGGCATGGTGGCGATGTTTACAACATCAAGAGTAACTTATGGACCTGACAATCAGAATTTTGCAAAAGGTATCTATCAGAACCTGTTCCGCATATATGGCGGCGATTATTACCGTTTGGGCGATGTCTACCGTATGGCGAAGACCAGAGGCAACCTCGCTGAAAAACGCTATGTCTTCTTCGGTGACCCCGCCTTGCGACTCGCCTACCCGAAATGGAAGGTTGAGACGCTGAGCATCAACGGACAATACCCAGGCTATGACTTAGACTCCATCCAAATTAACGACTCCACTTGGGAGACCTTCCCCATCTATCACGATACCATTAGTGCCTTGCAGCCTGTTGTCATTGAAGGTGTCGTGAAGGACTTGGAAGGCAATGTGGCTTCCAATTTCAACGGTGTGGTGCATGTGACTGTGTATGACAAAGCAGCCGAACTTTCCACTGTAGGATCGGCGGATGCCGGTGGCCATGTGTATCAATTCAATTTACGCAACAGCATGGTCTTCAATGGTAAGGCCGAAGCGGTCAACGGACGGTTCAAAATCGACTTCATCGTGCCGCGCGACATTGCCTACCGTTATGGCCAAGGCTTGATCAACTATTACGCCACGGATTACGACGTGGATGCTAACGGCAGCTGTGAATCGTTCATCATCGGCGGCTTCTACGATGAGGCCTTCGAGGACAACAACTCGCCCGAGATCAGGCTCTTCATAGACGATACCTTGTTTGTGGACGGCGGCGTGACGGGCGAGAATCCACTTTTGTTGGCCTATGTTGAAGACGAGAGCGGCATCAACACCACGGGCGCGGGCATTGGCCACGACATCATTGCCACGCTCACGGGACCTTCTCGTAATGCCTATTGTCTCAACGACTATTTCACTGCTGAAGTTGACCAGCCGGGCAAAGGCTCCATCGCCTTCAAGATGCTCGACCTCGCAGACGGAGACTATACGTTGACCCTCAAGGTCTGGGACATATACAACAACTCGGGCACCGCCACCGTCAACTTCACTGTCATCAATAGTGGTGGCATGCACATCGAGAACGCCTACAACTGGCCCAACCCTGTGACTGACGAGACGCATTTCGTGTTCGACCACAACCAGATGGGCAACAATATCAAAGTGGATATTCTCATCTTTGACATGATGGGACGCTGGGTGAACACCCTCTCCGAAACGGTGAGCGGCACCTCGACACGTATTGACCCCATCCGCTGGAACGGATGCAGCGCGAATGGCGACCGCCTGCGCAATGGGGTCTATGTTTACCGCATTGTGGCCACCAACGACCAAGGCGAGACCGCCACTCTGGTTTCAAAACTTGTGCTTAATAAATGACAATCCGTATGAAAAGAAACTATATCATCATTTGGGCAGGCCTCTTGCTGTTCGCGCTTCTGGCGAAGACAGGCTGGGCGCAAGAACATACCTACCAGTCGGTGCTGAGCGAGCACACCTGGCATCGCCTCTCCGTGACCCAAGAGGGCGTGTATCGGCTGGACTATGCCACCCTTCAGGCCATGGGCATCGACATGGATGCCTTGAACCCCAACCAGATTAGACTGTTCGGCAATGTGTCGGGCATTCTGCCTGAGAAGAATGCGGAGCCACGCTCCGACGACCTGACGGAGATGGCTATTTGCGTCACTGGCGCCGATGACGGCAGCTTCGACGACGGCGACTTGGTGCTGTTCTACGGCCAGGAGCCTACGCGCTGGACTCTGGTGGACTCAGGCAACAAAACCTACAAGCGCGAGCGCAACTACTATTCCGACTCCACCTATTATTTTCTTTGTGTCGACAGTGGCATCGACGGTTTGAGGGTGGGAGAGAAGGCCTCGCTGACTGTAGAAGACGCCACGACCATTGTCTCCGAGTTCCCCGATTTCTTCTGGCACGAGGAAGAACTATTTTCGCCCTACAAAATTGGCCAAAACTGGTTCGGTGAGCGCGTCTCCTCCGATAACCCATCTGTCTCACTGCCCGTGGTGTTTCTCAACCTTGTGAAAACCAAAGCTTTGTTGGTCAGAGGCAGCCTGATTGGCAAAATCAATAGCGGCTATCTGTATTATGATGTTTGGGTGAGCAACAACCATGTGATGAGTCATGAGCCGATTAAGAGCATCGGTGACCACTATTATGGCAGGCCATCATCGTTTGAAAAACAAATCGTGTTGGACTCCGATACGACGAGCATCGATCTGACAATGGTTCCCGACCCTGCGGCGTACATCTATCTGGATTATTTCGAGATGTATGGCTGGCGCCAGCTAAAACGCACTAACGACAATTTCCTCTTCCGCCTGATGCCGAGCCAGTTTGGCCCCGAGAAGACGGCGGTTTGGGTACAGAATACCAATGCCAACTATCAACTTTGGGATGTGAGTGCGCCTTTGCACCCCATGCTCCAAAATGGTATACAGAGCGGTGGTAACATGGTTTTCGCCACCGACGAGCGTTCAGAGAAGCGTTATGTCATGTTCAAGCCTTCGGCAGCCTATCGCGTGACGAGATGGATGCCATTGCACAACCAAAACGTGCACGGCATTGCCGAGGCCGACAACCTGATTCTCACCGCGCCGCTCTTTTTCGAGCAAGCCCAGGCTTTGGCCGACTATCATGCTGAACGCGAGGGCGTGACCAGCGTGGTGGTGGATGTGAATGAGATCTATAACGAGTTCTCGACGGGTCGTCCCGAGCCGACAGGCATCCGTGACTTTGTCCGCATGGTCTACCAACGCAGCGGTGGACGTCTGAAATACCTGACCTTGTTTGGCAGGGCTTCATTTGACTTCCGTGACCTGCTGGGTGCCGGGATGAATTTTGTGCCTTGTTATGAGACAATGGAAAACCCGCATCACGAGCTGAGCTTTTGCGCTGATGACTACTATGCCTTGATGGACGATGATGAAGGCGTCAACTGCAGCGGCCGTGTCGACCTTGGCTTCGGAAGAATCTCAGTGTCGACGGTGGAAGAGGCCGAGACCGTGCTGCGCAAGATACGTCACTACGACGACAAGTCGGCCACCCATGGTCAATGGAAGACCGACGTGCTGTTTTTAGCCGATGACGAAAAAGCGGATTATGTTAGATACATAGAGAATTATCCCCTAATCATGGATACCATTAGGCCTGCATTGACGCCCAAGAAGCTGTATTGTGGTGCCTATCCTGTGGTGCACACTTCGAGCGGTGTCTCCATTCCGGGTGCCAACGCCGATTTGATGCAGGCACTCGACAAGGGCATCCTGGCGATGATATATACGGGCCATGGCGGTGTAAAGGGCCTGACGGGTGACAATGTGTTCACCACTTCCGACATTAATGCCTTGCAGAACTACGACTGCATGCCTTTCGTCTATACCGCCACCTGTGAGTTCACCAAATATGATAATCCTCTGTTGGTGTCGGCGGGTGAGCAGATGTTCCTGAACGCCCACGGAGGCTCTGTGGCCATGTTCACGGCCTGCCGTCCTACCTTTGCCCCAGACAACGACTGCCAGTCAAAGGCCTTGATGAAGGTGTTGACCAACCGTGACGAAACGGGGCGGGCTTTGCGCTTTGGCGACATCGTCAGGTTGGCCAAGAACGACTTACTGAACTTTTCCAGTCAAACCAATCCCACTGCCAACAAGAACATCCGCTACCTGTTTTTGGGCGACCCCTTGCTCCGTCTTGCCATGCCGCAAGAGGACATTGTCGTTACAAAGATCAACGGTCAAGTTATCAGCCCAACCGACAACATTGAGCTTCATGCCATGAGCATGGTGATGCTCGAAGGCGAGGTGAAAGACACTGAAGGCAACCCTGACTCTGGCTTCAATGGTACGCTATGGGTCAAGCTCTACGACCAGAAAACCAAGGTGAAGGTGTATTTCTCTGATGGGAACACGAAGAATGTGTACTACCATAAGGACGTGCTCTATGAAGGACAGGTGAGCGTGACCAACGGCAAGTTCGCGCTTTCGTTTCAGGTGCCTTTGGACATCATGTCGGGCGTCGGCGAGCCGCGTTTCAGCTTCTATGCCTACGATACCATCCGCGACATCGACGCCATGGGCAAATACAGCGACTTGACCTTGGGCGGCGTCGATCCTGCAGCGTATCCCGACGACCAAGGCCCGACGATTTCGTTCTATTGGAACACGCCCGACTTCGAAAACGGGCAGTCGGTGGAGCGTCAGGGCGTGCTTTATGCTGACCTATATGACGCGCAAGGTATCTATCATTACGACTACAGTCTAGGCCGCGACATCATGATGAGCAGCAACCTCTCGGCTTACAACAGCCTCGTCCTCAACGACCGCTATGAGCCAGCCTTGAACGACTACAGACGTGGTCGCGTGGCCATTCCCGTCGCTGACCTTGTGCCGGGCACCTATGAGTTCAGCCTCAAGGTGTGGGACACGCAGGACAACGCCTCCGAAGCCAGCCTTTGGTTCGTTGTCGACGACGACCTCTTCCTCTCGCAGGTATACAACTACCCCAATCCTTTCTCGGATGAGACCTATATCACACTCACGCATACCGGCGAGGATGGTGACTTGGAGGTTAATATCGAGATTTTCGATGTCTTGGGCCGCCCTGTGCGCCAGCTGCGACAGAAGGTCGATGCCACGGGAGGCGTGGCTGAACCCATCCGCTGGGATGGCTGCGACGCGTATGGAAACCACTTGCGTTCAGGCATTTATCTATATCGTCTCACTTTGACTGGCGAGAACGGCTATTACCGTACCGTCAGCCAACGCATGATCATCAGCCAATAAGTAGAATTATTTTTTTAACTAAATACAATAACCCATTTGAATAATCGTTATTTTTGCATGTTTAAATAATTAAGGAAAAATGAAAGTTAGAAGTTTTCTTTTGATCGTATTGGTCTTTATGGGAGTGAGTTCCTTCGCCCAGAACAGCTATCAGGAGCTTTTAGGCCAAGTGAGTCCTAATGTGATTACTACGGCGGTGCCGTTTGTCTCCATCGCTCCCGATGCCCGTGGCGGCGCTATGGGTGACTGTGGTGTGGCTTCCGATCCGGATGTCTATTCCATGCATTACAACCCCGCCAAGTATGTTTATCTCGAAGACAAACTCAGCATTGGCTTAGGCTATAGCCCTTGGCTGCGTAATATGGTAAGGGACATGAACCTTGCCTATCTGGCTGCTGCCTATAAGATCAACGACCGTTCTGCCGTGGCCGCCACCTTGCGCTATTTCAACTGCGGTAAGATTGAGTTCCGTGACGCCAACAACTATTTCTTGGGTGAGGTCAACCCGAATGAATGGGCCTTCGACGCCACCTATTCCCGTATGTTGGGCGACTACCTCTCGGGTGCTGTGGCAGGCCGTTTCATTTATTCCAACCTGACCCAGAACATGGGCAGCGAGGGTACTGACCGTCCGGGTATCTCCGTGGCAGCTGATATCGGTTTGTATTACAAGAGACCCGTCGAATGGTTCAGCAACATGGATGCCGACATCTCTTGGGGCGCCTCCATCACCAACATCGGTAGCAAGATCAGCTATAACGGCATGTCGGAGCGCCGCGACTTCATCCCGACCACCTTGCGCCTTGGTGCTGGTTTGAATCTCGAACTGGATGAATACAATTCGCTGGCTTTCATGGTGGACTTCTCCAAACTCATGGTTCCTACACCGCCCATCATTGAGCGCGACGAACAAGGTAACCCGGTCTATAACGACGATGGCAGCTATAAGATTAAGTATGGCATGGATAACAATGTATCCGTCGTGCAAGGTATGATCCAGTCCTTCTACGATGCTCCCGGTTGGGGCTACAATGCCGACAATGAACTAGTGCATATTGGCAAATTCAAAGAGGAAATCTACGAGATCAACTTTGGTGTTGGCGCCGAGTATTGGTACAACAATATCTTCTCCGTGCGCGCTGGTTACTTCAATGAGACCGCGCTGAAGGGCAATAGAAAGTACGTCACCGTGGGTGCTGCGTTGCGTTACAGTGTGTTCGGTCTGGATGTCTCCTATCTGATTCCGACCGCTTCGGTGGCGGGCAGCAATCCCCTGGAGCACACGCTTCGTTTCAACCTCACCTATCACATGGGTGCCAAGAAAGGTTAATCACTACCAATGACATGATACAGGAAAAGCGGCTTTCGGGCCGCTTTTCTTATGCTTGCGCTTCGCGTTTCCCCCTTTTAAGGGGGTGCCCGAAGGGCGGGGGATTAAAAACGCGAAGCCCAAACCCCTATCAGAATATCAACGCTAATAGCACATACAGCCAGTGCGCTGCAATGCCTGCGCAGAGACCGCCGATGGTGTGTGCACCGATGGCCTTGCCGATGAGCTTGCGGTAGCCGAGGCTGTCGAGCATGGCAGCGTGGGTGCTAAGGAAACCGCTCCAGCACATGCCGATGGCGGTGAACACCGCGATGGCGTTGTTGTCGATGATGCCTTCGGTGATGAAACGCGGCACCAGACCGATAGCGGCACCCACGGCACCGAGAGCAGTCATCGGGAACGAAATCAAGGCACCGTCCTGGAAGCCGAAGAGCCACTCGAAGATGAAGTTGATCTTATTGGCCGCCCAGCTGATGACGGGCACGCCTTCGTATGCCACACCGAGGTATTCGCCATTGTCGCCAGCGGCACCGAAGGTGAGCATCATCACGATGGTGGAGATACAGAGCACGCCCGGGATGATGGCGAAGCCGATGCTCACGCCGTCCTTGCCGCCGTCGAGTAACGAGTTGAGGAAACGCATGAACACGCCACCTTCGCTCTTAAAGGAGATCTGTTGCTCGTCGCCGCCAAACTCTTCGTCAATGGGAGTATCGAGTTCGGGATAAGCTTTCAAGGTGGAGCGTTGCATCAGTCGGGTGGAGATGATGCTGCCGATGACGGCACCTGCCACGCCGACCAAGGCACCCTTGCCGAAGCCCAAGCCCGTCATGAAGGCGACCACCACAAGGCCCATGCCGAAGGCCGTGCCGAAGTTGGTCAGTGAGACGAGTTGGTATTTCTTGAAGTAGCGGTTGAAGTTCTTGTCGTGCGCCAAAGTGATGATGGCGGGGTTGTCGCTGAGGAAAGTCATTACGGCACCCAAGGCCGCCACACCGGGCAGGTTGTAGAGCGGCTTCATCAGCGGACGCAGCAGGTTTTCCAACAGACGTACTACGCCAAACTCAGTGAGCAGCTTGCTGATGGCGCCCATGAGCACGCAGATGGCCATGATGTAGAACACAGTCTCGAGCAGCAGGTGGTAGGCCGTCTGCATGAAGGTGTTCAGCATCTTGGGCAGCGTCATCTTATAGGCCAAACCACCGAAGAAAGCAAAGAAAACGATGAGGAAAAGAATGGCTTCAAAGCTTCGCTTGGTGGTGAATTTCAGAGGCGCTTTGCGTTCGAATCTCTTGAAGAACCGCTCCACCCGCTCGTGGTAGAAGGTGGTGGTTCGCTTGATGGTGTTGTATTTCGTTTTTGCCATGGTGAGAGTTTTTGACTCGGGACTACGGGACCACGGGACGCGGGACAGGACTCCCCTCATGTCCTGTAGTCTCGTGTCAGATGGGATTATTCTTTGTTTTGATTGTCTTTTTTAATAAGATGAAGCAGATCAACCTTCCAAGTGAGGCCAAGGTTGCCTTCGAACTTGCTGATACCGTCCACACTGGAGCGTGAGCCGCAGAGATGGAGGCGGAGGCTGCGGTCGCCCATGGGATAGAATTCAAAGCCGATGCTCTCGAAGTCCACTTTCTTTCCGGGGGTTACATACTGGTCGTAGGCCTCGGTGTTGGGCAGCTGGGCGCGGTTGAAGTCGAAGCCGGCTTTGGCGAAAACAATCCATTTTTTGCCGATGTCGACGCCAATGCCGTAGATGGCGGTGATGTCCTGCCCGAAGAATTTCTCCTGTTCAAACGAGGCACGGTTGATGATGTCGAGATACATCTCCACACCCTTGAATTGCAGTTTGTTGCCCAAGGCGATGTAGTTGATGTACTTGCCGGGTTGGTATTCGATGATGTTGGCCGAATAGGTCGTTTTGAACACGCCGAAGTTGCCGTACCACATCAGGTTGTAGGCATACATGCTCTGCATGGAGGCGTTGATGAAGGGCGAGTTGCACACCTGGAAGAGCACCTGGTTTTTGCCAGCGTTGTCGATAAAGTTGAGCGAGGCACCCACCTCATAGCAGCACACGGTGTTCCAGAACTCAGTGCCGTAGTAGATGTCGATAGGGTTGGTGTCGTATTCCCAGCCGCCGATGGCCAACACCTGCTTACCTGCCGAGAGGAAGAAGTTGTCGGTGAAGTGCCAGTTGAGGTAAGCCCAGTCGGTGCCTTGGAAGAAGGTCTTGGCGAATCCTACATTAGGTGCGTTGATGCGCTGGCGCAGGTGGTAGCTGAACTTTTTGCCGATAGTGCCGTCGAGGGCCACGACCAAGTATTTGCCTTGGAAGCCGTGGTCGGTGCTTGGAGCCACCGTGTCGTGCCCGGGGTGATAGTCAAGGGTGAAGTCGGCACGGGTGTTCAGTTGCAGGTTGTCAAGGGTGATAAAAGGCTTCTTTTCTTGCGGGAAGGCCTGCAAGGCTACGAAGAGGCTCAGAATGATAAGGAGTAACGCTTTTCTCATTGGCTAAAAATTTGCGACAAAAGTACAAATTTAATGTTTCGGAAAGAGTGTTTGAGGCAACAAAAAAACGGGACGGAATGCTCCGTCCCGTTTTGGGGTTGGTTTTCGAAGGGTTTAGCACACTTCGATAGTCTGCACGGCCTGCTTTTTCTCTTCGACGGTCACCTTCGGGATGACGATGTCCAAGATGCCGTTTTCGACCTTGGCGCTGATCTGCTCCTTGTGGATGTCTTCAGGCAACATCACGGTCTGGCGGAAGTGTTCGACCGAGAACTCGTGGCGCAGGTAGCGCATCTCTTCTTTGTTCTCTTTCTTGGTCTCCTTGACCATCTCGACGACGAGGTTGCCTTCGGCGTCGATGCTCAGCTTGACGTCTTCCTTGGTGAGGCCAGGGATGCAAAGTTCGAGTTTGTAGTTGTCCTTCGTCTCCATGATGTTCATGCGGGGCGTTGAATAAGTCGTGTCGTTCCAGTTCATCAGTTCGTTGAACAGTGCAGGCATGAAGTCTTGATTTCTTCTCGTTACTAACATGGTTTTGATCTCCTATTTTTAATTGTTGATTGTTTAATTGTTTAATCGTTGAATTGTTGTGTTTGTTGACTCGGGACTTCGGGACGCGTGACACGGGACTTGGTTTTGGTTTTAGAAGGTCTCGCGTCTCGTGTCTCGCAGTCTCGCGTCCTTCATCGACGACCCGATGTAGTCAAATTCTTTGCCAGCACCAAAAACGGGTAAAAGTGCTTGCTTTTAATGACAAAATTTCCGATTTTAATCGATATCTTTTATTATAACTGACAAATTTACCGATTATCCGACAGCAAACGACAACAAACGACTACTGTCGATAACAAATGCTTAATCAACGGGTAGATAGAAAAAGTATTTGTTGTTTTGCGGCAAAATAGAATGAAGACTATTATGCAAGAAGAGAAACTACCAGTAACATTGAATGAGATTCCACAAGAATGGAGAGATAGTCATTGCCAAGCAAAAGCAGCGGTTTTTGTCGATGATGTAAACGGAATCACTGATGATGACTTTACATTATATTTAAGAAGTGTATTGTTGCCTGCGCCGTCAAAGGGGTTGTGTGAGGCAATAGGTATAGACGGGAAAAGGGTTTTGTTGAAGAGGGGAGTGTTCGCTAAAAACGCTATACGGCATCCCGATTTAACTCCAGAAGATAGTAGGACAATTCTGCGTAATGCGATATATTCGCCTGATAAATATGGAAGGAATCGTCCGATAACAAAACCTGCCTATTGGGTGGCAGTGAAAAGTTCAACGATCAACAGCGTGGCAATAATAGAAATCTCAGATACGAAAGAGTATATTGAAATTGTTGGATGGAGATATGCCAATGCAAAACATTTGGCACAATTGGAAAGGCAAGCGCAACGTGAGGGCGGCCAATTCCTCATCCTGTTTCCCGAGGGCGACACGGCAGCAGGCCTTTCTGCTCTTCCGTCTGACTTGTTGCCGCAAAAGTAATACTTTTTGGAGATAATAGTGCAATAATCACAAACTTTTTCTTGAAAAAGAAGAAAAATTGTTACTTTTGTATTTGGAAGTCGGAGAAAAATGAAGCTGTTATTATGGATTATAAAAACATATTATTATGAAAACAATTGGATTGTTATTTGTTGCTACGTTGTCCAAGGCAAGCAATCTTCAAATTGTAACACGGCTGTTTAGTGTATTGGCTTTGCTGGTATTGTTTTCGGTTGGTTTGAAGGCCCAAGACCTGATTGTGACACAGAAGGGCGAAACCATAAAAGCATACCGTACGGATGTAGGCAAGAAGATGGTGTACTATCAGCTGGAAGATACCGACGAGGCAGCCGTATTGAAGATTCAAAAAACGGATGTCTTGGTTGTAAAAATGCAAGATGGGGAAGTGATTTATCCTCACGAAGCTACAAACCAACAACTGGATAATTTGCAATCTACTGCTATTATGCCATCAACGAACCCTGTGGCCAATCCTGAAGTTATAGCATCAGCTGAAATCGGCTCATTGATTGAGTTCTATGATGGAACAAAAGGAGTTGTGTTTTATTTGGATGGTAAAGGGCATGGATTAGTTGTGAATCTTCATCAACTTTCATGTAATTGGCAAAACACGTTGTCTTGGTATGATTGTGTTGATATTGAGGAAATTCCGAATGAGAAAAGCACGGTAATACAGATGGGACTTGGGTTCGCATATTGTAATGCGGCGACCAAACAACTTAGATTGGAAGACCTTCCCGCCATTCAATGGTGTCATTCCTTTGGCCCAGATTGGTATTTGCCAAGTTTAGGTGAATTGAATGAATTATTGATTGTTTCAAATTGTTCCAAAGGCACGGCAGGCCCCATTAGCCAAGTATTAAAAGCAAATGATGGCGACCCTATTCAAGACTCGTTTTACTATTTTTCAAGTTCTGAGGACGATAATACGAACATATTTTCAATAACAGGATCTGGCGAAATAGCGATCGTGAAAAAGTATAATCCTTATCCTTGTCTATCGATTAGGATGTTTTGATTTTGTGAGCCGATAACATTTTAATCATGGAAGAAAAGCTATTCAACAAGAATTACCTGTGCCTTTGCGCGGCCAATTTCCTGTTTTTCTTTTCGTTCTACCTGCTGTTGCCCGTGTTGCCTTTCTTCATCATGGAGAAGTTCCATGAAGGCAACGCGATGATCGGTACGGTCATTTCTTGCTACACGCTGGCCACGCTTGTGGTGCGCCCTTTCTCGGGCTACATGATGGACACCTTCAAGCGCAAGCCCTTGTACCTGCTGGCACTATCCATCTTCACCGCTGTGTTTGTGGGCTATCTTTTTGCCGCCACCATCACCTTATTAATTATCATCCGCATTGTGCATGGCCTGGCCTTTGGCCTTACCTCGGTGGGCGGCAACACCTTGGTCATCGACGTGGTGCCGTCGGAGCATAGGGGAGAGGGCATCGGCTATTTCGGCGTGGCCAACAACATCGCCATGGCCGTCGGCCCGATGACGGGCTTGTTCGTCTACGAGCATTTCAGCTTCAACGCCATCTTTTTGGGCTGTATGGCTTGCAGCCTAATGGCGGCCTTGTTCGCCTCAAGGATTCAGACGCGAGTGCGACCGCCCGTCAAGCGGCCTCCTATCTCTTTGGACCGTTTTATCTTGATCAAAGGCCTTCTGGCGGGCGTCTCGTTCACCTTGTTGGCCTTTGCCTACGGACAGATTTCCAATTATATCGCCCTCTATGCCAAGGAGATGGGCCTAACCATCAGCAGTGGCTTGTTCTTCACGGTGTATGCCGTCGGTCTTATTGTCTCGCGTCTTTTTGCGGGCAAGATGGTGGACAAGGGCAAGGTGACGCAGACCATCGCCTTAGGCTTGGGCATCACCGTTGTGGCTTTGCTTGGTCTGGGCTTGTGCCATCATTGCAACGCTTTGGGCACGAACTATACGGCGGTGGCTTTTCTGTTGATTGCCTTATGTTGCGGATTGGGCTTTGGCGCGGCTTTTCCGTCGTTCAATGCTTTGTTCATCAACCTCGGCACTCATGCGCAGCGCGGCACGGCCACGTCCACCTATCTCACCACTTGGGACCTGGGTTTAGGCATCGGCATCTTCTCGGGCGGTATGTTGGCGGAGCATTTCTCGTTCGCTACGGCCTATCTGGTGGCCTCGGCCTCGGTGTTGGTTTCGCTCGTGTTTTTCGTTGTTGTCGTAGCACCGCATTATCAGCGGAATAAATTCCAGTAATGTGATTGTTTTTTCTTATTTTTGCTGCAACAAAACTGTTTTCCTATGAAAAAGCTCCTTCTCTTTGCCCTCATCTTCGTGGCTTTCCTGCCGCTCTTCGCCCAAGACATGCTCGTCGGCTCCTACAATATCCGCTACAAGAACGCCAATGACAGCATCAACGGCGAGGTATGGACCAAACGCTGTCAGGTCATCTGCGACCAGCTGAACTTCATGGCCCCCGATATCTTCGGCACGCAGGAAGTGCTCTATACCCAGCTTTGTGATGTCAAGAAGGCCCTCGACGGCTACGACTACATCGGCGTCGGGCGCGACGACGGCCAGCGCGGTGGTGAGCATGAGGCCATTTTTTACAAGACCAGCAAGCTCCAGCTTCTCGATCATGGCGACTTTTGGCTCAGCGAGACACCTGACAAGCCTGGTCTCGGCTGGGACGCGGTCTGCATACGCATCTGCACTTGGGGCAAGTTTGCCGTGAAGGACCAAACGCAGCGACACGGCCTGTTCAACCGCAAGAAGGCAGAGAAGGTGTTCTATTTCTTCAACCTACACATGGACCATGTGGGAGTGGTGGCGCGTCGCGAGGCAGCCAAGCTGGTGGTGCAGCGCGTCCGCGAGATTGCCCAAGGCGCGCCCGTGTTCATTACGGGTGACTTCAATGTGGACCAAACCGACGAAATCTATACCATCTTCACGAATTCAGGGCTGCTGAAGGATTCCTACGATGTCGCCCATATCCGTTTTGCCGAGAACGGAACTTTCAATGCGTTTAAAACCAATTATTTCACCACAAGCCGTATCGACCATGTGTTTGTGTCGCCAAGCACCTATGTGGAGGCCTACGGTGTGTTCACCAACAGCTATTGGACCCCCGACGACGACCCCGACGATAACCTCAAGGCCAACGACGCGCCACAACAAATTTCGTTCGACACCTACATTCGGCACAACCCATCGGACCACTATCCGGTGTTCGTTCGGGTGAAACTCTGATGTTTTTTTTGTCACAAAACTAGCAAAACCTTCAAAACTTTTTGTTAGGTCGGAAGCACGCCAACCGGCTGCTTCCTGGCGGCGATACGGTTGTGGAGCCGTCATGCATATACATGGTTTTGTGAGTTATGTAGGTTTTGTGATTAAACCTTTCGCCGCCTCTTGACCTCGCTCCAAGTCTGTAGCGCCACCGAGAGGATAATCAGCGCGATGCCGATACAAAACGAGAAATTCAGTTCCTTGTACTCTTTGAAGATGAACATGGAGAGGATGATGCTATATACCGGCTCCAGGTTGTAGGTGAGGTTGACGGTGAAGGCCGGAATCCTTTGCAGCACGATGATTTGCAGCAGGCAGAGTCCGATGGTGCACACCACGACCATGAAGGCCAGATAAGCGTAATCCATGCCGACGGGATAGAGTCGATCGATGGGGAAGAACACATTATATAAAGGTAGGAGGCAGGTCAGGCCGATGAGGCCGCCCACCATCTCCCAAAGCAGCATGTTTTTGGCTTCGTAGTGCTTGCCCACCCTTTGGTTGGTGATGGCAAACAGCGCATAAAGCGCCGACGAGACCACACCCAAGGCGATGCCCAAACGGTAGCGCGAGTCAAATTGGAAGATGAGGTAGATGCCAAGGATGGTGAGCAGACTGAACAAAAATTCGCGTCCTGAGAAACGATGCTTGTTGATGATAGGTTCAAACAAAGCCGTGAAAAACCCCACCAACGAGAAACACACCACGCCGATGCTGACGTTGGACGCCTTGATGGAGGCATAGAAAAATACCCAATGTAGGCATAATAACATGCCCACGCCGCCCATCTGCAATATGTCCCTGAATTTGTACCGCCGTAGGGACGCATCGTATGCGTCCGCCACACCACGCCGCGTTGTTATTTTCAAATAAACAAACATAATCAGTGCTGCCGCAGCCATGCGCCACCACACCAATATGGCGGAGTCCAAGGTGATGAGGCGTCCCAACACCCCTGTGAAGCCCGCGATGAAGACGGAGAGATGCAGCAGGAAATAGTCCTTTTTCATGGCTTTCTGCGTTGGCGCACGGCCTCGAAGGTGACGATAGCGGTGGTCACCGACACGTTGAGCGAGTCGGCGATGCCGTTCATGGGGATGATGATGTTTTGGTCGGCAGCCTCGATCCACGCATCGGAGATGCCGGTGGCCTCAGTGCCCATCACGAGGGCAGAGGCTTTGCGGAAGTCGGCATCGAGGTATTCGATGGAGGCCTTGAGGTAGGTGCAGTAGATGGTAATGCCGTGCTGTTTCAGCCTCTGGATGCATTCTTCGGTGGAGCAGGCATAGACCGGCACGCTGAAGATGCAGCCGATGCTGGCACGGATGGCGTTGGGGTTGAAGAGGTCGGTGGCGGGGTCGGCCACGATGACGGCATCTACACCCGCTGCGTCGGCAGTGCGCATTACGGCACCGAGGTTGCCGGGTTTTTCTACCGTTTCCAACACGATGATTAGCGCGTCCTTCTTGGGTTTGAACTCGCTTAGACTCTTGTATTTGGGTATGGCCACAGCCAACAGCCCGTCGCTGCCTTCGCGGTAGGCGATCTTGTCGAACACCTCTTCCGTGACGGTCTCAACAAACTCAGCCTTAATATTAATAGGTGTGCGCAGCAAGGGTTCGCAGACATACAGCTGCTCAATCTCGAAGCCACAAGCTTGTGCCCGCTCGATCTCGCGCTGTCCTTCGATGAGGATGCGGTTCTGCTCGCGCCGTTCACTGGCCTTCTGCAATTTGACAAGGTTCTTTATCTTGGGGTTGGTCTTGCTGGTAATCATAATATATCGTTTGTGGGCGCAAAATTAAGAAAAATTCCTATTTTTGCGCCTCTCAATGGTAAGCTGTTCCGAAATGAAAGCATCACGCATCATCATATCATTCTTTGTTCTGGCTTTCATGCTGTTAGGCTGCACGGGCGGTGGTTCTTCCGACTCGGGTGGAGGTCGCGTCGTGCAACCTTCCGACACGCTCTACACCCAGGAAGCGGCTATGGAAGCCTACGCCTTCGACCCCGACAGAGCCCTGCTGATTATCGACTCGGCTGAAATCGTGGGTAACATGTCGGCTGTTGATGCCGACGTGCTGCGGGCCAAGGTGTATTCATGGACGTGCGAGGAGATGAACTACGACACCGCCATCCTGATTGGCGAGCGGCTGATGCAGCATAAAACCGTGATGGAAGACCTTGATTTGCAGGAAGATGTGCTTGAAATCCTGCTGAATGCCTGTCGGTTGAGGAAAGACTATGAGCAGGCTCTGCATTGGGCTTCCGAATTGGAAGACATCTATCTCAGCCGAGGTGAGACGACGGAAGCCCTGCGCAACGATGCCGAGATAGGCACGTTGCTCATCCGTATCGGTCAGCAGGAGGAAGGCTTTGCCAAGGTCGACTCTGTGGTTGGGCAGCTTGAAGGCAAACGGAAGTTCAACGAAATGGATGCTTTGATTATCGCCCTGAAGCGCAAGGCCGAGGTCTGCATCGAGAAGGAACGCTTCGCCGATGTGATTCCTGCCGCCCAGCACATGCTCGACCTGCTTGACGACTTTGAGCATCATGCCGAGAGTTTCCACGACGGCACTGTCCGCGAACCTTCGGAGGACGATCGTCCCGAATACATCGATTTCTATCGTGGCAAAGCCTACGGCTATTTGTCGGCTGCCTACGCCAATTCGGGCGAAAGCGCAAAGGCGAGGGAATTTCTTGCCCTCTATGACCAAACGTTTGCCGGACATAGTCTCACAGGGCGATTCATGATAGCCCCGACCTTGAGAAAACTGGGCGAGTATGACCGTGTGCTGGCCATCTATGATGAAGTGGAGCATGAGTTGGGTACCGATACCCTGAATGCGAATTACGTTGAGATACTCCGTGGCCGTGCCGAAATCCTTGATGCACAAGGCATGGTTGAAGCGTCGAAAGACAGCTGGAAGCGATGTGTTGCGCTCGACAAGCTACTCACTGAAAACATGTTACAGGGTAAGGCCCACCTTTATGCCGCCCGATTCCATGCCTCGGAGCAGCAGCGCGAGATTGAGCGCCAACGCGAGGCCACTCAGCGCGTCCGCACGTCACGCAGGGTCATCGGAATCTTCAGCTTGCTGATACTCCTGTTTGCCTTGTTCGCCATCCGTCAGTGGTACAAAACACAGAAGCGTAACCAAATCCTCGCGCAGCAGATTACCGATGCCGTGGTATACAAGGAGAAGTACAAGGAGCTGAAACGCGTCGTGGAAGAGCCCGTTGCGCGTCCTTTGGAAGCCGAACAGCCGCAAACTGACAATGCCCAATCCCCAAGTGAAGACCCAACCTCAACGCCTTCCGATGCCGACCTCTTCGCATACCTCCGCGACCTCATTGAGCGTGAACAGCTGTTTCTTGATCCCAACTTTGAGCGCCAGACGCTTATCAAGCTTACCGGCCTCTCGAAGAATCGCATCGGTGCCGCCTTCGCCCAGGGCAACGATCATAAAAGGCTCACCTCTCTCATCCGTGAGATGCGCCTCGACTATGCCGTGCGCCTCATGAACGAGCAGCCCGAACTGAGCGTCGAGCAGGTTCGCTTGGCCAGCGGATTCGCCAGTGCCGACACTTTCACCCGTAATTTCAAAGCCAAATACGGCATGACACCCACCGACTACCGTGGGTCAAAGGGCTGAAACCATACAACATTTTGTCTTTTATCCGACCATTTGTCTTTTTGCATCCGACGATTTGTCCAAGACCCATTTTTCATAGTACAAAAAACTATTTTTGCACGTTAAAAACAAAACACGTTCGCATCATGTCCCTCTCATCATTTTTTGACAAGTTACGTTACGGTTCCTATCGGAAATCCAGCAAAGCTTCGGTCTACGAAAAAATTGCGGAGGACTTCAAGGTGTCGCCGCAGCACGTCTATGAAATCGCCCACGGCAAAAGGATACAGGACAAAAAAGACCGTACCATATTTGACAAACTGTGCACAATGGGCATCATCGTCAACTTTTTCATCTAAATATAGGCTATACGTCGATAAAATGTTAAGGTTAAACGTTGAAAAATGGCTGCTCCAAAACACGGGACGGTCGTTTTTTTATGAATAAATCGGGGCATGTTTTCTGACATCTTGTCCAAAACCATCCGATATTTTGTCCAAAATCATCCGACATCTTGTCCATCCATCCGATATTTCGTCCTTTTATCCGATAATTTGTCCCAAACCATCCGACCATTTGTCCCAACGTGCGCGTGCGTGAGGCGAATCTTTATTTTTGCGCCCGTATTACCCGCATTAAATTGCGGCTTTGAATCTGAAACGCGAAGCGTTCGACGAAGTCAAATCTTAAATCTGAAATCTTGAAATCTGAAATTAGAAATCTTGAAATCTTGAAATCACAAATACATAAAATCCAAACACAATGAAAGTAACAAACAAGCGCTATGAAGCTCCCCAAGCAGAGATCATAGCCATCGAGCACCAAGGCGTGCTCTGCGCTTCAGGCGGTGCCGCATACTCGACCGGAGGCGGAACCACAAACATGGGTATCAACAATTACGGTTGGAACTAAAAACGCAAGAACCATGAAGAAAGTAACCTTATTAATCGCAATGGCAGCCCTTGTGTTGTTTGCAGGCTGCAAGAAAGACAAGGAAATCACTGGGACCACGCTGAAGGCTTCCATCGAACAGTACAAGAGTGGCGACAATAAGACCTCAATCGTTCCCGTGGGCACCGAAGCCGAAATCCGCTGGACAGAGGGCGACCAGATTGTCGTCAATAACGGCTCGACGAGCGACATCTTCACTCTCACGAATGGACAAGGCACTAAGAACGGCACCTTCACCTGCGATGACGAGTACACCTTCGGCAACAACAACATTGCCGTGTATCCCGAGACCGCTACCATCGAGGACAACGTCATCACGTTGGAGTTGCCCGCCGTACAGACCTATGCGGCTGAAAGAAACGGCGCGAACCCCATGCTGGCCACCTTCACTAACCCCCAAAACCTGATGTTCAAGAGCCTCTGCGGCGTGTTGGGCATCAGCCTGAAGGTGAAGGAATATAGCGGAATTGGAACCATCACCGCCATTGAGGTGGTATCCAATAGTACTGATGACAAACTGAACGGCACGTTTACGGTCAATGCCAACGCTACGGGCGATGACCTCAAGCTCGTGAAGAGCGGCACCGACGGCACCAACAGCGTCAGACTGAATAACATCGCCACACTGACCTCCACGCCACAGAACTTCTACATTGCTCTGCCGGTAGGTGCTTTGGCCAGTGGCTTCACGTTGAACGTGTACGGCGAAGGTGACGACCCGATTTTCACCAAGACTGCGGGTAATACCACTATCGACTTGAACCAGGTGAACCAAATGCATACGTTGGAATTGGTAGGCAATATTATCTACCTCGAGCATGTTACCACCGACACCACTGCGACAAACGGCAAAATCTTGACGGGCACACTCGGCGGCAACTACAAGATTTCCATTGCCGATGGTGCCACAGTAACGTTGAGCGATATCAATATCACTTGCCTTACCGATGCAGGAGACTGGGCAGGCATTACTTGCGAGGGTGATGCTACTATCACGCTTGAAGGCACGAACAATGTGAAGAGCGGCTGGAACGGTACCTTTTGTTTCCATCCCGGCATTGAGATTCCCGAGGGTAAAACGCTTACTATTAATGGCTCGGGGGCTATCAATGCCAGTTGTTATAATGTGAATCCAGATCCGTTATATCGCTGGGGTAGTGGTGCTGGCATTGGTGGTGCATACCAAACCACCTGTGGTAATATCATTATCGAAAGTGGTACGGTATTAGCCGAAGGCGGTGCTGGGGCTGCAGGTATCGGCAGCGGCATGGGAGGAAGTATTGGCAACATTACCATCTATGGTGGAACCATAACTGCCAAAGGAGGAGACGGAGGAGCCGGTATCGGTTGTGGCTTTGGTAACCAACCCAATATTACACCTAGCTCATGTGGTGAAATCACTATCAGTGGAGGAAATGTGACGGCTACTGGCGGACAGTGGGCTGCAGGTATCGGTAGCGGTATCGCGTGGGGATTTGGTCAATCTTCATCTTACGGTTTCTCAACAAGCACTTGTGGCAATATCAGCATAACTGGCGGAACTGTAGTGGCCACGGGTGGCGCTGCAGGGAGTGTGCAGGGTTTAGGTGGTACGTCATCTACAGACTATTGTGATGGAGGAGCTGGCATCGGTACTGGTGCCTCTGTTGACAAAAATGAAGCAGGCACTACTCTATATTCTTACCATGCAGGTAAAAGCAACTGCGGGGATATTACTATTGGTAGCGGTGTTACCAGCGTTACGGCTACCAAAGGCAGCAGTGCAGTCAACAGCATCGGAAAGAACCATAGCAACAACCAAGGCACCTGCGGCACCATCACCATCGGCGGCACGGTGTATCCCAGCGGCGCAACGCCCAACCAGGGTGACGGATTGACGTTTGTCTATCCTGTTCCGGCTCCCGCCATCCCCGCAGGCGCTATCAACGGTCTCTTCTCGGTGAGCACTACCAAACAGGTGTGGTTCTCAAAGGGTAATTTGCAGAACAATGGCACATTTGCCACCAACCAATACGACTTGGGTGGAACCTTTACATTTAATAACTATAGTGGACCGAGCGGATACTACACATTGAGCTATGGAGAATGGTTTTATTTGCTTTCGACTCGTGGCGCGGATAAAAGGGGTGTAGCCACCGTTAACTCAGTCAAAGGCTTGCTCATTTTGCCTGACAATTGGACGATGCCAGATGGATGCTCCTTCAATCCTAGTGCTACTAATAACGTGTATGATGTTGACCAATGGGCTGCCATGGAGAATGCTGGCGCTGTGTTCCTTCCAGCTGCATTTGTGGACATATGCAGATATTGGTCTTCTACACCTGATTTCGAAGATGATCAATGTGCGTTCTACATCAATTTCAATACCCAAAACCCAACGGCAGGATTCATCTACAATGGAGGTATCTCTAATTCTTATTCCGTCCGTCTTGTATGCAACGTGGAATAAACCGACGGCAATCGTCTAAACCTCAAAACCCAAGGGCGGCCATCATCCGATGGTCGCCTTTTTTCGTGTTTTTTCCCTCGCGGCCTTGCAGGGTGTGAGGGAATTTGTCTATTTTTGCAGGCAGAAACAATTCAACAAGAGAACAGCGTATGACAACAATGACCGTACAAATACCCAACAGCCAAGTTAATTGGTTCGAGCAGATGATTCGAGCCATGGGCTGGGTGTTCAAGAAAGAAGAAAACACTGACGTCATTGAAGACAGGCCACAGGCCTTTGAGTCTGAAGTGGACGAGTTGCTTAGAATGTTCAACACCGACCAGATTTCGCAGGATGAAGTGGACCGTGAGTGCGAGCTCGTGAAAGAAGAATTGTACCATGCACGACAAACCACATAAAATCATCATCGATACTAATCTGTGGATTTCTTTCCTCATCGGATTGAAATCATCTTCTGTTATCCGTAGCATCTTAACCGACGGGTCTATAGAAATTGTGATGACAGAAATGTTGAAATCAGAGATTATGGCTGTGGCCTCACGTCCCAAGTTTGCACGCCACTTTGCCCCTGAAGCCTGTGAGCGCCTGTTGCGTTTTCTTTGTGCCCGCAGTAAGGACTATCCTCTGAACAATATACCTCAACGATGCCGCGACCCCAAAGATGATTATTTATTGGAACTTGCAAGGGCTGCCGATGCTGATATTCTTATCACGGGAGACAAAGACCTTGCGGAAATGCATCAGTTAGGACATTGCCGAATCATGACCCTTGCTGAATTTAATAGTAAGTTTTCATCATAACTTTTCTATCTGTATGTAAAAATGCACTTGTGGCGCTGGACGAATCGTTACGGCGAATAGATGCTTCGACCCTTCGATTGACCTCGGGGACCTTGTGACGGTCCTACGGGGCAAAGGTTGAAATTCCAAAAATCAATATACTTTTTAGGTTTGTAATCCCAAAAATCAATATACTTTTTAGGTTTAGTGGATATTTTTTGTATCTTTGCCGCATAATTCACAAACAGGAATTTCTATGACACTCATCAAACGGCAACTGCAAACAGTGATTCAAGACCGCATGTTTTGCGGCAAGGCAATTATATTGGTTGGTGCGAGGCAAGTCGGCAAGTCCACGCTCTTTGGGCAAATACTTGGCAATCCGCAACTAGGTATCAGTAACGACCAGATTCTTACCATCTATTGCGACGATGCCGAAAGCCGCAGGTTGCTTGAGAACGCCAGCCTTGCCGATTTGCGCCAACAACTCGCGGGCAAGCGTCTGGTGATGGTGGACGAAGCCCAACGCATCCAAGGTGTGGGATTGACATTGAAACTGATCACCGACCATTTCAAGGATGTGCAATTGTTGGTTACGGGTTCTTCGTCGTTTTTGCTGCAAGGCAAACTGAACGAGCCTCTTACAGGGAGAAAATTCGAGTATCATCTTTATCCTCTCTCGACAAAAGAACTGTTTGACGATGGAGGCCTTTTACGTATCCGACAAACCTTCGAATCGCGCCTGATTTATGGGTCCTATCCCGATGTGGTCACAGGTGTGGGCAATCCCCGTGACTTGTTGATGAATCTTTCGGGCAGTTATATGTATCAAGATTTGCTATCGTTGGAGGGTGTGCGCAAGCCTGTCTTGTTGGAAAAGCTCTTGGTTGCCTTGGCGTTGCAGGTGGGCAGCGAGGTGTCGTACAGCGAATTGGCGCAAACCATAGGCACGGATAACAAGACCGTTGAGAAATATGTTGATTTGCTTGAGAAATGCTACATCATTTTCCGCTTGAACGGCTTAAATCGCAATCTGCGCAATGAATTGAAAAAAGCCAAGAAGGTGTATTTCTACGACAATGGCATACGCAATGCGGTTATTCAGCAGTTTGCCCCGTTGGACATGCGCAATGATGTTGGCGCTTTGTGGGAGAACTTCTTTATCTCGGAACGTATCAAACATAATCATTACACGGGTCATTACTGCAACGCATATTTCTGGCGCACCAAGACCCAACAGGAAGTGGACTATATCGAGGAGAGCGACGGCACAATGACTGCTTTTGAGATGAAATGGAATCCCAAGAAAGGCAACACCAACTTCCCCAAAGCTTTTCTTGAAGCCTACAATGTAAAGGAAACCGCCGTCGTCACACCTGACAATTACATGGATTGGCTGATGTGAATGTTTATTTGTAAGGTTTTTTCATCTGCGACAGCACCAATCCCACCACGACCACCAAAATGCCGATGATTTTGTTCTCCGTCATGTCCTCGATGGTGAGGAGATAACTGAAGATGGCCGTGAAGACAGGGATCAGGTTGGAATAAACATTGGCCTTGGAGGCGCCCAGCTTGCTGAAAGCAAAGGCCCACAGGGCGTAGGCGCCGGCACTACATAAGATACCTAAACAGACCAATGGGACGATATAAGCACCCACATTGGCAAAGTTGGACGGCTCGAAGTGTTCCATGATGAAGACCATGGGAATGAAGTAAATCATGCCGACGATGTTCTGCATCCAGGTGATGGTCAGGGGCTTATAGAGTTTGGTGAGCCGAATCAAAGCGATGGAATAGCCTACCGCCACCACCACCGAACCGCAAAGGAAGAGGATACCCTTGGGCGAGGCGGTGAGCTCGAGGTTCTTGTTGAGCAGCATGACGATGACGCCGACAAAGGAGATGATGAAGCCCACGATGTTCATGGGGGTCAGTCGCTCCTTGAGGAAAATGCGCGCCGCGATGGGCGTGACTAATGGAATCAAGGCGATGATGCCCGCGCCGATGACAGGGGAGGAATTCTTCAGGCCGTAGCCCTCGAAGATGAAATAGAGGAAAGGCTCGAACAGTGCGGCTATGGCGAACAATCCGAGGTCTTTCCGCTGGATTTTCTCGTTGAGGCGGAAGAAAAAGAGGATGGTAGTCAGGAAGATGGTGGCTATCACGAGGCGCAGGAAGATGGTCGCCGTGGGGTTGAGGCTTTTGTAAACCTGCGTGGACCACACAAACGACATGCCCCAGAATATCATGGCTACGACACCAGCGATATGGACGATGAACCCTTTGTCTTTCATGCCGCAAAGGTACGAAATAAAGTCTTTGCATTCTGCCAAAATTTCCGACCTTTGCCCTCGGAATGATTCTTGAACGGCCTCGGCATTATGGATAACAAAGCGGAAAGAAGGAAGTTCTTGGGCAGCCTCATCGTCCCACTCCTCATCGTGGCGGTGATGTGGCTAGTAAAGATCATCGAGGAGTCGATCGGCATCGACCTGAGCCGTTATGGCATCACGCCGCATACCGCGAAGGGACTCATCGGCATCTTCACCCTGCCGTTCCTGCATGGCAGCTGGGAACACCTGCTGTCCAACACCGTCCCGATCCTCGTCTTGGGCACGGCCTTGTATTATTGCTATCCTTCGTTGGCCAACCGCGTGCTACTCATCACCTACCTGGCCAGCGGCTTGATTACCTGGTGCATCGGCAACCCTGACTCCGTGCATATCGGGGCGAGTGCCCTCGTCTACGGCCTCAACCTCTTCCTGATTTTCAGCGGCTTCATCCGTGGCAACCGTATGCTTATCGTCATCTCACTGATCATGGTGTTCCTTTACGGTAGCTTCATCTGGGGCATGATTCCCTCTTTGGCTGTACCGCAAAACATCTCATGGGAAGGCCACCTCAGCGGCGCCATTATCGGTGTGCTGTTGGCGTTTTTTCTGCGCAAGGAAGGACCGCAGAAAGAGGTACATCACTGGGATGATGAAGACGAGGATGATGACCCTTCGACAGGTTCAGGGTCCGACGAAAACTCGGAAAACGGAGAAAAGCCTTATTGGGATGTGCCCACACCATCAAACGACGAGCTGACGGTGCAATACCGCATCAGGCATTAAACGCCTTCGGTCTCGAGATAATCCAAAACCTGTTCTGCAATGTCTTTATGGCCCTGCACATTGGGATGCCATTGGCTTTTGTGGATGCCCGTAATGTCGATGCAGTCCACATGATAGTGTTGGGCAATGCGGTGAATCGATGCGAGGAATTCGGCGCGTCTTTGTTCGGTCACTCCGCCCGTTCCAAGATTCATGTCGAGTAGGAAATAGAGCTTGGCTTTGGGATAACGAGTCTTGAGGTAGTTGAAGATATAGGCCAGCGCAGGACGGAAGTCGCAGAGCTGCTCTTCGGTCCAGTCGGAATATATGTAATCGCCCAGTGCCACAACGGGTTCGTGTGGTTCATCAAGGTTATGGGCACAAGCATCGTTGGTGGCACCAAAGATGAATATGACATCGGGGTTGCCCAAGTTGTCCATGCGACGGATAAAGGAGTGTGGCCCATAGTAGTTGGCATAGTTGTAGTTGCACATCAGTGCGCCTGAAAATGAGTTGTTGCGTTCCAGCTCCCAACCTGTGGTGTCGGCCACTTGTGCCCACCACATCTGCTCCACGCCGGTTAAGCCGATGTTCTCGTAAGGATAGACGGCGTTGGAATCGGGTTGTACATAGCCTTCGTAGGTGGAATAGCTGTCCCCTAGGATAGAGAATCGGGTGCGCTCATCGGCGGGCTTTACGCAAGCAGTCATCAGGACAGCTGTAGCTAATAGTAATAATATCTTTTTCATATTCAATTGATTATAATCATTTCAGTTCTGCGGTTCAAGGCGCGGTGCTCTTCGCTGTCGTTGGGGAACAATGGCTTGGAGGAGCCATAGCCTTTCGCTGTCAGTCGATGCTCGTCAATTCCGTTGGCAATCAAGGTCTGGCGGACGACCTCGGCACGGTCGGCGGAGAGCTTCTGGTTGTATTTCTCGTTGCCCACATTGTCGGTGTGCCCGGCCAATTCCACTTTCAGCTCGGGATTGCGCTTCAGGAAATCGGTCAATATCTGAATGCCGACATGCGAATCCTCGGTCAGTGCGGAGCTGTTGAACTCGAACTGAATGTTTTGCAGCACAATAGCATCTCCAGTCGTTAGTTCCGTCACATCCACATTGGAGAAGTAGTTGGCTGAGTCAGAGCGGACTTCTTCAGGCAATTCAAAGGTATAGATGTCATAGCCGCCGTAACCGCCTTCGCGCTGCGAGGAGATGAAGGCCGTCCTGCCGTCAGCAGCCACGAAGAAGTTGATCTCGTCGCCTTGGGTATTGATAGGGAAGCCCAGATTGACAGGCTCTTGCCACTGGCCGTTCTCGTCTCTGCGGCTCATGAAGAGGTCGAAGCCACCCATGCCGATATGGCTGTCCGACGAGAAATAGAGCGTGCGGCCATCGGGATGGAGGAAGGGAGCCATCTCTGAGCCTTTGGTGTTGATGGGTGCTCCAAGATTCTGCGGCTCACCCCAGCTGCGGTCGGCATAGCGGCGGCAGCAGTAGATGTCGGCATGGCCGTTGCGGCGCGAGACGAAGTAAAGCTCCTTGCCGTCGGCACTCACGCACGGCTGCGACTCCCAGCTGCCCGTGTTGACATTGCCTCCTATCTGTCGCGGCATCGACCATTGGCCGCCCATGTCCAGATGCGATACATAGAGGTCGCAGCCGCTGTCGCGTCCCCAGCCGCAGCCGGTCAGATACAGATTGGTGCCGTCGGCGGAAAGGAAGGCCGCTCCTGGGTCAATATCGTCGGGGAAAGCGACAAACGCCAACGGTTGAGGCTCGGTCCAATGGCCTTCTTCCTTTTGCGACACAAACACCTTTTCCTCAAAGAACCCGTTCCCACGGTCTATCTTTCTGGTAAACAGCAGCTGGCTGCCGTCAAAAGTCAGCGCATTGATATACTCATCGTCAGTGGTATTCACCTCGGCTCCAAGGCTTTGAGGCTCGAAGTTCACGGGATGGCTCAGCGCCCAGTCGCGGAACGAGGCTTTGGCCAGCATCTCATGGGCGGTGGCTTGGTTGAAGGCATTATTAAACTCTTTCGACAGATACCAACGCAGCAAGAAAGTCTCACGCTTATAGCTGCCCCGCTTGTCGTAGAGGCGTGCCAAGGTCAGGGCAGCGGGAGGGAAGATCATCGAATCGGCGGCCAAGGCGTTCTCGTAGCCCAAAATGGCGAGATCATCATCCTTGGTTTCTAGGCCGATTTCGCCTTCCAAAAGCCAGGCCTCGGCATAGTTCGGGTCTTCTACTACCGCTTTCAGCACCAGTTTGTGCGCCTTTTGATAGTCGCGTTTCAGAAAAGCCTCTTCTGCCGCCTCGTAGGTCTTCACCGCTTTCTTGGGGTGCTGGGCGTAGGCCGTTGAAGCCAAGGCAAACAACAATACTATGACGGCGAAACGTTTCATTGTGCATCGTGATTCAAATCCTCTTTAATCCATTCCCTGAAGTCGGCTACGAAAATCCGCGAGGTCAGAATAGGGGTGGCCTCGGATGAGACAAAACACCGTCCGTCCTCGAAGAAACAGATGCCTTCGGTCTGGGCACCTATCCATTGCGGCATCTCGAAACGTCGGTGCGAGAGCTTCACGCCGTCTTCCTCAAAGTTGAAGATGAGATACATGAAGGGCGTAAAGAACCTGTTTCTCTTGGGATTCTCATAGCCTACGATGGCCAGGATGTGTCGTTTTCTGTCGTAGTCGGCGCCTGTAATCAGCCCTTGCGAATCGAAACTGTTGACGACTTCGGCTACATGACTGCCAGGTGTTTTCGGCAATCGGTAAAGCCTTGTTGTACCTGTTGCCCAGCCTTTGCTGAAAAGGTAGAGGTAGTCTTCGGTGGCAAACATGGCCTCGCAGTCGAAGTCGTGCTTGTGTTTCTTGTGATTGAAATTCGTCTGGTCACCAAAGCTGAAGTTGATGGAATCGAGTTTCACGGAAGCGTCGCCTTCATCAGGGATGGACGACAAGGGGAAAGTGAAGATTCTCAGATTTTTGCGCTTGCCTTTGTTGTTGCCGAAGTCGCCAACGAAGACCGTCTCGCCGTCTGTGCACACATCTTCCCAGTCCTTGCATTTCGCATTGACGAGCGTGATTCTCTGGACGATTTCGAAGGTAGTCGTGTCGAGCGCGTATAGAATTGGCTTGCCGCCGCTGTCGTTGTGAGTCCAGAGGTGGCCGTTGTAGAAGAAAAGCCCCGAGGTCTCGTTCACTTCTTTGGGGAGTTCAGCCTTGAGTTCGGGGAAGAACAATGGCGAATACCCTGACGCGCCTTCCTCTTGTGCCAGGGACAGGAAAGGCAGCAGGAACAAGCCGAACAGGAAGGCCCTTCTCATGGTTATTTCGGATACACCTCGCCCTTGGCGGCTTTCAGCGTGTTCTGGAGCAAGGAGACAATGGTCATGGGGCCCACACCACCCGGGACGGGGGTAATCTTTGATGCCACTTTGTAGACCTCATCGTAGTCCACGTCGCCCAGGATCTTGTAGCCTTTCGGGCTGGTAGGGTCTTCGATGCGGTGGATGCCCACGTCGATGACCACGGCACCGGGTTTCACCATGTCGGCGGTCACGAAGCCCTGCTTGCCGATGGCAGCCACGAGGATGTCGGCATTGCGGCAGACCTCAGGTAGGTTCTGCGTGCGGCTGTGACACAGGGTGACTGTGGCGTCGATGCCCTTGCGCGACATCAGGATAGCCATGGGCGTGCCCACGATGTTGGAACGGCCCAGCACGACCACGTTCTTGCCCACGGTCTCAATGCCGGAGCGCTTAACGAGTTCCATGATGCCGTTGGGCGTGGCTGGGATGTAGCAGGGGTGACCCAACTGCATGCGGCCCGCGTTGATGCTCGTGAAGCCGTCCACGTCCTTGGCGGGATTGATGGCGTTGATGACCTTGTTCTCATCGATATGCTTGGGCAACGGCAGTTGAATGATGTAGCCGTCAATTTCGGGGTCGTTGTTGAGGAACTCGACCATTTCGAGCATCTCCTTCTCGGTGGTGCTGACGGGCAAACGATATACCGACGAGGTCATGCCCACCGAATGGCAGGCTTTCTCTTTCGAGGCCACATAGGTCTTGCTGGCGCCGTCGTCGCCCACGATGACCGCTGCGAGATGCGGGGCTGCAATGCCTTTGTCAATCATTTCTGCGACTTCAGCCGCAACTTCTTTCTTAATCTGTTCGGAAATCAGCTTTCCGTCTATAATTTTAGTATCCATATGATGTTAATTTCAAAATTTCAAGATCTCTAATTTCAAGATTTGGATTGATCTGGCTTTTTGTATTTTATGCCTTTAATATCTGTATTTTGCAGATAATCAATAAAATTACTTATTGATTGTGAGATTTCAATGGATTGATTTTTCAATTCTTCAAATGTGTTTTCATCAAGGAAACCGTAATCGTATGCACGATAAAGTTGGCTTCTTGTTTCACCACATGAACCTTTGGCAATAAACAAATACTGCTTAAACTCTCCGTTTCCATCTCTTTCAAAACCTTCAGCAATGTTGTCCATTATTGAACCAGAAGATGCATGGATTTGGCTACATAATCTATATTCTTTAGCAAACTCTCCTTTTTTTGAAACATCAAAAACTCTTTTCGAGAAAGCCCTTGCTTCTTGCCAAATTGGCAAATCCTCAAATCTTTTGTATGTAGCCATAGTATTCTATTGGTGACCTTAATTTTGAAATCTTGAAATATCAAATTTTGAAATCATTTTAACGGCGTTTTATATTCCCAGCCATTCTCATGAGCTTTTTGCCACCACCCGTCGTCATCATCCTCATCATCTTGGCGGTCTCTTCAAACTGCTTCACGAGGCGGTTCACCTCCACGATCGAGGTGCCGCTGCCGTCGGCGATGCGCTTGCGGCGCGTGCCGTTGAGGATTTTTGGATTCTCACGCTCTTCGGGTGTCATTGAATAGATGATGGCTTCGATGCTCTTGAAGGCGTCGTCGTCGATTTCTTCGCCCTTCAAGGCCTTGTCCATGCCGGGAATCATGCTGGCGAGGTCCTTCAGGTTACCCATCTTCTTGATTTGCTGGATCTGCTTCAGGAAGTCGTTGTAGTTGAACTCGTTCTTGGCGAGTTTCTTCTGCAACTTTCGGGCTTCCTCTTCGTCGAACTGCTCTTGGGCGCGCTCCACGAGAGAGACGATGTCGCCCATGCCAAGGATACGGTCGGCCATGCGCTTGGGGTGGAACACATCCAAGGCGTCCATCTTCTCGCCGATACCGACGAACTTGATGGGCTTCTCCACCACCGTGCGGATGGTGAGGGCTGCACCGCCACGGGTGTCGCCGTCGAGTTTGGTCAGCACCACACCATCGAAGTCCAAGCGGTCGTTAAAAGCCTTGGCCGTGTTGACGGCATCCTGACCCGTCATGGCATCGACCACAAACAAGGTCTCATGCGGATGCACGGCTTCCTTGATGTTGGCAATCTCGTTCATCATCTCCTCGTCGACGGCCAGACGACCGGCGGTATCGATGATGACCACGTTCTTGCCTTGGGCCTGGGCGTGTTTGATGGCATTCTGCGCAATCTCAACGGGGTTCTTGTTGCCTTCTTCGCTATACACCTCAACTTCAACCTGTTGCCCTAGCACCTTCAACTGCTCGATGGCGGCAGGACGATACACGTCGCCAGCCACCAGCAGCACTTGCTTGCTGCGCTTGCGTTTCAGGTAATAGGCCAGCTTGGCCGAGAAAGTGGTCTTACCCGAGCCTTGCAGACCTGCAATCAGGATAACTGTAGGTTGGCCTTTTAGGTTGATGTCGACGGCCTCGCCGCCCATCAGCTCGGCCAACTCGTCGTGCACGATTTTGACCATCATCTCGCCTGGCTTCACCGAGGTCAGGATCTGTTGGCCAAGGGCCTTCTCCTTGATGTTGTTGGTGACATCCTTGGCAATCTTATAGCTGACGTCGGCATCCAAGAGGGCGCGACGAATTTCTTTCATCGTGTCGGCAATGTTGACTTCCGTGATAAAAGCCTGTCCCCTAAGGACTTTTAATGAGCGTTCTAGTTTTTCGCTTAAACCTTCAAACATAATTCTTGAAAAATTTTGGGTGCAAAGGTAATAAAAAATGCCGAATGCAGAATTAAGAATGCAGAATAATGGCTATTTTTGCGCCGTCAAATCATGGTATTATGATTAAGGAAAACCTTGAAAAGATAAGGGCGACGCTGCCCAAGTCGGTGACTTTGGTGGCCGTCAGCAAGACCAAGCCCGTCAGCGACTTGCAGGAAGCCTATGATGTCGGCCAACGTGCCTTTGGGGAAAACTACCCCCAAGAGATGCGCGACAAGCATGAGGTGCTGCCGCAAGACATCCAATGGCACTTCATCGGCCACTTGCAGACCAACAAAATCAAATACATCATCCCCTTCGTGACGCTCATCCACAGCATCGATTCGGCCAACCTGCTTGAGGCCGTCAACAAGGAAGCCAAGAAGCATGAGCGCGTGGTTGATTGCCTGCTGCAGTTCCACATTGCAATGGAAGAGACCAAGTTCGGCCTTGACATGGACGAGGCGCGTCAACTGCTTGATTCAGAAGCCTTCAAGCAGATGCAAAATGTTCGCATTTGTGGCGTGATGGGCATGGCAACCTTCACGGATGATGAAGCTGAAATCCGCATGGAGTTTAAGCATCTGAAAGCAATATTTGACACACTGAAAACCGATTATTTCGCTGACCAGCCGCAGTTTAAGGAGATTTCGATTGGCATGTCGGAAGATTATCTGATTGCCATCGAGGAAGGCGCGACGCTGGTACGCGTGGGGAGTAAGATTTTTGGAGCGAGACACTATAATAATTGAATGTGGAATGATGAATGCTGAATTAGGAATAGGGGGCGAAGCCCAGCAACGCATTGCGATATTGACTATGTCGAATCTTCTATTTCCGCATTCCACATTCTGCATTCCGAATTAAAGCAAAATGGAATCCTTAATACCTTTATTATTATTGGTCGTCGGTTTTGCCGCCCTCATCTTAGGCGCCAACATGCTCGTTGATGGTGCTACGAGCGTGGGAGTCCGTGCCAAGCTCTCGCCGCTCGTCATCGGCCTGACCATCGTGGCGTTCGGAACCTCGTTGCCCGAGATGATTGTCAATATCTTTTCTTGCGCCAAAGGCAGTCCGGGCTTGGCCATCGGCAATATCATCGGTAGCAACACGATGAACATCTTACTCATCCTGGGCGTGAGCTCTATCATCTGTCCCAATAATGTCAGCCGCGTTTCCATCAATCGCGATATTCCTGTCTCTTTGTTTGCCACCATAGTTATCACCCTGATGGCCAACAATTTTTTCAGAGGTACGGGCAACGTGGTCAGTTGGCGCGAAGGCATTATCCTCTTATTGTTAGGGTTGGGCTATTTCGTGCTCACTTTCCTGAAAAACGACCCCAAAGAAGAGGTTCAGGATGTCCAGAAAGTCATGCCCTGGAGCAAGACGATCTTTTCCTTGGTGATAGGCATTGTGGGGCTGTATCTTGGTGGGGAACTCGTCTCGCGCAACGCGCAAATCCTTGCCCGTAATTGGGGCATGAGCGAAAGCACGGTCGGCCTTACGGTGGTGGCCACCGCAACATCCTTACCCGAACTCATCACCTCTGTCGTGGCTGCCACAAAGAAAAACTCAGGCATCGCCATCGGCAATGTGTTGGGATCCAATATCATCAATATCTTTATGGTCCTTGGGGTCAGCGCCCTCATCACGCCGCTGCCCTTCGACCCAAAGATGAATCAACAGTTGATTATCTTGTTTGTCGCCAATGCGCTAATGTTCCTGTTTGTCTTCACAGGCAAAGGCCGCATGATTTCACGATGGGAAGGAGCGATACTCACGTTAGGCTATGTCGGGTTCATGTGGTTTTCCTTGGCTATGCAATAAAAAAAAGTAGAGACGTAGCACGCTACGTCTCTACCAATTCCATTTCCGTGTTTTTTATTCTCAGTCAGCCAGCTGGAAGGCGGTCTTCACAGCCTCATAGTCGCTGTAGTCGACATCACTGCGGTCTTTGTAGACCGAGGCCTCGATAGCCACGACCTTGAAGTCGTGGGTATCAGGACGCACATTCCAATAGTCGCTTTCGGTCCAGAACAGCCGCACGCCACCGTCGTTCAAAGTGGCCGTCTCGATGGACGCCTCATAGAAGAAGGTCTCGTCTTCGTTATTCTCATAATAGTAGTAGGTCAACGGGACTTGCGACCATGTGCCTTCGACGTCCATGTAGACGAGGACCGCACCATGGTTGTACACGTTGTTGTTGATGGCCGGATAATCGATGGTGACCGTGTACTGGCCTCTTTGGTTGTTGTCGGCATCGACAAACAGAGGAACCCACTTCCAATCATAATCGTGAACGGTCACGGTGGAGGAGGCTACATTGGCATTGCCTGGGTCGCCCTTGGGGCCTTTGCAGGAAGCCATGGAGATGACAGCCAAAACCGTCATGCAGATAATGCTTAACTTTTTCATAGTGATGGTGTTTTGATTATTTGACTTAGATTAACTTTGCTTGTTTACGCTGCAAAACTACAAAAATCCTGCCAAAAAACAAGCCGTCCTCGTTTTTTCGAAGACGGCTTGAAACATTCTGGAAGGCTCCCAGACCTTACGGCAGGAATGGCATCTTCACCACAACGGCTTTGATGAGCTTGTTGCGGATCTTGATGAAGAGTTCGGTGTCCTTCTTGCTGAAGGCCTTCTGCACCAAAGCGGTACCGATGTTCTTGCCGGTCGAGGGCGACGGGCTGCCCGAGCGCACCATGCCGATGACATTGCCTTCGGCATCGCACACCTCGTAGCCGTTACGCGGAATGCCGCGGTCAATCATCTCGAAGCCGACGATCTTCTGGCTCACGCCATTGGCTTTCTGAGCGGCGAAGATTTCGCGGTTGAGGAAGTCGTTGCCGTCGACGAACTTGGTGATCCAGCCCAAGCCAGCCTCGATGGGGCTGATGGTGTCGTCGATTTCGTGACCGTAGAGGCAGAAGCCCTTCTCGAGACGGAGGGTGTCGCGGCAGCCCAAGCCGGCGGGCATGATGCCGAACTCCTTGCCAGCCTCAAAGACGGCGTCCCAAACCTTCATGGCGTGGGCGACGGGGATGTAGATCTCGCAGCCGCCTGAGCCCGTATAGCCCGTGGTCGAGAAGATGATGTTGTCGACACCGGCGAAGTTGATGATCTGGAAGGTGTAATACTCCATGTCAACCACATTGGCCTTGGTGAGCTTCTGCATGGCTTTCAGGGCGTTGGGGCCTTGCACGGCCAGCTGGGCCCAGCCTTCGCTCTCGTTGACAAAGTCTTCACCGAGCTTCATGCCGAACTTCTCGGCAATCTGGCTCATCCAAGCCCAGTCTTTGTCGATGTTGGCGGCGTTGGGCACCATGAAGTAGTGGTCGTCGGCGATGCGGTAGACGAGCATGTCGTCCACGATGCCGCCCTTGCCGTTAGGCAGGCAGGTGTATTGCACCTTGCCGTCGGTCAAAGCGGCCACGTCGTTGACGGTGCAATATTGCATAAACTGCTTAGCCATGGGGCCTTTGGCGCGGAACTCGCCCATGTGGCTCACGTCGAACACGCCCACGTTGTTGCGGACGTTGTTGTGCTCTTCGATGAGGCCGGAGTATTGGATAGGCATGTCGTAACCGGCAAATTCAGCCATCTTGGCGCCCAGGTCGCGATGGATCTGGTTGTAAGGGGTCTTCTTTAATTCGATGTTTTCCATAGGTTTATTTTAATTAAAAACTCAATAATGTCTGAATTAGTTTCCCTTCGGGAATGGAGTGTTTGTCGTTTGTTAACTGGCGGCGGCAACAGGCATCATTCAATCCGTATAATCCGCAAGCCGCCGCATATAGACGTACACTTGATTTCCATTCCCCGCAGGGGAATCTCTTATCTCCTCGTGTCATGCAATCCCTTCTTAAAGCTGGGACCGAAATAGACACGCGTGTACTTAAGGTCATACACCGTGACCACCTTGGCGGGGTCGGTGTTGATTTGGCGCTTCAGCGTGCAGCCGTTGGCGGGGTCGACCCAGTATTGGATGACGGTGCCGTCGGGGAAGTCGACGAAGAACTTCCAGCAGTTGATGTCCATGGGTTTATCGGAGCTGCCGACCGTGAGCGTTTCGGTACCGACATAGTAGTTGGAGAGGTCGCTCTTGTCCACTTCGCTGGCGAAGGAGTTGATAATGGGGAAACTCTCGCCGAAAGGCTCAAACTCCCAGTCGACGTCGTCGGTCCAGCCTTGGGCATCGGGACGGTAGTACCAGTTCTTGCCGGTCTTCACGTTCCAGAAGCGGTCCACGCCCTGACCGTCGTTGTAGGCCTCGTCGTCGCCGTGTTTCATATAGGTCTCGTTGAACTTGCTGCCCATGTCGTTGATGGTGATGAAGTAATTGTCCTTGGGTGGGTTGAAGCTGTAGGTCTCGGTGAAGGGTAGGGTGGCAGGCTTCACGGGCTTTTCGGCCACGATGGGCATGTCATTGGGGTCGATGACGGTGATGACAGCCACGGCTTCGGTGCTGTTGTCGTTGCAGGTGGCTACGATGCTGCTGTTGCCGACCTTGTTGGCGATGATCTGGATCTTTTCGCCCCAATGCAGGTGCTTGAAACTGATGACTTTAGGCCCTTTGATGACATAGCCGATGGCGTTGCAGTTGCTGAAAGGCTTCCAAACGACGGTGTCGCCAATAGCCATCTTGAATTCCGTTTCGTTGGCTTCTTGGGCGAAGGATAGGCTGGCAAAGCAAAGTATTGCAATGGTAAACAGTATTCTTCTCATGGTTGAGCTGAGTTAAATTTGTCGCAAAAATACAAAATATCTTATTCCGTGAGGCATTAATAAGGAAATAGTTGTTCAAAGGCCTCGCGCATGCGTTTTTCGTCGCGGATGATTTGGCGCAGCTGCTCCAACCTTGACGCGTTCTCCGATTCGGGCAGCCATAGCTTGAGGTAGCCTGTGTCGGAGTATTTCTCCAACAGGTGCGCCTTGAAACGTTGGTATTGGCCTTCTTTGTCCAGTTCGGGATAGTGGTCGAGGCCGAACTGTATGGTGCGGCGGATGACCTTTTCTGGGCTGATGAGACGGTCGGCTTCGGCAACAATCTTGCCATAGATTGACAGTGGTTCGTGGCCGCTTGAGGCACGGTGGTCTTCGGCGGCCTGCGCCATGGTCTCGATTTGGGCTTCGTCGAACCACTCGCGCAGATGTTGGTCTTCGCGGATGATGCGGCCCGAGACGAGGTGGTGCGTGTCGCGGCCTTCGCAGAGGCCCGTGTCGTGGTAGGCGGCGATGGCGTAGACCATGTTCTCGTCCACGTCGTAATGTTCAGCCAAGGCCAAACTGCGCGCGATGACTTCCTCGGCGTGGTTGCGCTGATGCGCTGCGTCGAAGTGGTCGTAGCGGGGCAGGATGGACTGCTCGATGTATTCTATTATGGTTGGGTTTACCATCCTCCGCCTCCTGCGCTCACTGTGGTAACCATGCCGTTCACGTTGACGTTGGTGCTCTGTCCGCCCGAGTAAGTGACATTGCCCGTGTAGTAGCCGTGCCAGTTGGTGCCGCCGCTGATGGTGCCGCCGTATTTCACGGTGTAGCTCTGGCCTGTCTGAAGCTGTGGATCGGTGAAAAGCATCACCATGCTGTTGCCGCCTCCTGGACCGCCGCCGCCACCGCCAGTGAAGTTCGGACATTGGTAGGTGCAGATGACCGTGCCGTCCGACTTGAGGACTTGGATGGCATAGCCTTGCTGAGTGTTGATCTTCAGCGAGGGCTGGGTGCAGACGTTCTGTGTCGGGTTGCTTGTACCACCGCCGGTGCCGATGCTGGTGCTGCCTGTAATCTTGAACTGATTGTTGTCGCAATCGAAGCCTTCCTCGGGCGTGCGTGAGCCGTTCGATATGTTGAAGCCGCCGTTGATGAACATGGTGCCGTTGCTGTCGGTGCCGTCGTTGCCATCGCTGTGGGCATAATACACGCCGCCGTTGATGGTGAGGTTCTGGGCCGCGTTCACGGCATCGTCTTTTACCGAGTAGGCCTCGATGTTACCACCGTTGATGGTCAAGGTGGCCTTGCTCTCGATGCACTCGCCGCCTTCGTTCTGGCTCTGCGTGCAGTTGACGGTGATGTTGCCGCTGTTGATGGTCAGGTTGCCGCGGCTCTTGATGCCCTTCGGGTTGGCGTAGTCGCCGCCTCCCCATGGACCGCCGCCGCCTGAGGTGATGGTGATGCGTTCACCCGAGGTGGTGACGTTGAGGATGAGGTCGTCGTTGTTGCCGCCTGCCGTGCCGATGGTCAATGTGGAAGAGGTGTGGCTGTCATTGCCCACACTGATACCCTTGCCGCCCGTGCCCGAGCTGCTGAGGGTGAGGTTGCCCGCGAGGATCTGCATATTTCCGTCCGATTTCAAGCAAGCCGAGGTGTAGGCATCCTTGTTGTTGCCGCTGATGGTGTAGGACGCACCGTTGCCTTGTGTGGTGATGGTGAAGTCGCCACCGTCGATGGTGATGGCACCGTCGGCGCTGATGCCCTTGCCGCCGTGGTTGCTGGTGGGCAGGGTGATATGGAAGGTGCCGTCGGAGATGCTGATGTTGGCATCGCTCTTGATGGCGGTGCAATAGGCGGGCACGTTCTGGTTGTTGACATTCTCCAAGATGGTGCTACCCGAGGCGGTGATGGTGATGTCGCCGCCCGTGATGATGATGTCGCCCGTGGCCGTGATGCCCTTCGAGATGTCGCCCGAATGGGTGAGGTTGAGGGTGCCGCCGTTGACATGGACGGTGCCGTCACTCTTGATGCACTTGCCGTCTTGCGACGACGAAACAACGGTGATGTCGGCCGTGCCGTCGATGACGACATCGGTGTCGCTTGAGATGGCGTGTGAGCCAGTGCCCGTCACTTGCACATCGACAGTGCCGCCGTTGATGGTGACGGCAGCGTCGCCCTTGATGCCTTTGCAGTCGTTGCCGTTGACATGGAGGTTGAGCGTGCCGCCCGTCATGTTGAAGGCTTGGGTGACTTTGATGCTTCTTTGGCTTTCCGTCGTGGTGTGGATGGTGAGGTCACCGTTGCTAATGGTGACGGTGCCCGAGAAGTCGAGGCCGTCGGAGCCTGCCGAGGCGATGTCAAGCATGCCGCCGTTCCATGTCAGGTTGCTGCTGCCGTGGATGCCGTCGCTGTCGGTCTCAACGATGCGGATGGCACCGGAATAAACGGTCATGTTGCCCTCTACGGAGATGCCATGTTTGCCGTTGCCGGTGACTTGCAAAAGACCTGCACCGTTGACGTTGAGTGCACCAGCGGCATACAAGGCCCCGTTGATGGCGCTGTTGGCGTTGTCGGCTATCGACGAATTACCTCTGAGGTTGAGCGTCGCAGCAACGGGCGAGGCGATGTTGATGGCAGCGGTGCTGCCGCTGGTCAAAGACAGGCTGCTCAAAGCCATGAAGAACGGGTTGCTGCTGTTGATAGTCAGTGAGCCGTTGGTGGAGCTACCCGACACCACATACGGCACATTGGCCATCGTGGCGTTCACCGTGACGTTGGCGTTGTTGTTGCTCACCGTCACGCCATTGTTCGAGAACGGGTTGACCACATTCACGGTTGATCCATTATAGATAATGAAGACCGTGTCGCCCACTGGAGGAATCTCTTCTTTCACGAAGGTGATGCTGTCGAAAGCGGTGAGGGGGAAGGTAGTGATGCCGCAGCCGGCGTTTAAGATCATTTGGGCGGGCTGACTGCCTTCAAAATGGATTTCACTGATGTCGTTCACGTCGTTGTCATACGTCACGACACCGTTGCCATGCAGGTTGATGTGGTAGTTCTGTGCGCTGAGGCCCATGCAACCAAGCATGAGGGCCAGGAAAAACAAGGTCTTTCTCATAGCTTGATCATTTTATGGGTGGATGATATAGTCTTAACCAAATAAAGCCCGATGGGGAGGTCGGCGATGTCGATAATCTGGTCGCCAACGGCCTCCACCGACTTCACCAAACGTCCGTCGAGGGCGTAGATGTCAATACGCTGCCGGCCTGCGAGGTTATGGAGCATGAAAGCGTCGTGGGAGGGGTTGGGGGAGAGCTGAACGGAGTCGTCCGTCTCTTCAATCAAGCCTTCTACCTCACTGCATGTGATCTTGCGGATTTCGGCCAGGTTGTATCGGTCCGATTTGGTGGTAGGCGCCATCTCGACGACCAAAGCCTCGTTGTCTTCGAAATAGACGCGGTCGTACTCCGACATATAGTATTGGTGTTCGGTGCCATCGTTCATGTGGATGGTCATCAGGGTGGATTGTGCCGCAAGGGGAAGGATCAGCCCAAGCATCAGGGCAGCAAGCAGCAATCCGCGTTGGAATAAGGGTTTCATTGGATGATGATTTGGTTTTCAAAAAGGTATAAAATGCAAAGATACGCATTTTTTCAATGCCTATTACAATGATTGAAAGAAAAAGTGGTCTATGTAGGCTTCAACAGGTATGTCATCCCTGCGATGGGTATGTGCGTAAAGCATGGGATCTATGCCTGTTGAAGCCGTCGAATAAGATACTGCTTCTTAAACCGCCTCCTATAGATTCCAGCCTACCCACTTGCCTCCGTTGGAAATCGAAGATTCGACGTAGTCAATGACATAGGAGGCTTGCTTTAATATCGCAGGCTTTTTAAGCCATGTCATCCCTGCAGAGGATTGTGTGGTAGGATGGGATCTGTGGCTTAAAGAGCCGTCATATAAGGTGCTGTTACAGACTCTTTGCAGCCCAGCATCTCCTTCGGTGTGCCGCTGAAAAGAACCTTTCCGCCCATAGCACCGCCGCCGGGGCCGAGCTCGATGAGATAGTCGCATGATTTCAGCATCTCCAGGTTGTGCTCGATAAGGAAGATGGTGTTGCTCGCCTCGACCATGGTATCGAACAGGTCGAGAATACGGCGAATGTCGTTGAGGTGGAGGCCGTCGGAGGGCTCGTCCATGATGAAGATTTTGGGTTGTTGAAGTGTTGAGGTGTTTAACTGTTTAATTGTTGATCTGTTGCGAGAACAGTTCAACGATTCAACACTCAACAATTCAACAAGGTTGGAGGCCAATTTGATGCGCTGCAACTCTCCGCCTGAGAGTGTGGAGAGTGACTGGTTGAGATGGAGATAGCCCAAGCCAACCTTGCGCAAAGGCTCCAGTTTCTCGGCGATGACGGTGCCTGAAAACATCTCGGAGGCTTTGTTGGCGGTCATGTCCATCACCTCGGCGATGTTCATGTCGTTGACCTTATAGGCTAGCACCTCGTTGCTGTAGCGCAGGCCACCACAAGCTTCGCAGGTGGTCTCGATGGCATCCATGAAAGCCATGTCACTGACGATGACGCCCTTGCCTTGGCAGACGGGACAACCGCCCTTGCCGTTGAAGGAAAAAAGGTCGGCCTTGGTCTTGTTCACTTTGGCGAAGAGCTTGCGGATGTCATCTGCCACATCTAGATAAGTGGCAGGGGTGGAGCGCAAACTGATGCCGATGTTCTTCTGACTGATGTAGACGACGTCTGATTGTTGAATTGTTGAGCTGTTTATTTGTTGAATTGTTGAAAGGTTGTCGCGAGAACAGTTCAACGATTCAACAGCTTTCATAAAACACTCCATCAACGAGCTTTTTCCTGATCCGGCCACACCTGCGATGCCGCACATCACGCCTAAGGGCAGGTCGATGGTTAAGTCCTTTATATTATGTAAGGTGGCGTTCTCCAAATGGAAGAACGATTTTGGCTGACGAACTTGTTCCTTTATGGAACTGGTTGCGCTGAGCGAGATGCCAGTAAGAGTCTGACTGTGCAGCAACTCATCATAGGTGCCCTCAAAGACGATTTCGCCGCCTTTCATGCCCGCGCCAGGGCCCATATCGATGATGTGGTCGGCGATTTTGATCATCTCCTTGTGGTGCTCGACGAGGATGACGGTGTTGCCGTGGTTTTTGAGCTTCTGCACCGACTTTTGCATCAGTAGAATATCGTGGTTGTGCAGGCCTACGCTGGGCTCGTCGAGGATGTACATTACGTCGGAAAGGGGAGAGTTGATGTATTTGGCGATTTTACAGCGTTGCGCCTCACCTCCCGAAAGCGTGCCGATAGCACGGTCGAGGGTGAGGTAGCCGAGCCCGATTTCCTCCAAGGCGGCCAAACGTTCGATGGTGGCGTGACGGATGTCGGCGGCCAACGGGTTTTCGATGGCCTCCATCCATTTGCGGCAGTCGGCGATGCTCATGGCGGTCACCTCGGCGATGTTGACACCCTTGATTTTGCAGGAGCGGATCTTCTCGTTGAGGCGGGTGCCGCCACAGTCGGGACAGGTGCCCATGGTGAGCATGGGGTTGAGCACGGCGGCATGGAGCAAACCCTCTTCCGAGTTGATGATGCTGCGGTACATGCGCGGGATGAGGCCCTCGTATTTGGCACTCTTCGGCCAGTTGGAAGGTGGGTTTTTCAACCTAATTTGCGGCGAGTTAAGGAACAAATCGAGTTCTTCGGGCGTGTAGTCCTTGATTTTCTTGTCCAAATCAAAGAGGCCGCTGTGGGCGTAACGGATCCAGCGCCAGCCGCCTTTGCCGAAGGCAATGTAGTGGATGGTGTCCTCGTCGTTGAGCGACTTGTCGAAGTCAACGAGTTTATGGATGTCCAACTCACGGATTTCACCTAAGCCAGCGCAACGCGGACAGTTGCCTGAGGGGTGGTTGAACGAGAAGGCGTCGGAATAGCCCACGAAAGGCTGCCCGATACGAGAGAACAAGAGGCGTAACAAGGCATAGATATCGGTGTAGGTACCAACAGTGGAGCGCGAGTTGGAGGTTGGCTTTCGCTGCTCAATGACAATGGCGATGGGCAGGTTTTCAATATCACCGACATGGGGACGGCCGTATTTGGGGAGGTATTGCTGCGTGAAGGAAGGGAAGGTGTCGTTCAACTCGCGCCGCGACTTGGCTGCGATGGTATCCAGCACCAGCGATGACTTTCCCGAACCTGACACACCCGTAACCACGGTGATTTGCCGCTTCGGAATCTCAACGGTGACGTGTTTCAGGTTGTTCTCAGTCGCGTCTTTGATGAGGATATTGTCGAATTGGTTCTCCATGATAATCCGAATCAATGAATATGGCACATCTTCACTTTGGCCATGGGGATTTCGTTTTCTGCTATAGTCATAAGGTCTCGGTCGAGGATGACGAAATCAGCGTCTTTTCCGACTTCGATGCTGCCTTTGCGGTCTTCGAGGAAACAACCTTTGGCCACCCAAATCGTGATGGACCGCAAGGCTTGTTCTCGGGTTAACGCGTTCTCCATCTGAAAACCTTCTGCGGGCGTGCCATCTAAATGCTTGCGGGCGACGGCAGCGTAGAAGGTGTAGATGGGGCTGATATCTTCGATGGGGAAGTCGGTGCCGTTGATAACCCAACCGTTCTGCTGCAACAACTGTTGGTATGCGTATGCGTTTTTGATTCGTTCGCCGAGACGCTCATCGGCCCAGTCCATGTCGGAGGTGCAGTGTGTGGTCTGGATGGAGGGGATGATGGAAAACTTACCGTAGCGTTGAAAGTCAGCTTCGTCAACGACTTGTGAGTGTTCGATGCGCCAGCGGAAGTCGTTCTTGCTTTTGAGGTATTCGGAATAGATGTCGAGGATGTGATGCACACCGCCGTCGCCGATGGCGTGACAGCACACTTGATAACCAGCATCGTAGGCCTTCTGACAGACGTGGCGGTAGAATTCGTCACTTTCCACTATGAGGCCTGTGTTCGACGGGTCGTCAGAATAAGGTTTAAGCAGTTTTGCGCCTCGTGATCCTAAAGCTCCATCGGCATAGATTTTCACGCTTCTGACGGTGAGCCTTTCTTTGTCGATAATGCCTTGCTGCATGAAATGGTCCATGGTCTCGTCATCGGGATTGACCATCGCGTTGACGTGCATCTTGAGTTGTCCAGCTTGTTGCAGGCTATCGATGAGTTCGATGGTGGCGATGTCCAAACCTGCATCAGTGACGCTGGTTAAGCCGACACCCATGCAGTTTTCTTGTGCTTTCATAAAGGCTTGGACGCGTTGCGAGGTCTCCATCTTCGGCACCAAGGCTTTGGCGGCGTCGGCCAGGTTGTCCAACAGCACGCCCGTGCAGCGACCGTCTTTGATGATGGCCATGCCGCCTTCCATTTTTGTTTTCTCATTAATGCCGGCCAAATTAAGCACTTCTTTTGAAACCAATACGGCGTGACCATCCACGCGAGTGAGCAGGATGTTTCTATTGGGGAAAATCTCTGCAAGTCTTTCGTTGGTAGGAAACTCAGCCACCTCCCAAAGGTTCTGATCCCAGCCGCGACCCAAGAGCCACTCGGCAGGGTAGAGGCTGTCGTGCACTTTGAGGCGTTCGATGACCTCATCGAAGGAGCGGCAGCCTTTCAGGTCGGCCCAGCGGACGAGGTTCTCGCCGTAGCCCGTGAAGTGGCAGTGCCCGTCCATGAAACCGGGATAGACGGCATCGCCTTGGGCGTCGATGGTCTCCTTGGCCTCGTATCGGTTTAATATCATGTCGTTATCGCCGACGGCGACAAACCTCCCGTCTTTCACGGCAAAGGCTTGGGCTTTCGAGAAGTCGTTGTCGACGGTGTAGATATTGGCGTTGTGGACGATGAGGTCGACGGGTGTTTTGTGGTTGCAGGAACTCATAAAGATCAGAATTGAAGCGATGAACGCTATGGTAAATATCTGTTTTGCAAGTGTTTTCATTTTATTTAGGATTTTACAGCCATTCCACTATTCCGCTTTGTAGGTCGTAGAAAGCCGACACCACTTGGGCGTTCATGTGTCTGACGATGGGGTCTTTCTGAATGAAACTGGCCATTCGTTGCGCATGACGGCGGGCATTGTCGTCGATATGGCACGAGATGTCGATGGAAGGTTTGATGTGCTTGGCAAGAGCCATGATATTTTCAGGCAGGGCTTTGCCTTTATGGGTGGCAGTGACGGCACCGCAACTGGAATGACCCATGACCACCACCAATGATGTCTCCAGATGCTCTACGGCATATTCGATGGAGCCGAGCACATGCGTGTCAACGACGTTGCCGGCATTGCGGATGACGAAAAGGTCGCCGAGTTTTTGGTCGAAGATGATTTCGGGAGCCACTCGGCTGTCGGAGCAACACAGCACCACGGCAAAGGGATGCTGTCCTTCGCACAAAGCCTTGCGGTCTTCAGCGTATGAATCTTTTGGTAACAGGTTCCCCGTCACGAAGCGTTCGTTGCCTGCTTTGAGGGATTGGAGGGCGGATTCGGTTTTTTCCATTTTCAAACCATTTTGCGCCCAAATTTCGGAAATCTTTCCATTTTCAAGGGTGTTTTGTCGGAAAATTTTCCATTTTCATGTGGTTTTCCCGGAAATTTTTCCATTTTCATAAAATTTCCCGCGCAATCCAAGCACAAGCCTCCGCATCAGCCAAAGCATGGTGATGGTTGAAGAGATGGTAGCCGCAGGCTTCGGCCACGGTATGCAGTTGGTGGTTTGGTAGCAACTTCCCGAAGTGTTTGCGCGCGGCGCGGCAGGTGCAGTAGAACTGATAGTCGGGGTAATCCATCTGGTAGCAGCGCATCACGGCCTTCAGACAGCCTTCGTCGAAGGGGCTGTTGTGGGCCACCAAAGGCAATCCTTCAATCAATGGCTCAATTTGCTGCCAAACGTAGGGAAACACGGGCGCGTCTTCGGTGTCCTTTTGAGTGATGCCGTGGACGAGCGTGTTCCAATAGAGGTAATAGTTCGGCTCTGGCTGGATGAGGGAATAAAACGAGTCCACCATCTCGTTGTCTTTCACGATAACGATGCCAACGCTGCACACGCTGCTGCGTTCATTGTTGGCGGTCTCGAAGTCTATGGCAGCGAAGGAGTTCATTGTATTTTCGATATATAGTCATAAAACTGGGTGATGCGCTCAGCATTTTCTTCACGGAACAAAAGATGTTGGAAATCACGCTTTTTTTGGTTCATATCCACCTGCTGCTGCATCTCAAGCACGGCAGCCTTCAACGCTTCGAGATTGCCGATGCCGCTTTTGGCAAATAGGAAGCCGTAGTCGGGCTGAGTCTTCGACAATAGAAACAAACTATCATAGAAATCACGGCCTTTATGACGGGTGAGCAAAGCGGATAACTTCATCGCGCAAAGTACTGGCATAGGCGGGACTTGCACATTGAAAAAGAAGCCCATCTTATTGACATTCACCACCTCGGGAAGGTATTCGACGCCTTGGTCTTGGGCCTCCACCTTGATGAGCAACCGCTCCTCACGGTGACCGCTCAGCCCGAGGTCAAACAGCATTTGCGGGAAATGCAGGTTCCTGCGAAACGCCGTCAGTTTTGGGTTTGGCGTATCACGAGGCTCCACATTGATGTTGTTCAGCCGTAGATAGCGGATGATGCCGTCCGTCATGGCCATAAAATCCGACTCGCTCATCGCTTTGCAGTCGAAGTCCAGGTCCTCCGAAAAGCGGTCGATGCCTTGGATGAGCCTGAGGTTGGTGCCGCCGATGAAAGCCAGTTGAGTCACATACGGCGTGGTGGCGATATGGTCAAGAATCATCAGTTGAAGGTATTCCTTCAACATGTAACGGTCGAAACGACCGTCATTGGCCATTGTCGGTGGAAAGAAACTCTTGATGTAGGCTAAATCAATCATAATCCATAAACTTTAAGTAAGAGGCTTGTCCTTTGTTCCAAAGCGCGGTTGCCCATCTTGGGGAGGAACTGCATCAGACGGTCGCGGTTGAGTTGAGTCAGCATGAAATCCTCGTCTAGGCGAAGCTGTTCCATGTCTTCCTCGGTCTTATAAAAAGGATTCAGATACAGCAAGTCGAGCAAGGCCTTCTCTGGCGTGGCAAACAGGATAGTTCGGCCATTCAACATGGTTTTAGGCTCATAGCCGAAAAACAGGGATGTCTTCACGTTCTGATAACTGAATGTGCCGAAAGCGTTCTCAAACTTGGCCGTTTTTAATGTAGTCACACTGGTGAGGCTCAGCACTTCTTCAGGAATCATCCCATAAAAAGAGAGCGCGGAATGAAGGCTGATATAGGAAGGAGCATAGATGCGGTTGGCTATATATCGTTCAAAATCCGGCACCTGCTTGTATTCAGAGAAGGCATACCACTCGTTGCGCAACTTGACGAGCAGCCCCTTTCGGCACCAGCGAGTCAAGCAGTTACGGTCGAAGTCGGGCTCCCACAACCGCACTTGGTTGACATTGAAGCACCCCATGGGAGAAAGCCGTTCTCTGAAAGCCAGATAATCCATATACTATTATTTTGTTTCTAAAACTCTGCAAAAATACGGAATTGTGGAAATAAAATTGCAAGTTGCATCATTTTTCTCCAGAATCGTAGTTGTTCCACATCCGCTTCACCATGTCCGCCATCTCTTTCCGTAGCCAAAGCGGTTCCAGTACTTCCAGTGCGTCGCCATTGCAAAGGAGTTCTTGTCGGAAATCGAAGGTGGGGCGAACCTCAACGGAAAAGACACTGTAGTCGCCCGTGCGCACCAACTCCTTCTGCGAGGCATGCAAGGGCAAGGAACGCAAGTAGTTGGCTTGGTCGGCACGGACTTTCAGCTTAACGGTTTCGATTTCGGTGCCATCGCCCCGAATCACGCCGAAGCAACCCTCAAAATAGGCCTCGGGGCTGAAATCGTCGGGGTATTTGAAAGGCTTTTCGGTCAGTCGGGCCTCCAAAACGCGGTCCAAGGAATAGATGCGGATTTTGTCTTCGTAGATGCTGTTGCCCACGAGGTACCAGCGTTGCCGGAACAGTTTCACACAATAAGGCGCCACGGGGAACGTGTGCTCGTGTTCGCTCCAATAGCCTTTATAGGTGATTTCCAGCAACTTGCTTTGCTTCATCGCTTGCAAGACCAGAGCGAGGAAGTCTTGTCCTGAGGGAATGTTTTCCAACAAAATGCGGTCGTTGAGCGACTTGTTTTCCAGCAGCATATTGCTGACGGACATCGTATTGAGCAGCCAGCGTTGCAGGCCGTCGTCTTCCAGCACTTCGCGGTTCTCGATGTAATAACGGTCGCCGTCGTGTTTGTCGCACATAATGACGAGGCCAAACATCTCCTCCACTTCGTTTTTCCACGTGTGGAAGGTTCGTCGCGGAATCTCCAAGCCTTCGCTCAAATCGGTCTCCAACCACCGCCGGTTGATCTCCTTCAAAGTGATTTTCTTGGCTTTATAGAGCGTCTCGACAAGCCAGACGTATTTGTTAACTTGGTTTTTGGACATGATGATTTCGTTTTAATGGGGCAAAGATAAGAAAAGATTGTGCTGAATTATTGCACAGGCTAGGCATTTTACAAACAATGATTATCAGGCATGGGTAAGAAAATGGTCATTCAGTTAAAGATTTGATTTTATCTACAATATCACAAAAGAACTTATAAACGACATTTATATCGCCCATAAAACCATCGTTAAAACTCTTAAATACCTGTTTTGTTTTTTCGTTTGTATCATCTAAATCAAGTCCTAGTTTATCTACAACGCTATCTTTTAGCCGTTGCATTTCATCTGTTGAATCACAATCAGAAAAGATACCGCAATAGAAAATGGCAGAAGCTACTTCCGTATAATCCGCTCCGATGTAAACAGTGACTTGTTTTTCGTCTATATCATTGATTGTCACATCAGTTATGAACCAATTATTTGCCTCGTGTTTTTTATTTGGTCCAAATTGGGGGTATTGCTTATGTGTTTGTTCTCGCCATCTTACAAAACTATTATGTTGATATACCTCCAACAATATCAATTTATCCAGAGCTTTTGCAAACTCTTCTCCCGTATTTGCACATTTGCACACTTCAATAATATGATCGTCATTATGTTTCTTTTTTATGTGTCCGTTTGCCATCCATACAAAAGCGTTCCCTTTATAATCAAACCAAATGTCTTTAGAATTAAACATCCCGCACTTTAATCGGATTTCCTTGCTAACGCTTATTATTCCTTGATTACAATACTCATTAATCATTCTATCTCTTTCTTCGTCAAACAGCACATAAGGCCACGATGCTTGATGGTGTATTAATACCAATTTTCCAACACGACTATTAGCCAAGTATACCCCTTCTTTATGGCTTGCTTCCTCCAGCAGAGTTGACCCAATAATCATTTTGCGTTCATATGATGACGTTGCAACTATAGCATGAAGGTTCATGTTATCTTTTGGTTTAGCCAACAACCAATTATGAATTAATTCTTGCTTGCCAGCTTCCACGAAGAGGGTTCTCCAATACTTGCCTCTTTTCTCTCCATTGGGATACCAATACCATTTTTTTATCAAATCAAAATCAGAATCAAATAACAACAAGTTACGAATTGCCCAACTATTCAACCCCTTTTTGTCATATTCAAAATAATTCAAATATTTCGTGTCAAAGTTAGACCAATTATATTGATTATTAGCGTCTAAGATTAAACATCTAATGCTCCCATTAAACACACTCCGCCCTTCGATATCCAGAATTACATCCTCCCAAAACCTGCCTTGGAATTCAGGGATAATTCCAGTGTAATATCCGATTTGCATTTGATTGATTTTACTTCTTTCTTCCCTAATGTGTTCCTCAAATGCAGTTAAAATAGGTTTGGGCAACAAGTCATCCATTGCTTTCGGCAGCAAGGTCTCATATGGCCTTGTCGGATCTTTGAATAAGCTTTCGAATGATTGAATGGTTGAAATAACAGACTCTTTACCTCTGATGACATCATCGTTATAATCGCTAGTATTCCATACAATTCTCATCCATTTTTTTAATGAATCAATGCTAAAATCACCACCAAGTTTGGAGTAATAATGGCAGATCGCCCAAAAAGCAACGATTTGAGGCTGAGTCATGGAGAAGCCATCAAATGGAGTATCTTCAACATAAACAACCTTGAATTGTTTTCCTTTATAGTACGGATTGTTTACTGCTATCTCAAATGCTTTCCCATCTTGTTTGTGAAACAATAAAATTCTATTGAGGACATTACGTAAATCATAGAATAACGACCACGAGTCGTCAATCTTTTCAAAAAGGGTCTTATACACACCGAAACCAATATCATTGTATGATTGACGTTCTTCCTCCTTACCGACAAATGAATACAAATAATCATAGAGTATACGAAGCGAAGAGCCCTCTTTACTATTCTCCAGTTCACGCTTTTTATCGTTTTGCATCAAACGGACTAAAAAGAATCTGTTAATGAAACCGAAAAACAAATCATCAGTAGTTATTTTGGCCCGCTTGTAGTCCCAAAAATAATCAATCCAATTGACATCCATTAATACAGGGTATCCTGTTTCGGGGTCCAAGAATGCAGTCCATCCCTTCTCCTCAAAATAGTTAATCAAATCAGCCTTGAAATTCTCAAAATCAGTCAGGGGTTTACCGCGTCCGTTCATCTTCACATACAAATCGTCGGTTTGTCCCAGGTTTTCTATATCGAGCTGATAAAAAACTATAGGACAATTGTTGGCTGGTTCAAGAAGCCTTATCCAATAACGCTGATAGTCTTCTATAGAACAATTAATGAACAATTCTTCTATTCCATCTATTTTATTGTTCTGTTCGCCACTTAGCATTCGCAGCATCGATTGAACAGTTGGGTCTTGTCTCCAAGCACTATACATCCACGATTGCCGTATAATGGCGTCTGCGATGGTTTCCCCATCAACGATGGCAATAGTTGAGCCAAGCCGAACGAGTTCTTTGCAAAACTGAATGCTGCTGGATCTTGTCTCATACGTAAATTTAATTAACTTGTCTTGAACGATCTTTTCCACAAGCTTTCCCGACTTATAGGCAATATACCAATGAAGTAACCACAAGGTGGTGAGGCGCTGTTGACCATCAAGTGGAGTGAAGTTACCATATTCATCACCCGATCCATAAACAAAATCCAATTTCATGCTTTTGTCATCTCCGCCGCATAGAGCATCTTTTATGCTGGAAAGGAAATCCTCTCTTAAAGACTCCTTTCCTTTTCGTCCTTGGGCATAATCGCGTTGAAGCCTAGGGATAACTATATTAGTTTGGCACAAAAAAGACCAAAATGTTGTTTTATTTGCAATATTGTTCATGGTTTTAGGAATGGTTTTAATTTTTCCAGTATATCTTTCAAATAATTCTCAGAGTCTTTCTTTCCCCATGCAAGGAGATTGTTTGCTTCGGGCGTGTAGTACTTCATGAATACTTGTTTTGTACAGGGAGGGACGAATGCTATCGCTTTCTTCTCGTCAATTTGGACCACACCATCATCTCCCAAAAAACAATGGTATCCTTTCTCCTTGTATACGACAAAGGATCTTTTGACACTAAAGATGGAGTTTTTATAAGCCTTATTCGTTCCTTCGTCTAGCAATGTCAGGTTCCATGGATGCATTCGTTCATTATCCTCACTCTCCATACCATCACTAAGGCTATCAACTTTAGGCAAGATTAGTTCAACATCCTCATATAGCTGATCAAAGTTGTCGTATTTTGCTCTGTCTCGGATCTTTAATAAATCATTTATTTGCTGCCTCATTTTGTCTGTGCATTTTTCTCCTAGAGCATACAATGCAGCACGAGCCCATGCTTTTTGCTCTTTGGTGCTTTTCAGATCATTGGTGGTAGCGGAGTCTATATGTTCAACATTCCAAGTTTCTCGTTTGAAAATATGGAAAGGAAACTTATAGAACACATGTAATTGGTATTTATCTTGTTGGATCTCTTGGCTTGCCATTACTGTACACAGATTGTGTAACAGCAGTATTTTTCGAATTTTTGCCTTATCTCGCTCAAAATGCAATGTATTGAGGCTGTTTTTATCAATTTTTAATACATCTTTTATTTGTTCTTTTACGTGGCTTTTAAACTTGAATTTGTCAGATTCCTTCCAAACTTGATACAATTCAATCAGTTTACTTCCTTTACTAATCTTGCTTTCTTCACAATTCCAAATTAAAAAGCCGATAAGATGATAGTAGTCTTGGTCGTTAAACCATTCAACAAATGTTTCGTACAGACTTACCACCGTCATCCATATATCGCTTAATCTTTCCGCCAATTTTTTCTCTCTACGAAAATATTCCATAGATGTAGCAAAATAGCGATAAACACTATACCGATCATTGCCAATTATATTGGAATATTGTTCTTCATCTATTTGTTTTCTGATACTAAATAAATCCTGCTCCTTTATGATTTCGAATAGGAAGTCGATTCTTGGTCCATCTTTGGTTTTGCTTTTCAGGAAAAGCCAAAACTCATCATTTTGTAATGCATATTCGATTTCATCCCATTTGTTGGCAATCTCAACTTGAATCGCATTGATGTTTTCTGTTGAGTATTGGAGGTAATTTGACTTGTTAAGCAAAGAGGCCTTGATTAGTTCGGCATTGGTCAAAGCAATTTTTCCAATGTTCAATCTAGTGAATACTTTTATTGGATTCTCGCCAACAGACTCATACCAAATGAATTTCACACGACTTCTTAAAGTGTCAAGCATTCTAGTTCTCAAACCTTTGTTATTTTCAGGATCATTTGTAACGAACCATTGTCGGGCTACTTTTAAGGCGTCATACATATGCCTATAATCTATGTTCTCATCTGCATCCGCGTCATTCTTCGACAAAATATCCCTTAAAAACAATTTGCTGTCCAAGCGGGTCTCGTATTCGATAGTGTAAGGTTCTGAAGAAGCATCCAATAATTTCAACAAAATGTACATTGTTGTTAATCGTTGTTGTCCATCAATAACCTCCCATGAAATAGATTTTGTTATCAGTTTATCGATATCATCAAAGAAACAATCGTTATCGGCTTCCTGCAAAACCCTTTCTGTTTCTTGACGGAAACCATATAAATCTTTTATTTTTTTCTTGACTGCCAATGGCTGGAGACAATAAAACCCAGTAGAATTGCTGTCCATAAACAACCTTATGTCTTTGAGTAGCTCTAGAATTTGCTGAGACTCCCATCGATAGCCTCGTTGATATTTTGGAATGACAAAACTCATACCATTTAAGTCATTCACCGATACCATTCCTATCTTGTTATCTAAAGTCATATTCATTTGTTTTTTCTTTATGGTGCAAAAGTATAAAATCCATATTTTAATTAAAAAGAAATGACAAAATTATTAGAAACAACAGACTTGATCTATTAAAACATTTGTTCTTTCAATAAAAACTGTTGAAAGCCTATGATGAAGGCTTGTGCCAATGACGATTTGGATGTCTCGATGCCAGTTTTCTGTCATTCTCTTCCTTCACCACAAATACCGCCTATAACTCCACCAAGTCTCCGCTCTCCTGAAATACTGGCTTGCTGATTCTTCGGGATGTTTGCGCCAATGGTGGCGTTCAATGCGGTCGAGATAGATATCGCTCTGTTGCTCGTCGTCCGAGAGCAGTCTCCAATGTTCATGAATTTTATGGTCTTTGTCCATCTCACAGCTAGGCTGCACGTCTCTTTTCAGTTCCAAGGTGAGTAGCCTAATGAGCTCATCCTTGTTCAGGCATTTGATGCGGTCCACCAGAGGATCCTTGCTGTACCACTGCAAACGGTCGCCAACCATGAGCTTTAAGATGTAGTATAGAACACAGAACTGGATTCGACGGTTGTATTGCTCGTCGTGGTCTTTGGCGTAATGGTTGAGGACTTTCTTTAGGTTGCCGCCCAGTCGTACAAACCCAGCCAACCGCACCAACTTTTTCTCAATAGTGCTATGATTCCATTCGGCCCCGAGGTCGTCCCAATACTCTCGGTTGGCCATCAAGCCTTCGTATTCTTCCAATGGGACGTGATAAGGTGCATTGTAAGTGTAAATCATGATTTTGTTGTTTTGGATTACGCCACAAAGAAACAACAAGCCTGTGCCAAATCATTGCACAGGCTCGAAAATTACATCAACATCCCTCAATCCAACGCCGTGTAGTTGAAGTCCGACTGAGTGCAGCAGGCTTTCTTGTAGTCGAACTGATAGAGGCGCATGTACGCTTCCTTGATCTCCTGGGCGTTATTGTAAAAAGGATTGGAAACGCCAATTTTTGTGGTTACCACAATGTCCATCTCGGGTGTAAGCACCGTGCCGTTCACCCTTTTGACCCGCTTGGGCCATACTTTGAATACTTTACTCATATTGAATAGTTTTATAGGTTAAACAACACTGCAAAGAAAAAGCAAGCCCGTGCCGAATCACAGCACAGGCTCCATAATCTTTACATTTTTTATTTGAAGCCAATCCTATGGCCTTCTTTCTGTTCGAGACGTTCACCGTCGCAATGCGCCATGAGCTGCTCCAATGAGGAAGCCGAGTCGCCATGCAGTACGGTGTCGATGGCAAAATGACGCGCCACGTTCTCGATCTGTCCGCCGCTGAAATCGTATTTTTCGGCCAAGGTCCTAATACTAACCTCATCTAAATCCGGAAGCATGGAATGCCAGATCTGCATCCTTGCCTCCAACGTGGGTTTGTTGAACTTTATCTTATAGAGGAAACGACGCTCGAAGGCCTTGTCCATGTTTTGGGCGAGGTTGGTGGTGGCGATAAGGATACCTTCGAGGGTCTCCATTTCCTGAAGGATGATGTTCTGGATAGAGTTCTCCATCTTTTCCACGGCACGCTCCGCACCTTCCTGACGCTTGCCGATGATGGCATCAGCCTCATTGAAAAGCAAAATAGGCACAACTGAAGATTTGTTGACTTTCATACGATATTTGTCGAAAACTCTTTTTATGTTTTTCTCACTTTCGCCCACCCACATGCTCTTGATTTCCGAGACATTGACCTGCATGATGTCACGCCCTGTTTGACGTGCCATCTGCAACACTGTTTCCGTCTTTCCCGTGCCAGGTGCGCCATAAAAGAGGCAAGTAAATCCGCATCTGTAGCCCTTTGATTTCAAGCTAGTGCATATTGCGTGATATTGCGACTCATTCAGCAATTGGGTCAGGTCTTCAACTTGAGCCGCCACTTCATTATCATAATAGAGTTGTTTTTCAACTATCTCCTCATGTTTTATGACATTGTTTCTATCGTTGTCTTGATTCATTGAATCAATATTCAGTTCAGGAAACAGCATTTCTTTTGCTTTCCAGGTCAAGCGAAAAGACTCGCGGTCAGCAAATCCATTGTCATTATTAAACTCAATCAACTCATCAAATTGGAGGATGTGGTGGTTGTGATTGAGATGCCTTTTGATAAGATTCCATTCGGATTTGTGGTCGTAAAAAGGACTCAAATCATAGAAGCGAATGTCATCATCACTATTGTTGACGAAATGATGACAAAACAGAATTAATAGAATCATATCGTTTTCTGTCAGATTCAATTCATTCAGTTTTTGAACAAAGATCAATTGTTTGTTCTTTTCCAATAAATCAACGATTCTGTTCACTGCCGCTTCGGTAGTCAATTCGCTATCGTCGCGCATTTCCATGATTTCAGCTAGAACACTGAATAATTCATCGCAAGTCAAACCAGAATAGTCATGAGGTATATATATTTCATCGCGCTTAAACGCATCTATTACATCCCAAGGCATTTTATATGAAACGCCATTTCTCTCTCGATTACAAACTACGAGTCCTTTGCTTTCCAATACATCGATGTCTTTCATATAGCGCAAGATGCGTGTTGTGCTACATTCAAGGTATGTTGCAAATTCGCTAATTCGGATACAAGAGTCACTGCTTCTATCAACAAAAAGAGACAACATGGCACTTTGTTCCTTAGTGAGTTCCAGTTTGTCGGCAATGTGTTTGAGTGGACGAGCTGCCTTTTTGAAGAAATCGGCATCGAGGTGTGAGCCTTTTGAGAGTTCGACGACTTGCTCTACTGCGGATAGCAGATCTAATTTACGGGTTGTTCTTTTCTTTGCTTCCATGACATTCGTTTTTTCTGTTTTCACGCTGCAAAGAAAAAACAAGCCTGTACCAATTTGTTGCACAGGCTTGAAAGGTTTTGTGTTTTTCAATAAATCAGTTCTTCTGGTTAATCAAATTCACCACCACTTTCACCATCACGTCTTTCTCCTCGGGCTTGCTCTCGGCAATCATCAAGGTCAACGCGACTAAGGTGTTATCGGCAATACGTTTGCTTCCGTCTTCGCGGTAGAGGATGCCGTTGTTGTTGAGGAACCATAGGAACAGCGTGGCCGCAATGCGTTTGTTGCCGTCGCTGAACGAATGGTTTTTGGTGACGAGATACAACAGCATGGCCGCTTTCTCTTCCACGCTCGGATATAGGTCTTCACCGCCGAAAGTCTGGTAGATCTGTCCTATGCTGCTCTTGAAGGAATCGTCTTTCTCATTGCCGAAAAGCGTGCTACCACCAAACTTTTCCCGAAGGGCTGCGATGGCTTGCATGGCGTTGTCGTAAGTCGCTTGAAACTTTTCCTCTTGAGTGGTTTCTTTCACACCCAAGCGTTGATAGTCATAATCATCAAGCGTGTCAAGGGCGTAGGTGTAATCCACAACGATGTCAAACAAGGCTTGGTTCTCTTCGTTGTTAAGCACAGGTTGGTTTTGCAACGTCCGACCCACCATTTGCACCAATTGCCGCAGTTCCCCAATTTGGTTTCGGCGAATCTTCTCGTTCACGGCATAACCTTTCAGCAGATAGTCTTTCAGCACTTTGTTGGCCCATTGACGAAACTGAACACCTCGTTGGCTTTTCACACGGTAGCCTACGGAGATGATGACATCGAGGTTATAATACGCTACTAATTGTTTGACACCATCAACACGCAAAAAATGCGTGTTGTTATCTTTGTCCAATTCGTTTTCTGAAAACACGTTATTGATGTGTTTTCTAATCGTTTTTTCATCACGGTCAAACAAAAAAGCCATTTGATTGGCAGTCAGCCAAACGGTATCATTCTCCAACCGCACATCAATGGCAGTCTGCCCGTCGTCTGTTTTGTATATGACTATCTGATTCTCATTCATTTTTCAGTTAATTAAATTGCAAAAATAGTAAAATCCAACATAAAAAGGAATTTGCATTTATTGCGCATTGCTTTTTCTGCAAGTCTTCAAAGTGGTATGTGCATATTTTGCACTTACCACATTTCGGCACATTTTCAAAGTGGTAGTCGCAATTTTTGCGACTATCACGACAATTAACAAACTATTCGTATTTTTGCGCCAAAACAATAGACCATGAGAATCTGTGTGATTGGCGGAGCCAATGCCGACATTATCGCCACGAGTTTCAGCAGGTTTGTGCCTGCCGACTCCAATCCTGGCACGGTGCGCCTGACTGCGGGTGGGGTAGGGCGCAACATTGCCCATAACCTGGCACTGTTGGGCGACGAGGTCGTCTTCCTGACCTTGTTCGGAGGCGATGACTTCGGCCGGTTCACTGCCGAGAGTTGCCGTAAAGCCCACATCGACATTAGCCTTTGCGACTATGCCGCCCCAGGTGCACGCTCTTGTTTCCTGAGCATCAACGACTGCGATGGCGAGATGGTCGGTGGCGTGGCGGATATGGCTGCTGCCGATGGCATCACGCCTGAATGGTTGGCCGCAAAGATGGAGAATTTGGGCGATATCGATGTCTTCGTGGCCGATGCCAACATTCCCGTTGAGACTTTGGCTTATCTCATCGACCATACCGACAAACCACTTTATGTGGATGCCGTTTCGGGTGCCAAGGCCGCCAAAATCAAGGAAGCCATGGCGATTTCTGTCAAAAAGCACTTCTTCACACTGAAATGCAACCAAATCGAAAGCGCTGTTCTCTCCGACCTGCAAGGTGTCGACAGGCGATTTGTCAGCCTAGGAGCGGATGGACTAGAAGTCGTTGAAGTCGATGCCAAGCACCATTTTCCTGCTTTGCCTTGTCATGTGGTGAACGCTACTGGAGCCGGCGACGCGCTCATGGCCGGCATCATCCACGCCGGTCCCGAAACCACTATCGCAGAAGCCGCGCACATCGGCCTGCTCTGTGCAAAGAACAACATTGAAAGTCCTGATACTGTAAATCAACAATAGGTACATGAGAATAAAAAATACACATTGGACGCGAGACTGAGGGACGATGACTTGTGACCATGACAATGACCACTTCAACCAAGAGCTGCAATTTCAGCATCCCGTGATTGCGGTCATGGTCATAGTCAATGGTCATGGTCAAAAAGTCCCGTAGTCCCGTGTCAAAAAATTGAAGTTGAATATAGAACCAAATAATATGAACGAATACCTAGACCTCTCGCCCGAAGTGGCTGAAGCACTGCAAAACGGGAAGCCCGTCGTGGCTCTCGAATCGACCATCATATCCCACGGGATGCCTTATCCTCAGAATGTGGAGACGGCGTTGCGGGTGGAGCAGACCATCCGCGATGAAGGAGCCGTGCCCGCCACCATCGCCGTCATCGGAGGCCGCCTGAAGGCTGGCTTGACCCCATCGGAGATTGAATATCTGGGCAAGAAAGGCATCGCTGTCACCAAGGCCTCGCGCCGTGACCTGCCCGTGCTCGTGGCGCGCGGACAAGATGGCGCCACGACGGTGGCAACGACGATGATCATCGCGGCCTTGGCAGGCATCCGTGTGTTTGCCACGGGTGGAGTGGGTGGCGTGCACCGTGGCGCGGAGACCACTATGGACATCTCCGCCGACCTGGAGGAGCTGGCCCGCACGCCCGTCATGGTCATCTGTGCCGGCGCCAAGTCAATTCTCGACTTGGGGCTCACCCTCGAGTATCTTGAGACCAAGGGCGTGCCGGTGATTGGCTATGGCACTGAGGAGTTGCCCGCCTTCTACACCCGCAAGAGCGGCTTCAAGGTGGATTACTGCCTCGACACCCCCGAGGAGGTCGCCAAGGCCTTCGTCGCCAAGCAGGAAATGGGACTCGGTGGCGGCATGTTGGTCACCAATCCTATCCCCGAGGAATATTCCATGGACGCCGACCGTATCAATGCCGCCATCGACGAGGCCGTAGCCGATGCCAAGAGGTTGGGCATCCATGGCAAAGAAACGACGCCTTATTTATTGGCGCGCATCAAAGACCTCACGGGTGGCGACAGCCTCGCCTCCAACATCCAGCTGGTGCTCAACAACGCTCGTTTGGCCGCGCGGGTGGCGAAGGAGATGACTAATGCCGGATTCTGAAATACCCCAACAGCACCTTGAAATTGTCTTGCGCTGTGAGGCAAGTATCGCGCAGATATCCGTTGATCTTTCCCCAGTTTTGAATGCCACGGTAATAGAACAGACGCAGATCATCCGTGATGATAAAAGGGACGATGTCCACTTGTAGGCATTGCCAAAACAGCAACAGCCTTCCGACACGTCCGTTGCCGTCTTGGAAAGGATGGATGCGCTCAAACCGCACATGGAAATCTAAGATGTCATCAAAGTTAGGACGTTTGAGGGAGTAATAGTCGGTCAGCAAGGATTTCATCTGCTTGTGAACTTCCTCAGGCTGTGTGGTTTCTTCTTCACCCACGGCATTGGCGAGGCGTTTGTAATCGCCAACTGCAAACCATGACTTACGGCTATCGGAAGTGTTTGATTTTAACAAGAAATGCAACTGCTTGATATGCGTCTCGGTAATCTTGTCTGTGGCATGGTCGATGACATAATCGATGCAACGGAAGTGGTTGACGGTCTCCATGATGTCATCAATGCGCGTGTTCTCCGTGGTGATGCCCAAGGTGTCGGTCTCAAAGATATAGCGTGTCTGCTCCTTGGTCAGGCGGCTGCCTTCGATATGGTTGGAGTTGTAGGTCAAGTCAATTTGTACGCGATGATAAATGCCGCCTTTCATCTTGGCTTCCTTTTGTTCGCGCAATGCGGCAAGCAAGGGCGACACCTTTTTCTTGTTTCGTCTGGGCAATTCGGCATCAATGGGAATGTTCCATGTTTTTCCCGTCAGAAAAGCACCTTCTATCTTCCCCGTAGCACAATAGTTTCGGGCTGTGCGCTCACTGATGCCGTATTTTTCGGCAAACTGACTGACTGAAATGTATTCCATCTATCGGCAAGTTTTTATCTCAAATTCACCGCAAAGATAGCAATTTTTGCCGTTATCGGCAAGAAAATGCGTAAAACCGCAATAAAAAGGTCTGGTTGTTGCCGATAACGGCAAGTTTTTTTTGTGGGCTATTTCCACTCGGCAATCCATTTCTGGATTTCCTTCATTCGCAGCGCGTATTTCTCCAGCTGGCCTTCGATGAAGTCGTCGCTGTATTTGCGGTCGCAGAAGCCGTTGCCGCGCGCCACATAGTCATCGTCTTCAAGCGAGCCGAGGATGTCCTGATAGTTCTCGTAATACTGCTGGTTGGCGCGTAAGAGGTTTCGTAAATCCTCAAGATCGGCCTCAATGTGCTCTCCAGTGGAAAAGGTGAATCGCTTTTTCATGGCTTATCCGATGGATTGCAAGTCGGTGAGTTTCTTGTAGACGCCCCCCAAGGCAATCAAGTCGTCGTGTTTGCCGCGTTCGATGATCTGGCCTTTCTGAAGCACCACGATTTCGTCGGCGTATTGGATGGTCGACAGACGGTGGGCGATGACGATGGAGGTGCGCTGGCTCATCACCTTGGACAGGGCGTCTTGTACCAGGCGCTCGCTCTCGGTGTCCAACGACGAAGTGGCCTCGTCCAAGATGAGGATGGGCGGGTTCTTCAGCACGGCACGGGCGATGCTGAGTCGTTGCCGTTGACCACCGCTGAGGTTCATGCCACGGTCGCCGATGCGGGTGTCGTAGCCGTGTTCCAGCTCCATGATGAACTCATGCGCGTTGGCAATCTTGGCGGCTTCGATGACCTGCTCCTTCGAGACATCCTTCATGCCGAAGGCGATGTTGTTGAACACAGTGTCGTTGAAGAGGATGGTCTCCTGCGACACCACGCCCATTAGGCCGCGCAGGTCACCGATCCTATAGTCGCGGATGTCGTGCCCGTCAATGCAGACACTGCCGCTACCGACTTCATAGAAGCGCGGCAAAAGGTCGGCCATAGTCGACTTGCCGCCACCGCTCTCGCCAACCAGGGCGACGAACTTGCCTTTTGGAATCTTGAGGTTGATGCCTTTCAGCACCTCGTCTTTGCCATAGCTGAAATGCACTCCCTTGTATTCGATGCTGTCTTTGAAGTCTTTAATTGGTAGAGCGTTTTCTTTTTCAGTAATGACCTCTTCAGCATCCAGAATCTCGAAGATGCGCTCCGCCGAGGCGATGCCTTTCTGCACGTTGTAGTAACCTTGTGAGAACGACTTGGCCGGGGTGATGATTTGCGAGAAGACGACGATGTAGCTGATGAAGCTGCCCGCATCAATGTGGTTGCCGCCGCCGAGGATGAGCTTGCCGCCGAACCACAGCACGAGGATGACCACCGCCGATGATAGGAATTCGCTCATGGGCGAACTCATGTCGCGCTTGCGGTGGATGCCACGCAGTACCTTGGTGTAGTCGCTGTTTTGTTCCTCGAACTTGTCCTCTGAATATCGAATGGCGTTGAATGCCTTGATGATACGCAGGCCCGAGATGGTCTCTTCCACGGTGGAGATGATGCCTGCCAGCTTGGTCTGTCCCTCTTTCGACTCTTTCTTCAGCATTTTGCCGACCTTTCCAATAATCAATCCCGCAATAGGCAGGACAAGGACGACGAAGAGCGTCAGCTTTGGACTCAAGGTCACCATGAAGAGGAAGAAAAACAGGATGGTCAGCGGGTCTTTGATGAGCATCTCCAGGTAGTTCAAAATCGAGACCTCGACTTCCTGCACGTCCGTGGTGATGCGTGCGATGGTGTCGCCTTTCTGCCGGCTGTGGTAGAAAGAGAGGGGCAGAATGAGAATCTTGTTGTAGACATCGCGGCGCAGGTCGTGGACGGCCCCCACGCGCACGTTGGCCATGAAGTAGCAAGCGAAGAAACGTCCGAGGTTGCGGAAGAAGAAAGCCACCAACAGCAATAGACACATGAAGACCAGCGCGTGGTATTTGCCTCCATCGGCGATGAGACTGCTCATGAACCAGTTGAGGTAACCCATGAGATAGTCGGAGGTGAAGGCGAACTCGGGCTTGGCCACGACCTCCACCGCACCTTCCCTGAAAAGCAGGGTGAGGAAAGGTCCCACCAACGCAAAGGAGAACAACGAAAAGAATATGGTAATCAGGTTGAATACCAGATTCAGGACGATGCTGCCCCAATAAGGCTTTATATATGACAAAACTCGGGAAAAGGTTTGGGGCTGTTTTCTCATAGTTTGAATATTGTTGGTTGGTCAATTATAGGTCTTATAGGACTTATGCAAGACTGTCCTTTTTCTCATTAGTGTTGTCACCTTTAGCAGTATTGCCTTCTCGGTTCTCGTTATTCTCCTTGCCCGTTTCTTGTGAAAGGGAAGGATTATCTCTATAGTTTTTCCTCGCTTGATACATCCTTTCTCTTAAACCGCCGTTCATAATAAAATCTTCTTCCAATCTCCTAATCTGTTGGTCAAGGAGGTAGTTGCATTGATGGATTAGGCAAAGAATAATATTGGCGCAAACTACACCACTTCGAGTCTCAATGAATTGCTCGTAAGTGTTTTCATAAGACTCATCTTTTGTATATGCTAGTTTCCTAACATACAAAGCTTCTCTGCTATCTTTGTCCCAAATAACCTCTTTTCTGTTTTTAATGTAGTCTTTGTAATCTTCAAGTAACTCTTCTAAACTAGCTCTTGCTACATTTGTAAGCTTTATCTCAGTTTCCTTAGAAGTTCTAGAAGCCTTTGATCCCTCAATGATGTTCTGCTTTCCCGAACGGGCGGCTTGAATCATTTGGTCGTATGTTCTATCTTTAATACTGATGAATCTTTCGCAAAACTTGACCGTAGCAGAATACACAATAGCCGATTTCTTATAAGAAAGAAGCTCTTGGTAATGCCCATGAGGCGGTATGAAGCCATTGTCCATCATAATAGGTTTAATAGTTATACCCAGTATAGTTTTCTGGTGTAATAGCCAATAATTCTTCTTTTATCTTTTGACTAACAGGTAGTTTCTCAATGAATTCGTCAATGGCCTCTTTATCAATGTGCTTGTTGGTGCGGGTGAGGCCTTTCAGCAGCTCGTAGGCACCTTCCACTTGCTCGCGGCGCAGGATGGTCTGGATGGCCTCGGCCACCACGGCATAGTTCTGCTGCAGGTCTTGGCGGATCTTGTCTTCGTTGAGTAGGAGCTTGTCCAAACCTTTCATCAGTGACTTCAAGGCAATCAAGGTATGTGCAATCGGCACACCGATGTTGCGGGTGACGGTGGAGTCGGTGAGGTCGCGCTGCAGGCGGCTGATAGGTAGCTTGGTGCTGAGGAAGGTGAGGATGGCGTTGGCCATACCGAGATTGCCTTCGGCGTTTTCGAAGTCGATGGGGTTCACCTTGTGGGGCATTGCCGACGAGCCGACTTCGCCCGCCTTGATCTTCTGCTTGAAGTATTCCATCGACACATAGAGCCAGATGTCGCGCGAGAGGTCAATCAGGATGGTGTTCACGCGGCGCATGGCATCGAAATAGGCGGCCATGTAGTCGTAATGCTCGATTTGCGTGGTGGTCTGCTGGCGTTTGAGTTTCAGGCTCTTCTCCACGAACTTCTTCGCGAAGGCGGGCCAGTCGATGTCGGGGTAGGCCACCTTGTGGGCGTTCATGTTGCCCGTGGCGCCACCGAACTTGGCCGTGAAGGGCACGCTGTTGAGCATCTTCAGCTGGTCGTTGAGGCGCTCCACGAAGACATAGATCTCCTTGCCCAGATGCGTCGGGCTGGCGGGCTGACCGTGGGTCTTGGCCAGCATCGGGATGTCGCGCCATTCCTCGGCCATGCCTTTCAATTTGTCGACGAGGTCTTCCAAAGCGGGCTTCACCACCAGTTTGTGCGCCTCCATCATCGAGAGCGGCACGGCGGTGTTGTTGATGTCCTGCGAGGTGAGGCCGAAGTGCAGGAACTCCTTGAACTCGGTCAGGCCGAGTTCGTCGAAGCGGCGTTTCAGGAAGTATTCCACGGCCTTCACATCATGGTTGGTCTCTTTTTCTATCTCCTTGATTTCGAGAGCATCCTCTGTCTGGAACTCCTCATAGATGGCGCGGAGGTCATCGTAGTCCCCATCGAAGTTTTCCAACTGCGGCAAGGGCAGTTCGCACAAGGCGATGTAATACTCCACTTCGACCATCACGCGGTAGCGGATGAGGGCAAATTCGGAGAAAAAGTCGTCCAACTCAACGGTCTTGGAACGGTAGCGCCCGTCGACGGGCGATATTGCTGTTAATGGATTGAGGTTCATATTGTGTTCTTTATTTCACTTGTTCAGCTTGTTTCTTCGGTTCGCGTCGGGTGTCCCAGAAAGCAACGATGTGAATGGTTTCTTCTTCGATGAAATAAACCATTTTGCTTAGACTGTTAATGATAACGCTCCTATAGCTAATGGGTCGGTCATCGAAGAGTGGATCAATAGAGCCGATGTTAGGGTGACGCATAATCATTTGAACAGTCTGGTCTACATCCTGTCGGAATTGTTTTACGCGCTTAATTCCAAACCGCCAGCGGATATAAGCAGCCACTTGGCGTCTACCTTCTTTTGCCGGGGTCTGCCAGATGATTTTCATACTACTTCGGCCATTTCAAGTTCTTCCTGCTCCATGCGAGCAATTTCTTCGTCCCATTCACGCATTACTTCTTCGTGAGGAGTTCCTTTGCCTGCAGCAATCTCAGCCTCTGCCTCGTCAATCATGGCATCGATTTCCTCCATGGTATAAGGCTTCAAACTTCCTTCCTGCAAGTCGGCTTGCTTGGCCAGCTGCTTTGCCATCCATCGCATGTTGTCAGGGGTGAGAGTAGCATTCAGATAATCCAATAGGAGAGACAAATTTGCTGTACTCATGGTCCATCAGTTTTGTTGTTTACGAAGCAAAAATACACATTTTCGCTAAAAGGTAATAAAAAATCCGCCAAACTATTTTGGCGGACTTTTTTCTTAGGGTTCAATAGCTGCATTGCCTCAGACGAAAACAACCAGCAAAACCAAGGCGGTAATCGACAGGAGGAAGAAACTCACGCCGTGGATGGCTTCACGATACTTGGCTTTCGGGAAGACCTTGGTGCGGTAGGCGAGAACCCTTGTGATGAAATAAATCGCGGTTAAACCAGCGGCAAGGCAAAGGTAGAGCAAAAGTATCCCCCACCAATCGAATGACTCTTTCAAAAAGGCATACGAAACAAGTTCTCCTGTAAAACATGCAGCTATGTATAAGCCCATGCGTACGAAGAACTTCGCGATAGAGCCTTCCTCGTTGCTAAAGACGTGAGCGTCTTTCAGTTTGCCCATGATTACGCCTGTTCCAGCTTGCCGTTCGAGCCTAAGACATTGATGATCTTATGCATGTAGAGTTTCTTCATATTGTCGCGGGCAGGGCCGAGGTACTTGCGCGGGTCGAACTCGGCGGGTTTCTCGGCGAAGGCCTTGCGGATGGCGGCGGTCATGGCCAAACGGCTGTCGCTGTCGATGTTGATTTTGCATACGGCGCTCTTGGCAGCCTTGCGGAGTTGCTCCTCAGGGATGCCGACGGCGGCCTTCAGCGAGCCACCATATTTATTAATGGTGTCCACCTCGTCTTGCGGCACCGACGACGAGCCGTGCAGCACAATCGGGAAACCAGGTAGCTTCTTCTCGATGGCTTCGAGCACATCGAAAGCCAACGGAGGCGGCACTAAGCGACCCGTGGCGGGGTCAACGGTGCACTGCTCGGGAGTGAACTTATACGCACCGTGTGAGGTGCCGATGCTGATGGCCAACGAATCCACGCCGGTCTTGGTCACGAAGTCGATGACTTCCTCGGGCTTGGTGTAGTGGCTTTCGGCGGCGGAGACTTCGTCTTCCACGCCAGCCAGCACGCCGAGCTCACCTTCCACGGTCACATCATATTGATGCGCGTAATCGACGACCTTGCGGGTGAGGGCGACATTCTCGTCGTAGGGCAGGGCAGAGCCGTCAATCATCACGGATGAGAAGCCCATATCGATGCACGACTTGCACAGCTCGAAGCTATCGCCGTGGTCAAGGTGAAGGACGATTTCAGGATGGGCGCAGCCGAGTTCCTTGGCGTATTCCACGGCACCCTGGGCCATGTAGCGCAGCAGGGTCTGGTTGGCGTAGTTGCGGGCACCTTTCGACACCTGCAGGATGACGGGCGACTTGGTCTCGACGGCAGCCATGATGATGGCCTGCATCTGTTCCATATTGTTGAAGTTGAAGGCAGGGATGGCGTAACCGCCGTCCACGGCCTTGGCGAACATTTTACGGGTGTTCACAAGCCCTAATTCTTTGTAGCTTACCATGATATGTTGTTTAATTGTTGATTGTTTAATCGTTGAATTGTTGAATTGCTGATTTGTTGGCCGATGGCTTATGGCTTATAGCCTATGGCTCGCTTCTCCCAAGGCGTGAAATCATAACCTTTGGGTGTAGCGGGCCATGGGCCATTGGCTATCGGCCATAGTTATTCCCTGCAAAATTAGAAATTTGTTCCCAATAATTGTCATCGGACGCTCACTTTCTTCGTGCAGCAACTGCTTTTGGTGCTCAACTTGATGATATACAGGCTCGAGGCGAGATGGCGTAGGTCGAGGCTCAAGGTCTCGCCCTTCTGCAAATACCCTATGCTCTTGGCCACCATCTGCTCGCCCAACAGGTTGTAGACCTCGACGACGGCTTTGCCTTGCAGCGCTTCGCCAATGACGAGGTTGATTGTGCCATCGGTCGGGTTGGGGAAGAGATCAAAGTCGACGGGGTGCCATTCTGTTATCCCTTGTCCGCTGGGAATGATGGTCACGTCTTGTTCGAAACGGAAACGGTTCTGCTTGGTGGCAGTGATGGTGAATTGCTCTCCGACCTCCATCGAGGGCAGTGTAATGTTTTGTGGTGACCCAGTGCTTTGTAACACTTGGATGATTTCGCCGTCTTTTGAGATGCAGACTGTCGCTCCTTTCTCAATGGTGAATGGGTACGCCCAAGGGCCAAATGGCTGGGTAAGTGGGACGTCGGCTTGTAAATGTTGCGGCACTTCCGTATAAAGGTTGAGGTAGGCCTCGCCCAAATAGGAGAAGATGTTCAGTGTCTTTATCACTTTTTCGGGGTCGTCGTTATAAGGCAGGAAGGCCTGCTGGCTCAAAAACAGCTTGCCGGACACGAGGGCATACGACGGATAGGCAAGGTCTGGCTCGTTTTGGCAGCCCAGCGTGGGCATGTAATCAGGCCAGAAGTAGTCGAACATGCCCCATGTGGTGAGGTCGTTGTATTGCGAGTAGGTGACGGTATAGGCCCCGAGCGACCCAATGGCCCCTTTCTCAGCTTGGAGGAACAATTCGGCGATGCAGCCGTCGTACGACCAGTTGTTCCAATAGCAGTTGGTCGAGCAGCTGATGGAGAAGAGGAAGGTGGGCAATTCGTTGTGGTACGATGGCACATCGGCAGAACGGATGTCGGAGCATGGCCACCAGTCGGGGTTGGAGTGGTCCCGGTAGAAGGTCAGGAAGCACCCTTCGTTGACCGCGTTTTGGAAGGGTGACTTCTCATACATGTCAATCCAATCGTCTAGGTAAGCGATGGACGAGGGAATGTATTGGGTTCCGTTAGGGCCGAAATAATCCATAACTGCTTCGGTGTTGGGCGCAGTCGACCAGATGGATTCGGGCGGAGTGGGGTCGTGGTCTTCCAGATAATATTTCATATAGAGGTTGACGGGATGCTTCCCTAACCTGTCGCGGAAGAAGTTGTTGGTGGCCTGCGCGGTGATGGCAAACCACTTGGATTCTTGGTAGCCTGAATTGACGATGGGATGATCGTAATAATTGGGGTCGGTGGGCGGGTTGAGTTCGTAGTCGAGCAGTTTCCCCACTTGCAGCTCGCATTCTTCGGGGCTCAAGACCGTCATGCGGCTGACAGCCAGGTCGGGGATGCTGTCACCATTCATGTCGGCAAAGGGGTTGTCGGTGGTGTAGCGGTAGGTCTCGCCCCAGCTGACCGGGCTTCTGTAGATGAAAGGTTTGAGGCCATAGCTGGCATTGGTGACATGGTTGCCGCCAAATAGCAGCACCGTCGCAGGCGGTATGGCCCAGTTCTCATAGGCGTTGAGGATATAGTTGCGGATATCTGTGGGTTCGTTGCTCCCGCAATCGGCCGTTGAGACTACCTTGGTGAGGATGCCTTGTTTGGTCCGTAACTGTTTTAAAGTGTCGGCCCAAGCCAAAAAAGTCGAGTCATCGAGCGTGATGATGAGATATTCGCAGCCTTCTTCACGGTTCTGGACAGCTTCGTTGACGCGTTCGTAATAATGTGCTTCTGACAACATGTCGCTGTTGATGACCAAGTCGTGCAGAATACTGTCCCAGACGGGATTGCGGTAGCGCGGGTCGCCAAACTGCCCGTCGCCACCTTCAAAACGCACTTCGATGTCCATTTCGTAGATGACTTCCAAGGTCTTCTGCGCTGGGTTGTATCGGAAAGGCGTCACGCTGAGCAGCACCACATCCAAGCCTCGAATTTGGGTGGTCTGGGCCACTGTCACATTCTCTGTGGGATAGTTGGTGTCTATGCCAAAAATGCTCATGTCCCAATGCAAGGCTGGACTCCTGTCTTCGCCATTCATCTGCAAGGGTGCGGCGGGAAGCAGCTCGATGCCCTGCAAGGTCTGGCTTGCCTTCTCCTTGACCTCTATGCTGACATTAGCGCCTCGTGGCACGGCAATGTAACGGTTCTCGAAGGGCAGGTTGGGCTTTCCCTCGGCGTTCGACGCAAAGCAGCCTTTCAGGATGATTTCTTGTCCTTCGGCGTCGCCGTATCGTAGGTTGCTGATGCCTATCTCGTTTATGGAATAATGCAAGGAGAGCATTGTTGCCGTGCTGTTTTCCACACTGAAGCCTTGCGGATGGTCTGTGCGGAAACGATAGGTCTCTTGGGCCGATAATGTGCCCAACGTTATGATAGCGATAAAGAACGTGATAAGTCGTTTCATATCGGGAAAAGTTTGTTTCAGTCCACAAAAATACAAAAAAGAAAAAATCCGCCAAGTGTTTTCAGCGGATTTTTTTCAAATACCCTGTTGTAGAGACGTTGCGTGCAACGTCTTTTAGACAATTGTTTGTTTAGACGTAGCACGCTACGTCTCTACCAGCGATGATTAATCCTTCGCCAGGAACGGATACCCGTAAGCGGCAGCGGGAACAAACGTGTTCTTGATGGCGCGCGGGCTGGTCCAGCGGATGAGGTTCCACAGGCCGCCTGCCTTGTCGTTGGTGCCGCTGGCGCGGGCACCGCCGAAGGGTTGCATGCCGACCACAGCTCCCGTGGGCTTGTCGTTCACATAGTAGTTGCCGGCTGCGTGGCGCAGTCTGTCGTTGGCAATCTTCTGTGCCTTCAGGCAGTTGCCGAAGAAAGCACCGGTGAGGGCGTAAGGCGAGCTTTGGTCGCACACGTCCAGCATCTCCTCGAACTTGTTGTCGTCGTAGACGTAGATGGTGATGATGGGTCCGAAAATCTCTTCCACCATGCTCTCGTAGTTCGGCACCTTAGCGAGGATGACGGTAGGCTCGACGAAGTAACCGACGCTCTTGTCGCAGTTGCCGCCGAAGACGATCTCAGCGTCCTTGCTGGCTTTGGCGCGCTCGATGTAGCCCTTGCAGTTGTCGAACGAGGCCTCGTCGATGACGGCGTTCACGTAGTTGGTGAAGTCTTTCACGTCACCCATCTTGATGGTGCTCATCATGTCGCCGACGCGGTTCTTCACATCGTTCCACATCGAAGCGGGGATGTAGGCACGGGAGGCAGCCGAGCACTTTTGGCCTTGGAATTCGAAGGCGCCGCGGACAATGGCGACGGCCACCTCTTGCGGGTCGGCGCTGTTGTGGACGAAGATGAAGTCCTTGCCGCCCGTCTCACCGATGAGGCGAGGATACGACTTGTAGAGGTCGAGGTTCTGGCCGGTGGTCTTCCACAGGCTCTTGAAGGTGGCGGTGCTGCCGGTGAAGTGGATGGCGTTGAAGTTCTTGTCCTTCAGGGCCACGCTGCTGATGACGCTGCCCTTGCCAGGCAGGAAGTTGACGACGCCGTTCGGAAGGCCGGCTTCCATGAAGATGCGCATGTCGGTGTAGTTCGACAGCAGGGCGGTCGTCGAGGGCTTCCAGATGGTGGTGTTACCCATCAAGGCGGGAGTCATGTTCAGGTTGGAGGCGATGGAGGTGAAGTTGAAAGGCGTGATGGCGAAGACGAAGCCTTCCAAGGGACGGTATTCCACGCGGTTCAGCTGGTCGTTGGCCGAAGCGGGCTGCTCGGCGTAGA